>Ga0265296_1001342_pt1 | contig 28743 bp, 27 predicted proteins | sample MunlanPumphouse1_FD_189073 | JGI IMG/M metagenome (GOLD analysis project Ga0265296, IMG submission 189073) | Groundwater microbial communities from a municipal landfill in Southern Ontario, Canada - Pumphouse #1 | ecosystem: Environmental > Aquatic > Deep subsurface > Groundwater | place... | reverse complement strand
TGACGCACAGCGCCAGGCGACCATAGAGGCCGGAGAAATCGCGGGATTGAAAGTCCGCCGAATTATTAATGAACCGACGGCCGCGGCCTTGGCTTATGGATTGGATAAGAAAAAAGGCGAGCAAATTGTTGTTTACGATTTGGGCGGCGGAACTTTTGATGTTTCAATTTTGGATATTGGCCAGGACACGGTGGAAGTGAAATCCACGAACGGCGACACGCATTTGGGCGGCGACGATTTTGACCAAAGAATAATTCACTGGATTTTGGATGAATTTAGAAAAGATCAGGGAATTGATTTATCAAAAGATAATTTAGCGTTGCAGAGAATTAAAGAAGCGGCGGAAAAAGCAAAAATAGAATTATCAACCGCCATGGAAACGGAAATCAATCAGCCGTTTATAACTTCCGACTCGGCCGGGCCGAAACACTTGGTAATGAAAATGACGCGGGCGAAATTGGAAGAATTGGTCGGCGATTTGGTTCAAGCGACTTTGGAGCCGTGCAAAAAAGCTTTGGCCGACGCGAAGATGGATATTAAAGATATTCAGGAAGTGGTAATGGTCGGCGGAATGACAAGAATGCCTTTAGTGCTTCAGACCGTGGAAAATTTTTTCAGAAAAAAACCAAACTTGTCGGTGAATCCGGATGAAGTCGTGGCGATTGGCGCGGCGGTTCAGGCCGGAGTTTTGCAAGGCGAGGTGCGCGATATTTTATTGCTTGACGTCACACCATTGACTTTGGGTCTTGAGACATTGGGCGGAGTTTTGACTCCATTGATAAATAGAAATACAACTATTCCGACTTCCAAGTCGCAGATATTTTCCACCGCGGCGGACGGGCAAACTTCGGTTGAGATTCATGTTTTGCAAGGTGAGCGGCCGATGGCCTCCGATAATAAAACTTTGGGACGCTTTATGCTCTCGGGAATTCCCACGGCGCCGCGCGGCGTGCCGCAGGTGGAAGTGACTTTTGACATTGACGCCAACGGAATTTTAAACGTGAAAGCCAAAGACAAGGCGACGGGTGTTGAGCAGTCAATCACCATTACCGCCTCAACCGGTTTATCAAAAGATGAAATTGAACGGATGAAAAAAGAAGCCGAGGCGCACGCGGCCGAAGACCAGAAGAAAAAAGAATTGATTGATTTGCGGAACACGGCCGAGACGATTATTTACACCACGGAAAAAATGTTGAAAGACGCGGGCGACAAAGTGAAAGCTGAAGATAAAAAAGCAATTGAAGAAAAAATGGAAGCGCTGAAAAAAGTAAAAGATAGCGAAGATAAAGAAGCGATCAAAAAAGCGGCGGACGACTTGGCGCAGACGGCGCAGAAAGTCGGCGCGGCGATGTATCAGCAGCAACAGCCGCCGCAGGGTGGAGCCGGCCCTTCGACAGGCTCAGGGACTAAAGATGAGAAGAAAAAAGATAAAACAGTAGAAGGGGAGTTTGAAGAAGTGAAATAGAAATTGAGTAATTAGTAATTAGAGAATTGTCATCCTCAATTTAAAAGCCACAAGTGGCCTTGATCCGGGGATCCAGCGAATTATTTCTGGATTCCCGCTTTCGCGGGAATGACAGATATGATATGCCAGATTATATTAAAATTTATGTGGCGGCTAGTGTCGTCGTGAAACAGGACGGAAAATATCTTTTAGTTCAAGAAAAAAAGCCGAGCGCTTATGGACTTTGGAATTTGCCAGCCGGTCGAGTAGAAGAAGGTCAGACCATTGAAGATACGGCCGTCAGAGAAGCAAAAGAAGAATCTGGCTATGACGTAGAACTTATTCGTCATTTAGACATTTTTCAAGGGAGCGATGATGGTACATCTACCTGCGCGCACGCGTTTGAAGCAAAAATTATTGGGGGAGAATTACGCGTTCCGGAAGATATGTTGGATGTTAAATGGTTTACTTACGAAGAAATTTTGAAGATGAAAGAAAAATTTCGCGGGCTTTGGCAATTTAAGGCAATTGATATAGTGGAAAAAAGAAAATAAATAAGGTGGGCTCCCCGCATTAATTTTGCGGCGTAAGCCACGGCGAAGCGCTGCGCCCGCAAAGGGACGTGCCTATTCGGCACGCGCGCTTCGCGGATTGTATGGCACGTTAAATTTTAAAATTATTTTGACTAAATAAGGATGGCAAAATTATTACGGGATGCTCATAATTGTAGCGAAATTTACTTCGCGATGAGCTCGTAAATTTCGACAATTATGGCAAAGGACTATTATAAAATTTTAGGCGTTTCGAAAAGTGCGACAGCGGAAGAAATTAAAAAAGCCTTCCGCGAGTTGGCGCACAAATATCATCCGGATAAAAACGGCGGCAACGCTGATCAATTTAAAGAAATCAACGAGGCCTACCAGGTTTTGGGAAATCCGGAGAAACGCCAGCAATATGATCAGTTCGGAACCACCTTTGAGAACGCCCAGGGACAGGGTGGTTTTTCCGGTTTTGACGGCTTCCGCGATTTTTCAGGATTCGCGAACGGTTTTGACATGGGAGATTTGGGAGAGATGTTTGGTTTTGGCGATGTGTTCGGCGGCGGACGGAAGAAAGGGCGAGCGAACCGCGGCCGAGATATTGAAGTTGAAATGCAAATCGATTTTCGCGAAGCGATTTTTGGCGCGGAGAAAATTTTAGAAATGTACAAACCGAGCGTTTGTAAAAATTGCGGTGGCAGCGGCGCGGATCCAAAAAGTAAAGTTGTAACTTGTTCAAATTGCGGCGGCGTGGGACGAGTGCAAGTTGTTCAGAGGACATTTTTAGGAAATATTCAAACCGTTGCGACTTGCGACAAATGCGGCGGCGCGGGAAAAATTCCGGAAAAAGAATGCGGTGTTTGCCGCGGCAAGGGAGTGGTTCGCGACAGTCATAAATTAAAAATAAAAATTCCCGCGGGAATTGACGACGGCGAGACAATAAAAATTTCCAGCGAAGGAGAGGCGGCAGAACACGGCGGAAAATCGGGAGATCTTTTCGTCACCATGCGCGTTACGCCAGACAAAGAATTTAAAAGAAAGAAAAATGATATTTTAAGTCGAGTTGAGATAAATTTTTCGCAGGCGGCGCTTGGCGATAAAATTGAAATTGAGACCCTAGACGGAAAAATAAAATTAACCATTCCCTCGGGCACGCAGTCGGGACAAATTTTTCGCCTGAAAGGGAAAGGCGTGCCGCATTTGAATAGTTACGGCCGCGGCGATCAACTGGTCGAAATTATTGTAGCCACGCCGACTAATCTCAGTCGCCGGCAGAAAGAATTATTGGAAGAATTATCGCGCGAGTAAAATTTAAATAAATTTAAAACCGCCCCGCAATCCTACGGGACGGTTTTTTGTTTTTGTGATTTTTTTATTCTTGTGGCGGGGGAACGGGTTCGCTAATGACAGGCGGCGTGAAGATAATTTGCACGGCTTCAATCGTTGTCGCGAATTTTATATTTTGGCCGGAAATCACAGAAATTTTATCGCCAGTTTTTAAGTCAGATAATTTTATTTCTTCTTCAATATACGGAGATGGGGGAGAGGGCGGAAAGGAGGCATCCTCGGGTTTTAATTTATCCATTTCGCTTTGCCATTTTTCTTCTTCTGCCATTAATTTTTCACGCGTCTTTGGGGTTTGTCTTATAATTTTCGTTTCTTCTGTAATAGTGACGGTTCTTGATTCAGGCGCCTGCATGGCTAATGGATTTACAACCACGGGGTCAGATTTCAGGGTGATTTGATTTTCAAAGACCCCAGTTATAATTCCGGAAATGGTAAAAACTTCTTCCTGTTCGGGGCGGAGAAGTCCTGACTCTTCGAGTTTTTGGTTGGCCGCTTGCCATCCGGCTTCGTAGGAATTTTGATTTGTGAGGAGCCCGAGAGGGCAACTAAAATTTAAAAATGAACCGGCTAAAAGTACGGCCAAGACGAGAACGACTACGGCCGTGGCGATGATGAGGATTTTTAGAGCCGAAGCCGGTTTGGAAAGTTTTGGTAGCGGGGGCTGTTGGTCCATAAAATTTATAAATTAGAAAGCAGAAAATAAAAAAAATTGAAAACGCGCTGACTCTTTTTTATTATATCATATCCTTAACCCCGTTAGAAGTTCAGACACGCACTTTTTAATTTAAAGAAAGCGAAGTCGACTTACGTCTCTGTTTGTACAATAAAGATTAAATAGTTTAAAACCTCTAACGGGGTTGACAATTTGGGGGAAATGATTTTAACTTTATTGAGGCCTGCCTACTTGTGGGCGGGTTTCGTTGTCTTAGGGAAAGCTTCTTAGCCGAGGGCTAAGAGGGAGGGAGTTCCATGAAAAAGGCATTCGTTCTTTTGATCGTGGTTCTCGGAATGGCAAGGGCCGTTTCCGCTTCGGCGGACTCGCCCGCTCGGGCAGGAGAGAGCGGTTCGTCCGCGAGCGGTACGACGACGTACGTAGTCCAGTACCGTGATTCGGTCGAGAAGGTGGCGCGACAGTTTGGGGTGACGGTGGAGGAAATCATCTCCGCCAACCCCCACGCCGTTTCGCGTCGTCCTGTTTGCGTCGATGAACGCGCGTGGACGCTCCGGAGCGGCACGGTTGTCACGACTTGCCGCCGCGTTGAGCATTGGTTCCGTCGGGCCGGGATGACCATTACCATTCCCGTCTCACGGACCGCGCTCGAAGCAGAAACGGTTCGGCTGAATTCCGAACTCGTTGCTCTGCGGACAGAACTGGGTTTGGTACGCCAAGAGCGCGAAAGCGCGCGTCAAGAACGCAACGCAGCGGAGCATCTCTATGCCGAACTTGCCCAGAAGGCGAGCGAGGCAGAGAGCCATCGCGACGAGCCGGAGCAGAAGGCGGACACGAATCCGTTTAGCGCGGCGCCTGCCGCGTCTTGCCCCGCGAAGACGAACCACACCCCAGATGAGGTGAGCGACGATGACAACACAAGCACCATCTTCATCATCACTCTTCTCTTGGCTGTGGGCGTCATTGTCTACCAGTACTTCCGACCGTCAAAGCGGACGAGGCAACTTGCGAAGCAAGTGCAAGCGGAGCGCGAGCAATCTGCCCGCGAACGGACCGAACTTGAAGCCACGCGGAAGAAGATCGCCCGCGAGGCCAGGGAGGTTGCCGAAGCGAGACGGAAGCTCGACGAAGAGAAACTCGAACTCGAAGCGGCGCGGCAAGAGCTCGAGAAGCAGCGCGAGGTCTCGGTCGCGGTATTGTCCCGCCGCGAAATCGCAGTAGGGCAACGCGAAGAGGACGCGGCCAGGGCCAAGCGGTCTTCGGGTCCGCCGCCCAGAAAGGGTCCGCCGCCCGTTTTCCCGCCGAGCGGTCCGAAGGTACAAGCGGACAGGGTCGAAGCCCCGTTTCTTCACGTGCTGATTGCTCGAGGTCGTAAACTCCTCGAGGATCAAGCGGGGGATCTCGCCGGGCGTGAAGAGACCGTCAGGGGTCGCGAAGCTGGCGTGGCTGACCAGGAAGAAGTTCTCCGTCGGCGCGAAGCTGACGTGGTTGCGAGAGAGGAGAGTTTGGTAGAGCGGATCGAAGCGGTGAGGCAGGAGGGTGCCGCCGCCAAGGCCGCCGAGTTCGCGGACGTGCAAGCGAAGCTTAGGCACAAAGCCGAAGAACTCAGCACCCTTGCCGAGCGGCTTGAGGAGAAGCGGGCTTTGCTCGAAGGGTGGGAGACACGGCTCTCTGAAAGGAGCGCTGCCGAAGACGACGGAGATCCGACTTTGGTAGACGGCCGTATGGGAAGTCCGCCGCCGTTGCCCGAGTTAGACGCAAACAGCATTACGAGCATCAACCTTGCTGCTCAGATGCTTGCGAGACAAGTCGAGAGCGTTGACATCGTGGGGGCGACACACTTCGAGGTTCCCGGCAGAAACAATCCGCCCGGGTCTGCTGACGCGGACAAGGCGGCTGGCGAAGATCGAACATCGGTTGAAGAGCCCATCACTTGCTCAGTTTGCGGAGAGGAGTTCCCTGATCGTCGTCGGTTCAACGATCATCGGGAAGTTCGGCCGGACTGCCGACATGCCACCCCGCACACCCCAACCCTTCGTCCTCCAAAGGACAAACCAGCGGCTCAGAGCGGCAGCCGCCCAACTTTCTACTGCGCAACTTGCAGCCGCGACGTCCTCATGGACGAACAAGACACACACAACGAGGCCCATCGAGCTCAGAAGACGCTCGGGCCACTTCCGCCGCGAGAAGGCGAGGAGAAATAGCCAGCCATACAATCAACATCACAGTGGAGGAGAAAACCACGGGGCGCCGCTCACCTTGAGCCGCCCCTTTTTTTATTCAAAAAATATAAACTATTTGCAAAGATGAAAAATCGGAGCCGGGATATTTTATGCCCTTTTTATTTTGTGCTATACTTAAATAATAAAAAGTTAGTTGTTAACAGTCAGATGTTAATTATTTGTAGATTATGCGTTTTCGACTTTTTCTTATTTTAATCGGGGTCGTGGTTTTAAGTTTAGCCAGCGGCCTTGGTTTACGATACGCCTTGGCCTGGGTTGAACCGGGTGCCGCTCCGCCCGACGGGAATGTTCCAAAACCGATTAATGTTGGGGCGGATTCGCAAACAAAAACCGGCGATTTGATTATTGGCGGGGATTTTTCTGTTGGCAGAGGACAAATTGTCGGCGTACCGGCCGGAGGAAATATGGGAGTGGGCACGTTGAATGCCGAGCAACTTTGTATCCAAGGAAATTGCCGCCTCAATTGGCCCGAAGCGGTGAACGCTTTTGTTGATGAAGGAAATGTTGGTTTTGGTCCGACCGCAGTGCTGGGTACAAATGACAATGTGCCTTTGTCTTTTGAAACAAATGGAGTCGGGCGAGTGCAGATTGACGCTGCAGGAAATGTGGGGATAGGAACAACAAACACGGCTTATAATTTAATGGTTGGTGGGGTGGCGCCGAGAATTTATTTTTTGCCCGCGCCCGGAAGTAATTCGGAATTGGATTTTGGTAGTCCGGCCATGGATACTCATTGGGCGATTTATCGCGACTCGGCTACTGATCAACTTCGTTTTTGGCGAGCTGGAGCAGGGGAAACAAATAGAGTGGTAATAACGAATAACGGAAATATCGGTGTTGGCACAACTAACCCGCTTTATAAATTAACAATTACTGGGACGGCGCCGCGGGAATATCTTTGGCCATCGGGCGGGGGCAATCCGGAATTAGATTTCGGCAATGTCGCTGGTGATACTCATTGGGCGATTTACCGCGATTTAGTCAGTGATGAATTACGTTTTTGGCGTAATAATGACAGATTAATCATAACGAGCGACGGGAGCGTCGGCGTCGGAACAAACCCGGCTTACAAACTTGACGTGGCCGGGCAAATTAACGCGAGTACGAACTTAACGCCGGCGATACAAGGAGTGAGTTCGGCAGGCGACGGGCAAGGTGTTTATGGTGCCGCGACAAACGCGGTCGGGGCTAACTATGGAGGTTATTTTGAATCGGCCGGTGATTCCGGGGTTGGAGTTTATGGTTTATCTTCAAATATTGCGGGTAGCGGCGCGGGCGGAGTTTTTCAAGCTGATGGAGTTGGAAGTGTTGGCGTTTACGGAATAACAAATAGTCAGGGCAGTTTCGGACTTTACGGATTGGCGAGCGGCGAGAGTAGCACGGCCGTGTCCGGCACGGCATCGTCATTAGTCGGAAACAATAAGGGAGGCAGCTTTTTTGCCGGCAACGCTTCAATTGTTACCGGAGGAGATAACAATATTGGAGTTATGGCTGCGGGTGGCGGTTCAGCCGGAAAAAATTACGGTGGATATTTTAAAGCGCAAGGAGCGGGTTACGGAGTGTACAGCGTTGTCACCGACGCCGCGGCTTGGTCCGGATATTTTACTGGTGGAAAGGGAGTTTACACAGATGCTGAAGTGGTAGGCGCGGCAGGGGGAGGATATAAAGGGGCCGGAACATTGAATGCCGAACAAATTTGTATTCAAGGAAATTGTTTGGCTGCTTGGCCGGCCGGCGTTGCGCCTGGCGGGGTGGCAGGGCAAATTCAGTTCAATGACGGTGGAGTTTTCGCGGGCGATGCGGGGTTAATATATGATAAAGCGACAGACGCGTTGACGCTCGGCGGTAATTTGAAAGTGGGAGTGGCCGCGGCGGGAAATGATGATTATATTTATTTTGACGACGGGAGCAAATATTTACAGTGGCAAGATATGATGTCTAGATTTTCTCTCAGTAATAGTCTTTTTGTCGAGGGACAAATGACCGGCACGGGAGGAATTACCACTATTTCTGGCAGTTGGATTTCTGCGTCAGACCCCACCAATCAAAAAAATATTAGAATAAGGCATGACGGGGTAAATGGGATTTTGGATACAAATTCCGCGGGAGTTATCAGTCCGGGAAATTTAGTGCTTATGGCACCGTATTTGGGAACAATCGTTCAGGTGCAGGATGATTTAAATGTAACAGGAATTTTAACCGTCGATGGAAATGCCACGGTTTTGGGTAGAAATATTTGCTTGCAGGATGGAACAAATTGTCCTGTCGGCGCCGGAGTACATATTATTTACAGGTGCAATGACGGCGCGGCGAACGAGGGGAGATTGATTGCCGACTATGGCGGCAGTGAAGCAAAAGTTTTTTGCGGCGGCGCTGGTACTTATTCCGATACGGGTTTGCGGGCGCAGTAATTAAAATAAAAAAGATATTAAAACAAAATGTTAAAACTTTACAACTCGCTAACAAAACAAAAAGAAAATTTTCAGTCGCTTGCCGAGGAAAAAAACAAAACTAAAAAGGTGACAATGTATACTTGCGGGCCGACGGTTTATGATTATGTTCATATCGGGAACCTTCGGTCTTTTTTAGTTGCCGATTTATTGCGGCGTTTTTTGGAGTTTAAAGGATATAAAGTGAAACAGGTGATGAACCTAACTGATGTCGGTCACATGACTTCTGATTCCGAAGCGGGGGAGGATAAAATGGAAGCGGCGGCGCGACGCGAGAAAAAAGATCCATGGCAGATCGCGGAATTTTTTACCAAAGAATTTTTCGCGGATATAAAAAAAATAAATTTAGAGAAAGCATGGAAATATCCGAAAGCTACAGACCACGTCAAGGAAATGATTAAAATTATTGAAAAGTTGATAAAAAACGGTTACGCCTATGAAGTTAACGGTTCAGTTTATTTTGATTTGTCAAGATTTTCCGATTGGGGAAAACTTTCGGGAAATAAACTTGAAGATTTAATTGCCGGCGCGAGAGTAGAAGTTCTCCCCGAGAAAAAAAATCCTTACGATTTTGCTTTGTGGATAAAAAATCCGTCGCACATTATGCAATGGAATTCGCCCTGGGGGAAAGGTTATCCGGGCTGGCACATTGAATGCTCGGCCATGTCCATGAAATATTTGGGTGAGACAATTGATATTCATACCGGCGGCGAGGACAACAAATTTCCACACCACGAGTGCGAGATTGCCCAGTCGGAAGGCGCGACGGGTAAACAGTTTGTCCGTTTTTGGCTGCACGTTAAGCACCTCTTGGTTGACGGGGAAAAAATGAGCAAGTCCAAAAATAATTTTTATACTTTGGCACAAATTTTAGAAAAAGGATATTCGCCGCGGGCGCTTCGATATCTTGTACTTTCCACCCATTATCGCGATTCATTGAATTTTACTTTTGACGGCTTGGAGGCGGCGGAAAAAAATCTCGCGAGAATTGATGAGACGTGGACGAAACTGAACAGCGCGACTCATAAAAAAACAGGCGAGGATGCGGGATTTTTTGCGGCGGCGGAAAAAAATCTTGTCGATTTTGAAGCGGCACTGAGCGATGATTTAAACATTTCTGGGGCACTGGCGGCTCTGTTGAATTTTATCAGGCAGATTAATACGGCCCTGGTCCGGGGGATTTCCAAGGATGAGGCAGTAATTGCAAAGAGGACGCTTCTCGCCATGGATGGAGTTTTGGGTTTTGGTTTAGAAATAATAAAAGAGGAAAAAATTTCTGAAAAAATAAAAAAACTGCTCCAAGACCGGGAGCAGGCAAGAATCGCGAAGGACTGGAAGCGGGCAGATGAAGCGAGAAAGAAAATTGAGGAGGCGGGCTATGCAGTTGAAGATACTTCAGAAGGAACAAAGGTGAAATTGCTACATGGTTAAATGGTTACATTATTAACACTTTAGCAATGTAGCAATTTAAATCACAGCCACTTCTTTCTTTCAAAAAACCAGAGCAATCCAAGAGCGCCGAACGTCATAATCCCGAGAATCATCCAAAAGCCAAGCGGGTGGTTTACAAAAGGCATGCCCGGGGCGTTCATACCGAAAATCGCAGCCAGAAGCGTCAGCGGAAAAACAATCACGGAAATGATAGTCAAAGTTTTCATTATTTCATTAATGCGGAAATCGATCAGAGAAACGTTTGTTTCATGGAGGGCGTCAATCGTGTCTTTGTAGTTATCGAGTAGATCCCAAATTTCTTTCGTGTTATTAACAAGATTTTCAAAATAAATTTTCATTTTCTGCGTCGGGAAGAATTTTGGCGCTTCGGCGACAAGAGATCTGATAACTTGTTTGTGCGGTTGCATCGCCTTGCGGAAATTTACAATATTGGTTTTAATGCGCAGAATCTCAGTGATCGTTCCTTTCTCAAACTCGGAACGAAGTTGATTTTCCACATTATCAATATCAGTAGAAATATGGACGAGCATGGGGAAGCAGGAGAGAAGAAGTTCATGGAGAATTTCGTGCAGAAGGTCGGGAACGCCAGTGCATTTATTTGTTTTCGCGCGGCATTTGCTAAAAATTTCTTGAAGCGGGGCGATACTGTCTGAATTTACGGTGACAAGCGCTTCGCGGGTAATAAAAAAATCTACTTCCGAAGCGTGTAGAATCCTGGTTTTTCTGTCAAAAACAGGAAAAAGCAAAATCATGAAAAGGTAATCCGGCCGGACCACCAATTTCGGTCGTTGAAGCGGCGGCAGGCAATCTTTCAAATCAATCTCATGAAAACCGAATTTTTTTCCGAGATATTCAATCTCTTTTGCGCCGTTTTTGGTAACGTTAGTCCAGGAAAATTTTGCATTTTGAAATTCCAGAACGTTTTTTGTCATACTCCTCCTTGTAAAAAGTTATTCACAGTTATATTTTAGCACAAATCGGCTGAATGTGGTACAATTTGTAAATTAGTAAGCGAGTTATCGGGAGTTTTAGTAATTGATAATTTCATAAGATGGATATAAAAAATAAAATTGAAAAAATTGGTGGGTTGGAAGAAATGGTTTCCAAAACGGAGCAGCCGGTTATCCCCGAAAAAAAAGTTGAGACAGAGCGTCCGCCAATGCCGGAAGGGGAGAAGACCGCTCCGGTCGAAGAGGAAACCGGGAAAAAACCGATGATCGCCGCCGTAGTTCATCCCATTACGGAAAAACCGGTAAAAAGTGAAACGCTGGTTAAAATTGAGAAAATTCTTGAAGAGGATTTGGAAGGATTTTATTTTTCCATGCCGGCCGAGCAGAGAAAATTATTTAAAGAAAAGGGTGAGGAAACCGCTTCGAGAATTGAGAAAATGATTGAAACGGGCAAGACGGTTGGTCGGAAAATTTTGAAATTGATTCGCGATTGGTTGAAATTAATTCCGGGCGTCAATAAATTTTTCTTGGAGCAAGAAGCGAAAATAAAGACGGATAGAGTAGTGACTCTGGTGGAAAAAAAGAAAATTGAATAGGATTTATTTTGTATGGGCATGGAGGATATAGAGAAAAAAAAATGGCATAAAATCGGGCGTTGGTTTCCGGTTACGGCACTCGGAGCGGTTTTTGTTTTTTATTTTTATCAGATCATGTTGCCGACCGTTTCCTCGGAAGAGATAGAGGGAGCGCGTGGTTTTGCCGTGAGTCCTCTTGGACTTTTAATTTTAGCTTTCGCCGGGGGCTCTTTGGGTCTCTGGTTTTTAATTTATTTGTTACGGCGTTTTCTGCATCATCGAACGCGACTTTCCTCTTCGTTTAAGAACGTTGTCCTTCTTGTCACAATGCCGAAAGAATCAGCGGAAAAAGCTCAAGCCCAGGAACGAAAAGAAATTACTGTTCAGTCGACACAGGAAGGTATTGCCACGGCCGAGGCGCTTTTTTCTTCGGTCGGCGGCCTAAAAGCCGAGCGCGGTATTTGGGCGTGGCTTGTTGGCCGGACCGATTATCTTTCTTTTGAAATCGTCGCGGATAAAGGATTGGTTAGTTTTTACGTTGCCATGCCAAAACATTTACAGCAATATGTTGAACAGCAAATTAGGGCAAATTATCACGAGTCATTCATTGAAGAAGTTGAGGATTATAATATTTTCACGCCGACGGGAAAAATTTTGGGCGCCTATTTAACTTTTCGCCGACCGCATTTTTTTCCAATCAAGACCTATAAGAAGATGGAAGTTGACGCGATGAGCGCCATGACCAACGTTCTTTCCAAATTGGAAAAGACCGAGGGAGCGGCAATTCAGTTTACCGTGCGCAGCGCGAAACGCGAGTGGCGGCGGTCGGGCATTAAAGTAGCGCAAGAAATGCAGCAGGGTAAAAAAATGAACGAGGTTATTGCTTCAGTTACCGGCAGTTTGTTTACGAAAGTTTTACGAGAAATAGGAAAGGCATTTAGTCGATCTCCGAAAAAGAAGCCGGAAGAAGAAATGCTTCAGGCAAAAAAAGAAGAAATATATCGACTCTCGCCCATGGAGGAAGAAATGGTGAAAGGACTTGAAGAAAAAGCCAGCAAGGCCGGCCTTGACGTTAATGTCCGGGTGGTGGTGGCTGGCGATAACCGCGAACGGCTAAACAGACATCTCCAAGGTATTACCAACGCTTTTACCCAATACAACATTTATCAGTACGGAAACAGTTTTGGCCGCATCATGCCGGGCGGAAGAGCGCTTAAAAAATTAATCAAAAATTTTATTCATCGCGGGTTTCAGGAAAAAAGAAAAGTTGTCTTGAACGCGGAAGAAATGGCCAGCTTGTATCATTTCCCGTTGCCTTGGACCGAGACGCCGAATATCCGTTGGCTTCTGGCCAAAAAAGCCGCGCCGCCGGTTAATATGCCGACCGAAGGATTGATTTTGGGTAAAACAACTTATCGTGGTGAAGAAATGATGGTCCGCATTAAAAGAGAAGATCGTCGTCGGCACGTTTACATCATTGGTAAATCCGGCGTCGGTAAATCAGTTCTGATGGAAAATATGGTTATTCAAGACATTAAAAACGGGGAAGGAGTGGCCATAGTTGATCCACACGGCGATTTTGTCGAACACGTGCTGCCCCATATTCCAAAAGAAAGAGTTGACGATGTTATTATTTTCAATCCTTCAGACGCGGAACGGCCGATTGGCCTTAACATGCTTGAAGCGAAAGATGAGGCGCAAAAGGATTTTGCCGTGCAAGAGATGATCGCTATTTTTTACAAACTTTTCCCGCCGGAAATGATTGGTCCGATGTTTGAACACAACATGAGAAATGTGATGCTGACCTTGATGGCTGATATTAAAAATCCGGGAACGATCGCTGAAATTCCGAGAATGTTTTCCGATAATGATTTTCAAAAATCATGGGTAGCGAAAGTCAAAGATCCGGTAGTTCGGTCTTTTTGGGAAAAAGAAATGGCCAAGACCTCGGATTTTCATAAGTCAGAGATGTTGGGTTATTTGATTTCCAAAGTCGGTCGGTTTGTGGAAAATGAAATGATAAGAAATATCATCGGTCAGACGCATTCGGGTTTTGATTTCCGCGAAATAATGGATAAGAAAAAAATACTGCTCGTGAATTTGGCCAAGGGTCGGACCGGAGAAGTGAACAGCGAACTTTTGGGTTTGATTATTGTTTCAAAATTACAAATGGCCGCCATGGCCCGAGCCGAATTGCCGGAAGAGGAACGCCACGATTTTTATCTTTATATTGATGAGTTTCAAAATTTCATTACCGACAGCATTGCCACAATTTTATCGGAGGCGAGAAAATATCGGCTGTGTCTTACAGTTGCTCATCAATATGTTGGTCAGTTGGTTAAAAACAATGATACAAAAATTCGCGACGCGGTTTTTGGTAATGCCGGTACGATGCTTGCTTTTAGAATTGGCGTGGACGACGCAGAGACGATTGCCAAGGAATTTGCCCCCATCTTCAACGAGTACGATGTTTTAAACGTAGAAAAATATACGGCTTACATTAAACTTTTGATTGATAATACCGCTTCCAGGGCGTTTAACATGCAGACCATCGCGCCACAGAAAGGTGATGCGGAATTGGCCGAAGCGATGAAACAATTGTCCAGATTAAAATACGGTCGCGATCGGAGAATCGTTGAGGCCGAGATTTTGGAACGGACGCAACTTGGCGCGTCGGAAAAATCGGCCGGGCCGCTTTATGGCGAGAAGAGTTTATAAAATAACTAATAAATTTCTGCCGAAGGCGGATCCGCCGCGGGCGGAAAAAAATAAAAACTATGGACGAGCAAAATCAAAATCAAATTAATTTTCCCGAGTTAAACGATTTAATGGAACAGCCGGCGCTTCAGACGCAAGAGGCCATGTCGACCGAAATAATGCCGAAAATTCATGAAGCGGTGGATAAGACAGAGTTAAAAGATTTAGAAATTTCTTTCAATTTTGAAAAAATAGAATTGATTAAAAAAATTGTTCAGGAAACACAAAATAATTTGCGGCGTATTAGTTGTCTTTTGGGTGAAGACGCGCCAAAATTTGAGGAAAAAATTAAAAAAAGTTTTTTAGAGTCCGATTTATCCGTTTCGCCTTTTACGCCGTCTGCGATGAACGAGGTGAGGACTGTGAGTCAGCCAGACGTTGCTTACGGCGAGTCGGGCGAGCGGATTATGGAAGGCGTCTTTAGTGGTCAGAATATGATCGGCGCCGACGGCAAAGAATATCTTGTCCCGGCCAACTACGCTTCAAAATCAAAATTAGTGGAAGGCGATATTTTAAAATTAACCATCAATGCCCGGGGAAATTTTCTTTTTAAACAAATCGGGCCGATGGAACGGAACCGCGTGATCGGCACGCTCGAAGAATCAGAATCGGGTGGCTGGACAGTTGCCTCTAGCGGGAAAAAATGGCGGGTTTTAACCGCCCCCGTGACTTTTTTTAAGGGCGAACCGGGAGACGAAGCGATAATTTTGATTCCTAAAAACACGCCAAGCAAGTGGGCGGCGGTGGAGAATGTGATTAAACGGGTGGAGGAGTAGATTTAAGATTAAAGATTTAAGATTTTAGAAAGAGGGTTGTTCTGCTAAGAACAGCCTTTTGTTTTTTTATTGTCATCCCCGACCTGATCGGGGATCCAGTTCCTATTTCTGGATTCCCGCTTTCGCGGGAATGACAGAGAATTTGCCAAATTCAGAAAAAAGGTATAAGATATGGCAAGTAATAATATTTTTATGTCCACGACATTATATAGAAAATATCGGCCGCAGCAATGGAAGGAAATGACGAACCAGAATCATATTAAGATTGCCATACAAAATGAAATTGAAACCGACAAAGTGGCCCATGCTTATCTTTTTTGCGGACCGCGCGGTATTGGGAAAACCACTGCCGCTCGGCTTTTAGCAAAAGCGATAAATTGCGAAAAGCGGAAAGAAGACGAGTCAGAGCCGTGCAATAAATGCAGTTCGTGCGAGGAAATTACTTCCGGCCGGGATTTGGATATTGTGGAAATTGATGCCGCCTCCCACACCGGAGTTGATAATGTCCGGGAAAATATCGTGACGAACGCCAAGTTTTCGCCGTCGCGCCGGAAATACAAAGTTTTCATCATTGACGAAGTGCACATGCTTTCTACCGCGGCTTTTAATGCTCTTCTTAAAACTTTGGAAGAACCACCGCCGCGCGTTATTTTTATTTTGGCTACGACCGAGATTCATAAAGTTCCGGCGACAATTATTTCCCGCTGCCAGAGATTTGATTTTAAAAAAATATCCCGCCGAGAAATTGTGGAGCGCTTAAAATATGTTTTGAGCATGGAGCGGGTGGAAGTTGATGAAAGTATTTTGGAAAGCATTGCCCGCGCCTCCGAGGGATGCGTGCGCGATTCGGAAAGTTTACTCGGCCAAGTGCTCGCGCTTCGCGACGCGAAAAATAAAATCAGCCGTGAGCAGGCCGAACTTGTCATTCCAAAATCAGATTTTAATTTAGTCAGCGATTTCGTAGGATACTTGGCAGTGCGTGACGCGGAAAAAGCGCTGCGACTTATTAATAAATTAGTTGAAGAGGGGATTGATCTTTCTCAATTTACCGCGGACCTCGTAGAATTTTTACGGAAGATTTTACTCGCTGGCGTGAGCGGAAATTTGGCGGAATTTGCTTTTGATCTGGACGAGGACTCGGAGAAAAAAATTATTCAGTTTGCCAAAGATATTCCGTCGCACCGTTTGATTGATTGGCTTGAACTTTTTATTGAAAAAAAACAAGAACTCAAATTTTCAGACATTGCCCAGTTGCCGCTCGAGATGGCGGTCGTGGAAATTGTCGGCGGATTTTCTGCGGCGAGTGTCGTTGCGAGGAGTCCCGACGATGGGGTCGGGGTAAACTCCGCGACGAAGCAATCTCCTGGCGATGGGATTGCCGCGCTCCCTCCGGTCACTCGCAATGACAAAAAAGAAATGGAAGAACGGCCAAAAATAAAACCTTTGCCCGGAAAAGAAAGCGTAAAAAAAAATGATGAAGTTTTATCAGACACGGCGCCGGTTATCTCCAATTTAACCTTAGAGCAGGTGAAAGATAAATGGTTTGATATTTTGCGCTTGGCTGCCGACCGAAGCCCAGCCCTGGTTTTTATCTTGCGCGTCGGCCAGGCCCTCGCAATTGAGAATGGAACACTACAGATTGGTTTTAAATATCGTTTTCATAAAGAAAGAATTAATGAAAGCAAAAATAATTTGGTTTTAAGGAATATGATTAAGGAAGTGACGGGAGGCGATGTCAAGGTAAACGGTGTTGTAGCTGATTTGCCCGAGCCGCCAGGTCCGCCACCACTTGAAGTAGGGAAAGTTTTGGAAGAATTTGGTGGAACGGTCGTTAGCTAAAAAATAACAAAAGCGGGATTAAATTCCCGCTTTTTTGTGCCCACTTCTCGGGGACTTGGATTTTTACCCCTACACCAAAATTATATTCATAGCTCGGGGACTTGGATTCGAACCAAGGTTACCAGGGCCAGAACCTGGCGTCCTACCACTAGACGATCCCCGAACTATAAATATAATTTTTAAAGATTTGGTGTGGGGGCGCGCCAAGGTTACCAGGGCCAGAACCTGGCGTCCTACCACTAGACGATCCCCGAGAGGCGAGCACAAAACTTTTATTCACTCTATCAAAAAAATAAAGTTGATACAAGAGAGGGTTGATTAATAGAGCTTTTCGTGATAGATTTAAGTAAACGCGGAGAGCCAATTAAATAAAAATTTTTATGTCAGAATATTACAAAGCAATACGAACACGAAATATTTTTGATCCAAAATCAAGCGAATCGTTCAGAGTCAGCCGCTCGAAGATCGATTTATTTTTGAATTGTCAGAGGTGTTTCTATTTGGATCGTCGTTTGGGAATCGGGCGTCCTCCGGGATTTCCTTTTAGTTTAAATTCAGCCGTGGATGCTCTTTTAAAAAAGGAATTTGATATCCATCGCGCGGCAAAAACCGCTCATCCTTTGATGGAAAAATATGGCGTTGATGCAGTTCCGTTCGAGCACGAGAAAATAGAAGAGTGGCGCGACTCGCTTCGCCGTGGAATCCAATTTTTGCACAAAAAAACAAATCTGCTTATCACCGGCGGAGTAGACGATGTTTGGGTGGATCCAGGCGGGAGATTGATTATTGTGGATTATAAAGCAACGTCTAAGAACGGAGAGGTGAGTATTGATGCTGACTGGCAAATTGGATACAAACGCCAAATGGAAATCTATCAATGGCTGTTTCGTAAAAATGAATTTCAGGTTTCCGACACGGGATATTTTGTTTATTGCAACGGCGATATTGATAAAGAAGCATTTGATGGTAAATTGGAGTTTGATGTCAGATTGATTTCCTATACCGGAGACGATTCATGGGTTGAACAGGCGATTATTGACGCGCATAAATGTTTGGTGGCAAATAAAATTCCCGAGCCGGCGGCGGATTGTGATTATTGCAATTATCGACGAGCGGCGCGTGGCGTGGAAAAAGAAAGTTTTTAAATTATGGAAGACGGACGCAGAAATTATAAGTATTTGGACATCATCACCGCGTTTTTCGTAGCCGTAATTTTAATTTCCAACATTGCTTCTACAAAGATTTTGGATTTTGGATTTTTTACTTTTGACGGCGGGACACTACTTTTCCCCCTGAGCTATATTTTCGGCGATATTTTGACCGAGGTCTACGGCTATCGGCGTTCGCGAAAAGTTATTTGGTTAGGATTTGGCGCGGCGCTTCTCGCGTCGGTGGTTTTCATTATTGTTGGGAAATTGCCGCCGGCGGTTGGTTGGGAAAATCAGGAGGCCTACGATAAAATTTTAGGACTTACCCCGCGGATTGTAGTCGCGAGTTTGATTGCGTATTTCGCCGGAGAATTTTCCAACTCATTTATTCTGGCAAAAATGAAAATCTGGATGAAAGGGAAGCGGCTCTGGATGCGGACGATCGGCTCGACATTAGTTGGCGAAGGAATTGATAGCGCGCTTTTTATCTTGATTGCTTTCGCGGGAATTTTACCAGGGAGTTTGATTTTAACTTTAATTATTTCAAATTATTTATTCAAAACCGCCGTGGAGATTTTATTTACTCCGGCGACTTACAAAGTGGTGAAATGGTTGAAGCGGGCAGAGTCGGAAGATTATTTTGACGATAAAACAAACTTTAATCCGTTTAAAATTATGCCCCGTTAGAAGTCCTTGACGAAAAATTTTTTTAAAATTTTTCTGTCAGTGAAAACGGGGTTTGTAAAAAAGGGAGTTTGCCACTCGGGAATTATTTATCCCGAGAAAAACAGACTTCTAACGGGGTATGAAAAAGAAAGTCGCGATATTTGATATTGACGGGACAATTTTTCGTTCAAGTTTATTGATTGAACTTGTGGAAGCAATGATTGCTGAGGGTTTATTTTCCCGGAATTTGCGAAAAATTTACGCGCGGCAATATAAAAATTGGCTGGACCGAAAAGATATTTATGATAAATATATCAACGGAGTGGTTTTGGCTTATAACGAGAATATCAAAGGTGTTCGGCGTAGTGATTTTTTAAAAGTAGCACGGAAAGTTATTGCTTTTCATAAAAACCGCGTCTATCGTTTTACTCGCGATTTAGTTCGCGATTTAAAAAAGAAAAATTATTATTTGCTGGCCATTTCGCACTCGCCGCGGGAAATCGTAGATGAATTTTCTGAAAAACTCGGGTTCAATAAAGTTTACGGCCGAATTTACAAAGTGGACGACCATGGGAAATTTACAAGCGAGATGCTTCATCTTGATTTGATTTCCGACAAAGCAAAAGTTTTAGCGCGGGCGGTGGAAAAAGAAAATTTGACGCTTCGGGGATCGGTCGGAGTCGGCGATACGGACAGCGATATCAGATTTTTGAAAATGGTTGACCGGCCGATTTGTTTTAATCCCAATAAAAAACTTTACGACGAGGCACGGCGGGCCGGATGGGAGATTGTGGTGGAGCGAAAAGATGTAATTTATAAGTTTAATGATTAACCGCAAAATTATGAACAAAACAATTTTAATTATTTTAGCGGTTCTGGTCGTAGTCGCGGCAGCATTTTTTGGTGTGAGATTTTTTAGCGGAGAAGATAATTGGATTTGCCAAGAGGGCGTTTGGGTAAAACACGGAAATCCCTTCGCCGCGCAGCCAACCGAACCATGCGGCGGGACAAATACAAATATAAATGCGGAAGAAACGATGACGGTAAAAATATTTTTTGGTAATAGTATTTTTGATCCAGAAGTTTTGGATTGTCAGAAAAATTTCGCGGTGGAAAGAATAATCCCGAAAACCGTGGCCGTGGCGCGGGCGGCATTAGAGCAACTTCTTGTCGGACCGACTGACGAGGAAAAAGTAGAAGGATATTTTACAAGTATTAACCCGGGAGTGAAAATTCAAAGTTTGGTTGTCGCGAATGGCGTGGCCAATGTTGATTTTGATGAGCAATTGGAATTTCAGGTTGGCGGATCATGTCGAGTGGCGGCGATCGCTTCGCAAATTAGAGAAACATTGAAACAGTTCTCGACCGTGGAAGACGTAGTGATTTCTATCAACGGCCGGACAGAGGATATTTTGCAGCCATAAATGAAAAAAATTGATTGGAAAAAAATAAAAGGCATTATCGCCGTTTATAAACCAAAAGGCCCGACGTCTTTTGATATAATTTATAAATTGCGGAAGTTGACGGGCATTAAAAAAATTGGCCACGCTGGAACGCTTGACCCACTGGCTAGTGGAGTTTTGGTGGTCGGAATCGGCCGCGAGGCAACGCGACGGCTTTGTGAAGTCGTGGAGTCGGAAAAAGAATACGTAGCAACCGTACGGTTTGGCGCGGAAAGTACAACTGACGATCTGGCCGGGGAAAAAACAGTCGTGGAGTTCATAAAAAAACCAGCCCGCGTTGATATAGAAAAAACACTAGCAGGATTTAGCGGAAAAATTATGCAATTACCACCGAATTTCAGCGCGATAAAAATCGGCGGTGTGCGGGCTTATAAAATGGCGAGGCGCGGAGAAACGCCAAAACTAATCAAGCGTCCGGTGGAAGTTCGAGAAATAAAAATTATAAAATATAAGTGGCCGTTACTTAAAATTAAAATCGTTAGCGGTCCAGGATTTTATGTTCGGTCACTTGCGCGCGACTTGGGAAAAAAATTAAAAGTTGGTGGTTATCTGGCAGATCTCGAGCGAACTCGAGTCGGGCAGTTTAAAAAAAGTAGTGCTATTAAATTATGAATCTAGAAAAATTAGAAAAAATTCTCGCGAATGAACCGACTTTCCGCCTAAAACAGGCGCGAGAAGCGGTTTTTTCTAAGTTAATTGAAAATTGGGACGAGGCCACTAATTTGCCGGCGGCTCTTCGTGAAAAATTAAATCAAGAAGTCCCGCTTACTATAAACGCTAAACCTTTTATCTCGGCTGACCGTGAAACGATAAAATTTTTGATTACTCTCTCTGATGGTTTTAAAATCGAATCGGTCTTGATGCGCCACGAAGAAAGAAATACGGTTTGCGTTTCTTCCGAAGTTGGCTGTCCTTTGGCCTGCGCTTTTTGTGCCACAGGGGAAATGGGATTTAAAAGAAATCTTTCGGCCGGAGAAATTATTGAACAAGTTTTATGTTCAGCTCGTTTTTTAAAAAAAGAAAAACAAAAAGTTGATAGTGTGGTTTTCATGGGGATGGGAGAGCCGTTTTTAAATTATGAAAATGTTTTGGCTGCGGTAAAAATTTTAAACGCCGCGGATGGATTAAATATCGGCGCTCGGCATATTTCCATTTCCACTGCCGGAATAGTCGAGGGTATAAGAAAAATTACTAAAGAGCAAATGCAAATTAATTTAGCAATTTCACTTCATGCGCCGAACGATAAATTACGTACTGAAATTATGCCGGTTGGGAAAAAATATGGTATTAAAAAAATTATGGCGGCGGTTGGAGAATATCTTGATGCGACTGATCGTAAAGTAATGTTTGAATATTTAATGATTAAAAATTTTAATGATAAACCGGAACACGCGCGAGAGTTAGCGGCGCTTCTCTCCGCACTTCCTAGGAATTTAATTTTTGTTAATTTGATTTTGTATAATCCGACGGGTGGATTCGAACCGTCTAAAAAGGAATCGGTTATAAAATTTAAAGAAATTTTACGGCGCGCGAGAATTAATGTGACAGAGCGTTATCGTTTCGGTCGCGGCGTAAAAGGTGCTTGTGGACAGTTGGCGGGAAAAAATTATTAAATCTAAAAATATGAAAATTAAAATGCATTTTGTTTTTATTCCGCTCGCAGTTTTTGCTGTGGCCATACTCGGCAATTGGCTTACGCGCGGGGGAATGGATTGGTATGAAACAATCAGTTTACCGGCTTTCACGCCGCCGGGCTCAATAATTGGTGCGGTTTGGACAACAATTTTCGTCTTGACGGCGATTTCCGCAATTATTTTTTGGGGAAAAGCATCTCGCGGCCGACGTTTCTCTTGGACGGTGGTATTTTTTATTTTAAACGGATTAATTAATATTTTTTGGAGTTTTTTGTTTTTCAATCGTCACTTGCTCGGTGCCGCGGTTTTCGAAGCCGGAGTTCTTGATTTAAGTGTGATTGCTTTGATTATTTTAATCTGGCCCGTTTCGCGGCTGGCTTCAATCTTGTTGATGCCATACGTAGCCTGGACGACTTTTGCGACATATTTAACTTACGTAGTTTGGAGTTTAAATAGATGATTGTTATTTTGCATAATATAAGGAGCACACATAATGTCGGGTCGATTTTTCGAACGGCCGACGCGGCTGGGTGCGAGAAAATTTATTTATGCGGAATAACGCCAACGCCGCAAGATCGCTTTGGCCGGGCGAATGAAAAAATCAGCAAGGTTGCGCTTGGCGCGGAAAAATGGATTAAATGGGAAAAAGTCGGCCAGACCGCCGCGATTGTTGAGAAATTAAAAAAAGACGGATATAAAATTTTGGCGATTGAACAGAATAAAAAATCAGTACCGTATTGTAAGTTGAAAATAAAAAGTGAAAAATCAAAAGTCGCGCTAGTTTTGGGCGCGGAAGTTCAGGGTTTGCCACCGGCTATTTTGCGTCGAGCTGATAAAATTTTAGAAATTCCCATGCGTGGCAGGAAAGAATCATTAAACGTTGCCGTGGCTTTTGGGATTGTTGTTTTTAATTTAATCAATAAATAATTATGAAAGTGCATCGCTTCATCAGCAATTTTAATTTAGACAAAAAAATTTCGGCGATTACCGACAAAGAAATTTATAACCAAATAAAAAATGTTTTGCGCCTCCGGTCGGGCGAACAAATTATTTTGGGCGATGGAAAGGGGAGAGAAGCGCTCGCGGAAATTACTGATTTTTTAAAACACGGCGTGGGAATAAATATTTTGAAAGTGGAAGAAAGTCGGGCCGAGCCGGAGATGAGGCCAGTCCTTTACGCGGCGGTTTTAAAAAAAGAAAATTTTGAACTTGTGGCGGCTAAAGCTGTGGAAGCCGGCGTAGCGGAAATTATTCCGGTCGTAACCGCAAAAACCATAAAGACAAATTTACGAATGGATCGGTTGGAAAAAATTATTCGCGAAGCGGCGGAACAATCGGGGCGGGGAATTCTGCCGACGCTTGGGAAAATTATGAATTTTCGTGAAGCAATGCGTCACGCCGAAGGAAATGATTCAAATTTATTTTTTGAAATTTACGCGCCGCGCTTTGAACAAAGAAAACTGGCGATTGATGTCAGTCGAAAAGTCGGTTTTTGGATTGGTCCCGAGGGCGGTTGGGATGAGGAGGAAATAAAAATGGCTGAGGAGAAAAATTTTCAGATTGTCAGTTTGGGAAAATTAACTTTGCGGGCCGAAACCGCGGCGATCATTGCTTCATATCTTGTTGCTTCAGCCAAAAATTAGATTTGTTTGATATAATAAGTTATTAAAAAGATGAAAATTTTTGTGAAAGCTAAGCCCGGAGCGCGCGAAGAATTAGTGGAGCGGATAGATGAAAATAATTTTGATGTTTCAGTCCACGCGCCGCCGGTCAAGGGTCTGGCAAATCAGGCGATTATTAAAGCCGTGGCCCAATATTTTAAAGTTGCCCCGTCGCGCGTCAGAATCGTATCTGGTTTTACTTCGCGGCAAAAAGTTTTAGAAATTAGTTAATAATCTAAATGTTATGAAAAAAATTATTGTCATTTTTATCGTCGGCCTCGCCGTGATTTTAGCCGCGGGCGGCGTGGTTTATTATTTAAAATTTTATCAAGAAACGCCGCCGGTCAATAATCAAAATCAAAATGTGCCAGTCGTCACGGTTACAAATTTTGAGGAATGTGTCGCGGCCGGAAATCCGGTGATGGAGTCATATCCACGCCAATGCCGGGCGGGCGACAAAAATTTTATAGAATATATCGGAAATGAATTGGAAAAAACAAATTTAATCAGAATTGATTCGCCGCGGCCAAACACGATTATCACAAGTCCGCTTGAAATTACCGGCGAAGCCCGCGGCACTTGGTATTTTGAAGCCAGTTTTCCGGTGAAACTTTTAGATGGAAATGGTAATAATATTCCACTCAGCCCGCCCTACATAATGGCCACGGCGGAATGGATGACTGAAAATTTTGTACCATTTAGGGCGACTTTGGAATTTATCGCGCCGACTACGGCGACCGGAACTTTGATTTTAGAAAAAGACAATCCCTCCGGCCTTCCGGAAAACGACGATTCGCTCATTGTGCCGGTGAGGTTTAGATAATAAAAAAAGAGAGCTTGTCGAAGGCTCTCGGTCGGTTCGCGGTCGAACCGTTTTACGACTGGGTTGTTCTACCACTCCTTCGGGGCGCAGGGGTGGGTGGGGTGAGTGAGGTTGAAGGCGACGTACATGGACGGGCCGCAGTCGCACCGAAACGCGGTCGCTTCGGCGTTGACTCGTTCGTGCTCCGCCTTGGCTTTCGCGATGGCCTCCGCTTTGCTTGATGCCTTGACCTTGTACTCGACCCCACAAGCTCCGCACGTGACACTCCAATTATCCACGATGCCTTCCTCCCTTTCTTGGCGCAAACTTGCCATGAAATTGTGGACTTTTAATAATAGAATATATTTAGCAAATTGTCAAGAGGTTTTTATAGTTTTTGAATAAAAAAAGAGAGCTTGTCGAAGGCTCTCGGTCGGTTCGCGGTCGAACCGTTTTACGACTTGCTCTGGCCACGCATCTCGCGATTCTTGGTTGCGATTCGGCCGGTTCCGTTTCGATCGAGAAGGTGCATGAGCAGGAATGCCCACTCCAACACGAAACCCTTGAGGCCGATCCAGTACCACATCGGCGCGAGACGAACCTTGCGTCGGTGGGCGAAGCGGAAGGTCACCCAAAACCGCAGCGCGTGCTGCCAGTGGGTCACCACCGTGAATTCGGGCGTAGGATCGCTCACGACGAGCGCCAGGACACCTGAAATGTTTTCGAAGGTGTCGCGCGAGTGATCTTCGCAGATGATCGCCTTCCCGGGCACGCCATTTTCCACGAGCCAATGTTCCATCAAGATGCCCGAGGGAATCGACTGTTGTTCAGGCGGCAAATAGATGCCGCCCGTCACGATGATGGCGTCGTATCCGCCCGCCCGCCAAAGCTTGAGGCCGCGGATGAGGCGCCGTTCGGTGATTGTGCCCGCCAGCGCATTTTTTGTCGCCACTTCACAGCTCGGAATGAACAAGTAGCGCAAGACATTCTTCCTTTCTAGTCACGGAATTGTGACATTGAAGACTATCAAATATTTAGCAAATTGTCAATAGGAGGTAGTTTCGTCTTTTCGTAATTTTGTGCTATAATTTAACAATAATTTTTGTCTTTGCGAGCGAAGCGAAGCAATCTCATTAATGGGATTGCCGCGTCTCCGCCAGCGGGCGGATCCTCGCAATGACACACTAAACTATGCAAATTGATTATTTTTTCAAGAATTTAACTCCGAATGAAAAGAAGTGGTGTGAGGAGTATGTTGAGACAAAAATTCCGCAGTTGGAAAAATTAATTCATCGGCAGGCGGAAGATTCGGCTTCGCTCCGAATTAAAGCGGAAAAGTTTATGACAAACAGCGCTTACAAAATTACCTTTGATTTGAAACTGCCAAAACAGAGTTTTCTTGTGAGTGAGGATGATCACACAATTGTTGAAGCGATTGACCTCGCGAAAGATAAATTGATTGCGCAATTAAAAAAGTTAAAAAGATAATTATGGCAAAAACTTTTGACGTCGTGACGATTGGCGGCGCGGCGCGGGACATAACTTTTTATACTAAAGAAGGAAAATTAGTCGCTCAGATGAAAGATCCGCTGCGGCAGAAACTTTTGGGATTTGAATATGGCGCGAAAATAAATATTGAAAAGTCATTTTGTACTTTTGGCGGGGGCGCGGAGAACGCGGCCGTGGCTTTGACGCGCTTGGGTTTGAAGACCGCGGCGATCGCGCGGGTTGGTAAAGACGAAAATGGTCGGGCGGTCATCGCAAATTTAGTAAAAAATAAAATTGATACAAAATTTATTCAAATTGATCCGGCGGCTAAAACCGGTTTTTCTTTTATTGCCACTTTTGGTCCGGCAGTAGAACATACAGCATTTTTATTTCGTGGCGCGAATAATAACTTGAAACTTGAAACTCGTAACTTAAAACTTAAAACGAATTGGTTTTATGTAGCGTCATTATCGGGCGAGGGATGGCGTCAAGTGATGGACACGGTGATATCCATGAAATCGCGACTTGCTTGGAATCCGGGGAATAAACAACTTGCGGCCGGACTTTCTGGTTTGAAAAGATATTTGGTAAAAACCGCGATTCTTTTTGTAAACAAAGATGAGGCAATTGAACTTGTGGCCTCGCTTCCGAAATACAAAAAGGCAGGCACGGCTTGGCTAAACCAACCAAAAAATCTTTTTAGCGTCTTGGCAGAATTTTGTCCGGGAATTTTAGTGATTACCGACGGCGAACGCGGCGCATATCTTTATCTTCGCGGAAAAATTTATCATCAAATTTCTCTAAGCAAAAAAATTGTAGACACAACCGGAGCGGGAGATGCTTTTTGTTCGAGTTTTCTTGCCGGCTATATTCGCTATTGCGGCAATGTTTTAAAAGCCGCCAAACTTGGCGCCATAAATAGCGCGTATAATTTGACGGGTGTGGGAGCCCAAGAGCCGCTTTTGACTTGGCGTGAAGCCGAAAAATTAATGAACAAATAATATGAAAACAGTAAAAGTTAAAGTAGAAATTTCCGCGCGACATATACATTTGAGCCAACCCGATTTGGAAAAACTTTTTGGCGCGGGATATGTTTTGAAAAATATTAAGGACTTGTCGCAAGAAGGGGAGTTCGCAGCCGAGGAAACCGTGACTCTGGTCGGACCAAAAAGAAAATTAGAAAATTTGCGGGTGGTCGGGCCGGTGCGTTCGGCGACGCAAATTGAATTATCTTACACCGACGCTTTTTCATTAGGAATTGACGCGCCGCTTCGGATTTCCGGAGACGTGGCCGGTTCGGCTGGAGCAAAAATTATCGGCCCGGTAGGCGAAGTTGGTTTGGCCGAAGGAGTAATTGTCGCCAAGCGGCATTTGCACATTAATCAAAAGGAAGCCGACGAACTCGGGTTGAAAAATGACGATTTGGTAAAAGTTAAAGTTGCCGGTGACCGTGGTTTAATTTTTGAAAACGTCGTGGTTCGCATCAAACCAAATTTTCATATTTCAATTCATGTTGATACTGACGAAGCCAACTCCTCGGGCTGCGGAAAAGTTTGTAGTTTCGGCGAATTGATAATAGAAGCGGATTAACGCAGATCTAAACGCAGATTAACACAGAAAATTTATGGCCGAAGTAGAAGTTTTATTGGTTGGCTATTTCAAATGGGTAAAGAAAAATGTTTGCCGCGCTTCGTCAACTATAACTTTGGTTTTTGACGGCAAGGAAAAAATAATTGTGGATACGGGAAATTTATCAGACGAGAAAAAAATTTTAGCGGCTCTTAAAAAGATAAAACTTAAACCGGCGGATATTACCATCGTGATTAACACGCACGTTCATCCCGACCATCGCGGTTGTAATTTTTTGTTTAGAAAGGCAAGGATTATCACGAGCGAAGATATTAATGATGATGATAAATTTACTTTCACGCCGGCCGGCGATTTTTTCTTAACCCCGAATGTAAAAATTGTTCGCACCCCAGGGCACACACTGCACGACTGCTCGGTTTTGGTGAAAACCGCTCGGGGAAAAGTAGCGATTGTCGGAGATTTATTTTGGAAAGGATTAAAAGACAAACTGGCTTTCGTGGACAACAAAAAAATGCATCGAGCGAGCCAGAAGAAAATTTTAAAAATGGCCGACTTTATTGTTCCCGGCCACGGGAATATTTTTAAAGTATAAATATGAAATACATTTTAGTTATCAATTCCGGCAGCGCGACGTTGAAGTTTGCGATTTTTGAAAAATACTCATTAAAAAAAATCGCTTCGGGAATTGTTGAGCGCGTCGGTTTGGGCGGCAGTTTTTTAGAATTAAAAATTTTGGGGAGAGAGTTAAAAATTAACCGCGCGGTTAAAAATCATGAAGAAGCTTTTGAATTAGTTTTGGAACAATTATCTAAAATCTCAAATCTTAAATCTGAAATTTCACTCGTTGGTCATCGCGTGGTACACGGCGGTGAGGAATTTACAAAACCGACACCCGTAACGTCCGAAGTATTGAAAAAATTAGCAAAATATGATAAGTTATCGCCACTGCACAATCCGGCAAATTTAATGGGAATTCGGGCCTGCCGGAAACTTTTGCCGGGCGCAAAAAATGTCGCGGTTTTTGACACTGGTTTTTATTTTACTTTGCCCGATTACGCTTACACCTACGCCCTACCAATTGATTTTTATAAAAAATATGGAATCCGGCGTTATGGTTTTCACGGAATTTCTCACGAGTATGTGGCGGGCGTGGCGGCAAAAATTTTAGGAAAGCCGCTCGCAAAATTGAATCTTATCACATGTCACTTGGGAAGTGGCGCAAGCATCACGGCAATCCGCGGTGGAAAAG
>Ga0265296_1001341_pt1 | contig 28746 bp, 27 predicted proteins | sample MunlanPumphouse1_FD_189073 | JGI IMG/M metagenome (GOLD analysis project Ga0265296, IMG submission 189073) | Groundwater microbial communities from a municipal landfill in Southern Ontario, Canada - Pumphouse #1 | ecosystem: Environmental > Aquatic > Deep subsurface > Groundwater | place... | reverse complement strand
CTCTTAAGGTTGAGTCCGGATCAAAGCTTAACAAATCTGTTGCTATTTTTGAGCCCGTTTCCCTGGCCAGTTCGCAGATCCGCGCAAAATGGTCGACATGCTGTGCGGCTGCTTCCTGGGTAGGATATTTTCTGAAATGCGCAGGAAGTAATCGCTTGAGTACCGTGGTTTCCAGCCCAGTTTCTATTTCAACTGCGTGCATTTTTAAGAATGCTCGCCAAATTTCAATACCTGGGGTTCCGTCGTCCAGCTTGAGGTCCAATGCATGCACAAATGTATCTCCCCTGGCAAAGAAGTAGATTCCGTCCCCTCTAAATGAACCATCTTGGGTAATGGCTTGTGCGATTTGGGTTGCCTTTTTTGGATGGCTGGAAGCATCGGCGGCTAAAAAATCAAAATATGAAAAACCCAGATTTTTCCAAGCATGCATTTGTTCAACCACTCTATGCGCAGACATATGACCCAACCCTTTTTTGGCGCCGCCGCAATATATGCAATGTCCCACGCATCCGCGCGCAATGTTGATATTTGCCTGTTCCCAGTCCATTTCTTTATTTGGGGTTCTAAAAAAACCTGTGATTTCAGTTGGCAGCGGCAATTCATCTAAATTGAAACGTTTTTTGCCTTGTATTTGCCAAATGCCGTTGGCGTTTTCTGCTGTGGCTAATTCTGCGGACATTGCGTCAGGCCTAAATCCACTGCGGATAAATTCTTCAAGAGCAACTTCTCCTTCCCCCATAAACAAAAAATCCGGTCTTAAGCTGCTCCTTACGCCTTCTGGCCAGGCCGAGGCTTCATGGCCTCCAACAATAATTGGGATTTTTCCTCGAAAAGGTGCCATGGCGGCTAATTCGCGTTTGACATAATTTGGCTGATGATAGGTTGAAACGCAAAGGTGGGTTGGAGCAAACGCTTTTAATTGTGCTTGAACGTCAGCATCTTCATAGTGTAGTCCGTTAACGATGACTACCTCGGCACCCTGCCGCCGGGCAACGTGTGCCAAACCAATCAAAGCCATCGGAGGCCGGAAAATTTCTCCGGTTCCTTTGACAAGCTGATGTGGGATCGGATTATAAAAGGCAATTCTTGAATTGCTCATGTTGCGCCCTAGTATTTATCGCCATTTTCGGGGAAAAATTTCACCCCACCAGCAGCAACCCTGCCATGACCCCAATCCCTAAGAGGATGGAAACAAACTGCAGTCCCGATTCGGTGGCTTCACAACGGTCGTGGAGTGAGGGGATGAGGTCAGATCCCGCCATATAAATAAACCCGCCGGCGGTAATGGGCAAAACGTAAAGCGAGTAGTTGCTGGCCAGCGGCCCGACGATCAGCGAAATTATGGCCCCCAGTACGGCAAACAGCGCCGAGATAAAATTCCAGGCCAGCGCACGGCGGACGGATAAGCCGCCGTGGATCAGTATCCCAAAATCGCCGATTTCCTGCGGGATTTCGTGGAGTAAAACCGCCAGCGTGGTGGCAACCCCGATTTGTGGGCTTACCAGGAAACTGGCGCCAATAATCATTCCGTCAATCAGGTTGTGCGCGCCATCGCCAATTAAATTCATGGTGACCACGGGGTGGGGGTGATGTGATTCGGCGGGAAAGTGGCAGTGGCGCCAGCGGATAAATTTTTCCAAAACAAAAAACATTAAAATGCCCGCCAGAATCAGGAACGGAACCAGTGTCTGCGGTTTGATTTCACGGAACGCTTCGGGAATTAAATGAATCAACGCGTCGCCAAATAACCCGCCTACCGCAAAACTTACTAAAAAAGTTAAAAGTTCGGTCAGCTTTTGCCTTTTTATCAGCAAGGTCAGCACGCCAATGAGTGAAACCAAACTGATGAGGATGACGGCGCTTAAACTGAAAAGCCAGGTGTTTAACATTCGGGGTCCTTTATTACTAAGGATATCTAATCTACAGTTTCGTTAATTATGTGTATTTAGGCGGAAGGTGTCAATAGCCGGGCCACTGCCTCCAGCAATTCTTTGAGCCCTTTCCCTGTGGCCGCAGAAATTAAATAGACGGGATATTTTTTCTCGATTTTTTTCTTTAGCTTTTCGATGCTTTTTAGGTCTGCCGTCGCGTCAATTTTGTTAAGCGCTACAATTTGCGGTTTGACCGCCAGCTCCGGGCTGTATTCTTTTAGTTCGCGGTTGATAATCTTGAGGTTTTCATAGGCGTCCGATTTTTTTTCGTCAGATCCATCGAGATTGTCTGAAATATCAATTAAATGGATTAAGACCTTGGTGCGCTCAATATGCCGTAAAAATGTATCGCCCAGGCCGGTGCCGTTATGCGCGCCCTCAATTAAACCGGGAATGTCGGCGGCCACAAACCTTTGATAATTGCCAACCTCAACTATCCCCAGCGAGGGTTCCAATGTAGTGAAAGGGTAATCGGCAATTTTTGGCCGCGCGTGTGAAATGTGCGAGAGCAGGGTAGATTTACCGGCGTTGGGCAATCCGATAATTCCAACATCAGCCAAAAGTTTAAGCTCCAGTTTCAGCCGTTTTTCTTCGCAGATTTTTCCCTTGGTAAACTGCCGCGGCGTCCGGTTAGTGGATGACTTGAAGTGGTTATTGCCCAGTCCCCTGCGGCCGCCTTTAAACATTAGTATTCTTTCGCCGGCTTTAGTTATGTCAGCTAAAATTTCATTGGTTTGCGCGTCGCGGATAACCGTGCCCAGCGGCACCGAGATAATCAAATCTTCACCGCCGCGGCCAAACATGTTTTTACCCCGGCCGGGTTGCCCGTCATCAGCTCTAAAATGCCGGCGGTGCTTAAAGTTTATGAGGGTGGTTTTTTGGGGATCGCCTTCGAAAATGATGGAACCGCCGTCACCGCCGTTGCCGCCGTCGGGTCCGCCTTTGGGTTTGAATTTTTCGCGAAGGAACGACATGCAACCGTCGCCGCCGTTGCCGGCTTTTACGAATATGGTAACTTCATCGAGGAACACTTAAGCGGCCTGCGGCAAAACGGAAACCTTGGTTTTGTCTTTTCCCAGCCGTTCAAACAGCACAAAGCCGGAGATTTTGGCAAAAATGGTGTCGTCTTTGCCTACGCCAACGTTTTTGCCGGGGTTAACGCGGTTGCCGCGCTGCCGGACAATGATACTGCCGGCGTGGATGGCCTGCCCGCCGTATACTTTTACTCCCAGCCGCTGCCCGGCCGAGTCCCTGCCGTTTCTAGTTGAGCCGCCGCCCTTTTTATGTGCCATTGGAAAGTCCTCCTGCTTAGGATTTTATCTCTTCAATTTTGACCCGGGTAAATCCCTGCTTGTGCCCTTTGGTCCGTTTGTAGCCGGTTTTGTTTTTATATTTGAAAGTGGTAACTTTTGGTTCGCGGCCGTTTTCAATTATTTTGGCCGATACCAGCGCCCCCGCAACCAATGGATTGCCGATTTTTAAGTTTTCACCGTCAGCCACTAATAACACTTTGTCAAAAGTAACGGCTTTGTCTTTTTCGGCGCCTTCTAATAATTCAACATCAATGATTGAATTGGGTGCAATTTTATATTGTTTTCCGCCGGTTTCAATTACTGCGTACATAACTTAATCCTTTCGAGTTCTTATGGTTTTGATTTGCCCGATGAGCTGTGCGCAAAAGTACATCTGCAAGCGGGACAAAAACTGGGTAATTATAGCGAAAAAGCCCTGCTCTGGCAAGTTTAATTTTTGTGCGCTACAATAGCTTTCGAGAGGAGTCGCATATGCAAGCCCTGTTGGAATGTATCCCCTGCATTACCCGCCAGGCGATACAGATTTTAAAAAGCAACGTCAAGGATAAAAAACAGCAGGCCAGTGTATTAAAAGCGGTCCTGCGCCGCCTGGAAGCGCTGGATATTTTTTCGCTGACTCCGCCCGAAGCCACCAAGTTTGTCCATGAGGAAATTAAACGGCGCCTGGGATTATCCGATTTATATTTGAAGGAAAAAGATGCAAGCAATCGCGCGGCCTTGCGCCTTTACCCCCGGCTCAAAAAATTGGTTCGCCAGTCCGATGACCCCCTGCAAACCGCGTTGCGGATTGCCATTGCCGGAAATATCATTGACCACGGTGCGCTCGCGCATTTTTGCGTTGAAACGGCAATTGAAGAGGCCTTGATCCAAAAATTTGCGATCAACCATTTTCCGAAATTGCGCGGCATGCTGAAAAAAGCGAAAAAAATATTGTACGTAGGTGACAATGCCGGTGAAATTGTGTTTGATAAGTTGTTTATTGAGGAGTTAAAAAAGCATGCGCCCGCCGAAATTGTTTTTGCGGTGAAAAGCCAGCCGGCGCTAAACGATGTTTTAATAGCAGATGCTAAATTTGTCGGTATGAATAAGGTTTGCCGCGTAATTGAGAGTGGGTCGGATAATGCGGGCACTTTACTGGCGCAGGCCACTCCCGCATTTAAACGTGAATACGCCGCCGCCGATTTGGTCATTGCCAAGGGGCAGGGGAATTTGGAAACGCTGGTTGACCCGAAAAAGCCGATTTTTTATCTGTTAATGATGAAGTGCCCTTTTTTAGGGGAGAGGTATGGGGTGGGGGCGGGAGAGATTGTGGTGATGGTGGGGAAAAAATAAAAAGGCGGCGGGTAATTTGCGCAACTTGCATATTTTTTTTCTAACTTTGTTAATGATTATATGTTTCCTTTTCCCTTCTCCTTTTCCATTATCGGGGTCTGCCCTGGCGGCTAACCCTTTCCCCCAACGCATCGTTTCCTGCATGCCCAGCATTACTGAGATGCTGTTTGCCATTGGGTTGGATAAGCGTATCGTCGGCGTAACCTTAAATTGTAATTATCCGCCGGCGGCTTTGCGCAAGGAAAAAGTAGGCCGCGAGGTGATGAACGTTGAAAAAATTATTTCCCTTAAGCCCGATTTGGTGGTGATGCTCAAAAGCGCCCAGCCGTCAGAAATTGAAAAGCTGAAAAAGCGCGGCCTGCCCCGGCAAGCCGGGGGCCTGCCGGTAATGACCATTGATCCACAAACGGTCCACGGGGTTATGACGGCCATAATCGAGTTAGGGAAAGCTACCGGGAACAATCAGCAGGCAGAAAAACTGGTTGCGCAAATGCAGGCAAGGTTGGGAAAAGTGCGGCGTGCGATGGGCCGCGTACAAGATTCTCCGGCTAGGCAAAAAATCGCGCAGCGCGAATCACGCGTTTTGGTGATCGTTGGCGTCAACCCGCTGGTGGTAGTGGGCGGCAATAATTTTATCGCCGACATCATTAAAACGGCGGGCGCCAAAAATGTTGCGGCAAAATTACGCGGCCCTTATCCGCAATATAGCTTTGAGCAGTTGGTTAAAGATGACCCCGACGCGGTAATTGTAGTAAAAAACGTTGTATTAGGGGAAAAAGAAATTTATAATGACAAGCGATTGCAGAAATTGCGGGCCGTACAGAATAAAAGGGTACTGGTAATTGATGCGGACATAATTTCGCGGCCCGGGCCCAGGGTGGTGGATGCGGTTGAAATTATTGCAAATTTTTTGTACGCTAAGCGATAAGAGATAAAAATGAAGAGAGCTCAACAAAATAGAATAATTGCCACGGTAACTCTTTCGGTTATTTTGATTATAGTTTGTTTGCTTTCCATCCTTTTTGGCGCGGTGTTTTTAACTCCGGACGCCATCCTTAATTCGTTGTGGTGCAGATTTTCGGGCTTTTGCTCAACCAATGCTTACGTTGATATCATTGTCTGGCAAATCCGCCTGCCGCGGATCATTTTGTCCGCGCTGGTGGGAATGATGCTGGCGCTTTCCGGCACAATTTTACAGGGAATATTGCGCAACCCATTGGCTGACCCCTATATTTTGGGGGTTTCGGCCGGCGGGTCCATTGGGGCGGCGCTGGCCACCGCGCTGGGGTTGGAGATTTGGTTGTTCGGGTTTTCTTCCGTGCCGCTGCTCGCGTTTGTTTTTGCGCTGCTGGCGGTTTTTGTGGTTTATTCGCTTTCCAATGTCCAGGGAAAATCCACTCCGCAAACTTTGATTTTGGCCGGCGTCGCGGTATCTTCCTTTGCCGCAGCCCTGCTTTCTATCATTATTATTGTCAGCGGAAATTTACAAACCATTTATTTCTGGCTTTTGGGAAGTTTTTCCGACGCTACCTGGCAAAGTGTTTTGGCGGTTTTGCCCTACGCGGCCATTGGCCTGGTAGTGGCAATTTATTACTCCAAAGATTTGAATGCCCTGCTTTTGGGCGAAGAAACCGCTTATACGTTGGGGGTTGAGGTTGAAAAAGTGCGCCGGTTTCTTTTGGTGGTGGCGTCGCTTTTGGCGGCGGCGGCGGTTTCGGTTTCGGGGTTGGTGGGGTTTGTGGGGTTAATTGTGCCGCATTTTGTCCGCCTGGTGGTGGGCCCGCATCACAAATTGCTGGTGCCAATGTCGGCCGTGTCGGGAATGCTTTTGGTGGTAGTGGCCGATACCCTGGCGCGCTCAATCTGGTCTCCGCAAGAAATCCCGGTGGGAATTATCATGGCGCTGATTGGCTGTCCTTTCTTTTTATATTTATTGCGCCGGAAAAAAACCTACATTAAATGAGCGGAATTTTACAGGTTGAAAACTTATCCTGCGGTTATGACAACAAACCGGTAGTGAAAGGGGTAAGTTTTGAGGTCAAGCTGGGGGATTTTGTGGGGATTGTGGGTCCCAACGGTTGCGGCAAAACCACACTACTGCGTGCCCTCTCCGGAATTATCGCCCCGCATGCCGGTGAAGTAAAAATCCGGAAGGTGCCGCTCCACAAATTAAGCCGCCGGGAAATTGCGCGCAAAATTGCTTTCATCCCCCAGATGATGGAGCCGGTGCCCGGTTTTACGGTTGAGGACATGGTTTTGATGGGGCGCACGCCGTACCTGGACCGCTTTGCATTTGAAACCGAAGATGATTACGACATTTCAAAGTGGGCGCTGGAAGAGCTGAAAATTGAAAAGATGGCGCACCTCCAGGTGACGGCCCTGTCCGGCGGTGAATTTCAGCGTGTGGCCATTGCCCGCGCGCTGGCGCAGGAGCCGCAAATTTTGCTTTTGGATGAACCCACGGCGCACCTGGACTTGAGATACCAGATGCGGATTTTGCGCCTGCTTTCTAAAATCCGTTCTACCCGTTCCATCATTGCTACTTTCCACGACCTGTCACTGGCCGCGCGCTTTTGCCGCAAAATGATTTTGATTAAAAACGGCGAAATGGTAGCCGCCGGCAAACCCAACGAGGTTTTGACGCAGGACAATATCTGGAATGTTTTTCGCATCAAGGCGCAGGTGAAAGCTAACCCGCGGAATAAGAGATACCGGTATGTAGTGGTGTAATTTTTTGGCCCAATGCCCTCGCAACCACGCTCCGAAAATCCCGCCGAGATTTTCGGAGCTCTCATTTTCGCCCTCGCTCCTCCCGCCAAGGCGGGAGTCCATGGCCGCTCGGGCTCAATGAAGGGTTGCTTAGGGCATTGGGCTTCAAAATGAATAACACAATTACTCTATCAACTTAATCCCGGTTTCTTTTAGAATGCCGGCCACAATTTCAATAAAACAAACCTCGGACTCATAATGTCCCGCCTCAACCGTATTAAGCCCAAATTCTTTAGCAAGCAATCTAGTGTGGTGGTTTAGCTCCCCAGTCAAAAAAGTATCGGCGCCGCTTTTGATTGCATCTTCAATTACGCCCTTCCCGCTGCCGGAAGACAGCGCCACTTTTTTGACCTTGCCTTGGCCCTGGACGATTAAATCTTTGGGCTTTATTTTTTTGTTAACCAGGGAGCAAAAATGCGTAAAACTAATGGTCTGTGGCAAAGTCCCGACCCGTCCCAGCCCCAAAACTTTACCCTGGTTTTGTAGTGGATAAATATCGTAGGCGGGTTCTTCGTAAGGGTGGACTTTTTTCAGCGCGGCAATGACGGCCGGCAAACGGCTTTTTATAACCACGGTTTCCAGCCGCGCTTCGCCCACGCGGTTAATTTGCCCTTTTTTCCCGACGGCGGGTTTGGCATTTTTTCCCGGCACAAAAGTCCCAATACCGTGCGTAAGGAAAGTACACCCGGAATAATCGCCGATTTTTCCGGCACCCGCGCCGCATACCGCCGCCCGGACTTTTTCCAGCGCGTCTTGGGGAACATAAACCACCAGTTTATAGGTTTTCTCTAGAAAAGTTGGCTGTAAGACGCGCGTGTTTTGTAAACCAAAAAGGTTAGCCAGCCAGTCGTTGATTCCGCCTTCCGCCACGTCAAAATTGGTATGGTAGGCGCAAAGGGTGATGTTGTTTTTGATTGCCGGAGAAATAATTTCCCAGAGAAGAGAGCCGGGTTTTATCCCGCCGCCCGCATCTTGAGTAATAGGGTGGTGGCTGATAATTAAGTTGGCGCGCCGCGCGATGGACTTTTTTATAACATCGCGGGTAATGTCAACGCAGAGTAAAACGCCTTTGGTTAAGTCGTTTTTATTGCCAATTTGCAAACCGCAGTTGTCGCCGGGTACGGCTAAGTTTAAGGGGGCAAAGGCCTCTAAAATGCGAAATATTTCCCGGTGCTGCATGATCATATTATAGCAAAAAATATTGAAATCGTGACGACGGAATGACGATAAGAATTAAGCAGGGAAGAGTCGTAAACTAAATTTAGAAGCAGGTAATATGTCAAGCAAAGCATTGGTGGATGTAATTTCTTCGCAGATTTGGCGGGCGCGGGGTTTTCAGGTTTCATCTTACGGAAATGTGCGGCCACAGGTAACTCGGCGCGATACCAATCTGGTTTTGGGTTTTGGCAATGTTTTGGTCATTGTGCCTGAAGGTTTGGTCAGGCATGAAATTACTTTTCACCCCAAAGTTTTGGCCGGACTGCAGGAAAGGGTTCTTTTGCCGCCAGATGAGGAGTCCGCTGGTTTTTCTTCCTGGTGCCAAGCCCGGCTTGGCGCCTTGGAACATCCTTCTTCCATTACAGTTTTATTTAAGGACACATTGAATCGGCCTTGGGTTATGCAGGCGCTGGGGGAGCGGCAATTTTATTTATTAGTTAGAGCTGATGATTATAAAGTCATGCGCCGGCGGGTCAGGCGGGGAGTTGCCGCCCTGGCCGCGGGAAACTTTGCCACTGAAATGGCGCTTTCGGCAATGGTACGGCACGAGGATGATAATCGCCGCACAGCAGTGGCCGGTCCGGCTGCGTTTTTAAGCTTGGCTGGATCCGGTTACGTGGAGCCAGATTTATTGGCGGATGAATCGGTGGCCCCGTATTTTAGCAGGGATTTTTCTGGGGTACGTTGTGAGCGGCCTTTAGATGTAGTGGTTGGCATGCGCCTATTAGGTGCTTATCATTTGTTGAGTACGTTTGATGCGGCGTGCCGCACGCCTCTGGAAGGGTGGGTTGCGAGTGCACGCGGTTCTTCCCTATTTACCTCAATAGTGGAACAGCGTTTAAGTGCATTATGGGCAGCCATGGACGTATACAATGCATATGTTTTGGCGTGTGCACGTGGATTTTGGGACTTAGGGGCCAGCGCGATTGTTGAGCCCGATTGCTTAAATGACGCGTCGGGGCGGCTCGAAATTATAAAAAGGTGGTTTTCCCAATTCTCCAAAGAATTACTTAATGATTATCGGGTAGTAATAAATCGATCCTTATGGCAGATGGTTTTTTCCCAAGTCCTGACCAACGCTGAGGCAGCTGCCGAAACCTGCTTTGGTTTGGCTGGCGCCGAAAAAAAACTAACGATTGCTGGCGTAATTGAAAAAGATTTTTTGCACTTAAAAATTGGTAATGCGGTAGTCGTGGGCAGGATGCGTGATGCACTCTTGCCTCTGGAAAGCGGCCTGTTAAAGTGGGAGCTGGATCCAATTGACCATGCCCGCAAGCAAAGGTTGTTTTTTCCGGGAGTAACTTCGCGCCCCTCGGAAGAAATTGATGAAAATCGCGGCGGCGTCGGGCTGGCCCTGGCCTGGGAATTTATGCAAAAAATGGGCGGGCGGATTTTTGCCGAATATGATCCTGCCGGCAATTGGTTTACTATGCACTTGCTGCTGCCGCTTGAAAAGCCCGCCTAAGGTTGGCAGAAACAGCGCCCGCCGGAAATTTATGTTGATTAATTTGCTCTACCGGCACTATTCCTTCCCCCGAAAAACTCAAAAAACATTCGCTTGCTGCCAAAAGCTCCTTCAGTTTAAATTTCTTTTCCCGCACTTTGATTTTTAATTGGCGCGCCAGCTTAATTATATAAGCGCGCGTGACACCGGGCAAAATTGGCAAAGTTAGCGGCGGCGTAATCAAAACGCCGTTTTTTACGATAAAAATGTTGCTGACCGTACCTTCCAATACGTTTCCCTCTTTATCTAAAAAGATGGCTTCGTCGGCGCCACTTTTTTCGGCTTCGGTCTTGGCCAGAATGTTTTCGAGGTAGTTTAATGATTTTATGGTAGAAATTATCGGCAGGCGGTGGCGCTTGTTTTGTGCGCCGATGCTTTGTGCCCGCGCGGTTTTTACGACAATTATTTTCCAAACGCGGCCGCCAGCGCGGTCACTGTCAGCGGATGCCGCCGGCGCAATTTTTTCCGCGATAATAATGAACGTGGGCTTCTGAGCCGCGTTTTTGATACTTAATCCGTGCTGTTTGGATCTCCCCCGCGTAATGATAATTTTGAGGTAGGCCTCATTTAGCCCATTAATTTTTAATAAATTTTTTATCTGTGTTGGGATTTGGGCTTTGGAGTTTGCCGTGCCAGTCGGCAGGCAGGAAATTACTATCTTCAATTTTTTTGCGGCGTCAAATAATCGTTTGAGGTGTTCATTTAATAAAAACGGCTTCCTGTTATATGTCCGCAACGACTCAAATACACCGTCGCCGTACATAAACCCGCGGTCAAAAATTGAAATTTTGGCGTCGCGGGAGTTAGTTAATTTGCCGTTGATATAAATTTGCATAACAAACTTTCAATAATGCCCAAATTGCGAGCTAAAATAATTGCCTCGTTTAGTGAAATTTTAGCAGAAAAGGGACGAAAATAATATGTAAGCGAATAGTGTACGTAAAGAAAGTAGGAAGGGGAAATTAATGGTTCTCGCTCTTAACGGCTATAAACATATTCCCGTTTCTGACAGAACCAGGCAGATGCCGGGGGATGTGACAAGAATAGTAGCGCCGTATCCTACCAACATAAGAGGTGAACGGCTGACCAAGGCGGTCTTTGAGCGTGAATGGGCAAAACTTTTACGAGACAATCCGGAAATTGGCGTTCATTTTTCCATGGAATACTATCGCCGGGATGGATTGCCGGGTGGAGGCGGGTTGGGAACATTATCTGCTGATTGGGTGAGGGGATGGGTTGATAAGGGGCTGCCAATTGTTACGGTGAGTATTGCACATCATAGGTTACAGTTTCAAAAATTTGGCACGGACTATATTCAACAAGAACATGACGTTGAGATTGATTTGGATAACCAACCCGATCTGGTGAATTTAGGCCGAAACGTACGGCTCAAGATCCAAGGGAAAAATGTTACCGCTGATATATATGGGACACTTACCGAAGGCGAAGATGGGAGAGTAGGGCTGGGGCTAAAGTTAAGCGTAAAAAATTGTAAACTGAATGGTTTTGGGAGGATAGACGAGAGTGTTTATCCGGGTAACCACCGTGATAAATTTGCAACTTTTGGCCAAGAAATGATTTTAGGTATAGGCGGGATCAGGGCCTTGCGGGAAATGGGGCTGAATGATTCGCAGGTAAAATTTTATCACGTGAATGATGGCCATGCGGCGCTGATGCTAATAGAGCTGGCGCGCGAAGCTGGCCTTACCGTGAAAACCCTAACCAAAAAGGCAATGGAAGGAATTACGCAAAAACTTTTTTATTCTTGCCATACTTTGGTGCTGGCTGCGATGGAAATTTATGATCCATTATTTATTAATGAGATGATCCCGGATCCAGAGACGAGAACGATGTTGGGGATGTTAGGATCCCGGCCGGTGGGTGACGAAATAAAATCCCTGGATGATTCTCCAGTACAGCGCGGAGACATTGCAATGACTGAAATGATGATGGCTTGGGCTACTCAGACCCAGGGAGTTTCTCAGGATCACGCCAGATTATTAAGAAGGTCTTATCCCCAATTTGCTAATAGGATTTCTGGAGCTGTTACCAATGCGGTACATAACAGCTGGGCGGCCCCCTCGATTGCTGCGTTTTTTGATAGGTATGCTGAGGGTTGGCGGAAAAATCCCAGTTTGTTGGTTGGGATAAAAGATCATTTGCATGACGTTGAGTGTAGGCAGGCCGTACACCAGGCATGTTTGTTTGCTGGGCAAGATTTGATTGATATGGTTGCTTTGTTGCGTCCGGAAGTTGAGGCGGCAGGACTTGATCCGGAGATTTTTGCTCCGACGGACCTTCATCTTGACTGGTTGAGGATTGGTAATGCCAGGCGTTGGCCAACGTATAAGCGTGGGAATCTAATGTTTCAGCACCCGGATGATTTAGCCGGGGTGTTTGGCCCTGAAAGGCCGTTGCAGCTTTTTTATGCGGGAAAAGCGCATCGGCATGATGATACATTGGAGCATCGTGGAGCCATAACTGTTCGCGGGGGAAAATATATTCTTAAAGAAACGCTTGAGGCGCTGGAGTATTTAAGCAAACGTTATCCTAAATGGTTTCGATGCGTATATTTCCCAAATTATGATGTAAATATTGCACGAACATTAATTCCGGGAGTGCATGCATGGTTAAACACGCCACTTTACGGCGAGGAGGCCTCGGGCACCTCAACCATGGATGCTATTTTGAGCTTGGTTTTATTGATTTCGGTATTAGACGGATGTGTGCCAGAGATTGCAGCGCGGGGAAATTTTGGGTGGGGATTTGGCAAGACGACCCCGGGTGGGAGCTTCATGCATTATGAGGAGGATTATCAGGCACTGATGCACGGAGTTTTACCTCAAGTTGCGCATCATTTTTACTCAGCGCAGAAAAGCGGCGCTTTTGAAAGCGGCGCCCCATGCACTTGGGTGGATTGGCAGATGGATTTGTGCGGAATTATCCCTTATGTTCTAATGCCCAGATTGATAACGGAATATAATGATCGTATGTGGGGACTTAAAGCTGCGGCATAGTTAACGCCTCCACGCACGCCGCCGCCTTCTGTAAGGTCTCGTAATATTCTTTTTCCGGGTCCGAATCGGCCACAATCCCCGCACCCACTTGCAAATAAGCTTTATTAATATGTCGCGCCGCGACCCCTGGTTGGGATTTCATTAATATTGTCCTGATAACTATATTAAAATCCATCCTCCCATCCGGCAAAATGTATCCAATTGATCCGGTATAAATTCCCCGCTTCACGGGCTCCAGCTCTTCAATGATTTCCATCGAGCGGATTTTGGGGCACCCCGTAATGGTGCCGCCGGGAAACATGGCGCGCAGTAAATCAAACTGATTTTTGCCGCGCGCGAGGTTGCCGACCACGTTGGAAACAATATGGATTACGTGCGAGTATTTTTCTACCACCATTTGCTCATCCACTTTTACACTGCCGAATTTGCACACGCGACCCAAATCGTTGCGCTCCAAATCCACCAGCATAATGTGCTCGGCGCGCTCTTTGGGGTTAAGTAAAAGATCGTTGTATGCAGCGGTAGCGGGGCGGGTGCCGGCAATCGGGCGGGTCTGTGCCTGTCCGTTTTCCAGCTTGATTAACCGCTCCGGCGAACAGCTGACAATCTGGAAATCGCCAAAGTTAAAGTAGGAGGCAAAGGGGGAGGGATTGATTGAGCGCAGGCGCGTATATATATAGTATGGGTCGGCGTTGGTTTTAAACTCCAGCCGCTGGGACAAGTTGGCCTGGTAAATATCGCCGTTTTTGATGTAGCGCTTGGCCGCTTTGACAATGGTTTCAAATTCGGCCTTGGATAAGTTTGAGTGGAGGCGGGCGGGCGGGGCCTGCGGCGTTTGCCGGTGAGTAGCCGGTGGTCGGTCTGTGGTCTGTTGATGCTGAATAATCTGCAAATGCGTTGGTGCGATGAAATAAATCAGCGGTAAACCCAGGTCATCTTTGGAATGGTGCGGCAATTTTTCTAGGTGCCACGCCGCGTCGTAGCTGATGAAACCAAAAAGGCCCTTAAATTCGGGATGGTTTTGCCAGCGGCGGAAAGTTTTTTCTAATTTTTCAAACGGGTTTTCGTCAGGGTAGGCGGTCACGGTAAACAACGGATCCCAACCGATAAAACTTTGCCCGATATTGTCGGCGCTGTCTAGAGTGAAAAAACCGAATTGTTGAGCTAGTTTGTTTTGCATATGCGCCATACCATGATTTATAAAAGTATGGATGGCGCCATTTGCCTAGGGCATTACTTTCGGGAAGAGTTTATCCTGGCAGTTCTTATGTTGCAAGCTGATTTTTCTGTGTTTTATTTAGGGTCGGTTTTTTTGCAATTTTTCTTCCCTTTTGCCGAAGACAATATATGGTAACGATTGATGGAATTGGTTGTTCTCGGCATCCGGTTTTGGATAAAGCAATGCAGATGCGGCGGTCTGGACCTGGATTACGAAGGACCTGCAATTTGTCGCGAATAAATCGGCGGCGGATTCCAGCTTTCCAGCGGGCGGCGGCGCGGGGGGATCCGCTGGACATTGACGTGGGATGTTATTTTGCTGATTTTACTCATGAGTATGCTGCAAAAACCGGCCGGCGGATAATTGGTGTTGATGGTAGCCCATGGGCGCAGCAGATATTTGAAGAGGGAGTGCCAGTTGGCGATGAAGTTTGGGAATGGATTTATACAGGATCGGCTGTTTTGCGTGATCATGCATGTTTGTATTCTTTTTTCCCGCGTGTATTATTAGCCCCTGCCCGCTTAGAGGATTTTATGCAAGATGCGCGGTTTTTGCCGTTTCGAGGAAAGGTCTCGCGGGTGGTTTTGAATATGCCAGAAGGGACGGATGGTTATTTAGAGGCGGTGGGAGAATTGTTTTTCAATTGGACGCGCCCGGATGGAGAACTGTATATCCGGACAGAAACTCCGGATAAGATTCCGCTGATCCTGTCCCGTGCGCAGGGGCGCCCTTTTCGGGAAATTCCTTTTTGTCCGGAGGTGAGAGGGATTAACTCAATGTATGTTTGGCAACTGGATTTAATGCGAGAGGTTGACCGTGCCCCGATTTGTTCTTTTGCTTTTGCCCGCAGCTAAAAATGGGCGACACAGGATTCGAACCTGTGGCTCCTTCCGTGTGAGGGAAGTACTCTACCGCTGAGTTAGTCGCCCATCTTGAGTTAGTATTCTACCGCTGAGTCAACCGCCTGAGGCTACTCATTTTATTACCCTGCGCGCAGCATTTCAAGCGAGCTTCGATGTTCTTCATTATGTGCATGCAGGTCTAGGGCGGTTTTAAGCAAAATTAGAATCATCAGCGCCACGACTGGCGTGCCCAGCACCATGATAACCGTGCCGCCTAAAATAAGGGTGAGTTGCATTACAAAAATACGGGGATATGGAGTAAAGAGCTGCAAAATCGCGGTCGAGTTAAGGTATTCTTTTTTGCTGATAAAATTAGCAAAAAAAGAAATGCCGTGGCTTAGTAGCAGGCTGGCAAAAGGGATGGCCAGCGGTCCAAGGGTAATTGGTTTTCCGGGGATCAGGACAAACAAAACAAAAATAAATACCAAGTGGACAAGCATAAAAATGGAGTAATGTACCGAGAAAAATAAAACAAAAAACCAGCTGGACCATTTTCCAATCACCATCATTTTCAAGGCATTATAAAAGCCAATGATGCCGTTTTCCAGCCAGTACAGAAGGATGATGGAGAGAAGGCTCCATCCCCAAAACCATACCCCCGCCAAGGGAACAAGATTGGCGGCGATCAGCGAGAAAATCGCGATTTTTGAGGAGTTGCTTGAATTAATATCAATCATCATCTTATTTGATTGGGCACCGTTGGGATCGAACCAACGACCTCCTCGGTGTAAGCGAGGCATTCTACCACTGAACTAGGTGCCCGGTCATAGGTTTTCTAAGAGCTTTTCCAGTGTTACTTCTGCCAATTCTAGTACGCCTTTTAGCGTACCCGGCATAACTGTTTTGTGGTATGGAACGATGGTTGTGATCTTGCGGCCGTTTACATGTCGACTTAATTTGACGTGGCTGCCTTTTTGTTTGATTATGGCAAAACCAATTCTTTTCAGGGCATTAATGATTTCTTTGGCAGATAAAATAGGATACCGAATCAACGGGGAACTCCTGTTTTGCCGAAATCAAATTCAAATTTCAGTGGCACAACCAATTTTTCCAACTCTTCATCTTCAAGATATAAAGAAATTGCTTCTTCCAGGTTTTGCAGTGCCTGGGCTGGACTTTTGCCTTGGCTGACAACTTTCAATTCTTTGCATCTGGCGACAAATAAGGGATGTTCTCTCCATACTTCGGCAGTAAGGTGTAATTGGCCATGGGCGGCATTGATTTTGAATTTGCTTGGCATGTATTCCTCCTTGTATTATTAATAGTAAGTATAACTTTTCCGTATTGCTATTACAAGGTGCGATGATAGGCACGGGGCAGCTAGCGCGGGTATTCTTTCGGGTATATAATTTAATCACAGGCCAAACCGGATGCAAAAACGAATGAAAAAATTATATTTTATGTTTTTCGCGGTCCTGCTGCTTTGTGCCTTAATTTTTTTGCCGGGTTGCGGCGGGTCGGGTGGCGGTAGTGGTGGTGGTGCGGTGACATTTACTGTTTCCCCGATGAATGCCGGCGACTACTGCGCAGTTGGTCCTTTGGGTAACTTTAATCCGCGGATGGGGCATGCTTTGCCTACCGACCACGGCGGATTTATTTTTACCGAAAATACTGCGGGTGTTTATTACAACGTATATGCCCCGGCGGCCGGGACCATCTATGAAATAACTTATACCGAAAGTGACTGGCCGGCGGGGAGCGGGCAGAGCGGTACCTACCGCGATTGGATGATAAAAATAAAGCACAACAATGATTTTTACAGCTATTTTGGGCATATGTCGTCACTGGAGGCGTCCATTTTGGCGCAAGCGGGAACGCTTTTGCCTGACGTAGATAACCGGGTTTCAATTGCCGTCAGTGCGGGACAACCAGTGGGTATTTGCGGCGGGCGGCCGGGAGTGGTCAACGGCATGGATTGGTATGTAATCAATTATAATGCGGCCAGCAAGTCGTTTATTAATACCAGCCGCTACGGCCGCATGAATTATGCTGAGCATTTTTTGGATTATTGCACTTCAACTTTGCAGGGTATATATACGCCGCTGCTTTATGATCCGGAAGCTACGCCAATTGTTACGCGTGAAACCGTTCCTTTAGGCGGCAAAATTGATTTTGATGCGTCCGGATATCTTTGCGGCAACTGGTTCCATAATTCAACTTCAACGTCAGAGGCCGCCAACTACGAATTCAATAAACAGCTGGCGTTTGCGTATGATCGTTTTGAACCCACCAAATTGCGGGTAACGTTTGGCGGGCCCGAAGGCGTGATTGGTAGCAGTACGGTCAGCACGCCCCTGGGTTTATACGTAACCACCTACCAGGTTGACGGAAATTCTCCGGATCCGGCCTCGGTCAATGCCGCCAGCGGTGAAGTGACCTATTTATTGCACGGGATGGAAATTGATAATTTGCAAACGCTGGAGGCCACGCTTTTGGTGAAAATAATTGATAGTAGCACCGTTAGTGTGGAGGGCTTTTCCGGTCACGTTTCGCCGTCTGGTTTTACCAGTAACGCGCAGACGTATATAAGGTGAAATTTCTTAAATCCATTTCCTTCTTCTAAAAAACATCAGCATCCCGATTACGGTTAAGATAATGATAACCCAAACCATGGGGTAGCCGTAGCGCCACTCAAATTCGGGCAAATATTTAAAATTCATCCCGTATAACCCAACCAAAAAAGTCAGCGGCATGAAAAGCGCCGAAAAAATGGTGAGAGTTTTCATGATTTCGTTTAACCGGTTGCTGATGCTGGACAGATAAATTTCGAGCATCAACGCCAGCATGTCGCGGTAGGTTTCGATGGTATCAATTACCTGGACGGCGTGGTCGTAAACGTCGCGCAGGTAGCGGCGGGTTTCTTCTTTAATCAGGGGGGATTCGCCGCGCTGCATGGAATTTAAGACCTCCCGCGCCGGCCAAATTACCTTGCGCAGGTAAATCATTTCTTTGCGCAATTTTTGGATTAAAGACAGCGAGGCCCGGCCGGGGTGGTTGATGGTTTCAATCTCCGCCTTTTCAATTTTATCCCCCATCTGCTCCATGACGGAAAAGTAATAATCAACAATGGCGTCAATCAGCCGGTAGGTGAGATAATCGGTGCCGGATTTGCGCAATCTGGAATATCCGCTGCGGATTCTTTTCCGCACCGGGTCAAATGCATCGCCCTTGAATTCTTTTTCCTGCAAAGTTACGACGTAATTTGCTCCTACCACAAATGTAACCTGCTCGACAGTGAGTTTGTCTTTTTCGTAGCTCAACATTTTCAAGACAATGTAGCAGTGTGTGCCAAAATCCTCAATTTTGGGGCGCTGGGTGGTGTCGAGAAGATTTTCCAAAATCAACTGGTGCCAGCCAAAATCCTGGCACAGCTTTTCGGCCGAGGGCGCATCGGGGAAACCGTCAAGGTTAATCCAGGTTACCCCGGGAAGGTTTTTGCTGCGGATACCCTCATCCAGGGAAACGGTTTTTTCCTCGAAGCTTTTTTCGTTGTAATTAAAGACCGTGATTTTCATAATATTGGGCTTTCTGGTATTGTGTGGAAATTATAACACAGGCCGCCAAAAGTTTTCCCTCAATCAAGTGAAATTTTTATCCTTTTTTGCAGATAATCAACCATGACAAATATAGTTCCGCTCGAAGGGATGCTTCCCGCCAGATTTGCCAGGCAGCTGGGATTGAGTCAGATGCAAGATCCCGCCGCCATGATCCGTAACCGGCAATTGGTTAGCGTGCCTTGGCATGAGGTTGCGGCGCGGCGGTTAATGGCCATGGCCGAAGGGCCGATGGAAATTCCTGACGGCCACAACTTTGCAGAGCCAATGGCAAGGGCGTTTCTAAATAAGGGGCAAAGAGTTGCTTTGGAGTTGCGGGATTATGATTTGTTACTCCAGCGTTTGGTGCTGGATCCGCCGCAAACCAGGTTGAGTATCATCCGCCGCATAATCGGCACCAATACAAGGTCAACGTCGCTGGTTGAAACTGCAGCGGTCAAAGCCGGACGCCGGCAAGTCATACTGCGGCAGATATGCCAGCTGAAGGCGTTGGCTGGTCTGGCGTTTGAATGTTCGGGCGTAGCTGAAGTGAAAAATGTGGACGATCTCTTACCGGGCGACATGCTGATTCCATTGGCGGGAGTTGATTTTGCCGGTCGGCCGTTAATGTTAATCGAAAAACAATTGCGCGTATTGAACATTGATAGAATGTTATGTTGCGCAAAAGAAATTGCGTTGGATAATGTTGATGGCCAGGCGCGCGCTGAAAAGTTATGGGATTATTTGCGGCATAATCTACGTCAATTTGGAGAGAAAGATGCTTTCCGGCAGTATCCTGGTAGGTATTCGCTGGCGGCAGTTATTATTAAATTGGCTTTGCAGGAGGCCGGACTTCCCGGGCGCATTGTCCAGGGGGAACGGCGCCCGGCGCAGGATGATTTGGCTGAGCTTGACCAGCACCGGCGTAAAAACGAAAGACCATGGGTTGAAATTATTTTGGAAGATACAACGCTGGTGATTGACGTTGAAACATTGGCAATGTTCCCGCGCCCGGCAGTAGAAAAAATCCTGCCGGATCTGTCCACTAAAAGGGTCCGGGACGGATTTAGAGTAAAGGACAAAATTTATGTTTACGCGCCGGTCAAAAACCGGGTTTATCGGCCGCTGTCGTATTTAGGGCTGGAGGCAAAAGAAACGGTTGCGGCCATTTTTCCGCACGAATCTTCTCATGCCGAGATGTGTTTAGAGGGAACTGCGCGACAGGCGTTATTTGGAATAACAGATATCGGCGACGCGAGGAGGAGCATTAATGAAAGTAATGGAGTGATGATAGGTGACGGATACCGCCTTTGCTTTGCGGTTTTTGACGGGATTGGTGGAGCGGCAGAGTCAGAATACGCCAGCCTTGAGGCGGCAGAAGCAACCATAAGGGCGCATACCGAAGGCGCCGATATGAACCAGGCATTGCAAAATGCCGCCTTTAGAGTTTGGTTGCAAAATGAGGCCAATGCTTCAAATTGGGCGCATTTTGCCGCAACGACTGCCATGCTGGGTTGGTTTAGTCAAGGGGAGCAGCAATTGCATTTAATTGAAATCGGCGATTTAAAAGGGTTTCGCATTCGCGAGGGCCGGTTGTATCTTTTAAATTTGGCAGATAATCGCGGGCGCGCCAATATTACTGGGATGGACCGGCGGTCGGCCATACCGTTGCCCTTGGAATTGGGCTGGCCGAATGTTTTTATCGGGAATGGCACGCCAGGTTTTACTGCAGTTGATTATTATGATCATGTCCGCGCTTTAACCGGAAAAGATGCAATTGTCACCGCGTGCTTAATCCGTGAACCAATGTCCATGGAGGGGCGTGAATTAGTTATCCCGGTTAATGAGGGGGATGCTTTTCTGTTTGCAGACGATGGGCTGGATATTTTTTCGGTGCAGGAAATTTTAGATGCTTATGAAAGGACCAAGCAGGATGGAGCGGAAGCGTTTGCGCGTGAACTGTTCCGGCGGGGCCAGGGCCGCTGGAAAGATAATGTCACAATGCTGGCATTGTTCCCGCAATTTTTGAAGTAATTATTATTTTGATTGAGGATTTTGATTATGGGGGTAGCTTGCGCTCCTAAATCCGGCGGTAGTTTGGCGCGGCCCCGCGTAAGTGGTTTTACCATTGATCCTTCTCCTCATTATGTGCGTGAACAGGCTACCTGGGTTAATAAGTTGGGAGGCCGCGGGTATGAGTTAATTGTTTGCGTGCCCGATGTGACGGTAGAAATGTTTTCGGCCATTCGGTGCCCGCAACTTCCCTCCTATTCTGTCCCTCAATGGAGAGCAATGAGAGAGCTAAGTTTGGATCCCGGAAAATCTTTGGCGGTGGTTGCGGCGCGTATATTAATTAATTCCAGGGGGCGTTTGCTTGGGGTGGTCCCATGCGAAGCAATGTTAACCAGTGAAGTAGCCTTGACTCCTTCCCTGGCGCAGCAAAGCATGTGGGAATCCCAAAATCCATTTCGCGACAATTTACTGCAAAGTGCGGATTTGGCATGGCAGTTGATTAGCTGGCAGCGCGGGACACATCAAAGGCAGGGTCGGTGGCAGGCTAGTTTAAGTGTGGTTCCCCATCCCAACCGAATTGTGAACGAGTTTATTGCGGCCACCAACCAGATGCTTAGTCAATGGATAAATAACCAAGGCGGGGCCATATTTTTTACATTACAGGGAGGGCTTTGGCGTACCGGTCATTTCACTGCGCCACTGCAAAAGAAAGAAAGTATTTGTTTTCAAATTGTCTTAAAAATGCTGATGCGTGGTTACACAATTGATCAGATATTGCGTTTTTTTTCACAAGAGGCTGTCCCGGTGCCATTTCCAGAAAATTACCGACATCGGACAAGTAATGGCCCATTCCCGCAAGCGCCGGCTTTGGCCGAGGTAAATCCAATAGCTGTGGGGTCGGCTTTACGGAGATTTATTGCAACTCATCCACAACTTAAGCTCGAAAAGTTTGAAGTTACCTTAAATCAATCCGCTGCTTATGGAACATTTAGAGCGAGGGTTTTCGTGGCATTACACAATCGGACTTTATGGTACGGTGGTTTTGGACAAACCAAGGAAGAAGCAATGGGAATTGCGGCACAAAGAATGTTGGAATATTTAATGGGGCGGGAAGCCCTCCAAGCTAAAAAACAGCATTGCCGCCGGGGAAGGCGTGGTTGATCGGATTTTTATCGCGTGCGTGATGTTATAATTCTGTTATGCCTTTTCTCCCAACTGACCAATCTGAATTAAAATCCCCTTTGGACATTATTCTTGTCACCGGCGACGCGTATATTGACCACCCCAGTTTTGGCCCAGTTTTAATTGCCCGCTATTTGGAAGCGCACGGCTTTTCGGTTGGGATCATTGCCCAACCTGACTGGAAATCCGACCGCGACTTTTTGCGCCTGGGACGTCCGCGGCTGTTTTTTGGAGTTTCGGCGGGCAACTTGGATTCGATGGTGGCCAATTACACTGCAGATAAGAAAATCCGCCGCAACGACATGTATTCGCCCAATAACGAAGCCGGACACCGCCCAGACCGTGCGGCGATTGTTTATACCAACAAAATTAAACAGCTTTTTCCGGGGGTGGCGGTGGTGTTGGGTGGGGTAGAGGCCAGTTTGCGGCGGTTTGCGCATTATGATTATTGGAGTGATTTGGTCCGCCGCCCCATTTTGTTTGACGCCAAAGCGGATTACCTGGTTTACGGGATGGGTGAGAAGGCGATTTTGGAAATTGCGGAGCAGCTGAAGAAATCCCAAAGCTCTCGCGGGGCGGGACAAAATCCCAAATCCCAACATGGTATAAATTATATTAATAATTCTGCAATTATCGTGAAAGATATTTCTCAATATAAAGATGCTGTGATGTTGCCGTCGTACGAAGAAGTCGCGGCAGATAAAAGGCAATACGCCGAGGCGTTTCGGCTTTTCTATACCGAAGGGCGCAAACGCCGTCCGCGTGTAATCATCCAGCCGTGCCTGGGGCGCTTTCTGGTAGTGTTTCCGCCCAAAAGTTTGTCGGTTGCAGAATTTGAAAATCTGTTTACCCTGCCTTTCATGCGTTTACCGCACCCAATGTATAAAGGGTGCCCCATCCCGGCCTGGGATTTTGTGAAATTTTCTACCGTTTCGCACCGCGGTTGTTTTGGCGGATGTTCTTTTTGTGCCATCGCACAGCATCAGGGTAAATATGTGGTCAGCCGCGGCCTCGAATCAATCAAAAAAGAAGTGAAAGAAATTATCATGCGACAGCCCGGTTTTAAGGGGCAAATTTTGGATATCGGCGGGCCCACTTCTAATATGTATGGCCTGACTTGCTCTAAGCCGGAAGGGTGTACGCGCGCCAGCTGTATTTATCCTGCCATTTGCAAAAATCTTGGCACGGAGCAAAATGCGGGCGCGGTGCAAAATACGGGGCAAAGGTTGCAGGCGCCCGCTCGGCAACTTTTGAGCTCCATCCGCCAAATTGCGGGGATAAAGAATGTATTTGTCAATTCAGGGGTGCGTTATGACCTTGCTCTCTTGGACGAAGAGTATTTAGAAGAATTAGTGCAACACCACGTTAGCGGCCAGCTCTCGGTGGCTCCCGAGCACCTATGCGAAGAGGTTTTGCTGGTCATGGGGAAGCCGTCTTTTAATAAATTTCTTGAGTTTAAGGATAAGTTCGAAAAATTGAGCGGTCTGGCTGGCCGGCGGCAGTTTGTCCTGCCGTATTTTATTGCCTCCCATCCGGGTTGTACTTTATCCCATGCGCTGGAGCTGGCGCTTTTTTTAAGGAAAAATCATATCCGGGTTGAGCAGGTGCAAAATTTTACCCCCACGCCCATGACCCCGGCTACCTGCATGTATTATACGGGGCTCGATCCTTTTACCGGGAAAGCGGTGCACGTGCCCAAAGGCGAGGAGCGCAGTTTTCAGCGAGCCCTGCTCCAGCCGCAATTGGAAAAAAATTACCGCCAGGTGGTAAAAGCATTGAAAACACTAAAAAAAGAAAAGTTGATTAAATATTTAACCGACGGTAAAACTGAGCACTAATTCAATTATGCCGTCGCAGATAAATTTTACGGCAATGGCGGCAATAATAATAACCATGACGCGCGACACGGCTTTCAAAAATTGCCCTCCGATATGCTCGTAAAAAACCTCGCCAAAGTACAAGATAAAATAAGCCAAAATAAAATTTATGGCGACCGCGATTGAGGTTACGGTCAGGCCGAAAGCACCGATCAAAACCATGGCCGTGGTAATGGCTCCGGGACCAACCAGCAGCGGACACCCCAGCGGCATGATGCCCACGTCTTCGGCGGATTCGGGACGGTGTTGCCCCTTCAGCATCAGGTTGATGGCAATGGCGAGCAGTAACACCCCGCCGGCAATTTTAAAATCGCGCAAGCTGATGTGAAAAAGATTGAGGATTAATGACCCGAAAACGGTAAAGAGCGCCAGGAGCGCCAGCGCCAAAACAATGGCTTGGTTAAATTGGTTCAGGCGTTCTTTTTCGCTTAAGCCCTCGGTTATTCCCATGAAAATTGGCAGGTTGCCGATGGGGTCGATGATGACAAATAATGCGATTGAGGCCTGCAATAAGCCATACCAATCAAAATACATATAATATATTATAGCAGATTTTGAATTGACAAGCCGGAGGTTATGTTCCACAATAGCGGCTTCTGCAGCCTGCGGCGGGGCCGCGACCGTCAGAAAAATTTGTTCCCGGAAGGAGATAAAGCAATGATTGCAGAACGGTCAGAGTATAAAGGGAAGCCCATGTTAGTGTTAAAAAACGGCGAAGAGGATAAATATCCTTTTTCGTTTGGATTAGGCAAAGCCAAAAAAATTCTTGAGCACCTGGACGATATCCGCAAGTTTGTCGAAGATAACCAGGCCTAATGCGAAACGGCGAAAGCCAGACCGGTTTTAATTTTTTGGGCTGGCTGAAGAATTTTTTTATCGGAAAAGCCAAAAACCCGCTGGATCGATCCGTGTTCCACAATCTTTCCTTGGTTGCGTTTTTTGCGTGGGTAGGGCTGGGCGCGGACGGATTATCCTCTTCCTGTTACGGTCCTTCCGAAGCGTTTATTACCCTGGGCCGGCATTTTTATTTGGGAATCATTGTTGCCATTGCCACCGCGATCACTATTTTTGTCATTGCGGAAAGTTATAACCAGATTATTGAGCTTTTTCCGCAGGGTGGGGGCGGATACCTGGTGGCGGGTAAATTACTTTCCCCAACCGTAGGCATGATTTCGGGGGCGGCGCTGTTAATTGATTACATGCTTACAATTACGCTTTCGGTGGCGAGCGGGGCCGACGCACTCTTTAGTTTATTGCCGGTTGGGTTTTTGGCCTATAAATTATGGTTTGCGTTGATTGGGTTAATGATTTTGATTTTGTTGAATTTGCGGGGCGTCAAAGAATCGATTACCGTATTAATGCCAATTTTCTTGGCATTTGTAATTACGCATGCGGTACTGATTATTTGTGCCCTTCTGCCAAACATTATGGGTTTTTCTACAATGGTTCAAGCTACCAGCGTAGATGTCCAATCTTCCGCCAGAGAGCTGGGCATGCTGGGCATGGTCTTTCTGGTGCTGAAGGCCTACAGCATGGGCGCTGGAACCTATACCGGGATTGAAGCGGTCAGCAACGGCGTTTCGATTTTAAGAGAACCGCGAGTAAAAACGGCGCAAAAGACCTTGCGTTATATGGTGATTTCTCTGGCGGTGGTAGTGTTGGGGTTGATGTTTGCCTATACTTTTTTCCGGGTGGAACCGCAGGTGGGAAAAACTTTAAATGCGATTTTGTTTGAGCGGGTGGTGGGCGGTTGGGGCATTTGGGGATACGGCATGATTTTGATTACGCTTTTTTCCGAAGCCGCCATTTTATTTGTTGCCGCGCAGGCCGGATTTATTGATGGCCCCCGGGTTTTGGCTAACATGGCAACCGACCGCTGGGTTCCCAAACGCCTGGCGCTGTTATCGGATCGGCTGGTTGCCATGAACGGTATTTTAATTATGGGGATCAGCTCCGCGGTTTTGATGGTTGCCACCAATGGCAACGTGGGTTATTTGGTGGTTTTATACAGTATAAATGTGTTTATTACCTTTTGCTTGTCGCAAGCCGGAATGGTAAGGCATTGGTGGCAATCACGCAAAGCAACCCCAGGTTGGATGAAAAAGCTATTAGTGAATGGGGTTGGTTTGGTCTTAACCGGGTTTATTTTGGTTTCGGTAACCATCTTAAAATTTCATGATGGCGGCTGGATTACTTTATTTATAACCGGGACGATTATCTTGTTGATGTGGATGATCCGGCAAAACTATCTGCAAACCCGCCGCCTTTGCCGCGAAATGGATGTAATTATCCAGCAGGTGGAAAAAGATCCGTCGATTTTGGGAGTTAAGCCGCTGCCGGCGGGAACCCAGTTTGATCCCCATGAGCGTACCGCGGTAATTTTTGTAAAGGATTACACTGGGATTGGCATCAAAGCCCTGCACGCGTTGTTTAAATCTTTTGGCGGCGGCTTTAAAAATATTGTTTTTGTCCAGCTGGGGTTAATTAATGCCGGAGTTTTTAAAGGGCAAGATGAATTGGATAATATTAAAAGCAAAGTAGAGGAACAAATCAGCCATTATGTAGATATGTTAAACCGTTTTGGCTATCACGCGGAAGGGGTGACGTTATACGGTACGGACACGGTTGAAGAAGCAGTCAAGGCCGCAAAGCAGATTATTGAAAAGCATCCTAACTCTACGTTTTTTGGCGGGCAAATAATCTTCCCCAAAAATTCACTGTTGATGCGGCTGTTACACAACTATACGTTGTTTTCTATACAGAGGCATTTATATGAACAGGGGATCCCGCTTTTTGTTCTGCCAATTGAGCTGAAACCCAAATTGTAAGGGTCCCAGATATAGTTTGCATATAGTATATGGGCTTGGTAATATAAATATAGTTAACTTTTAAATTTGGGAGGAATAAATGAAAAAATTATTTTTAATAAGTTTAGCCCTGATTTTATTGGCGCCGGCAATTTTTGCTCTTGGAGTAGAGGCTCGGTATCCTGGGTTTGGTGGAGTTTTTTGGGACCTTAACCCTACCACCAAAGTGGGCATTGACCTTTATTATTCTTCCGATGCCACCATTGGCTCAACCACTTCTACTTATCTCCAGACTTATTTATGGGGGGATTGGACGCTGTTTAAGGTAAACCAATATATTTCGGTTTATGACGGCGGAATACTTGGTTTTGGTTGTACGGGTGGGGCCACTTCGACCACTACATTCAACTTGATTGGTTTGGTGGGGGTGGATTTGAAGGTTATGGATAAACTTTCATTTTTCTCTGACTTCTATCTTGTCGATATTTCGCATACTTCTCAAAACGGCGCTTCGGCAACCGATGTGACATTATTAGTGGGTTCGCCAATTATTATCTCTGGTGCGAGGATTAATTTGTAGGTTAGATTAGCTTCTACTCTTTTGTGCCGCATTGATGGTGTTTTTGAGGAGCATGGCAACTGTAATCGGGCCCACCCCGCCCAGCCGCGGCGTAATCCAACTGGCAACTTCGGCTACACTTTCGTCCACGTCCGGCATTAATTTTTTTCCTTGCCAGGAAATGCCGCCGCTAATCACCACCGCCCCGGGTTTAACCATGTCGGGTTTTATAAAACTAGGTACGCCGATGGCGCAGATTAGTATTTCTGCCCGTCGGGTATAATCTGTTAGATTTTTTACGCCGGTGTGGACTACGGTTACCGCCGCGTTGGCCCAATCTCTTTTCATGGATAGCAATAATGACAATGGCCGGCCCAAGGTGGGGCCGCGGCCCACAATTACTACTTCTTTTCCCTGGATGGGGATTTTGTAGTATTTTAAAATTTCGACGATACCGGCGGGGGTGCAGGGGAGGGGGCCGTCTTCCTGCAATACCAGTTTGCCTAAATTGGTCGGATGCAGACCATCCGCGTCTTTTTTGGGATCAATCGCTTCCACCGCGGCGTTAAAATCAAAGCCCTTGGGGACGGGATTTTGGATTAAAAAACCGTCGATGGCCGGGTTTTGGTTAAATTCAATCACGGCCTGGATCAAATCTTTTTGCGAGGCAGTGGCTGGAATTTCTTTGTGGAATGATTCTATGCCAACGGATGTGCAGGCTTCGTGTTTTTTTCGGACATAACCGGCGCTGGCCGAATCTTCGCCGACTAAAATCGTGCCAAGTCCCGGGGTAATACCGCGTGCTTTTAATTGAGTTACTTGCCTGCGAATTTCTTCAAGGATGGCTTCAGCAATGGGTAATCCGGAAAGAAAGTTTGCGGTCATGTATGTTCCTCCAATACATCTCTGATTTTAACTGAATTGGCGGGAAGATGTCAAAAATGTTTTGCCGGTCAGGGTTTGACAATTAAGCAGATGTGCATATAATTGCTTAAATGAATTTAACCTTTTGGATTGGAAGTATTGGGGCGATTTTAACTACGGCGGCCTTTGTTCCGCAGGTGCTAAAAGCGCATAATACCCGGCACACCCGGGATTTGTCTCTGGTGATGTATGTGCTACTGGCGGCGGGGTTGGTCTTTTGGATTATTTATGGGTTGATTTTAAATTCTATTCCCATCATCTGTGCCAATCTGGTCACCCTGGGGCTAGCGCTTTATCTTATATATTTGAAAATAATTCACGGGTAACGGATGCTGGCTTTAATTGCGTCTAACCCAAAAACGATTATTGCCGGTTCCCTGGCCGGTTGTTCGGATTTGGCCTTCCGTTTGATTGCGCGTGAGCAGGGGGCCGAATTTTGCTTCCTTGAAATGTCAGATTCAAATTCCCTGGTTTATGCTTCCCGGGAAAAGGCAAAAGAAACGTTATTGCCGCACCCCAAGGATGTGCCGGTGGCGGCACAACTTTTGGGAGATGACCCGGTCGTTATGTTAAAGGCGGCCCGACGGCTGCTGGAAATTAATCCCCAAGTGTCGATTTTGGATATTAATGCGGCTTGTCCCATGCG
>Ga0265296_1001340_pt1 | contig 28757 bp, 37 predicted proteins | sample MunlanPumphouse1_FD_189073 | JGI IMG/M metagenome (GOLD analysis project Ga0265296, IMG submission 189073) | Groundwater microbial communities from a municipal landfill in Southern Ontario, Canada - Pumphouse #1 | ecosystem: Environmental > Aquatic > Deep subsurface > Groundwater | place... | reverse complement strand
GTGAACCACTCACCATGTAGCCTAAAGGCCGAAAAGCGGCAGTGGAGCTTTTTTTCGTCTTCTAGTGTTCCTGGCATCCTGGCGATAACAGACAAAGGAACCGCGCTAGAATTCGAGAGGCTACCCATTCGCATTTTGAGGTCTCGCGTGAATCCTATCTTTATTGGGCCGTCTCCCTCAGTCGAACGGGCAAAATAGATACATCCTAGTTTATCGTCGGGTTTTGGGTTTTCAGCGAAAAGCACATGCAAAAAGCCGCGTTGGAGGGGATTTGTCATGATAGCGTTATGTTTTTTAAGCCAAACGCAACAGGTCGAACCATAGCGGTCATCAAGAATACGGCCCAGCGTGAATGCCCCATGATAATCTAGCGCTATTTCTTGGGATGTTTCCCGTCGAGCCACAATTTTGTGGTTGTAGAAAAGAGAGGAGTGCGATTCAAGGATTTTTTCAAGTTCTGACGGGGGCCTGTTCCACGTTTCTGCGAGACCGCCAATCCCAATATAGGCAGCGGCCTCATTCATGTAGACCTTAACCGCAACGCCGGTCTCGTGGTCTGTGATGCTAAGAATTCCCATGATTCAGTGCCCCCTCCCCATTTCCTGTTGTCAGATTTTCCGTCATCCGTGGTTCAACCCCATAGACGAGGTATTCCGGAGTAGTCCCGACCCGAGCGGCTACCGTTTCGAGCGTGCGCTTCTTCGGCTCCGCATCCCGGCCAGCTTCGTCTAACAACCGCCACATCCTTAAAACGTCTCTCCCGACGCCGAGGTGTTTGGCGCAGGCCGATTCAGAGGTATTTTCTGGACAGAACGAGATAACCCGTTGATAAAAGGACATAGGTACTCACCCCGCAAAAAGTCTTGACTTTCTTGGTTGTAGGTTGTAGCCTACACACGACAGCTACCATGCGTGGCTAAGGTTTGAAGGATTGAAAGGACAATAGGTTATTGCCTATCGACTTGTCAAGAAAAAAATGACCGCCCCTACTGAAACATGGATAGGCTTCGGAAAGCGGCTTAGAGAGCTGTTGCCCCCTGGCAGGACTCAGGTGGAATGGGCTGCAATGTGCAAGATCGGCGCGGACGTGATGGGAAAAATTCTGACCGACCCAAGCAAGAAACCCCGGATAGATACCATCACCAAAATTATTGAAAACCTTGAACTTTCAGACGAAGACATCATTTTTCTGATGAAAGGGAAGCGCCCCCCCACCACGAAAAATCTTCCTGGGGGGGGAGGGAGACGCTCAACGCGTGTGGAAGCGGACAAGGCGTTGGCGGATTATAACATCAAGCGGAAACCCCAAAAAGCAATGCTGCCCGTGGCGCTTGGCGCTTTTGTTCTTCCGGACAACCTTCACCTGACGGCCGCGTGAAGGGGGTACGCGTACGCGCTGCGTCCCCTGGCATCTTGCGTGCCTTTTCTGTTCCACCCGCTTCAATCCTTTGGTATGATGGTGAAAAATCATCCCCTCAAAGGAGACTCACCATGAAGACAGTCGTCGTTTTCTCCCTCATCCTTATCCTTGCGGCCGGTTCCTGCGCGTACGCGTGGACACGCTTTGGCGTTGATTACAAGAGGGAGAGCGTAGAGGCTATGCGGACATCGTGGAAGCTTGCCATGATGAAACACGCTCACGGAGGCGAACCGTTGTCGTGGGGCACCTTTTTCTATTGTCAAACCAAGGACGGGAAATGGAAGTGGGCGTTGTCTGTTGGCATCCTCGCTGGACAGCAGGCGTCTATGGATCAGGCGGCTCTCGCTTTTGATGGGTGTCCCGGCGAATGTGAGAATCAGCCGGGTTATGTGACCATGCGCGCCGACGCCGTTCGTCCGTAATGCCCATCAAGCAGCGTTGCTCAGCCTGTCACACGTTCGTTGCTTACGGCCTGAAGCGCTGCACTTGCGGGGGTGAGATCGGTCAGTCGGTTTTCCTCGTGACCACGATACGGGGGAAGCGACGAACCAAGAATCTCAAGGTTTGTTCACACGCGGTCGCCAAGGCGGCGGAGCGCAGGTGGCTCCTCGAATTGCACGAGGGAACGAACGCGGCAATTTCTCCCCCCTCCCTCCGAACGGTGTTCACTGACTACCTGGGCAAGCTTCGATCCGAAGGCAAATCGTACCTCTCCAATTCAGCGCTTTTCCTTGAACGAATGCTCGACGTGTGGGGGGAAATCGAGAGCGGGGACCTCACGACGGAGATGGTCATGCGGTTTCAGGTCAGACTACGGGACACGGGATACTCCCCCGCTTACTGTGACCGACATATCGCGGTCGGGAAGGCCGCGTGGCAGTATACGCTCTCTCGTCTCCCCAACCCGTTCAAACACCCCGTCAAGCTCTTCAATGCCGATAACACCCTCGTGCGGTTCCTGTCCTCGGAAGAGGAGGCGAGGCTGATTGACGCGGCCCATCACCTTCACCCGAATTCCCCGCCGCTTCACGATTTCATCGTCATAGCTCTCAACACAGGGCTTAGAGAAGCCAATATTATGCGTCTTCACGCCTCGGAAGTCGATTTCGAGACATGCACTATCACCGTGCGGCAGAAACGGGACAGGGGCCTCTCTGTGCCCATGAACGAGGTTGTGAGGGATTTGCTCGTGAGTCGCCCCACGGACGGTTGGTTCTTCCCGAATCCCGCAACAGGGAAACCGTATACCCGCCTGGACAAGTCATTCGCAACGGCGAGGCGTCTAGCGGGCATCATGCGGCCCTTCCGCTTCCACGACCTGAGACATCATTTCGCCCGCCGTATCCTGCTCGCAACGAAGAATCTGCGGTTGACCGGCCTGCTCCTGGGCCACAGTAACCCCGTCACCACCACGAAATACGCCCACCTCGTGATGGATGACATGCGGGAGGCGGTTGATATGCTCGTGTCCCCGAAGCCTGACGGGTACAAAAACGGGTACGCTCTCGAAACTTCAGAAGACAAAACCCTGAATTGACGCGGGGAATTAATCCCTGTAAAGCGCCTGAAAATCCTTGTGTCGGTGGTTCGATTCCGCCCCTCGGCACCACGAAATTACAAAGGATTCCGGACAAAACGGGGTCCTTTTTCGTTCTGGGGAGGGATTTTGCCCTCTAGTAATAACGCCCACGTGCGTCAATAAGTCCACGGGGTACGGGTACATCGGCGGGTACATTGTCAGGGGGGGGCTTATTTAGGCGTGCGCCCTCAACGGGGGGCAGCCCTCGCTTAACGTGCTGTAATCGCTATGGAAGCTTATTAAATCGCAAAATCTACGGAGGATAGCGAGAGCGGCAGACGGTACGCCACGGTTTTGGAGCCGGAGGTAGGAATCGAACCCACAACCTGAGGTTTACAGGACCCCTGCTCTTCCAGTTGAGCTACACCGGCGCGCAGAGTTTCATTATCACGAGGCGGTGCTGATGGCAAGGTTGCAAGAAAAAAATGCCGCGGTACTGTCCGCGGCTATCGGGTAAGAAAATGCTTACGGTTTGTCTACCGCTGAAAGTAACACGCACCCCCCACGATGTCAAGAAGCGCTTGACTTTTCTGTCACACTAAGGCAATAACGTACGCAATTGATTCGTATCGCCCATAATTGATACCGTATCGGGGGATTTACCAATGAATGAAGAAGACGAGTTCACTCCAGTAGAGACGGCCGAAGGCGTTGACTTTGCGAGCTTCGGGAGCTTCCAGGAATCCTCAATCGAGATTGACCCGGCGACGCAATACGCGCGTTGCACCGTTCCGCTCCAGCATGGGGTGAGGCAGATAACCGAGCTGCCTGTGCCTGTGCTCTGCGCGTGGGCTCTCGACAACATTGCGGGCAAGCTTCTGGCAGAGGCGGGCAAGCTCAAAGCCTGACAGCCTCACCATGAAAGCCCCTCTATTCGAGCAGATAACCATTCCCGACACGTACGGGTACGTCAAGCTTTCCACGATTTCCCACGTTCTCATGCGCGACCGCCGCACGATATGGATGCTCATGCCCCCGGCCACGTATCGGGACAGCCGCGGGCGTCCGTGGTATTCGACGGCGCAGATGGAAACCGTTGTAGGACTCGTGCGGCCGTACGCCGGGAAGCATATCCCCAAGGCCCGCATCAGGGCCACCCTCGAAAACACATGGTATTCGGATTTGTACCGGCCCCAGGTCGAGCTTGCGAGTGCATGTCGTACCACTAGGAGCCTGTCGCGGGACGAACCCACCGGCGCGATGGAAGACTAACCATGCCACCCAAAAAGATGATTGAAACGAGCTCGACCCCTCCCTCCCCACAACCTCTTCAGACCGTGGCCGCGTCCCTCAGAGCCGTCGTCCAACCAAACGGCGCGGCCCCACGCCCTCTGTCTACCCTCACAAACGAGCAACTTGTACATGTCGGGCAATGGATTATAGAGGGCCAAACGAACGAGACGATTGCGCGGCAGATACAGCAGTTATGGGGCAAATGCACTAAAACGCCGTGGAACAGCCTTATGGAATCCATGAGCGTGTTGCGGGAGGCTCTGTTTTTCGGGCAGGAACCGGTGTCCGTTGACTATGGCTTGGACCTTGACCCGCTGGCCGAGAGTGCGCGGCTGATTCGAGCACTCCAAGTTGAGTTTGCATTCTGGAATGAGCGCGCACGCGATCCGGAAGCAACTGAGGACGCGTTGAGGCGCGCGAATCGTATCGCGGTTACACTTGAGACGGCTATCGAATCCCATGCCAAAATCAAATACAAGCTCGAATTGAACGCCGAAGAGACGAAGAAATCGGGATTCGAGAGGAACCGGGAACAGGTCACCAACAACACTATCAACATTTTGTACAGTCAGCTCGCATCTGAAGGCATGCCGGATTTCCTTGAAAGCGCGCTCGGCAAAATCCGGGGATTGGCGTCCAGGAAGGCCACGAGCAGAGAATTACGTGAGGATGAGCCGATGACGATAGAGGCGAAAAAGCATCTGCAATAATGAAACTCGATGACCACTCACAATTCGTTCCCCTCGAAGCTGCGGCAGATGTCGTGTGGCATGAGGCAAAGGCTCAAAGCATCGGCATAAAGCAACGAAAAGCTCTTGATGCCTACATTCGCAGCCTGCCTACCGATCCGGAGGGAAACGTACGCCTTGACCAAATTGAAGGCGTTCTGCGGAACATTCATCAGGCCATCAAACTACAGGACCCGTCATACCTCGCGCAGAAACGCGGCTTTTGGGTGCCTCGCGTTCCTGATGCTATCGAGATCGCAGAGTCAAAGGAATTCGCGAATCAGCGCACGAGTATCTGGCAGAGCACGAAAGATAACCTCTGGTCCATTTTCCACGACACGAGCCTTCATCAACCACTCCCTTACACGAGGAACAAAACAGACGGGAATCCCCCGTGCATTATCGTGCTGTCGGGGGCAGGAGGAACGGGTAAAAGTGAAACTACCGGCCTCTCAGCGTTTGTGACACTTGCATGGATGATGATGCTCAACAATCCACACGTCGAGTTTGATCATAACCCCGCTTCGTGGATTCAATTTGTATTCCAGGGAATCAAGCAAACTACCGGGAAAGAGACACTTTTCGACCGTCTGCAATACATGGTGGACAATTCGCCATGGTTTGAAAAGCATTGCCCACGCAATAAGGACAAGTCATCAGAACTTGAATGGCCGGAGAAGCGCATAAAAGTGGTTAACCTCTCCGGCATGTTCAATGCCGCGCTGTCAAAAGACGTGTTCTTCGGGGCCATTACCGAAATTAACGAGATGGCAGTTTACAAGAATTCAAACAAAATCAAGGATTCCAACAAGACGGAGTTCGATGTCGGCTCTAACATGTGGGACTTACTCGCGAACAGGACTGAGAACCGTTTCTCGCAGGCAGACGGGGGCTTTCCGGGGAAGCTGATCGTCGATAGTGCGCGGTCGCATGATGGGGATTTTACGGATCAGATGAAGAGGCGCGTCAAAAAGGATGCGCGCATTCTCATTGTGGAACGGACGCTTTGGGAGGCGAAGTCGCACCTCTACCAAAAAGACGAGCAGCGCTTCCTTGTGGAGCTGGGAGACGATCACCGGCCAGCACGTATCATTATGACGCGGGATAAGGCGATCAATCCCGATGCCGTCGTGGAAGTCCCGGAGCGGCATCGCCATAGATTTCAAGACGATATCGAACAAGCCTGTTGCGATTTCTTGGGTGAACCGAAACGGAACACCGGCAGATTCATCCCCTTCCCTGAGAAAATCACGGACGCGCAGATGGGATATGTTGAGGTAATGGGTGAACTCCGGCCGTTTCGGTATGAAGAAGTCTCGTTCCTTGACCTGTTTGGGGAACTGAAACCGGGGGAACCGATAGACTGGGCCACGCTCATTAATTACGACTATTTCGATGCAATCCTTGACAAACAGACGCCGTTCGCACTGCACGTTGACGCGTCCACAACCGGAGATGCCACAGGCATAGCGTTTGGCCGGGTCATCGGATCAAAGGCTATGCTACAGGCTCACATCTACAGTGAAGCTCTGGGGGGCATTCAAGAGCTTCAAAATGTGGAAGCCCCTATCTATCAGATTGACGGGATTCTGTGTGTACGAGCGCAGAGGGGAGAGATTATCGACATCAACTTTTGTGAGGCTTTGGGCCTGGAAATCAAGCGGCTAGTCAACCTGAAATACGCATCATCTGACTGGTTAGAGTCGTGGGGCATGTTGTTGACGTGGCGCAGACACGGCATCGTTGCTGACAAGTTCAGTGTGGACATTAAGCCGACCGGCTACTACGCGTATCGTCACGCGCTCAGGGAAGGCCGATTGCTCATGCAACCTCACACGGTAAACGACCGGGAAACACGGCAATTGAAGCGCATCGGAGGCGGGAATAAATGGAAGATTGACCATCCCGATGGTGGAGGGTCAAAAGACTGCTCAGACGCTGTGGCGGCTGTTTTGGGTGTGCTTTCACTTACAGAGGGCTCCAAATACTATCGGGAAACTGAACAGGACGAGAGCGCGTTCGGAGAAGACGATTTGGAGGCATACACCCCGCAACGCCGATCCGGCCTTCACGTTATCAACAGTCGCGGGGGTATGGGAAAACGAATGCTTAACTAGCCTTTCCACATTCCCAAACATGCCCCCAAACTTTGCTCCTGACTTTTGCCTTTCCCCTTCATGTGACTCATGCACCGCGACATGAATGCATCCTGCTTCTCGCCCTTCATCGGGGGTGCAAGGTGTTCACCCACGCCTTTCTTGTTCACGGCATCATTGATTTGCCCTGCGCTCGAAAGCCCCGCCGTGGTCATCACATCGTCTGATTTGCGCCCCACGAACTTCTCTGCTACGTATTTGAGAGCGTCTCGGATACTCATGGTTAACACCCTTCCTCCTGGGTATAAACAACCCAGAAATCATCGCTTAGGTCTCGGTCTTGCACGTACGCGAATGGCATAGTGAAATATCCTGCCTTCCCCCACGCTGAACCCCAAGAATTGCGAACAATAAGACGCTTTTCCTTCTGGTTGTACCCGACCGCGAGGACCGCGTGCCCTCCCATCGGCTCCTCATCGTCCCCAGGCATAGGTGCAACGCCAGTTTTTGCCACTTCCTCACTCTCGAAACTCTCATACACGGTGAACCCGAACACGAAGGGGAATCCGTTCGCAAGGCAGTTCAGCATGTCCTGTAGTGTAGAGAGCCGCTGATACGAGAGAATCTGCCGCTTTTCGGCGTCCTCGTAAGCCGCGGGCGGGGGTGATTTTGTGAAGTCCTGAATGCGGTACGGCCACAATTCCTCCCGGCAAACGCCCCACCGTTTCAGGGCCTTTATGCCGTCGCGAATCATGGCACCTGAGTCAAACGGAATGTTTCCTTCAAGCATGCGTTCCTGGTAGTAGAGGAAAAGCCGGGATAGTTGCACCGGCGGAAACCCTGCCTTCGTCACGAGGAATTCAGTTGCACCGGTCAACGCGTGAGCGGTGCAAGAACCCAGGTCCTCTTGGTTCTCAATTGCGAGGCATTGGCCTCTCAGGTCCACCACAATCGGGAGTTTGCGCCGCGGAGCTTTGCAATAAGCGACATCGCGCTTGTCGGGAAGGTCGGGAATCCATCCGTAATTATGTGGGGAGGTTTCCATAGTGATTCTCCTCTATATCATCAGGTCTTGTTCGGTAATTTCATCTTTTGGGGTGTAGTCCTCAACCTCGGTTTGAACGATTTTTAGAGCGTTGAAGAGATTCACCATATCAGCCATCGGCATAGCTCCCCTCACGATGTCTGAGACTACGGCCGCGTCGTCTTTTTGGGCCTTCTCGTCGGTCCCTTCCTCTTCGTCGGGAGGTTGTTTTGCGAAGGGGTTCGCCCCGGCCGGTTGTCCCCCGCCCGCACCAGGATCAATCATCCTGGGTACGTAGTCATTCGTTGTTTTGTCATAGTCGAATGTTACCAAGCCTTGGCGAACCAGCCCGATTGCCACGGCAGCGTCCAACTTGCTGTAAAATGCATGGTCGCGCTTTGCCCATTGCGTACCGAAAAGCTCATTACCGAGGTCCACAAGGTCATTCAGCGTGCCCCCGCCCGTCCTGCCAATCATGCCAGCGGCCTTGTAATAGTTGTCGCCGCTGATAGGTGGCCGCTTCGTCCTCACCTTCCAATCATAGATACCGAACTCGGCCTGTATGAGCTGCACGTTCGTTTCCTCGTCCATGGACTGTGCTGCTGGTAGGAATACTTGTTTTTCCGCAGTCTCTATTGCAGCGTAGTTCGTGCCTCCAGCGCCCTCCTGAATGCCATAGAGCACGGGGGGGACACGGAGCACCATACCTACCGACTCGCGAGCGCTCCGGCGGTATGAGTCAAACATGCCCTCCTCGTTTCGCATGTCACGGAGAGAGACGAATTCGGCTCCAGCCTTCGCCCCGCCCTGACTGTTGAAACTGAGCAGATTCGGCTCAATCTCCAAAATCCCAGGGTCGCTATAAACGTTCGGGTTGCGCCAATTCTCAATCAAACGCTTGAGGTATTTTCGCGTTCCTTCGGCCAACCTACCGTAGATGAACAGCAACCACGGCGGGATTCCTCCATGGTCCAGCGTGTCGTAATTGCACCAGCCAGCCAAATACCTGCCGCGAACCTCCGGCATGGCGGCCACCCATTCGGGAACGCCGTATGACTGCCCCCCGAACGCTCGTCGCGTCCACCAAATTTCTGTCGCCTTGTCGGGCTCGTCTTTCGGGGTGAACGTCTTGACGCCCGCCTTCACGTCGTATTCCCATTCCGTGATGAAAAGGCCCGCATTGTCCGTGACGTATTGGCCGGTCTTGCAATTGAGGATACGCGGGTCTCCGAGTTGCTTGAACCACAGCAGGGTTCCCGTGGGGAGCCACCGCGCGAATCGTCGGAACCTGGCGTACACAGGAACGAACCGGAACTCACCGTTCCGCGGCATTTTGACCCAGGTCAATATCGGTTGCTCATCGAGAGCGCTGATTCGCATGTACCCGGCCGGAATGTTGTACATGAAATCCGGGTCGCCGGTCGCCTGATCCCTCAGAATCTCCCGGTATCCCTGGCCGATGCCCACGCGGTCGAAATAAGTCTTTTTCTGGACTGTGAGGTATGATTCTTTCTCGTTGCACTGCGAGAAGAAGCCCGCCATTTGCTTGTTCTCTGCAATGGCCCCCTCAGATGTCATCAAACCCTGGTCGGGATTGCCGAAGTCGAAATCAACAGGGCGAACGATGTTATCCACAAGCGCCGCCAATGCCGATTGTAGGATGTCGGACTCCTCGATGATTTGGTACAGCGTGGAGGGGAGCCAGATCGGTTCAATCAACATGCCCTGGCTATAATACTGCTCAAAATACTGTATGGGGTCCTCGTCCGCACCCTGCCGCCGTCGGACGGGATTGACCGTGAGGTTGAATTCCCGCGCCTTCCGGTCCTCGTCGGTTGACCCGTCTGCCCCCGGTGTAGAGAGGTCCTGCTTCTGAGCTATGGACAGGGCCTTCAACTCGCGGATGAGTTCAAGGGCTTGGGATGTTTCTTCATTGGAGGCTGCGGGTAGTCCCCGAGTGCGGTTCGCGGCAGATCTGTTTTTTTTCGACATAGCAATTATCCCAAGGGCCGGGAGTAATAATTGTGGAAAACGTCAATTCCACGGCCCTGGTTTGGGGGCTTATTCAGCCGGGGTGTCCAGTTTACGTACCATGCCCATCGCTTCGGCGACGGAAAGCTTCTCGCTAGGTTGATCAACGTCACCCCAAAGTGCTTTGGTGGCCTCTTGGAGTTCTGCCATAGTAAGTCCACCGGCCCTCGGCAGAAACGGGGCCAGTTTCTCCCAGTCGGTTTTGTGTGATTCTCTATTCATGAGTCGCGTTCCTCCACTCTTCCATTTTCCGGTTGTGCTCCTCGATCTGCTCCGCCAAATGCCTCGCATAGCCGCTTCTTAACGCGTGTCGGTATTCTAGCGCGTCGAATTCCTTGCCTGGAAAAAACACGCCGTAAGGTTTACCCACGGTGATTTCCTGCTTACCCGGCTTGATTTTCTTGTACCCGCCAATTGCTCCCAGGTCCGGCATGGGAATCACCGGGATAACCTCTGCTGGGCAGGGGGACACGGGAGAAATGGGCTGCGGCGAGGGCACGATAGACAATTCCGCTTTTCTGGGAGGGAGGGGAGTCGGAATTGAACGTGTTGCCTCACCCGGAGCCCTTGAAAGTTCCACCGCGCAGCCGTGGCAAATGAACAGACAAAGAAAAATGCATAACCCCACAATGGCCAAAAATAGGAGATTGGCGAGCAGCGCGATGTGTTCTCCGAACCGCTGTTTGTCGGAAGCGTTCATGGGCTTCTCCGGTTCCCAGCCCCCCCAAGGGTCAAGATCGGGACTGTTGCCACGTCGCATAGATTGTCTCAATCGCTATGTTCAGCGCGTTGGTGGGCAAGTCCGGGTATTTGGCTCTGAGCGCGTTGAACACGAAGGCAAACCGTTCGGCGTTGGTCGTAAGGGTCGGGTTTACCGCTGCCTCCCGAATGAGTGCAATCGTCTCGGATGCGAGGTCGGGGGGTAGACTCATGAGAATCCGCTTTACCACGAGAATGATTGCCTTCACCCATGGAGAGGCGAAAATCATACTGATGATTCCGATAATGGTTGCCATGTTCTCATTCTCCTGTTGTTTGTCCTGTGTTATGGACCCTACTTCGCGCTCAATGACACCGGGGACAAGATAGCCGCCAGCGCTGTCACGATGGGTATTGCCACTGTTGATAGCTCGGTCGGGACTTCCTTACCGATCAGCGGCAACGCAATCATGCCAGCCACGGTCACGAGGAGCACGATAACCAATCCGGACACCACTATGCGGTAAGAGAGGTTATCCCCTACGCTCTTGACTGGCTCTGTAATCGGTTCGTCGGCCATTGTGCCCCCCTTTTTTAGTGAGTCTGTCTCAATTTCGTTATCTTCAGATACCAGTAATTCTGCCCGCTGTCCTCAACAAGTGAGGCGATAAAGCCCCACGATGAGCTTGCATGAGCCATTCGCGTGACGCCGGTTTGAACGTCCACAATCAGGATACCGACATGGCCGTTGATTCTCACAGCCTTCCCCGGCTTCGCAGGCATGGTCATGTGAACAATTGCAAGCTTCCGCGCCTGCCCAAATGCAACCTCGGGGAATCCCCACCCGTCAAGGCCCGCGGCCATGCGATTCGCCGTCGTGCGTTGAATCGGCCTCCCGTCCTCGTCCTCGCAACCGCAGGCTCGGAAATAGGAGTAAAGTGAACCCGAGCAATCCTTCTCCGCCCCCGGCTTCAATGATGCCCCTCCCCAGAGGTACGCAGGGTTGAGAGACGAATCGAAGTCCACATGCTCTGCAATGCACTGCGCTTGCTCTCTCGTAAGCGGGGGATGTTCTGCCGCACAAGTCACCCCCAAAAACAGGAAAACGATGAGAGGGGCATGTATGGCCCTGAGAAGCGCTCCCATCTACTCGCCCCCTCCAAGGCTCCCCCGCATACACCACGCGGTCAATGCTGCAATTCCGAGCAGGAACCACATAGCCGTTCGTTTGTCCTCCGAGCTGCTGTCCCTGTCTATGTCCAGAATTGCACTGATAGCGTACCCCGGAAACATCCAATCAACCATGAGTACCACGAAAATCATCACGGTGATTCTCGCCGCGGACAGAGGAACCCACGCGTTGACGAAAAAGCTCCATTTCGGGTCCAGCATGTTCAGGTGGTAGCCGACAACAGTTGCCATGGCCGCCACTTGTGACAGAAACAGAACCCACCCACAAATCATCAAGGCATGTTTCCAGGGTGACATGACACTGCCCGGTGGAAATATCTTGGCCGTAGGCATGATCCCCCCCGCTTTCCGCGTTACCTCGTCTTCCGATGTTCCGCGAGAATCCACTCACCCTGCCGCTCCGCAACGATACCCCACGTCTCCGGGCTCTTGCGAATGTCGCGCACGCTCCGAAAATGCTTGACGTGGTTCGTATCGTGCATCCACACGTAGTAAAGCCGATTCCCCATCATTTTCTGCATTTTCTGGAATTCGAGGTAACCGATGCCACCGGCAGAATCGAGCATGAAAAGGCAGACGCGGGTGATAATCTCGGGTTTCAGACTCTCGAATACGTCATCCGCGCCCTGCTCTTTACCCCCGAAATTGGGGAGCTTGCCACGAATCTCCGCGAGGTAGAAAGGAACGGGGTCTTTCGAATCTATCGAGATGCCGGGGTATTCCTCGTGGTTGAGGAGCATGGCGTCGTGGGTGATAAAATCCTCGGCATCGTCCAGGGCCACAGACGAACCATGGATCACGCGGACCCAAGGAAACCCCGCGAGGTTCTTCTTGGCAATCTCGTAATTCTTCTCGTCGGCTTCGATGCTATACATTTCCGCGACGAGATGCGGCCGCTTATGACACCTGCGGATCGCCTCAACGACGTGAGCAGTCGAACCGGTCCCGTGGTATGTCCCGGTCTCGATGATTTTTGCAGGCCGAACCGATTTATGCATCTGGAAAAGCTGGACAAAGGCCGAGACTAGCGTCTCATCCCATTCTACTGACACGCCCCCGATGTTCTGTTCCACTGTCCTGTCTCCTGTATCAATTTCATTCCGAGCAAACTTCTTCGATAATTTCGACAACGCGCTGCAATACGATAGCGCTTGAATATCTGGTCACGTCGTAACGTGGCCTGTTGTTTGAAAAAAACACCTTGTGAACCGCCTTCGCAAATTCACCGGCATTTTCCGCATAAATAGCACATTTCCCTAAAACGTCAAGAAAAGGTTGACGTTTCGGTACAATGACCGGGATTCCGACGGCTACCGCCTCCACAGCCGCGGCGCAGAATGTTTCGCTTCCGTCGGTAAAGTTCGGGTAAGCCCACACATGCGCGGTTTGCAGCATTGCCACCACTTCGGCTTGACTGAGAATCCCCTGATAGACCATGCGGCGCTGCTCTCCGGGGGAGAAACACTCCCAGAATTCATCACCATAGAGTTTGTTCCCGCCGCAATAATGCCACTCGAAGGGGACATTGGAACGCATCAACCGGCCGCATATCTCCCGTGCGTGCTCGTGATACCGGTTCGGGTTCGATGTGCTCACGATGCGGAAGGGGACATAATGTCGGCCATTCGGTTGGAAAAGGGTATCGTCATAGCAGGCCGGGACCACATCGGCGTCGGGCCGCTGAAACTTCTCACGCATGAAATCCGACACGAACATGATGCGGTCGTACGGGTGTTCATTCGGGTCAAAGTGCCACGAGCCAGCCCATACGATATGCTTTCGAGCGTTGAGTCCAGGCTGAAACCCGTTAGAATGCACTGCTATGTCAAAATCATTGGGCTCCGGTGTCGGCTCTGCTACCACGTCATAACCGGCCGCGAGTAAATGCCGCGTGAGCATCAACATGCGCTGTTCGGTATGCCCAAGCTTGTCAGCCGCAATGCGCTCAGGGGTGGCGCATTTCCAGTCAAGTGCGATGTAGATTCGTTTCATTTCCGAAACCCATTCTTGTTATTTCCGGGCCTCACGGGTTGAGTTAAAGCTCGCTCTATGGTCCACCCATACCGATTCAAGCGGGCACCTATAATTCTTCTTGGGATGCCAAGTTCCTTTGCCCAATCATTCAAAACCATCTTTCTTCCATTGAATTCTATCCAGTGGTTTCTTCTTGTATTGCGAACTTGATCCCCCCTTGTTGCCCACCGGCAATTCCCCGGCTCGTAATTGCCATCGTTGTCGATTCGCTCAATAGTGTACTTTTCTGGGCAGGGTCCCATGTCTTTATAAAAATCCTCAAACGACTTAACCCATTGCTCACAAACCTTGATTCCTCTGCCACCATACCGGTCGTAATGGGTAGCAATGGGGTTAAGGCAGCGTTTTTTCATATTTAACCAACACATATACTCCTTTGTCTTTCCTCCCCTTGTGTATCCGTGAGTAGTAAACATTTCTCCTAATTTTTCATCATGCAGACAACCACAACTTTGAGTATGGCCATTGCGAAGGTGACTTGTGACTACAGTTGCCTTTTTACCGCAGGCACAAAGACAGTCCCAAAGGGCTTTCCCGCTGTTGCTTGGCCCCACGTATTGTACCACGGTCAATCTTCCGAAGGTCTGTCCTGTTAAATTGGCGCGCGCTGGCATCCTAATCTCAAACCTTTCATTTTCGCATCAAAGCGACAATACCTTCAAAGTGATCCAATATTACCAGGTTATGCTTATCTATTGCTTCATCAGTCGCGACGCGCACCCCGACATACGGATCGACGTGGTTGACATACCGGGGGTTGTCGGGTTCGTAATACTCCGGCCGGTGATAGTCGTGACAGACGAGCAACCCGTCAGAGGCGATGTGGTGAAGTGCAGCCCGGATATCCTGTTCGCAGCACTGGTACACGTGGCCGTCGTCCGCGAACACCATAGAGGCATAGAGCTTCGGTAGTGCGAGAAGCGTTCGTGCCGTCCCAACAACGGGAAACACGACTTTATCCCACAAGTCGAGACGCACCATGTTCTTGATGAACGCCGGAAAATGCACGTTGCTCGCCGGGTTCCCAACGAACGAAGCTATACGCTCTTGGGGTGACAGCGGCTCCTCTTTCCCCCACGGGTCAACGCAGAGCACCACGTCGAAATACTGCGCCATGAGAGCAGCGCTGCCCCCCTCGTGTGAACCGATCTCGATTGCAAGGCGATGGTCAGCCGAGGACGCACGTTCGCAGTAGGTTTCAAGGCGTTCGAGCTCACAAACGGGAGTTCCGGAGTAAACGGAGCGCCATTCGATCTCTCGCAATTTCATCTCACCCTCTCTATGGCCATTATCCCGAGGAAGTGTTCATATACCCGATAACTTCCAGTTTCGAGAAGTTCATCAACTGATCTCGCAACGCCTCCCCACGGATCACAAGGCCCATGGTGCGGGTGGTTCGGGTCGAACGGGGGGTATCCGAATCCTGGGCGTTTCACGTCATGCACCACCATCAAGCCCCCGACCTGGACATGCAGCATTGTCCGCGTGATGTCCTTTTTCGCCTCAACGTACGAGTGCGACGCATCCACAAACGCCAAATCAAGGTTGAGCGGCGGTAGGATGTTAAGGATTTTCGACGTGGAAATGATGGGGTGAACGTGCTCGACAAGGCCCAAACGTCTCATGTTGTCAACGAAAGCCTTGAAATGGTCATGTGAGGCGGGGCCGTCCTTACTCGCAAGCCCGTCGTCTACATTCGCCCACAAATCAATAGCAATGACCGGCCCGCACTGCGCCAGAAGAGCCGTTGATTTCCCTTGGAACGAGCCAATTTCCAGTATCCGCAGCTCACGCCCGCGCTGCTCGTGAAGGCTCCGCGTCCACTCCTCCAGTTTCTCAAGTTCAGGCATGTCAGACATTGAAAAACATGATTGCCAGTCGATTTGTCTCATTCTTTCCACCCCGTCAGCTTCCTGATTTCAAAAGGGTTCATCCTGGGGTCAAAATCAAGCGAGTACATGTGTGAAAGCACCCCTTCCGCCCCTTTGCTTTCTAAATAGTTCGATACCGTGTTACAGTGCTGAACCCATCCAATATCACTCATCGCGACGTGCCGACTATTTCCCCCGGCCCTTCGCGTGAGGAATCGCCAATACTCCTGGTCGAATCCCCCGGCCCGCCCCGGCATGTCACCAGTGACCCCGTATTCCCTGAAGAACTCCTGCACGTTCGGCCCGAAATGGCTCCACCTGCAAATCATTGCGCCCCCCATGGCCGAAGGCTGCATACAGAAGCGCCACCCGGAAAGCTCAATCCGCGGGATTGTCAAATCAGCCATCCCCGGCTCTTTCAGTAGGGAGAGGTAGTTGATTTGGGGGTTGTCCCGCATAACCTCGTGAGCCACTTCGAGGGCGTAGGAATTCAGGCTGTAATCGGGGTCAACATTACAAAAAATCGTATCACCGTCACACCATGGCGAGGCAATCCGGATTTTCTCGTACATCACAGAGGCATACTTGCGTGGCCGGTCTGAAATAGTCACCGTGCCAGTTTCCATGTTCGGGACCGTCAATCGGGCGTGACTCCCGTCCGTGTTCACGACGAGCAGTCGAGCGCTATCCAAACTTTCAACAGAACAACCGGCGAGGGAATCTAGGAAGCCCGCAAGCTGGCCCATGTTCCGATACTGTGCGACAACCATTACGAGCTTCATGAGGTCATCCCCTCCAGTGCCAACCGGTGTAAATAGTTCACGTTCCACGCGTGCCTCAAATCAGGCCGTAATATTGCCTCTGCTACCGTCTCCGCTCTTACCCCTTTCATGCACGCCTCATCTCCCCTGAGACATTTGTGAATTCCGGGACCCGGCCCGCGCTGATAACACCCCAGACAGGAAAGCTCATCACGCCTGATAATTGAGGTATTCCGAAAATCCACAATGCGTGAAATCGGCTTCGTTGCCCCGAATATTACCCACATCTGCTTACCGAACGCCTGCGCCACGTGCATAGGAAGCGAGTCAATCCCAACGTAGCCGTCGCTCGCTTCAACTACCGCGAACATCGTGCGGAGGTCCGTCTGCCCAACGAGACACAAATCAGCGCACCCGGTAGGCTCAACCCCGGCTCCGATTTCCACAAGTCCGATGCCGGAGCCGTGCAACAGCCCTTTGAGTCTCCGCGCCTGTTCCGCCGTCCAGTTCCGCCCCTCCCATTCCACCCGCGACATGAGCGGGGAATAGACGAGCAGAGCGTCAAACTGACGACGGACGTTTGCGAGGAGCGTCCGCGCCTTGGCCTTCTCCTGATCGGAAAGGTAAAGCTCCGGCCGACCATGGCCGACGCACGTTGCGGCAAGTGTTTCGCAGAGCTTGAAGAGAGGAACGGGCTTTTTGAAATCCGGAGAAAGGTTCACGATACGGTCAAAACCGGCATCTGCCCCCTCAGTTCGCGTCTCGTTCACGTTCGGGTTATTTGCGAACACACCGGGGAAGCGAGTCTCAACCGTGATGTGCGCGGTCGGATGGTCACGACGCACCCCTGAAACTGCCGACGTAGCACAAACGATGTCCCCAATGCCAATTGAAGGTATCCGGATGAGAATCCGATTGGAGAATGATCGGGAAATAAACTGCCCTTTCCAGCGTGCATTCAATACGCGCATGTTCCCGATGACAATCCGGTCTTTTTCATCCTTGTCTATTGTCCGCAGCGTCGTGCTCTTCGCGTGCCTGTGCCGGATGTTCACATGAGAAAGCTTGAACCCCATCTGCCGAAAACGGAGACTCAGGTCACTATCCTCGCATACGAACATCTTGATTGCAGGTGAGAAAAGCCCATATTCACGGAATTGAGCGGTCCTCCCGACGACGAACGACGCCTCGATATAGTCCCGATGAGGACCGACAAAGCCCGTACCATCCGGCCTGAGCGTGCATGGACTCCCATCCAGGCCCACGAGCCCCACGGCCTGATCTTTCAGCGGTGCAAGTGCTATCCGTTTCCACTCGGGTTGTAACAGTTCCATATCGTTATTCATGCACATAAAGTGCTCGCCTGATGCCTGTTTCAGCGCCTCGTTGTGCCCCGGCCCGAATCCGATGTTCATGGGGTGACGGATGATTTTCTTGTTAGGCACGCGCAAGGCTTCGAGGAATTCAAGGGTGCAGTCAGACGACCCGTTATCAGTCAAAATCAGTTCAACATCGTTAAAGACATGCATCCACCGGCGAAGTGTCGCGAGGCATCGGCGGGTGGCCTCAACTTGATTGAAACATAGCACTGAAACGCTTAGGAGCATTTTGTTTGCTCCTTTTTTAGTTCATAAAGAAGCTGCGCTTTTTCTCTCGTTTGGTTATCCCAAAACCACGGGCCGACGATACTAGCCATTTTTTCAGCAGTATCAGGAGGAAGATTGAGTACGATAGAAATAGCTCCCATCATGGCGATCCTCCTGATACTATCCCTCTCGTTATTTTCGAGCGTTTGCACTCTCCCAACCTCATCCCACCCATAACCGGAAGCGAAATGGGTACGAGGTATAGAGTTGGCTAGGTATTTCCAAACGCATTCTATTTGGAACGCTTTGTCTGCTACTTCAGGACCGAGGAGAGACGCCAAAGAATCCCGATCTTCCGCTTTCATCATATTCTCAAATCCCCCTCTAGCAAGCAATCCAAAGCATCAAAAACCGTTTCAGGAGTAATTTCCGTCATGCACCAGCGTTGCTCTATCTCACAGCACGGTTGAGCGTTGTAACACGGGCTGCAATGAGGTTTTTCGTTGACAATGTTCTCGTGGTCCTCGTATCCCGACCATGACGGCCGCGCGAACCCCCCGAAAATCACGACCGCAGGCGTATGCACGGCCTTCGCAACGTGGGAAATCCCCCCCTCTATACAGACGACTGCGCGCGCGAGGGCCAACTCATGGATGATGGGACGAACGCTCGGGTATTTCGGGATGAGCTTGAACCCGTACGCCTGCGCGAATTGTTTAAAATACGGCCAATTCTTCTTCCCGTGCCAATTCCCTTTTTGGTGTTTCTGGACAAGAATCTCGTCGCCACGCGTCGGCAGAATGCAGTGAATCTCGGGTTGAAGGTCCGGCTCTCTCGTCTCAATCCCATAGTGCTCGCACATGATTCGCCAGTCCGAAATGATATGGTGGCACTCCGGTATTTTCCCGTGTTTCGGGTCCGGATACCCGAGAAAAACCCCGTCATCGTCCGTGCGGTACCTCTTCACGTTCGGGTCAACGATTACCCGGTCAATGAACGGATTCCCGAACAGCAGTTGCGGGTAATTCGTGTTCACAATGATTCTAGTGTTAGGATACGCTTCCCGGATGACGCGCAGAGCAGGGGTGACGAACAGCAGGTCCCCGATGCCGTTGAACGATTTGATTTTGATGGTTGTGGGGGCTGACATTTACCCCTCATCCCGATTCTTCTTGAATTCTACAAATGTTGACACAAGAGGCGGCTGGGCGCTTCCGCCATATCTAGCCTCGCGCGCCATTCTCATCACTAACTCCCTGCCCCCAATGACACGCCCCTCGCGGCGCTTTGCCCAGAGGTAGAGGGAATTCCACAGGGAGCGGTAATTGATGTCGCGGTTCAATAAACGCCCTCCCCTTCTGCCTTCGCCGCGTTCCGTTCCTGGAAATCCTTGCAACACCCCCACGGCCAGACAATCTCATGTTGCTCAGGGTTGAGACGACAAGAGATAGCCACCTCTCGGTTCTCAGCATATACGATTGCCTCTGGGAACGAGTGCCAGCACTTGAAGCACGAAATGCGGGAGTAGACCTCCCGAGCTTGTGTTATCCATGAGTAATTGTCCATTTTTCCGCCCACTCCTCTATTGTGAATTTCGCGCGGGTCTTGATGTCTATCAGACGCTCTCGCAGCTTATCATCAGTGATAATCTCCCGCAACATTTCGGCCCTTTCCGCGGGTTTCACGAATCGAACGGGATGCCCTTCCGGGAGGCTGTTTGATTCTGTCAGTAGCCGAGACACCCACTTCTCTCCGGCCACGAGGTACGTCGCAATCGCGATATTCCGCGCCCACTGCGGATAGGTTGGCATATAGTCTCGACTCCACACGCCGGGGATATGCCAGTGCCGCAAAGGTTGAGCGGGGAAGAGGTTCACGGAATATCCCATTATGCCCATGGTGAAGTTGAAGTAGTTTTCACCCCCTCCGTATGGCCCCAGTTCCTCCGGCCAGTATCGCAGCACGTCGGTTATGTGCTCACGACGGCAGAGCATTCCGCAGGTTGAGAGGCAGGGACGGGGGGTTTCCACGGGCCACCCCGTATCCGCTGGGCTGTTCAGAAATTCATTCTCATAGTGGAGCAGGCCCCACTGAGGTTGATAGAGGAACCGATACGCCTTCGGTTTGTCCGTTCTTAGGAAATCGCTTATCGGCAGATGCAGGCTACCGTTGATACGCTCATGGCTGATCTGGTAGTACCTGAACATATCCCGGAGCGTGCCCGGATGTACCATGGCGTGGGCGTCGATGAAGAACAGGAACGGCGCGTCGGTCGATTGAACGGCGAGGTTTTTCGCGCTCCAATGCGATAGCGTTCCCATGCATTCGATCCGTCGCCACCATTCCGGTTTCCATGGGAGCGTTGAAGCGCAAGGGCCGTGAATCATTACCTTTGCCCCGTTGTCAACGCCGATTACCTCAAAGTCTATCCCCCAGCCTTCCAACTCCATCTGAATGGACTGAAGGGTATAGTGGAGGTGAGGAAATTCCCCGCAGTAGGGGATTATGACGGCCAGTTCAGTCATCCTCTCCCGCCTCCCTCTCTTTGATGAGCACAATCTGATCGGGTTTCACGCGGTCTTCTCCCGGCCTCGGGTAGAAGCTCGGGTAGTGCCTGACTTTCGTCTGTATAAATATCCTCCCCTCCCTCTCGATTGGCTCCTCGAAGGGCGTTCCCCACCATCCTCCCATCTGAAACTCCTCTCAAAAGTGGCTCGTAATATCGCGAAAATGTTGCGGCCAGGGTTCGATTGATGCGCGTTCGGTTACGTCGTCTCAACCCCCGGTCCTTACCGAACGCCTTCACAATCTCCCGCGCCAACCCGCGGTAGAATTCGGCTTCATTCCCGTATTTCGCACGCTGCTCACAGCTCCCGAATTCAGCCCAATACGTGGGCTCTTCGTCGTCGTCCTCATCGCCCACAACCTCGCGGAGCATGGGTAGGCTGCCGTTGCTCACGACATACGGGCCGCTCGCAAGTATCGCCTCGGGAAGAATCAACCCGAACGCTTCCCCTATGGTTGGGTACGCAAACAGGCTTGACCACTGCTGCAATTGCGCGACTTGATGGCGGGGCAGGCCCTCAAAATTGACAGTTATGTCACTCATAAAGGCGAAGTCGTGCTCCGTCAAGCCCGCGCCTTCGGCTATCCTTCGGTATTTTCCCTTGTCTGCCTTCACCCCAACGCCTGACCAGCTATCCGCGACGAGACAGCATACCGTCTGGCCCTCCGCCTTGAGCGCGCCGAAGAGTTTCACCAATTTGTCAATGCCCTTGTCCTTCAATCTATCGGCCGCGGCCGGGTAGACTTGCGTGAACTGCGCCGTCGTGAGTCCAGGAACGGCGTCAAGGATACGCCACACGGCCGTCTCGTATGCGAATTCGGTTCTCATGTCCACAGCGGGGGGGATGCACAGGCATCGTTCCACAGGGGCCTTGAATTGCTTCGCCGCGTCCATCAGATCGGTCGCGTTCAGATAGACGAGGTAATGATTCGCCCCATACTGCCCCAAGTCCCACCAGTGACGGCGTGAAGTCGGAACCGAATGCACCCAATGAAACCAGGGGAGGCTGCGCGTCTCGTCGGCAATCGAGAGCATCAAGTCCGCGTACGGCTTGAACCGCTCAAGATGAATCCAATCATGGGTAAATACCGCATCACAACCGACCAGCAATTCAAGCAGAACGTGGGCCGTTGGCTCAGTATTCCTCTTGTTCAGCGCCTCTTTCGGTATAATCGGCCACACCTCGCACGAATACCCCCCCGAGAGCGGCAATCTCACGTCGAGTTTGTGACCGTTCGCGCGCGTCACCAAGACGGGCTCATGCCCCCCACGAATCAACATAATGAGCTGGTCTTGAATCACGTGGGAAAGACTGTATGAAGGCTTGAATTCAGGTATTGCTGTGAGAACGGCTATTCTCATGAGATGTTCGTGTCACTCCCCAATTTGTTCTGTCAGTTCCTCGCACCGCTCACAGAAAAGGTCCTCACTATGCTTCAAAACACGCAGCAGAGCCGCCTCAACAGAGGAACCGGAAACTTCAGGATACGCAGTGCAAACGTCGCGCACGGCCCCCTCAAGCGCCGTACGACAACAATCAACAAAGGCTTTCTCCATCCGGTTATCATCTGAGCAACTTGAATACAAGGGTTGATTAGGAGTCATAGGTCTGCGCTCTGAGAGGTTTCGTTTCCATCCTCACCCTCTCTGCTAACTCCGCTCATTCGACGCATGTGGAGACCCCAGCCCACGGAAAAGCCGAACAGCACCATGGCCATGTCCGCGATCAGTCCGGCATAAAACACCCCAAAGTGGAACACATCATTAACGATAATCTCGACTCTGTTTGAAATCAGAGAAATAATCCAAAATAGTGCAGCCATGCTCAACGCGTAGCTCAGTCGTGAATCCTTCATAGCTCTACCTCCGCGATTGCGTCAATTCCCTCATCGAGAAGGTCCAAAACATCGGAGTAGTGATCAATGAGGGTAACCACCGCATCGACTCGACATTTCTCGTGAGATTTCCCGGTCTCGGAACAAATATCCTTGGCCAGCGCGTCAATCTGTTTTTTTACCGTTCTGGCTTCGGAGCTGTTCAACAAGTTTTCCGAGGAATCCGAGAAGCGCATCGTTGGTGCGGTGATTCTCTTCCCTGAGATCCCTGACATGAGTTTCGATAGTTTCACGGTAGACTCGTCCCTCTGCTGTGAACAATTCGACGGCTGCCACTGCGTTTTTTTGCTCTTGGAGTATCAAGAGTTTACTGGCCAACATCTCAGTGTGGAACGGACAATTATCGTGTAGACAGTGCAGATTGATTTGGCCCTGAATGCTATCGAGCTTGACCCCCACGAGGGCCACGCCGTCCACCACTTCCCCCCGATGAATAATGCGAGGCTTCTCGGGGTCTTTGGGGTCAAAAACCGTTGTGCCCTCAAATAGGAGTTTCAACCATCCCATGGCCTGTTTGTGCTCTGTAATCAGCTCGTTCACCGGGACCATAGTTTTCCACAGGATCACAGTCGTTATGCCGACCGCGACAACAACAGCAATAACATTGCTTTGAAGGGCAGACAAAAAGTCGGGGCCAAACTGAAACATCAGCAACTCCCCATGGTATCGCGCTCATCATGAAACATCGCACCGGGAACCTTGAAGGCATACTGTTTCGCATTACCCTGCGCGAGCAACGCCTGATCGAGCACGTCCCACACCGGTTTTCGCATGACCCACTCCCACATCACAGCGCACATCTGCTCCTGCACCTCTTTCGAGGGGAGAGGTATGTCGTGGATCACGAATAGCGCCCCGAGTTCGGCCGCAATGCGCTCACGCATTAGGTACGCCATGAACATTCGTCGCCCTTCGTCGGTTTTGAGGAGTTCAGCTGCATCCTCGCGAGTAAGGAAGTCTTTCGACATGATTTCGTTCGGGTCTTCCATGGGATTGTTCATGGTTGTCATCTCCTAACCAGAATGAATCCGCCCGCGATGGCCAGCACCACACCCAGGAGTATGTGGAGCACTGGGTGTCCTACTGAAAACACAGTGCAGACGCCTGTCACGATGCACCAGATAGCCAAAAGAATGAAGCCGATGTTGTAAATGATGCTCATGTTACAATCTCCATTTCTATGACATTCGTCCCTGCAAATAGATAAGTGGTAATACTGTCTCTCCACACACTCGATACGCCAGCATCGTAGACTGATCCGACGGCTATCGTCGGGACTACATCAGACAGCGCTGCCGTCAGCGGGACCGCGTCATCCATGTCGCTCGGCATCCACAATGCCACCATCTGCTGTCCATCCCACCCCCACGCTTGGGGAGCATGGTAGGTCTGCGCTATTGGGTTCCCATCGAAATAGGTCCACGAAATGCCATCATCAGAGACCGCAAACCCGAGTTTTTCGACATCCTGCACCCATCCGGCCTCTTGATACTCCCCTCCGATTCCATGTAGAAAACAAAACCATTTTCCGTTCGGAAGCCTTTGGAACAGATGATAGCTGCTTTGGCTATTCATCCATCGCTCGGCGGTCACCGGCAGTATAGGGGCAGGATCTCCGTTGCTATCAATCAAAATCGTCCATGTTCCTGTCGCCAAATCTGAACACGTTGCCAACCCTGTTTTTTGGTGCCCCCGACCTTGCTCCCATTCCTGCTGCCAATAGTGGAAATAGCAGTGCCAGAGCTGAGTGTCTGCATTCCAGAGCACGCACGGGGATGAGAAATGATATGGAACCTCATCGCTCGAAGCCTTAATTACCCTACTATCGGGAGGAGAAATCTTTACGTATGGTCCTGTGATTGCCGATGCAACAGCGCATCCTATCCCTGTTGGTGTATCGTGGTGAGCGTAGAACAGATAGAAGTTGCTCCCCTGTTTCACGACCGACCATACCGAAAGAGTATTCACTCCCGGCTGTTCAACAGATAACTCCCACGTCTCTGATTGTGAGAGAATCTGAGTCGTGTCCGTGACACTGAATTGCGTGTTCTCCGTGATACCGCTCATGTCTGGACATCGAATATTATTTCTCTCATCATTCGTCAGAGCGTCGAATTCAGCCGTTGCTGGACAACCGACCCCTATCTCCCCGAGCCTCGTGTTCACATCCCAACAGCCACGGGCGTATTGAGCAGAATTGAACCCTGCGAGAGCCAACGAACAGCCGAACGGGGGGCACCCCTGCCCACGAGCGTACTGACAACGGGAAAAATCGGACTCAGTGTTTGATGCAAGAAACGGACAGCGACCGTCAGCCACAAGCAGGACATTCGCAGAAGCACCAAACAGGGCAACGGCGTTATCCACATCAGTCCTGCTTGAAAGCCTATGCGGGATGCCCCGCATCATTCTACCGCTCCGTTCGGTCGTCTGCCGCACCCTCCCCGTGACGACTGCGAGACGTGACCGGCGTATGGCCACATTATAGACGCGTTTGCATAATATGGGCCACCTGCTCCACCCCCCAGGAATACCGCGCCACTAGAAGGGATTCCCAGCAAATAACTGTCATGCCCCCCGGTCCCATCCTCCACGCCAACGTTGCTTACCATGCGTCTGCCATACGCATCAGCATGACCACCAGCCGTTGCAGGGTAACCTCCACCAGCAATCGCCGCATACGTGGAACCCTGAACTGCGATTATAAAATCATCAATCGGGGCCATTTCTTTGTCCACAGACAGGAAGTCATTGAGAAACAGTTGCGGGCTGCGAGACGCGGAGATCGAACCCGCATAAACGCTCGCAATGCTCGCACCGGTTCCGCTGGGAGGATAAATGTCAATCCATCGATCTCGCGTCGGCAGTTTAATCATACCCTCTGGTCCAGCAATCGGCCAACTGAGGGTATGATCGGAAACGGACTGCGGGAGGATATCTCCCGCCACGTATCCTTCTAAAGCGTGGAGTTCTTTGGTCCAGGTGATCTGATCGTCAACGATGGTTTCGCCAACATCAATGCCTGCCCACACGGGCTCGTCGGTTGCGTGGGTTTTGAAGTCGCCAGCCCTGGCTGAACAGCGGTAAATGAATCCATCCCATACCGTCGCCTTGCGGGTTTCCCCCGCTGCGATCACGGTGTCTGCCGCCCACGCGGTGAGGGTTCCGGTGTGGTTCACAGCGACGCAGAGGCAATGAAATGCCCCCACTTTTCTGGAATTGTCTGCCGTATATCCGCTCGGATACGTGGAACTGGCCGAGAGCTTCCAGACTGGAGTTGTCCCGCTCACCGGGGAACAGGCATACAAGTAAAAATCCTTACCTGCTCTCGTAGCCGCAACTGTGTAATCGGTAGGCGCAACTGTGTCCCAATTTCCCGCCGTTGCGAGGCTGATGTTAGTCAAACTACTCCACGTTAGAAGTGCCCTATTGACCAGGATCGCGCCGTCAGTAGGAGTTTGAACCGTGTACCGATCAGCCGCGACAGAAAATGCCTTCCGAACCACGAGCCCAGAGGCGGCATAGTAGTTGCTCGGGAGAGCAGCAATCAGAAGGGCGTTCAAATCAACGTACTGCTGAACCGCATTTTGGCTGGGATAGTTCACATCGGATGTCCCAAGGGATATGCTCGTGGATTTGTTGGCCGCATTCTCCGGCACATATCCAGGCTCACCCGCCAAGATTGCCCAGTTGCTCGCCGTGGTCCCTGGAGTATCAACAAGAGCCCGGATGGTTGAACCGACAACCACCACAGTTCCGCCGAGCGTTCCCCCAACTGAGATCCGCCAAACGTCCCCCTTTAGGATTGCGCCTGCGGTTCCAGAGCCGCCGCTCGATGGCCACGTGTTAGTGTGTGCGTCGAAGTTTCCCCGGTCGTCCAGAAGGCCGGTTACCAGGCCATCAACGTACGATTTCTTGGTGAGATAGTCAGCCCCCGACGCATTAGCGTTGACCACTGCCGCAACATCGTCCGGGTCAAGGTCGGACGCGGGAGGGATGACAACAAAGGCGTTCTTTGCCATTGTTGCTACACCTCCCCAGAAACATAGAGGTACCCGGAGGTGCCTTCGCCGGTGATGTCTGCCGTTGAAATTTCTCTGTCGTTACTCCGAGTCCACACAGCCCCATTGAGCAATACGACCGGATTCGCAGTGTCACCGTTTAACACGATAGAGGCGATAGCGCCTGAGTTATTCATGAAGACGAGTTCAGAATAAACCTCAAGGCCAGTGAGCGCTATCCCGTCTCCGATTGCCGCGGCATGAAGTTTGTCGAGAGGCGATGCTTTTTCCTCGATGAGGGTAAGTCCACCATCATCGGAGAGATAATCCGAAACTACAATAGCAGCCCCCGGTTGAACCGTCCCTGCGCCTCCTGCCGTAATTGCCGACGCCGTATCATTTCGATATTTGGGCATTTCAACCCCCCTTAACAATTAGATTTTGCTTAACATATCCCGCCGCTTTTTGAAAGCTATTTCGACTACTCCGAGTAATCCGTGATTTGGAATTGCGCGTCAGTAGCCGCGACCCAGCTCCCTGTATTCATAATTGCCTTGTTTCGCAACTTCGAGACGAGGCTGAGGGGTATTCCGGCCGCTGATTGATACATGATATGGGCTCCAGATGTAAGTTGTTGCTGATGGAATTGACGACCGTCGGAATCGGAGGATAGGGTTGGTAGCACTGTGAGTAGCCTAGTGCATGTTCCGGTTGCATACATAGTCCCGCCCGCCATAATAGCCGTGGGCGGGATAGCCGCCGAAAGTTCGCTGTCAGCGTAGCTCGTTCCAAGGTTGAGGGTACATGAGATGCGCGGAATTTCGTAACTCCAGTCATGTTTACCGAAATTTTGAAGGTTCCCACTCCCATCAATCCTGATGCACCCCAAATACAGGCAGTCGGTCCCCGCGGGCGGAACGAGCTGTAGCCAACCGGCCGCGGCAACCTTAGCTGTGATGTCACCTGTGATGACTATCGTGTCGGGGGTAGCCGTGGTGCAATCGGCTATCGTGAAGACTTCGCCGTCGTAAATGTCGTATGTGATGTTGACGAGCCGGTAGCCGTTCCACGCGTCGTTTGCAAGGATAAACCCATTCTCAGCCGTGGCCCCGTCCGCGTGTGCAGCGGGGGTAATCGTCGTGGATGGTGTGCCGTAGGCTATCGTGTCAACCCGCACGAATGGGAGCGCCTGACAAATGCCAGTGTCTCCCATGAGAAAAACGGAATACCACGAGGAGTTGACTTTCGCAGCTCCGATCATGCCCGAAACACTTCCTGCCGCGTATTCGCCGTCAATGTCAACAGCGGTGAGCGCGGCAACGTCCCAATACGCTCCGGTGGGATTCTGATACTGGCCACGGATTCGATGCCCCGCCTTGTAGTATCGGCCAACCGGCACGTAAATCTCATCAGCATCCTTGTATTTAATTGCAGGGGGCGTGTAGTCAGGAGCCGCGCCCACGAGCACAATTTCCTTGATTTGGGCAATGTCCGTCGCAAGCTCGAATTGGCTTGAATTCAAAGTCCGGAATGGGAGGTCGATGCCGTCTTTTGTCTTCGCCAGTTCCACACCACCGCCGTCATTGCTCGTCGTGTTTGCCTCACCTCCAGACGCACCGGGGGGCTCTTTCCATTCGGGCACTCGTGTTGATACGTTGGCTCCGAGGAAATAACCCGCGTCCGTGGGCTTTACCAACAGGTTCCACTTGCTACCGTCGTGGTAGAACATGTCGCCAACTGTGGGACTGTCTGTGACAGATGCGTCAACGTCTGACAGGTTTTTCAGCGCCATTATGAGCCAGGAGGGGAGTCCGGACTCGCACGACAACACAGCCCCGTCAGTGGGCTTGACGAGGTTCACCCATTTACTCGAAGCGTTGCGGTAGAGGATGTCGCCGGCCGCGAGACCCGTGAACAGCGTATCTCCCAGGTCCGCGAGGTTCACGGCCGCGAATTCGTATGCTGTCCCGGTCGCGTTTCTCCTGAGAATGTGGAGGGCCGTGCTCGTGGCCACAATGCCGACTGCCGTTGCTCCCTTCGCC
>Ga0265296_1001339_pt1 | contig 28774 bp, 17 predicted proteins | sample MunlanPumphouse1_FD_189073 | JGI IMG/M metagenome (GOLD analysis project Ga0265296, IMG submission 189073) | Groundwater microbial communities from a municipal landfill in Southern Ontario, Canada - Pumphouse #1 | ecosystem: Environmental > Aquatic > Deep subsurface > Groundwater | place... | reverse complement strand
CGTAGGAAAAAAGGCTTAAAATTGCATCAGCAATTTTGGTTTTTCCCAAGGCTTTTTGCCAACAGGCAAAAAGGCTTAAAATTGCATCAGCAATTTTGGTTTTTCCCAAGGCTTTTTTCCCGCTTGCACCCAACAGGGCGCAGGAAAAAAGGCTTTTTTTCATTTTGTTAGTCATTCTCCGCAGTACACCCTTGAAGCGCATTGCTCTGCTTTTGGAAGGCAGCTTGATTGCCTTGGTTCACTGTAGCATGTTGAGAGCCAGCAGGAGGCCCTGTCAAGGTTTGTTTCGCATATTCCACCGGAAGAAGAGCAGGCTATTATGTGCAAATATGTTTTGCCATTGTAGACCTCTTTTGCCAGCACCATGCTGTTTTTTCTCGCGACACCCATTGATTCGGGGTCAAGGGTTATTGAGCTTTTTTCAACAAGCCGGTCCAGTTCGATATCCCAGTCGTAGAGGAAAATCCTGGCGTTGACATCAATGCTGCTTGTCGCAATTATCTTGTCCGGTTCCTTTCTGCTTGCAATCTGGAAAATCAGCGTGCTTAATTTCCCTTCCTCGAATTCCACGGGAAACCTTTTTATATTCATAACGTAGTAAAAGCGCTGGCTTGGCATCAGGCCGCCAAAGTATTCAATTGATTCAGGTATCACGACAGAGCTTGAGTGGCAGAGCTGGTCCTGGCCTCCGCTTACCAGGCCGAAAACGGACTCGCTGTAGTCTTTTACCAGCAACTGGGCAAGGTTGCTTACCACAATGCCTGTGAGGCCGAACAGGAAAAAGGAGATTATCGCAAACATTGCGGTGACAAGGATAAGAAGGTTGAGCTTGCTTAGGATAAAGCCGAGCATTTCAGGGCAGCCCCCTCAAATTTTCAATGCAGCGCATTTTTTTCATCAGCCCGTTTTCCTGTAGGCGCAGATTGTGGGGAATGTGCTTGTCACGCTTGTCTTGTTCACAAGAAGGTACTGCCCCTGCACGATTTCTTCCCTGAAGTCCACAAGCTCATAGCCCTCGCCTTCCTTTGGCGGGCAGTTGCCGCCTGTTGTCGGAAAGTCGGCGTCAGGACTTATGTTCAGGCAGAGCCTTTTGGCAAAGCCGCCTGTGTCATTTGCGCCGGCATAATAATACTGGAGAAGCGTGCACAGGTTTTTGGTTGCACTGCAGTAGTCCGCGCAGAACGCAGGCTCGCTGTAATCCATTATTTTTACCTGTTCGTCTTCAGGATTGTAGCAGGCGCTGAGCCTGAAGTTTATCTGCTGCGGGCTCCTTTCCGCTACAACTGTTTCAATTTTTGTCTTCATTTCTTCCAGCTTTGCCACGGTTTCGTTGTAGCATTTTTGCTCTGTGAGGTTGCCCATTGCAATCAGGCCCACAAAAATCACAAAGCTCATTATGATGACTGCTATCAAAAGCTCGAACGGCGCGGATTCCTGCCCCTTGTTATTAAGCATTCTTTAAAGGCCTCAGGGATTAGAAAGGCAAAAAGAAGTATTTAAGGGTTTTGGATTCGCGCAGCGATTCACACGGTCGGAACGGTTTTTTTGACAATCTGCTGGCTTTGCCTGAACATCGGCTTTATCACGGTTATGAGCAAAAGCGCGGCAATAATCAGCACTATGAGCATGTAAACAGAGCTCCATTCGCTTTGCGCCCTTTGGTCCGAAAAAAAATTCCTGCCCATTAAGATAAACTATTGGGAAAAGCCATATTTAAGGGTTTTGATTGAAAGGAAGGGCATTTTGAAGAAAGGGGAAAAAAAAGAAAAAGTGGTGAAGAAAAGGGCTGTTCAGCTTCTCTTCAAAACAATTGCGCAGCACTTGCCCTTGCTTGATCCGCCTGAGCCGCAGCTTGCATCGCATGCGTCTGATATGCTTGTGCCGCCGAGGTCATCAAGGCCGTAAGCCTCTATGTCCAACTTGAGCTCGCCAACATTTACGTTGCACACTATTGCAATCTTTGCCGTCCTGTTGCTTTTGCCGTGGTAAATAAGCCTCTGGTTTGTGCCATCACAATCAAGGCATTCAAAGCCATTTTCCTTGTCCTCTTCAAACTGGCCAGTGCTCATGCAAATCTGGTCGGCGCTTATTGGCAGCCTTTCAACAAGGGCTGATGCCGGAAGGACCTCGTCAGGCTTGAATGCGACTTCCGGCGTGTGCTTTACCGCGCCAGGAGAGCCCACCAAATCCGAAATGAGGGATTTTGTTTCGTTGAGCGGGCTGTTTGTAAGCCAGCCCATTGCCTGCATTATTATGGGAATGAGAATTGCGAGCATTGCCATTGCGACAATGGCCGCTATGAGAAGCTTAAATGTGCTGTATGCCTGCCCTCTTTGGTCCAAGAACAATCACCTGATTAAAGAAAAGCCATTCCTGTATTTAAACATTGCTTTTGACCTGTGGCGGAACACGGGTTATTCTTCTTCGGCAAGGTCTTTGCCAAAGCTTACTGTGCAATGGTACTTGCAGTCCCCTTCGCCGGGAAGGCACTTGTAGTAAACGTCTGTCTGGATTTGTGTTGTGATTTCAACCACATGGTTTTCGTACAATTTGAATGCAATTGATTCATTGGCCTGAATTTCAATGCATTCAAAGCCAATGCCTGCCACAGAGCCTGCAAACGCCCTGTTGGAGTAGCTTGCGCCTTTTGAAAACACAAGGTCTTTTTGCACTATGATGCTGCCGTCGGGGCTGTCCAGTGCCCTTTGGAAGCCGTCAAAAAGGCTTTTTTTGCTTATTTCATCTTTCAATGAATCAACCTGGGTTATGACGCTGTAGATTATCACCATGATGAATGCAACCATTACAATCTCTATCAGGAGCCTGAATCCGGCTTCTTCCTGCCCAAGCCGGTTCATGCATTCACCTTCAAAACAACGCCTTCAGCAAGCCGGTTCATTTTTCATCACCCGAAAAATCCGCCGACAACCGCGCCGCTTGCTATTACCGAAACAAGGAAGACGGCAACTGCGATTGGCAGGCTTTTTGCAATGTTTATGTAAAACAGGAGCTTGTTGTCCTCCTGTATTTTGGTTGTGAAATAGGTCATTATTATGACAAGTTCTATGACATAAAGGCCGACTATAAGCAGGAACTGCAATGGCGTTACCATTGAGTCGAATGAGGCGCCGCTTACGCCAAAGCCTACGTTTGAAATGTCCGGAATATTAAAGGGAACCGAGCCGGAGGCGGTGTCTATTGATTCAAGTGTCTTGTCCATGTTGCTGCTTACAACGGTGCTAAGCGTGAGCATCACAACCTTTTGCAGGGCTGTTGTCACGCCGAGGACAATTGGCGCAATGAATATTGCCATTGAGCTCATCATGCTTGTCGTGTCGGAGATGAGCACGCGCAGCGTTTCATTGACCTTTTCGCTGTTCCTCAATTGCAGGGAAAGCGAGATCAGTGTGCGCGCGGCAACGTTTACGCCGAGCTTTACCGAATCAACCATTATTTTCATTCCGGTCTGGATTGTCTTGCTTGGGATGTTTTTCAGGCTGCCGTAGTTTTTGTCAAAGATTGCAGCCTGCAATGGCAGGCCCAGCAGCTCTATGTTTTCAATGGTTCTGCCGAAGATGCGCTGGGAAATTGTAAAGTCCGGCAGGAAGCTGCGCGTGTGCTTTAAGGCCTCTTCAACCGGCCTGTTTTCGCCAAGCCTTGAGGCAAGGATGTAAAGGCTGTCCTTGAATTCTGATTCCATTTTCATTATGTCAAGCTGGGCCTTTCTCTTGTAGATGAAACTGTAATAAACAAAGACTGCCGAGGCGCAGACAAGGGTGAGAAGCAGGCCGAAGGAAAGCGCGTAGGGTGTTGTGTCGTTTTCCGGCTTTGAGAAGAACTGTATTTTTTCAACCTGCAGCATTTCGTTTGCCTTTTCAGGGCCGTATTTGAGGCTTAGCTGCTGGAAATAGGGCCCCCCATTGTCATACCAGTTGGCAGGCTTGCCCTCGTATTCCATGACTTCGGCAACTGCCCTGTCCCTTGGAAGGAACTGGAAGCCTTCCTCGCCGACCATTGAATATGGCGGAAAGCCCTGGTTTGAAAGCAAAAGGCCGCCCGAAATTCCTATAACGAGGATTGCAATAACAAGCAGCCTCAGGTCAATGTTCCTGCCGCCTAAAAGCAATGAGTGTTTTTTTGGAAGCCCTGGAAAGCCGTCGGGAATTTCGGGAATTGCCTGTGTGGGCGGCCTTCTCATTATCACATCCCTTGCGAAGAAAAATGTGACCGCCGGGATTATGATGTTGTATAAGAGTATCAGGACAGGGGGCGTTGCCATTGCCTGCCCGGAAAAAGCCGAGCCAACCGGCAGCACGATTATCAGTATCAGCGGAAGAAGCACGCCCATGTAAAACAGCAGAATGCTTGGCTGTGACAGGTCGCGCGCGTACTGCTCCATTTTTCCCCTGATTGATTCAAGGATTGAGACCATTGTGGCGTCAAGCAGCTGGTATCTTTTGGCTTCGGTGTTCTCAAGAACCGATGCCCTGATTCTCATCATTGCCTGCTTGAATTCCTCGCTGTATTTGCCCCACCTGTAGGCAAGCAGGTCAAGGGCTTCACTCACGGTGTTGTAAACGCCGAGCTGCACATCCCAGAGAATGCGCTTGAAATCCTCCGCAATCTTTCCTGAGCCGTGCTCTGCGGAAAATTCAACGGCTTTTTCAAGGTTTGGCACAAGCTTCATTGACATTATCATGTAGCCAATCATTTCGGGAACATAGGTAAGGGCCTTGGTTTTCTCAAGCTCTGCCGCGCTTGAGGGGTAGTTCTGGATATAATTTGTGAGCAGAAAAGCTATGATGACAAATGGCAGTGCAACGTAGACAAAAACAAAGCCCTGCCCCACCATTTCGGAAAGCATGTCGTTGAGCGGCGTAACAAGGATTATTGTTGCAGTGGCGGTTCCGGCAATCAAAAGCGCGAACAGCGCAAACTTGCTTGTTGCGGAAAGCTCTGCAGGGCTCAAATCCCATCCCAAAAAATCCAATGCGGATTTTTGCTTTTCATCAAACTTTGCGCCCTCTCCCAATGAAGGGAAGCGCGAATAGACTGCCTTGCAGAACAGCACAAAGGGGTTTTCTAACCTCTTCAAAAGCCTTTGCTCGCCGCCTTCCGCCTCTGCCAGCTCAATCCTGCTGTACAGGCCGCCGGGCTGCTGGGCAAAATCAGAATTTTCGCCCTTTTTTGTGGTCCTCGGCATATTTATCAAACTGCACATTCACTTGTCTTTGGCAAACCTTTGCAGGAAAGAATTGTTAATCCAGTATTTCCATTTTCCAAGCAGGTCGTCGTAATCAACCGTTCCGCCGTCCTTGAGCTGAATCTCCTTCAGGATGATGAGCTTGTTCCTGCACACGGTCGTGTTCTCGGCCTCAAGCAGCTTTGGAATGCCGTGCTTGTTTTTTGCCTCAACGAGGAAGGCGCTTGCCTCTGCCCTGAGCCTTATGTCCGCCCACATCTGCTTCATTGTGAGGCCGCTTGTCCTGCTGATTTTTTCAAATAATTCCGATTCCTTGAGGTTGTCTTCCATGAGCTCAAGGCTGTCCTTTCTTGCGTCGTAAAGCATCAGGTCAAGCAACGCGCCCTCTTTTTCAGGGTCTTCGTTCCAGTGCTTTTTCACTTCCGTCAATTGCACAACGCGCCTGTTTCTTTTCATTGAGCCCGCAAACCTTATGGGCCTTGCCACAACAACAATGTCTGTTGCCTTGAAGCTTGTGTTGGGCACGTCCAAATCATTGACAACCCTGTCCCACACGCTGTAGGCTGAGTCGCCGTGCACTGTCCCCATGACAATGTTTCCTGCCGCGCCTATTCTCATTGCCTCGTACAAAACCTTTGCCTCGTTTGACCTGATTTCGCCTATTACAAGCGCTGAATCGCCCAATCGCAGGGCTGTTCGCAGCGCCTCCTGCGGCGATACCTCTGTGTCTGTTTTGCTCACGCTTATCGGGCTTCTTGTTTTCAGCCTTTGCACATTGAAGCCGATTTTTTTCATGTAAGGGATTGGCAATTCCAGGGTGTTGTGTGCAATTATGTTTTCGCACAGGAAGTTTTCGTTTTCGGGAACTGAGAAGTCGTATACAAATTCGTCCGGCTGACCCAGGCGTTTTATGGATTTTATTTCATCCCAGTATACATCGGAAAAAACAAGCGTTTCTATTTTTTTTGACAGGCTGTAATCCATTGACTGCTGGGAGGCCGAAAGATATTGGCACATCTTTCCTCTTCCGATTGAATAGTCCCTTGTGACATAATCATAAGCGTTAAAGCCCTGGAGTTCTGCCGAAATTGATTTTTTTTCTGCCACGCTCAGGGGTATGATGTCGCTGACATCATGGGAACAGGTTCTTTCGCATATTTTTTGCAGTTGTTTTATTTTGTATTCCTGCAGGAAGCTGATTTGCCCGGCGAATGACCTGACCATTTTCAGGCTGCTTATCCTTAAATCTATGGTTTTGTCTTTTTTCATTTTGCCTTTTCTTGCAACAATTCCAAACGGCAAAAGCAGGAACTGCAGGCCGTCAATCATCCTTTTGGATGCAAGGCTTATTCTAACTTCGTATTTGCCGTTGTAGCCGTCGCCGCTGTATAGGCCTTTGAGGACAGCCGCTGTTTGCTTTTTTGACAGCCTGAAAACCCAATCCGGGAAATCCTTTGTGTAAGCGTTTCCGTTCAGGCCCAGGATTTTTTTCATAAAAAAGTTCAGGTTGGTGTTTGAAATTATCTGGGAGAAATCGTCGCTGTGAAGCCTGACCTTCAGGCCGCCCATTTTCCCTGCAACGGATTCAATTAGGCCGATGCATTTGGGTTCTGAAATTATTACGCCGTATTTGCCATCATAGCAGCCGTCTGCAAGCCACAGGCCGACAAAATTCAGAAAAGTTTCATCCAGGCTAATTTTTGCAGGAATTGCTTTTGATTTTCGGTCCACCTTGAAAAGCAATTTGTTTGCGTCAAGGCTTATTGGCTTTGATTTATTTAGCTCTTTGAATACTTTGACAGGCAGCAGGGAAAGCCTTTTCCATGCGCTTGGCATTGACCTGCTGTAATGCATGCCCTTTGCTATCTTTTTCAATTCACCCCAATTTTCCTGAATCAACCCTTTAAATTCGCAGGAAACAAGGCAGCCGGCCTCTATTTTGTCCAAAGAATCAAGCAGGCTTATTGACTGCAGTCCGTCTTCTTTGCATGGTAAAAGCCTTGGAGTGGCAATGAAGCTTCCTTCCCTCAAATCTTTTGATTTCACAGGCGAGATTTCGTTGCCAACCAGCCCAAACAGGCAATGGTCTTCAGTAACCTTGATTTTTTTGCCGGTTCTTGTTTCAATTTCGTATAAGTCCTTGGAAACCTTGTGCCTGATGAACTGTGTAACATTAGCCAACTGCATTTTCGCTTTCTTGTCCATGGAGAATACCCTGATTGCATCAGGGTTGGCAAACAAGATTTCCCTTCCGTCGATTTTTTCACAGCCGTATTTTTCAACAAGACCGTCAATCAATTCACCGACTGTTGTCCTTTCCATATTGCCGTTTCTCTCAACAACGATTGAAGAATCGCCGGTCACGCTGTCTTCCTGCACGATTATCCTTGTGTTCTGCGGAATCTCAAGCATGCAGCTGCTTAAAAGCGAGGTTTTTCCACTGCCCCTGCTTCCTGTGATGAGCATTGTTGCCTGCATGTCCACAAAAAAGGAAATGAGCCCTGCGGCAAGCGGGTTCAAAAAGCCGGCGTCAATGAACTGGGGCAGTGTCCACGGGGTCACTTTGTGCAGCCTGAACGCAAAGGCCATGCCATCGGGGGAAAGCGGCGGGCCTATGATTGCAATCCTTGTGTCAAGGTCCGGAAGGTCACAGTCAAGCACCGGGTGCGCTTCGTCAAATGGCCTGCCTGACATTGCCCTTAGCTTGCTTGCAAGCGCGTTGGCTTCGCCTTGCGTGTACAGTATGTTTGTCTGGCATTGCCCGAATTCCGAATGCACCACGTACAATGGCTTTTGGCCAATCGGGCTGTCGAGGTAGATGTCTGTCAGGTTGCGGTCATTTAAAAGTATTTCAAGGATGCCGTATCCTACAGTGTAGCGTGCGACTATTGAGGCAAGCTCGGCTATTTCCCCCGGCTCAATTGGAACATTGTTTTCTTTTGCAACGTCCTTTATCGTGGACTCGTACAATCTTTCAAAGTACCTTCTGCTTTTTGCCACCGTGCTCAGGCTTGTCTTGCCCGGCTTGTAGCCTGAAACCACTTCGCGTGTTTTGCTCATGACAAAGTATTCTTCAGGGCTCAGGGTGTATTCCGGCGGGTTGACGAAGTAAAGGTTTTCGGCTTTGTTGGGGTGCGCAAAAATCTGCACTGTTGCCTTTTTTACCGTGTATTCGTCAAGCAACTCGAGCTTTTCCATTTCGTTGAACATCAGCCTGCTTCCGATGAACGAGGGCTTTATGTCTGCCTCAAAAAGGCTCCTGTACAATTCCGATGTTTCGGGAATCTGCCTCAGCTTTGAAAGAGTGTCCTTTGTTTTTAAAATGAGCTCCGTTGCCTCAAACGCGTTTTTTATGTATGCAAGGGTTTCAAGGTAGGGCTTTGAGGATTTGAGGTAATCAGCGCCCTGTGACTTGAGCTTTGAGTCCTCTATCTTGATTTCCCTCAACAGGGAGAGATAGGAAAGGATTGGGTCGTATGCAAGCTCGTCGTGCGCTATTTTTACAAGAACGTCGTGCCTTTCGGAAAAATACTGTTCGGATTCCTTGCCGGGCGTTCCCAAATGCTTGTAACTCCACACGCTTTCAACATTGAAGCGCTGCATCAAAGAGGCTATTTCTGCAAGCATTTTTGTCTGCTTTTCGCCGTAAACCCTTTCGTAGACCTCGCTTAGCACAATCAAGTCGGCTTCAACTTCGGACAAGGCGGTTATTACATGGAACCTGCAATGCAGGTCATCCGCAACGCTTGCCCCATAGGGGCAGTCCCTGCAGGCAAAAATTATGTGCCTTGCGCCGGCCTCTTCCTTTACTGCATAGTCGCCTACCTTCAAGCCGCCGATTTCCATCCAAAACACCTGCCAAAGGCAAAAGCCATTGGTTCCTTCCTATAAAAGAATTAAACTTATATTTATTGTTTGTTTTTAAGCCTTAGGTTATCATAAATGATTAATTGAAATTTAATGCATTTAAATGGACTTGGCGGCGAAAAAACTTGTATGCGCCCTATACCCGGAGTTTAATTCCCTCCCTCGCTTCCAAAAAACGGCGGCATATATTTATAAATCGGTTATACCGATATAATTATTGGTGATTGGATTGGTTGAAATCACTTCGCAGGTAAGGCAATGGGGCAGGTCTGTTGGAATAGTTATTCCCAAAGATGCCGCGGAAAAAGCGAACATTAAGACAGGCGACAAGGTAAGGCTTTTGATAATGGGCAAAAATAACCCCCTAAAAGAAACATTCGGGATTCTAAAGCTGAAGAGGCCCACTGAAGAGATTCTTGGCGAAATTGACAAGGAAGGATGGGATGAGTGAAGAAGCCTACTTCTTTGATACATACGCCTTCTTTGAAATAATAAGGGGCAATCCTGCATATGAGAAATACAAAAATGCGGGGGCAATAACAACAATATTCAACCTGGCAGAACTGAACTATGGCCTGAAAAAAGAGGCAAGTAAAGAAAAAGCAGACAGCATAACTGAAAAATATTCCACCCTGCTAGTCGACGTAAAAATAAGCGAACTGAAGAAAGCCATGGACTTGAAAATAACAAACAGGAAAATTTCCATTCCAGACGCAATCGGCTACACCATTGCAAAAAGCCATAGTGTAAAGTTTCTCACTGGAGACAAAGAATTTGAAAAAATGCCAAATGTTGAATTCGTAAAAAAATGAGGGCGAAAAAACTTGTGTGCGCCCTATACTCAGAGCTTAATTCTCGCCCCTCGCTTGAGGAGTCGAGCGAAGCAAGACTCCTTGTGGAGTGGAACCGTGAAAAGTGCAAGCAGGTTTTGCCACTTTTAGGCCCACAATTCTGGCGGCGATAGAATGTTGAAGAAGAAAAAACGAAAGTCAAAAAGCTTGTTTGGCGTTTGCCCAAAGGCGAAATCATTCAAGCGCGACCCAGCAGATTTTCACGAACTGTGAAAAAACAACCGAAAACCTTTAAATATGTTTTAGGTATGAATTAGTATGTAATAATATGTAAGTGGTTTTTATGTATGAAAGCATAACAGTTGTTGGAGAAAGAGGCCAAATTACTATCCCAAAGATCATTAGGGAGAAACAGGGCCTGGGAAAAAAGGACAAGGCCATTGTCAAGATAGAGAATGGCAGGATTGTGATTGAAAAAGCGTTTGGCAAGAAGGAAAGAGAAGAGCTAATGGCAGAAGGCTACAAAAAGATGGCCGAGGCAGACCAAGGGCTAGAAAAAGAGATGAGACATGTAAGCAAAGAAGCGGACGAGATGCTTGATGATTATTAAAAGAGGGGACATAATACTAACGGATTTAGAGCCGGTAAAAGGCTCGGAACAGGGGAAGACCAGGCCGTGCTTAGTTATTCAAAACGATATTGGAAACAGGGTAAGTCCAACAACAGTCATTGCAGCAATAACATCAAAAACCGAAAAAGAATATCCCTTTATGGTTCATGTACAAAAAGGCGAAGGCAGCCTTCCAAAAGATAGCACAATCCTGTTGAGCCAGCTTAGAACAATTTCAATTGAACATAGAATTATCAAAAAACTTGGCACGCTAAAGCCAATCACAATGAAAAAAGTCGACGAAGCCCTGAAAATAAGCCTTGCTTTGGAATGAAAAGGGGGAAATTTTTAATTCGGGGCGCAAAAACAGGTGTGCGCCCTATACTTTGAGTTTAATTCTCGCCCCTCGCTTCCAAACCATTAAAGCAAATTATTTTCAATAATAATTTTGGCAGAAATTAAGGATTAACAACAAATTTATATTTATTGTTTGGGGAGCAGAACAAAATCTGGTTCCTGCCCTGTGAAAAAGATTAAAAAGCGCAAAAGCGTTATTGTTTGCTGATGAAAAAGAAAAATGCAATGCTTTCTTTTGGCAGGGAGGATGCCGTCAAGACAGGCAGGTTTCTTGCTTTTTTTATTGTCGTTTACATTTTGCTTTCTTTTTCTGTCAAGGCGATTTTTCCGGTTGAAACAATTGAACTCTGGGTTGCAAACAATGTCCTTGCCTTCCTGCAATTGCTTGGATATTCAGGCACTGTTTCCTTTGGAGAAACGGCCATTATACAGCTTGATGCAGCAGGCCCTGCAATTGAGATAAGCGAGCTGTGCACAGGCCTTATCGAAACGCTGATAGTGGTGGGCGCAATAATTGCGTCGATAGGCATTGGCTGGAGAAAAAGGCTTTTTGGCGCTGTGACGGCAGGGCTTGCAGTGATTGTGCTGAACTATGCAAGGATTGTTTTTACCGTGCTGCTCATTTTGGGAACAAACGACCTTGCTGTCATTGATTTCACGCACAACGTTTTGTTCAGGGCTTTCCTTTTCGTGTCAATTGCCGGCATTTACATTGCCTGGTTTTATTGGGCGGCAAGCAGCGAAATGGGAAGGATCAAGGAAAAGTGAGGCTATGTGGAAGCAAAAAGGCGCCCTATTGAAAATGAATTGCATTCCAACAGGACAGTGAGGAGATTAAGGGTAAGCAGGTTTGACCCGGGGAAGGTTTCTAGGGTTATTTCATTTGCAAAAAGGATAATTGCGCAAAAAGCTGAAGCAGCTTCCAAAAGCGGTTCAAGCACTATGCCAAGAAAGTTGCTGCAAGCACCTGAGAAAAGGAGGGTAATCAAAGAGCAGCTTCTTCGCACAAAAAAGCCCTTTGCCAGAATTGCAAATGAACAAGGAATAGACCACAGGGATATTAGAAGGGTTTACCTGGCGATGCAAGCAGCGGGCAGGAATCCGCCTGAAAGAAAATCAGGTGGCAGCAGAAAAGCAGGCCGCAGCACAAGAAAACCCAGAAGGGCAACGGATTCCAGCAGGAACAGAATTGCGAAAATTTTGGCAGGATATGAAGAGGATATAGTTGGTTTGTCAAAATATTTTTATTACCGCTACAAAGATTTTTTTGCGCCGGTAATGAACCAAGACGATATTGCAAATAACGTGAGGATAGAGTGCTTTCGAAGGTTGCGGAGAAACCCAAGCCTGAGAATTAGGTTGACTTTTCTTTTTAATAATGAAGTGAAGAAAGCTGCGCGGGTTAGAAAGATGCCGCATCTTGAGAGAGGCACGGAAGAATCCGAATGGAACCTGCTGGAAACAATTCCCGCTGAAGGCGAGCCGGTTCAAGAAAAGAGCGCAATTGAAACCATTGAAAAATTGGCTGGCAAAGCAAAACTCTTAGGCTACCAAAAAATGTGGCTTTACTGCAGAGCTGCCGGAATCCAAGCAAGCACTGCTGCCAAAATGCTTGGCGTCAAAGAGGTTGAAATCAAAAACCTAAGAAAAACCATAACATACAAGTTAATGAAAGCACGCATTACCCCTGAGGATATTTAAGAGAATTGGCGGCAAGCAGCGAAACCGGAAACAGGAAGGCTGACAGGGCTTTTGCGGCTAAAAAGAAAGTTTAAATAATACAAAAAGCAATAGGTAATCAAATGGAAATAATGAAGGATATCTTTCCAAAGGTAAAGCGGCCAATCGTGGCGCTTATTGTCATATACTACGTGCAGCTTTCGCTTGTTGCGGCAATTGGCGCGTTTACAAACCTTAAAGCCGACCAGGGCTTGAACATCCTTGTGCTTGGAGGCATAAGCCTTGCCTTTACTGTCTGCGCTTGGTTTGTGATTGCCTGGGCCGGCTTGAGGGTGACAAAGGCAACGGAAGGCGGCCCGATTGACGGCGCCTTTGGAGGCGCAACGGCTGCGGTGATTGCAGGCCTTTTTGTCAGAATCATGTCATTGCTTTTTTCCGTGAGCACGCTTCCTGTTCTCATAGCTTATTCGCCAAGCGGCACCGCAGCCGGCTTTGCCGGCGGCGTGATAGGAATTTTTTTCGGCATTTTGGCTGTTGTGCTTGGCTTTTTGGCTGACCTGATTTTGGGCGCCGCCCTTGGATTCCTTGGCGCGATGGTGCACAAGACAAATCCCGCGTTCTTTGCGGGCTATGGCTGGCAGAATGCAAAGACGACCGAGGCAAAGGTTGTCAAGGCCAAGAAAAGGAAGGGCAGCTAAACCCTGCTTCCGGGCAATGGAAGCCTTTTTTCAGCCGGATGTTCAAGGCAAGCCTGAAAAAAGGGGGCGTGGTTGGGCGCCGAATAGGCTTTGCACTTAAAGTAGCGGTTGCACTTTAGGCCAGATTTTTGCACCTGAACTCGAATATATACTATATATTATTAATTAATTCACGTGATAAACGTCGGAATCCTTAAAAATGGTTTGTAGATAGTTTATAACTGATGAGTAAGAACGATATTCTGGAAATTAAAAAATTGATTTCTGAAAGCAATGTGCCTAATGACATAAAGACATTGGGGTCTGTCTTTATTTTGAATCATTCTTTTTCTAAGAAGTAAATTTTTCAATTTTTTTCATTCCAAATTCTTGCAATGTTTGGGCAGATATGTTTGAATCTGTTGTGCAGAAACATGCACAGCCAAATTGATGTGCAATCGCAATATTAATTGCATCTTTGAATCCACAACGATTATCGGAATCCATTATTTCCCCAATAATGCCGTAAGTGCCATCATCGCCACCGTATATTTCTATTTTGTTGCTTGCTAATAGTTTGTTTAAAGCGAGCAAACTTTTTTCAGGATTAAATTCTTTTTCAGCCATTGCAACATCATAAATCTTTTGAATAACTTCTCCAATAGAATAACAACAAGTGATTGCAGCTCTTTGTTTCCCTATAAAACCACTTAAGAAATTAAGGCATTCTTCTGCTCTTGGCTGTTCTAATAATACTTCCACAAAAACATTAGCGTCAATAAAATATAACGTTTGTTTTTCTTTATGCCTTTCTTCTTTGACCAACATTTTATGGTGCTTTCTATCACGATTGCCTTTACTCATGTTAGTAATAACATTTCAACTCTTAATAAATAAGCGCCAATATTGTTTTTGCATTTTTTTAGTCTTTTTTCTGCACACCTAAAGTCGCCTGATTTCAAAACTTTAAGTGCAAAGCCCGCCGAATGGAATAAATGGAATAATTACTTTAATATATTAGTTTGCGCTTTTGTTATTCCGGTTTCCCTTGGCACAGGCTTTCTTTCCCAAGCAGCCTTTTAACAAAAGGCTGGCGAAAAAAGCCTTTTGGAAAAAGGCTTAAAATCGCAACAGCGATTTTGGCTTTCCCAAGGCTTTTTGCGTGAGCAAAAAGGCTTAGGGTTATATATTAGTTAAAAGGGAAATTAATTAGTAAGAGTAAAAAAGTGAACCCGATGATTAGCGAGAAGCTTGGCACGGTTTATTCCGCTCTTGAGGAGAAGTATTATGCCGTGCTGGATTTTTTGGATGCAAAAGGGTTGCCTGTTTACACTTACAATGATTTTTTGGAAGGGCATGGCTTGCCGGCTTTTCCGGTTACGGTTGCATTGCTTGTTTTAATCATTGCCGGAATTTACGGGCTTTTGTTTGTCGGAACCGGCGTGAACCCTGTAATTACCCTGGCTTTTGAGGACCAGTTCAGCGAGGCTGTTTCAGGCGTGAGCGTGAGCGTTGAGGATTCTTCCGGAAAGCTTTTGCTTGCCCCGAAGAATGTTTCAAACGGCGGCACGGTTGAATTGCAGGGAATTCCTTTGGGAACAGAGCTTGTGCTTGTTGCGGAAAAGAATGGCTTTGACAAGGCCGAAAAAAGCGTTGTGGTGAAACGCGAGGATATTACGGCAAGCTTTGCAATGCAAAAGCAGGTCAGCGCAATTGACGCCGAGATACAGCTTGTGGACAGGGACACGCGTGATTTGGTGAGGGGTGCGAGTGTTTCGCTTGAATGGCAGGGGCAGACCAAGAATGCGGTTACGGATTCTGCCGGCAAGGCAAAGTTTGCCGGCATTCCTGGAGGCACAAGTGTGTATTTGTCGATTCAGGCTGACGGCTATGAAACCCTTTCAGGCAATTATTCTTTCACTGGCGGCGAGTTAAAGGAGATTAGCCTTGTTGCGGGCAGCGCAAGCTTTTCCGGAATGTCAAGCCTTGTTGTAAGTGTTCTTGACGAGGCGGGCCAGCCTGTGAGGGGCGCAAAGGCGATTGTAAGGGACAGGGAAACCGACACAAGCCTTGAGGAAAGGACACTTGAGGAAAGCGAGGCGGTTTTTTCAATTGCAAAGGGCAAGAGCGTAAGGGTTGTTGTTGAAAAGGAAGGCTTTTTGAGTTATGATTCAATGGAGGAAGGGGAAAGCAGGACAATGCGGCAGGATGAGGAATTGTGGCCTGTTGTTTTGAAGAAGGGCGGAAGCAGGCTTGCCGTGGCTGTGTTTTCCGGGCAGAACCCCTTGAGCGACGCAACAGTGCAGCTGTTTGACGTGAACGGAAATTTTGTCGGCGAGGATGTCACAGGCTTTGGCGGCAGCGTTGAATTCAGCGGCCTTGGGCCGAGAGAGTATTTTGCCACGGGCTACAAGCAGGGCTTTTTGCCGGCAAGGCAGCTGGTCAATGTTGCCGGCACTGAAACCGTTTCATTGTACCTTGATTCTGCCGACAATTCCAACAGTGCCTATCTTGGAATTTCGGTGCTTGATTCTTACAAGGCAATGGCAAACAATGCCGGCCTTTCATTCAGGGAAAGGCTTGAGGGTGAATTGCTTCCATTGGGAATTCCCTCGCTTAAGACAGACATAAGCGGCTATGCAAGCATTATGGCAAGGACAGGAATACTTGTCGCTGTCGGGGCAAAAAAAGAGGGCGAGGAAGGAGCCGGGGAAAAGCTTGTTGAGGCAAACAAGGAAAACCAGATGGTGATAGAGCTTGCAAGGCCTGTTGGAATCGTGGAGCTTGCTGTGCTTGATGCGGCGGGAAACAAGGGAGCAGGCCGGGTTTTGATTGAAAGCGTTTCAGGGCTTCTGCTTTTTGACGGCAACCTTTTGGACGGCAGGGTTTTCTTTGACGCCAAAGGATACAGCGAGGCAATGGTTGCAATTGAAACGGATGAAGGGAAAACTTTTTCGCAGAAGGTTAATCTTGAAGGCAAGGAAACAGTTGAAATAAATCTTGGGGAGGCAAGCAGTGGGCTTGCGCCGGCAATAACATTCATAGGGGTGTTTGACTCTGACAACCAGCCCGCACAGGGGCTTGCGAAAGGAAAAGAGTACTGGCTTGCATTCCAGAGCACATGGCCTTCCGGTGCGGAAAAAGGCGGGGTGCATATAAGGCTTGGGCAGGACGGCATTGCATTCGTTGATTCTGAGGAAGCCGGCATAACAGGCTTTGAGGCGGCAACGTCAAATTATTTTTACGGAAAGAGCTTTCAGCCCTTGCCCGCCCCGGGCAATGAAACTGCGGACAAGCAGAATGCCGGAATGCCGGGGCAATTGAACAAGTTTGTGGAACTGTATTTTGACAGCCCTGAGAACACGATTGCATTCAGGGTAAAGGCCAGGGCAAACAATTCAATTTCAAAGGAAACAGTTGAGCTGCATTACAGGGCGTGGGTTGAGGCAGCCGGAAGCGTTTACAGGGGCCCGAATGATTCCGAGTTGGGCGAAAAGATGTTCACGGAAACAAAGACAGGGCTTTATGCCCAGACACTGGACGCAGAATTAAAGGTGTTTGAGGCAGAGGCAAGCTGTGCACAGGAATTGTGCGCGGGATATTTCTTTGTCATGCCAACAGGTCTTTACGTTGAAAGGCAGGATTTTTCCGCCGTGACCGGGGAAACATATGCGCTTGAAATTGACTTGAGCTCAAGCAAGCCTGTGAGCATTACGCTCAAGCTTGATACCGACAAGGCCGCGCCCAAGATACAATTTACCGGCTATGATGTTGACGACTTTGTTGACCAGAAGGAACAGCTGCCGTTGCCGCCTGAAACAAGCCTTTCAGGGCAGGGTTATATTGAATCTTCGGCCGAAACCACTGAAACAGGCGGCAATCCGCTTGGATTCAAGACAGGGAGCGCCGGCACCTCAATCACAATAAATGCCTTGGGCGTGAGCCCTGAGAGGCCGAGGAAGGTAAGGGCTTACTTCACGGGAGTGGCCGAGGGCAAAGCCGAAATAAAGATGCAGGCCGTTGCGCAGTCCGTGCTTGGCGAGAGCTTTGTGTTCAACGTGGAGAGAAACAAGGCATTGCTTGTTTCCGTTACGCCGGCAAACCCTGATATTGGGCAGGCTTTTACCGTAAAGGTTTTGGACGGCGAAACAGGCGATGCAATACAGGATGCAACTGTTCAGGTAAAGAACGCGAAGGGCGAAATTGTTGATTCGCTTGTCGGCAGGGGAAGCACGAGGAGGGGCCTGAGGGGCGAGTACTATTTCAAGAACAGCTTCAGCCCCGGCATTTATTCCATAACCGTGAGCGCTTCCGGCTGCAAGAGCGAACAGCTTGAGATTGCAATTGCAAGGGACGGCCTGCTTGTCGTGAACAGCCCTGTGAAGATAGATGTCCCAGAGGAATCAGGGGAAAAAACAGTTGCGCTTGCGGTAAGGAACAATGCAGGCGAGGATGTCAAGGAACTTGCCTATGAGATTGAAAAGGGCGGGGATTTCCCTGAAGAGTTTTCGGTAAGCGTTTCAATGCCTGCCGTTGCAGGCAAGGGGCAGGACACAACGGCAAATATCAGGGTTATTGTTAACTTGGACGGGGACAGCGATGAAAGCCTTTACGGCGAGGCTGACCTTGTGCTAAAAGGAATGGTTGCAGGCAATTATCCGACAAAGACAGTTGCAAGGCTGCAAGTAAGCTACAACAAGCAGCTTGACCCCGACTGCCTTTACTTTGACAGCCAGAGCCTGCTGGTAAGGCTCATAGGCAGGGCAGGAAGCACTGCAACGGAAGAATTTGAGGTTGAAAACAGGTGCGAAACAGCGCTTGGCCTCAGGGCAACTGTTGAGGCTTTGCAGGAAGACCCGAATCTCACTGTGAGCGTTTCGCCGCTGAGCATTGAAAAGGGCGCTATTGAAAAGGTCAAGGTCACTGTTTCAAACAGTATTGAAAGGAATTACGATTTGCAGAACAGGCGCAGTTACAGGATAAAGCTTGAGTCAAGCCAGATTGCGAAAACAATCCCTTTAAGCGTCGAGTTGTGGAACCCAAGGACAAATCTGAGCTATCCGCCCAACATCACGCTTTGGATGATCCGCTCTGCAACCGAAGAGCTTGCCTTTGCACAGTCTCCAATGCAGGTTGTGAACAACGGCGCAGTGCCAATAACGGCTTTCAGGGCCGCGGTCACGCCTGAAGCATACATGCAGGGCATTACTGTCGGAATAAAGCCTGACAACATATATGATATGGCTATTTACCCGGGGCAGTCGCTGTCGCCTGAAAGGTATGTTTATGCAGAATCAAAGAGAACAGAGGCAATGCAGCAGGCAGGGCAGGGCTGGATTACGTTCACGGGGGTTGTTGAAGGAAGGCAGTACCCTGACCTTGGCAGGACAACGCTTGGCATAAATTATTCCGGCACAAAGTGCCTTAAGGCAAGCGCTGTTGACAGCCTTGTGTTCAGCAGCACAGAAGCCGGGCAGGGAACGCTGGAAAGAAAGATTAAGATCAGGAACGAATGCGGCGAGCCAATAAGGCTTAGCGAAAAGGTCGTGCCTGAAACGGTCGGGGGCAATGCCTTTGCATTGAACGTGCTCAACACGCTTGCGCCGGGACAGGAAATTGAGGGAAGGCTCATCCTGATGAAAAAGCAGGAGGCAAGCACAAGCTCTGCCATAAAAGTTGTCGGCATTCTCACCTTGCACAATGAATCCATTGAGTCAAATGAACTTGCCGTTACGCTCAAGCTCGGGGCACTTGCGGCAACGACCGAAGGAAAGCACACGGCTGAGCTCTCCATGAAGAAGTGTGATTCCGACGAGAGAAAAAACTTCGCGTTCCCGGTTCTTTCAAGCGACTGCTCCTCGGGGTATTGTGATGCGGAACAGCTTGCAAAGTTCCTTGTTGACAAGGCCGACACTTTGGTGAAGACAGCCAAGGACAAGGCAAACAGGAATGGTTACAGCACCGAAAAATTCAGCAACTGCGCACAGGCAAACAAGGAGTCCTGCAGCTTTGAGGACATGGGCATTATCACCGAGCAGTTCCCTGTGTTTTTGCAGCTTGATTTCATGACAGAGGATGTGCTTCTGAAGGCCTTGGGCGAAAGCAGGGAACTCAAAGGCTATGACGTTGTGCAGGGCTCAAAAAGCGTTGATGACATCGGAAGCGTTGGCTTTGCCTTTGGGAATGTGAACCTTGGGGGAACGTTCAAGGGATGCGGAAAGTATTATGTCCAGCTTGCCGGGGCGGCAGGGGTCAGCAACAGGGAAATAATTGCAGGCAAGGACGGCGGCAGGGACTTTGTGGTTGTTGTGAACATCACGCAGCCAAGGGTGACAACGGAAGAGTGCCAGAACCGCATTGAAAACATGTCGAACTTTTTGCCGGCGGACAAGGGCTTTGTGATTCTTGCGAATTACAATGCCTGGCCTGGCTTTGTGCAGGCAAGCGAAGAATTTGACAGCCTTGGGAAAAAGTTTGCCGAAGAGCTGTTTGGGAAGGCGGATGGAAGGTACGGTGCAGCCATTTCAAGCGCAAGCAACAGGCTTGAGATTGTGAAAGGCGATGAAGGAAACGGGCTTTTGAAAATCAGGGTTCCGAAAACAGGGCAGGCGGACGAGCCAAAAACAATGTATGCGCATGTTCCAAGCTCTTACACCAGGGAAATGGAGGGCGACATTGCAAAGGCGCTTAAGACTTTCCAGCAGAGGGCGTTCTCCGACAAGGACTGCTGGGGCGAAGATGATTCAGGGCAATACATTGTGATGAAGGGCTACAAGGACATTGACAAGCTGTACGGAAAGCTTGCGATTTCCGGGGAGAAGGCCATAAGGATTAACACGCAGGAGCAATGCGTGGACATGAACATTTCAAGCAAGGCTGCTGAGCCTGTAACGTTTGAAACTGATTTCCTGTCGCCGGGAAAAAACGCAAGCAAGGACGGCATTGAATATGTTGCAATAAAGGATGCAAAGGGAACAATATTGTACCAGGAGAATGCGAATGGCGATAAAAAGGCAGGGCCTGAGCTCAGGCTTGCGCAGGAAAAAGAGGGAAGCGGCGTTTACAATGCCGCTTTCAGCTTTTGCGTGAAGGGCACAAGCATGTTCCCGCTTGCGCTTGAAAACATCAGCGGAATTTCAATAACAGGCAAGGGTTCTGCAACGCCTGACAGGAAAACGGAACCGTACAAGGTTTCACTGCAGGCATGTGGTATCCATCCGAAGGAATTGATTGAAAAGATTGTGGAAAGGGAAAAGGCAATGCCAAATGGAACCGAGGAAACTTATTATGCAATGCCGGGATGGGCTGGTTCCCCTGAGCCGCCGAACGAGTTTGACCTCAGCAAGTTCAGGAGAATGTACTCATTCCAAAAAGAGCTTGAAGGCAAAATCGGGGCAACTGGTGAGCCCATAACCAGGATGAGCAGCTATGACAAGGCAATGCAGCCTTACAGGTACGGCGGTGTTGGAGTTTACTTTGCGGCATGCGCAATACCCGCGTTTTTGACGCCTTGGGGCTCTGTAACATTAGATTGCGCGTTGCCGGCGATGTGGGCAGCGCTTGATATTGACCCGAATGTTGAAACCGCAAAGGGCAAAGTAATAGAAATGGTCAAGAATACGCTTGGCTTTGTTGGAAAGTACACAATTGCGCCTATAATAAACGGCATAAGCAAGCTTTTCGGCGGCGAGGGAAAATGGGACCCGACAGCTGACAAGGAGTATGCTGCTTACACTGATGACCAGGCCGGGGCGGAGTTTGAAACAATGCTTGGCAGCGTGAAAGAGTTTTCAAGCGCAGGCTATACAGTCGGAACAAAGGCGATTCTTGACGGCTTCAGCGGGGCAGGGACAAAGGTGACGCTTGATTCTGCGCGCAACCTCATGGCAAGCAGCCTCTGGGACAAGTTTGCGGAAGAATTTGTCAATAACAAGGTGCCTGAGCTTGCGACAGCAGACCGTGCGGCGGCAGCAAAGCTGCAGAAGGCGCTTGCGGACAATGCAAAGGATGCGGCTGCAGAGCTGTTGTTTGAATCCGGAGCGCCAGGCGTCAGGCCAAGCCAGTGGCATCTCACAAAAGTGAAGGCAAGCGCGGCAGGAAAGGGCCTTGATGAGATTGCAACGCAGGCTATTAACAATGCTTACACAAAGAGCCAACCTCAGTTTGACGAAATTCTTGGCACTGTTCTTGGCGGCGCAACTCCGCCTGCCGGCCTGAAGGCACTTGCAGACATGAAGACCGCTTCAATATTTGACACTGCAAAGGTTTCCGATGACCTTATGGCAAAATTCCAGGGCGAGAGCCTTGAAGGCCTTGCCTCGGGAACAAGGGCGCAGATGAAGAAAAGGATTGCGAACCAGATATTGCAGTCAATGGAAAGGAACAACAAGGCTGTTGTTGACGGCCTTGTGGAAGAGCTTGGTTCAAAGGGAGAATTGCAGGCCAGGATACTTGCAAGCGTTGACAGCAGCTGGGCAACCATTCCTGGAAGGCCAAACCTTAGCGATGTTCTTGATACACTTCTTACATCAACCACCCTGCCAAGAGGCACCGACGTTGGCAAGATACTGGAAACAATGGATGCTGCTTCAAGGGCAAAGTATACGGCGCAGCTTAAAGGCAGCGTTGATGACATAGTGAACAGGTCCCTCGTTGATTTCAGTGGAAACAACGCAAATGACATCTACAAGGCAATGCAGAAGACAGTGAATGCGCAGGTGCTTGAGAAATTAAAGGGCGATAATGCCGATGACCTTGCAAAGCTTGTGAAGGAGGGCACTAGCAAGCCTGGTGCCTTGACGAGGATTGGGCGCTTTTTCAGGGGCCTTAGCTTGAGCGCTTTATCCGGAATCACTTCAAACGCGATTGGAATGCTTGCACACAGGCTTTATTGGGAGGGTGTTGGCCACAGCCCGGTTGAAAGCGATTCAAGCTTCAGGACAAGCGAGCTTACCAATGTTACGGACGAGCAGGGCAACGTAATCGGGCAGACCGAGGTCTTGCGCGACATCAAGATTGTGAAGCACCAGCCATACAAGATTGTAATAAAGAAAACAAAGGGCGGCAAGGCTGAAACAAGGATGACGGCGCTTACCACTGATGACCAGCTTAGGGAAATGGCTGATGCCATAAAGAAGAAACCTGAGAGCAGCTGGAATACTGACTGCACAAGCTATGCAAAGAAAGTGCCCGGGCTTCTGGTTGGAACGCTCAAGCCTGTTCCGACGGACAAGGTGAAGCAGGATGAAGTGCTTGCTTACTCGGAGAATGAGCAGGCAATCGCCTATTATGGCAACCCAGAAGAATTGCTCATGGCTGTGCTTTTGGAGCAGCCTGAAAAAATAAAGGAATGCGGCATTGCGGAAAAATGGTGGACCAAGAAGCTTGAGGAAGACGAAAGGACAAGGATTGTGGGCTGTGCAGCCGCCCGCCTGAATGATGCCCTGAAAAAAGGCAAGAAGCTTGACAGCTTCACAAACGCAGCGGACAAGGGGGCTTATGTCCAGAAAATAAAGGCAATACAGGTTGAATGGGCAAAGTTCAGGGTCAAGGAAGCAGCAGGTACAGCCCTAAACAGCAGCGCCAGAAATTCAGCAGGCGCCTTGCCTGCCGGCAGCCCTTCCGGCCCGGGCGCATCTCCGCAGGGCTTGCCTCCGCGCCAGTGAAGCAGGTTAACTATTTAAACCGAAAAAGCGTCTATTTTGCCGTATGCTCCTGAATAGCAAAGGATTCAATCTTTTCACCGCACTGGTCAGCTTTTTGCTGATAATGCTTGCCGTGCTTTTGATTCAGTCCATGATTCAGGCGGAAAGGAATGCAACCGATACCGTTGACCATATTGAGAGCAGGGCAAGGCTTGAGGCAACTGCCGAAATGGCCAGGGCGGATGCAATGCAGGTTTTCAATTATGCATTGAGGAAAAGGATTGAGGATTGGCTTGTGGACAGTGCCAGAGGTGTTGTTTCTTTGAGGCTTGAGGACAGGAGCTGGAAAGAGATACAGGATGATTTTGCCGAAAGCAAGTTTGGCGGCACTGAAGGAAGCCAGTTTGCGCATTTCACGGCAAGCAGCCTTGCGGGCATTTTCCACCAGCCCCAGGCCTTCGGAAATTACACTATAAGCATTCCCTCGGAGGAGCTGGAAACATTGGCCGAGGGAATAAACAAGGCCATTGCAAAAAGCGTTAAGGACGATTTTTTTACTGTCATTGAATGTGATGGCGACCCGAGGGGGGACCATTGCCCGCTCGGCACTTTTTATGTGAATTTGCACATTGAAAGGCTTTCGCAGGAAGAATACGAAAACCTTCCAAAGATCGTTGTTGTGGACAAGGGCAGTGGCGAGGAATTGAAGCAGGTGATTTTGCCGAGGACTGTTTTCCGCATTTATGTGCCATTGCGCTTCTTCAAGGCAATAGCGGAGGCGAGGGCGCTCACGCATTATTCTTCCGGCGGCAGCTTTGACGACCCTACATGGATTAATTCTTCAAGCGATAAGGGCCTGTTTTCCCCACAGGTCCACAATGACATTGAAAAGATGGCTTTGGGCCTTTGTGATTATGGGTCATGCGCTCCAAGGCAGGATCCGCTTGTTCCGGTAACTGTTGACCCAAATGTGCCTGCAGACTATCGGACCGGGCTTCCTGCAAAAGATCCCGCGGGCAATGCGCTTTTTTGCCCCGGCGACAGCACTGCACCGACGTGGAGCACAAACGGCATTGAAACAAAGCTCATATGTAACTATCCTTGGTGCGCAGGCAATGATGTTCCCAAGAACTACAGCGCGAACAACAACAACGGCTGGGAAAAAATGCAGGGCGCGCTTGGCAAGGTTGCGGAGGCAAGGGTTTGTGCCGTGATACGGGATGCAAAGCTGGCTGGTTTCATGGACAGTGTTGCGGATGACAACTTTGTGCTTGTGGGAAAAGAGTGCGGCGAAGGCGGGGCAATGCTTGCCTATGATGTTGCGGTGAACGTTGACACAGCGAACAGCAAGGTCATTGGAATGGGCAAAGGGCAGCCCCAGTCCGAAGACCCGGGCAGGAACATTGGCCTGTATTTGGACGGCGACGAGGTAAAGGCGCCGGTGATTAGCCAGGCTGAGATGAGCTGCTCAAATGATTTTGGCGATTACAAGGCAGGGTGCGCGGAGGTAAACGACATCGAGGTCACGCTTGCATTTGAGGAAAAAGACCCTGCTTATATGGTGAGAAGGCCTGAGCCTGGAAGCGAGAGGCTTTACAGGATTAAGGTTTCTGACAACACATACGTGCCTTTTACCGCAAACTGGCAGCAGGGAAATGAGGTCGCGAATTTCCTGTATGGCATTGCGCCGCAGAGAACAAATTGTTCAATGGGCAGTGGCTTGGGATGGCAATGCGTTACAATGGGGACAGGCGGTTCGCTTGGAAAACCAATGACTGTAGGCTGTGTGCCTGGTTAAAAAAAAGGCTTCCTTTGCGAAGCAAAGGTTTTTTCCCAAGGCTTTTTTCCAGTAGGAAAAAAGGCACGTAAATGCAGGGGAAAATCAATGCCAAGCGGCAGGGCAAGAGCAAGCACAAATTATTTAAATGGGAAAACACTTAGTGCTATATAGTTGTTTATGCATAAATGGGGATGCGTTGCATTCCGCCTTGTATATAGATAGATTAATAAATAACGGAAAAGAAAATAATATTATTGAGTTATAAAGTGAACAGCGCATGGGTTTGGGCGACGTCTACCGGAAAATTGAGGACAAGTACTATGGTTTCGTTGACTGGCTTGACGCAAGGGGCATTAGCCTTTACCCCATAATTGACCGCATTGAAGGGCGCAACATCCCTTCTTTTCCCGTCGCTGTTGCATTGATTGCCCTGATTATTGTTGCGCTCATTGCCGGGTTTTGGATGCTTGCCTTGCCGCAGGCAAGTGTTACTTTCACAATTGTTGATGACAGCACAGGCATTGCCTTGGAGGGCGCAACAGTGCTTGTAACAACGGCTTCGGGCGCAGAGTTAAGCGCCTTGACTGATGCGCAGGGAAATGCGACCATTGCATTGCCTTTGGGTTCTGCGGCAGTGGAAGTTACAAAAATAGCGTATGCCAAAAAGGGCGTTTCATTGGATGTTTCAGGCAAAATGCAGCAGGAAGTCAGGCTGGGAAAAGAAATTGCAATGCTTTCAAAGGCCATCCAGCTTTTGAAGGCGGGAACAAGCCAGCTTATCGGCGAGGATGTGCAAGTAAGGTTTACCTGCTCAGACCCGGAGGCCTCCGGCTTTGATGAAACAATGACCTCTGTTTCCGGAACAATAACTCTTGACGTGCCGGGCAATTGCGGTTCGCTTATTGCCACGCCGCTTGCGGGCTTTAATGCGCCTAACGGCGTGATTGACATTAAGGAAACAAGCCCGCAGCTTTTCCTGCAGGCAATTGAATCAAGCACTGGCAGGGCAAGCGTTTCTGTTGAAAGCGTTTTGGGCGAGGCCCTTGCCGGAATTACGGTAATGCTTTACGGCGACAATCGGGTTCTTGCGGGAACGCAGTACACGAGCGCTGCAGGCACTGCGGTCTTTGACAATGCGCCAACCGGCAGTTATTATGTTGTAGTGCATGATTCGCAGGGGAGGTATGCCGATTATGACAGCAGCAGTGCCGGCGCGGCCGGCGTAAAGGTGCTTGTGAAGGATGCCTTGATTTCCTTTGATGTTGAGCTTGAGGTTGCGACGGTAGGAACAATAAAGGTTATTTTGAAGGACAGCACAAACAAGCTGCCTGTGGAGAACGCAGCGGTTTACCTGAAGAAAGGCGGCCAGGTTGTTGACACAGTTTACTCCAATTCAGAGGGCGTTGTTGAATTCAGCGTCAATGAAAACATCGAGTATGATGTTGAGGTTGACGCTTCGGCTTACCTGATTACCGCTGTCAGCAAGGTCAAGGCCGGCGTTTCGTTCAACGAGATTTTCCTTGAGCCTGCCACAGCTGACAACACGCAGGTGCTCAAGGTTGAGGTTTTGGACAGCAGGCAGCGGCCTGTTGACAATGTGAGGCTTGTCCTGAAAAAGGCCGATGGCACGATTTATGCAAACAATGTGGTTACAGGCGCTGATGGCCTGGGCGATTTTACAAATTTGCCTTTGGGAACATATTATGTTTATGCGGTGAAGAAGGGCTTTGAGGGCAAGAATGCCGACCCGATTGCTTTGAAGGCAAGGCAGGAGAACAGGGTCAGGATTGTGCTGCCAATTGGCTTCGGCAACCTTGAAGTTTTGGTTTTGAATGATGAGATGCAGCCTGTTCAGGGCGCTGTTGTTGAGGCAGTGAATGTTTTGGATGAAAAGAAGGAGCAGGAAGAGATTACAAACCTTGACGGCAAGGCCATTTTTAATTTCAGGGCTGACAAAAAGGTGTTCTTTAAGGTTGACGCTGAAGGGTTTTTGCCTTATTATAGCATTGCGGTAATGCCTGATGCGGACAGCACGGTTACAACCGAAATAGCGCTTGCAAAGGACCCGGGCGTTCTGCAGGTCAGGCTGCTTGGCCTTTACCTTGACGGCGAAAAGGCGCCGAAAGAGCTTGCGCCTGGGCAAAAGTATATGGCAAGGCTTTTGCTGCTTTTGCCGAGGAACAGCAGGTTTGACGAGGCGGGCCTGCACTTGCGCGTTGGAAATGCCAATGAGGGCAAGACCAACATAATGGAAGAGGACAGCCTTTACATCAGGGATGTGTTTGCCTCAACGGCAGGCATGTTGAGGGGAACAAGCTTTACCCCGCCGCTTGGCTATGCGACTGATTCCGAGCACCTTACGACAGGCGAGAGCAAGTGGGTTAACTTTATCTGGAAGAACGCCTCACAGGGAGCCTATGCTGTTGAGGCAGAGGTGCAGGTGAAGGATTCCGCGCAGTTGGGCCAGCTGCTTTACGTTAATTACATGGGATGGGGCAAGACCGCTTCTTACACAAGGTTCCCAAGCGATGCCGCGCTTGCAAGCGCGGAATCAACGCCGAAAAAGCAGGCGCTGTATGCAAATGCCGAGCAGGAAGTTTACACTGCGGGCCCAAGCAGCCTTTGCGGCCCAAGCTTCTGCAAGACCATTGGCATTGAGGATGTTGCGCGAAACCTTAAGGTAAGCGTCGTAGACCAGTACAATGCCGCAATAGGAAGCGTTTACAGGCTGCATTTCACGATTACCAGCACAGCGGAGCAGGCTTTAACAAACAGCGGCATTGAGTTTGGAAGCAAGGGCGATGGATTGCGCTTCGGGGATTATGCGATAACCGACGCAACAGGCCTGAGGAGCGATGGCACTGTCAATGGCTACCTGCTTTCCAAGAGCGTGGGCAATTTGAGGAAGGGAAGCAGCGTCTTCGGCTTCATTGACTTCAAGACCGAAAAGGAGGGAAGCAACCTGCTTACCATTGTGATAAAGTCAAACAACCAGCCGGTGCTCTCGGATGCAATTGAAGTCAGGGTTGAGGCGGCGGACCAGCTGCAGCTTGATATCATCCCGAAGGAGATTATCCCGATGATTGACAACCAGGTTCTTGTGAAGGTAAGCGATGCAAGCAATGCCGCTGTGAGCAATGCTGTTGTCACAGTGATGCTTGGCGATGCGCTTGTGCTTTCAACGGAGAGCAACGGTTCTGGCGTTGTGGAATTCAAGCTCGAGATGCCTTCTTCGGGAAGCACGCTTGTTGTAAAGGCCGAAAAAACAGGCTACAAGAAAGCGGAACTGAGCCGGAAGATTGACTCAAGCATTCTCACCGTTACGCCGCCGGAAATAAGCGAAAAGCTTGACATTGCGCTTACGGAGGTTGAGGACCAGATTTGGCTCAACAACCAGACAGTTACAAATCTGGTGATTTCAAAAATGGCATTCAGCAAAGACTTTGAGGGCCTTGTGGAGTTTGAATGGGTTGACGATTACGAGGGCGAAAAGATAAACGCAGATTCCGATGTCAACGTTTTCCTTTCAATAAGGCTCACCGAGAAAGGCGCGCTTGTGAAAACGCCGGTGAAACTCGAGGGCTCGCTTTCCATTCACATGCTCAGCCCCGAGTTGCAGCAGACCTTTGTGGAAAACATCCCGGTTGAGATAAGGATTGGGCTTGGAGGCGAGGCTGACGGCACAAAGTGCCTTGAGATACTGCCTGTGAAATGGGAAATCCAGGCGTCATCCGGAACGAGCGAGAGCCAGGAGTTCACGCTCAAGAACTCGTGCACTGTTGAAAAAACGGCAATTGCACTGTCAGGCCTTTCGGCAAAGGTTTCAACAGGCAAGGGCAATGCGCTTGGAACGTTCAAGGTGAGCAGCGATGAACTGGGCATGCAATCGCTTGCAATAGGAAGCGATTTCACCAAGATTGCAGAATTGCTGCCGGCAGGATTTGAAGGCAAGATAACCATTGAGTTTGTGCCCGACAATGCAGTTGAGTCCGGAACCTCAAAGCCAAAGATAGAGTTTAAGGCAAAGCATGCAACGCTTAAGGGAGAGGAAAGCGTTTCCGTGGGATTGCCTGTTGAGGTGAGCCTTAGCAACCTTGCAAAATGCGTGCAGGTGCTGGCTGATGAGCCTTTGGAGGTTGAGACAACGCCGTTAAATACCGGCTAT
>Ga0265296_1001338_pt1 | contig 28788 bp, 25 predicted proteins | sample MunlanPumphouse1_FD_189073 | JGI IMG/M metagenome (GOLD analysis project Ga0265296, IMG submission 189073) | Groundwater microbial communities from a municipal landfill in Southern Ontario, Canada - Pumphouse #1 | ecosystem: Environmental > Aquatic > Deep subsurface > Groundwater | place... | reverse complement strand
TAACCGGCAAAGGCGGCAGGCCAGACTTGGCTATCTGTCTCCGGTTACTTTTGAGAAGCAATTTTACACATTGAAACAAGCGGCATGAAAAACAAATTAGTGTACACTATTGACGACAGGGGTCAGTGTTCTCAATCCTCTTACGCCTTGAAATATCACGAATTATTGCACCGATATATTTGTTCTCAGCCAGAGCGACAATAAACCCTCTGACCTCTGCATCAATATATGAACCATCTTTTTTAAGGAGACGGATATTTCTTTGTGGTAATTGTTTGTCTTGTGAAAGTTTGTGCATGTCCTTTTTTATAGTCTCCCGGTCATCGGGATGAATAATTTCGGAGGCAGGAGTATTTATAAGCTCATTGAGTGGATAACCCAGAATTTTCTCGGTGGCTTTATTGGCATATATGATTCGACCTTCAAAGTCATTGAGATGAATCATATCCTCAGTCGTGTTGGCGATTGCTAGAAAATATTTTTCAGCTTCGATCAATTCTGGATTCTTCATAGTTAATTGACTCCAATATTTGGGCACAATATGAATATGGATTCCGCATAAGACCCAGGCACAGCAAACACAAAAGATCCATTGCGAAATTCGAGAGACAATATATAAAGAAATAGGGCCCTGTTGTACTAGTTCAATAATTTGGTAACTTTTTGAAGTCTATCAAAAGGTGTTTCATAATGCAATTCTCCAGTTCTGCTTCGTTGTGTTACTCGTCACCACTTTAAGAATAACATGTCGTGCCTTGCGCTTTCTCCCTTTGAGAATAATAATTTAATGTTTATGATTAGATATAACAGGCAGGATAGGTCAGTTGTGTTCCTGCGTCTTGAGGAAGGTTACTTCAGGCCAGTTCTTCATGCAGAGCTCCAGCCGGTACTCGTTGGCGGCAAGAAAGGTCGGGTGGCCTTCGGCGTCCAGGGCGAGTGAGCTACCATTTTTCATTTCGAACTCCTTGAAGCGGTTTTTGTCGCCGCATGTGACCCAGCGGGCAAGAGCATAAGGTGTATCTTCAAAATAGGTGTCAGCACCGTATTCGGTTCTCAGCCTCTCTGCGGTCACGTCAAACTGGAGGACACCCACTGCTCCCAGGATGTAATCATTTCTTCCCAGCGGCTGGAACACCTGAACGGCTCCTTCCTCGGAAAGCTGAAAGAGACCCTTCTGGAGTTGTTTGCTCTTCATGGGGTTCTTCAAACGTACGTGCCGGAAGTTCTCCGGAGCGAAGGCGGGAATGCCCATGAATTTCAGCGGTTCACTTTCCGTAAACGTATCCCCTATCTTGATGGTGCCGTGATTGTGAATGCCGATGACGTCTCCCGGGTAGGCCTCTTCAACCTGTGTACGTTCCTGAGACATAAAAATGGTGGCATTGGCGATGGTAATTTCCTTGCCGATACGGTGGTGAATAACCTTCATCCCCCGGCGGAACGTGCCCGAACAGACTCTCAGAAAGGCGATTCGGTCTCGATGGGCGGGATCCATATTCGCCTGAATCTTGAAAACGAAACCGGAAAAAGCATCTTCATACGGCGACACTTCCCTCGTTACGGCAGTGCGGGCGTAAGGGGCCGGCGCCATTTCCACAAAAGAGTCAAGAAGTTCTTTCACACCGAAGTTGTTAATCGCGCTGCCAAAAAAGACAGGGGTCTGATTCCCCTTCAGATATTCCGCTAACTCAAAGGGATTGGCAGCCTCCGTAAGCAACTCCACGTGTTCGCGAAGCTCCATAGCCTGGCTTCCCAGAAACTCATCGAGGCGGTGATCGGCAAGATCGGTTATCACAACACCCTCCTTAGGCTGGGTATGCTCGCCGGGTGTAAAGAGGTGCAACTCGCGGCGGTAGAGATTATAGACGCCACGGAACAACTTTCCCATGCCGATGGGCCATGACATGGGGACGCATTCGATCTGGAGCTTGTTCTCAATGTCGGCAAGCAGTTCCAGGGGAAGCATGCCATCGCGATCCAGCTTATTTATGAAGGTAATAATCGGGGTGTTACGCATCCGGCAAACTTCCATGAGTTTTTCTGTCTGCGGCTCCACACCCTTGACGCTGTCGACGACCATCAGGGCGCTATCAACAGCAGTCAGTACCCGGTAGGTGTCTTCCGAAAAATCCTGATGACCCGGCGTATCGAGGAGATTGATTTCGTAGTCACGGTAGTTGAACTTCATAACCGCTGTGGTGACGGAAATACCCCGTTCCTTTTCAATGCTCATCCAATCGCTCATCGCATGACGGGCTGCCTTGCGTGCCCTGACCGCACCGGCCTGCTGGATGGCCCCGCCGAAGAGCAGTAGTTTTTCCGTCAGGGTAGTTTTCCCGGCATCGGGATGACTGATGATCCCGAAATTGCGACGGCGGTCCACCTCTCTTCTATGATGTTTGTCCAACTTTAAAACCTCAAAAGTATTTTTACAGATAAAAAACGGACGTATCGTGTCCGGTTTACAGGCTGACGTCAATACTAATGATTGACGGACAAAAGTCAATAGTTATTCGTAAAAGGATTTTTTACGGCAGGCGGTCGGGATGAATTGTGATTATGCAGTCTTTATAAAACAACCTACAGACAATCGACCGTATTGTGTACACCTTACCCCCCATTCATAGGTGAAAAGCATCGTACCGTACTAACATCCTTGTAACCCAATAACCTCTGTATTTAATAAAATGGCTTGCCCCTAATTACCCCCAGCCTGGTAGGTAGGTGCTGTTTTCGGCGCTTTACCTCCCTTTACCGCATGATAGTAAGCATAGGTCATTGGCTCTTCATCAGAGAGGACTTCGCAGTCCAATACGCGTCCCTGAAAAATCCTGTGGGTGCCGCAATCCATCTCCCCTATTACTTCCACCTCTATTACGGCAACTGCATTGTCCATGACAACGGGAATGCCGGTTGAACCGGTCTTGTAATTTATATCCTCAAACTTGTTTATATCCCTTCCGCACTTGAAACCGAAACGCCCGATGAATTGCATCGGCGTAGACTGAGAGAGAATGGAAACGGAGAATTTGCCGCTTTCACGGATAAAATCATGCGTCAGATTCTGTTTACAAATACTTACTGCCAGAGTCGGCGGTTCCGATGTTACCTGAAAGACAGTGTTAGCGATCTGTCCATTGATCCGATTTCCATTCATAGAACTCACCACGTAAAGCCCGTAACTCACCTTCCGTAATGCTGCCTCGTTCATATTTTTCCTCATATTTACTGCAAAGCTGAAAAGGGGTTCTTATTCCGTTTCCAAATCAAAGCCCTATCTTCGTTGGCATCGTCGTCGGCTTGATTTCATCATTGATTTAAAAACGGTATTCGTTAGTCTCCTCCGTATTCCAGTTCTTTCATTCCACCACGGATGAAAAAAGATAGGAAGCGCTGCTCTTTTTTATCTCTTTTTAGAAATCCAGCAAGCTCATAATAAGCTGATTTTAGATAAGTATACAGGAAACGGGTTTATCCGTAGGTGTATCCGACAAATAACATAAGTGATTGATTTCATTGGTGGGCGGTACTGGGATTGAACCAGTGACTTCTACCGTGTGAAGGTAGCACTCTCCCTCTGAGTTAACCGCCCAACCGGGTAGAGGTTAGCTATATCTCAAAGGAGATTCTTTTTCAAGATAAAAATACCTGAAGAGGAGGGGCTATAAGTCAAAGAGAGCAATTCTATTGATTTGGCAGTAACGCCTTTTTGTATTCACCGATGAGTAGCTGCCTGCTGATCCCATGATCGATAAAGTCCCAGGGCAGGGTTTCCTCAAGACCCTTGTGACGATAAACATAAAAATCCGGATTCACATTGACCTCTTTAAACGCCTGCGACCAGTTACCCTTATGCCTGTGAACTGAAAAAAGGATCCCGCCAACCCGCCTGTCACCAAGGGAAAGCAATGCCTGGATGTAGTTCCATTTGGGGAGATCATGGATCACTTTTATTGATGATTCCCGGCCAAGAGCGCTAACGATCTTTTTGATCTTTCTTCTTATGTTACCGACATCTTCAAGAGGATGCCATTGGAAAGGCGTTACCGGTTTAGGAATGAACTGGTTGATGCTTAAGGTAATGCGCCTGAAACGCTTTTTCCCCGCAGAATATTTAATGGCATGGTGTTTAATCTTTTTGGCCAGATGGATGATGGCCTCAACATCCTCGTCGGTTTCGGTCGGCAGTCCGACCATAAAGTAGAGCCTTACATTGACAATTCCATGTTCTATGAGTAATTCAACGGCATTAAAAATATGGGTATCCGTAATCCCCTTGTGGATCACATCTCTTAAGCGCTGAGTACCCGCTTCCGGAGCCAGGGATACAGTTTCCACGCCGGTTTCTTTAATCAATGCGGCGATCTCATGGTTTAGTCTATCCAATCTCAGGGACCCGATGGCCACCTCACCCTTGAGCTTCAGGATAGACCGGCAGAGAGAAAGCAAATCAGGATGATCGGACACTGCCGTGCCGAGTAAACCGATTCTCTTGTGCCGCTCAATTCCTCGTACAAACGATGGCTTAAGGGTAGCCGCTTCTCTGAATCTTGCCGGCCTGCATACAAATCCCGCCGCGCAGAAACGACAGCCACGACGGCATCCCCTGCTTACCTCTGTAAGGAACATCCCGCCGAATTCTGTCTTAGTAGTGGTGATGCATTGCTCGGTCGTAAAGGTGTTTATATCTTTAATCCATCTTTTTTCTATTTTTTCAGGAAATGAAGAGTCAATTGGTTCCATACTTTCTATTAGATGATCCGTTCTATAGGTCACCCTGTAATACTTTGGTACATAGGCCCCTTTGATCTCTTTTTGAATGCGGGCAAGGATCTCCTCCTTCGGAAGACCACAACGGCGGGACACTTCAAAGGCATGGAGAAACTCGGGAAGAATATCTTCTCCTTCGCCCAGTAAAAAAAGGTCAAAAATATCAGCTAATGGTTCAGGATTCAGTGTGACCGAAATACCCCCTCCGATGACGAGAGGTTCTGTTCCCTTTCTTCTTTCGGCATCAAGGGTAATTCTTCCCTTATCAAGGATCTTTAATATGTTGGGGTAGTCATTTTCGAAAGAGAGGGAAAAGGCTATGATGTCGAAGTCGGCGAGAGATTTTTGCGACTCAAGACTAAAAAGAGGGGTTGATCTTAAGGCAAACTCTGCCTCATCTTCCGGATCGGGAAGAAAAATCCGTTCACAGAGAAAGGAGGGATGACTGTTCACAAGGTTATAGATGGTCTGGAACCCGAGATTAGACATCCCTATCCGATATAAATTCGGATAAGCAAGACAAACTGTGAAGGAATCTCCCCATAATTTTTCTTGGTATCCATCTTCTTGGGCTAAAAGATCATGGCATTTTTTTTTAAGCGCCCAGGACATATATCAGTTGTCACCCATTAATTATAAGCTACTCCCTAATCCGCCTGTCGCCTCAAAAATGCGGGAATTTCGAGATCTGCATCACTATCATCGGATATATCAAGTTTTTCCTGTCTGAGGTAGGTAGGGATAGACAGGTCTCCTCGTTTATAGCCCTCAAGATGTGAAACATCGGTTCGTTTCTTTTTCCCATTTTCTTCAAAACCGGTAGCGATTACAGTGATGCGTATCTCATCTCCCATTCCTGCATCAATGACGGTCCCAAAGATGATATTTGCATCCTCGTCGGCTTCAGCCTGAATCAGGGAAGATGCTTCATTGATCTCGTAAAGCGAGATATCCGGTCCGCCCGTGATGTTCAGAAGAATCCCATGAGCGCCTTGAATGGTGTTATCCTCCAGCAAGGGAGAAGAGATTGCCTTCTGGGCAGCCTCCACGGCCCTGTTATCACCACTGGCAATACCAGTGCCCATAATGGCCAGTCCCATCCCGGACATCACTTTCTTGATATCGTTAAAATCAAGGTTAATCAACCCGGGTACGGTTATTAAATCCGAAACTCCCTTCACAGCATGATACAGGATATCATCCGCTTTTTTGAAGGCATCTAATAACGACAGGTTCCTTCCCCCAAGACTGAGGAGTCTCTGGTTGGGAATAACGATCAGGGTGTCGACAATATTTCGTAATTCGGTAATGCCATCATCCGCCTGCTTACTGCGCTTTCTTCCTTCAAACTGAAAGGGTTTTGTAACGATGGCAATGGTAAGAGCTCCCGCCTCCCTGGCAATCTCTGCTAAAACGGGTGCGCCTCCGGTCCCTGTGCCACCTCCCAGACCGGCGGTAATAAAAACCATATCCGCACCTTCGACATGTTCCCTCAACGCGTCTTTACTTTCAATGGCCGCCATTTTCCCCACCTCAGGATCTGAACCGGCTCCCAGACCTCCTGCACCGAGCTGAATCTTAATGTTGGAGATAGAGGCTGAAAGGGACTGGGCATCTGTGTTAGCCACGATTAATTCGACCCCTTTCAGGTCATATGATATCATGGTATTTATTGCATTTCCTCCTCCTCCCCCCATACCAACCACTTTAATCTTTGCCGGGTTTACAACACCTTTATCAGATAACTCAAACATAGCACCCCTCCCTTTTTTAAAAAAAATCCAACACCCATTTTTTTATACCGCCGACCATTTTACCGAACTTTCTTGCATTACCGTTAAAAGTATCTCTGGGCATATATTTGCTTCCATAAATAACTAGACCCACACCCGTTGCATACACGGGACTGTTCACTACATCTATCAGCCCCCCTATGCCTGTGGGGTATCCTCTCCTGACAGGCATATTAAATATCTGTTCCGCCAGTTCCGTGGTTCCCTCTAAGATAGACGTTCCTCCTGTCAAAACAACACCTGCTGCCAGATGATCTTCGTAACCCGACCTGCAGATTTCTTTGTAGGCCATATTGAGGATTTCCTCCATGCGTGGTTCAACAATACTTCCGAGAATCTGGCGTGAGACCTCTCTCGGTTCTCTTCCGCCTACACTGTGGACTTCAATTGTTTCATCTTTACGGATCAATGGAAGATATGCACAGCCATATTGAATCTTTATTTTTTCAGCCTCCCCAATGGGTGTCCTCAGGCCGGTAGCGATATCACTGGTAAGATAATTGCCGCCGATCGGCAAAACGGCCGTATGTTTGATACTGCCTCCAGTGAAGAGAGCGATTTTTGTTACTCCACCGCCTATGTCTAACAGGGCAACCCCTAAATCCTTTTCGTCGGGGCTTAGAACGGCTTCACCGGATGCAAGCTGTTCCAGAATAATATCATTTACATCCAATCCCACCCGCTCGACAGATTTCACAACGTTCTCAATGAAGGTAATAGAACCGGTTATGATATGAACCTTTACCTCCAATCGCACACCGGACATCCCGACAGGGTCCTTGATACCGTCCTGGTCATCAACAACATAGTACTGGGGCAAGGTATGGAGTATCTGTCTGTCGAGTGGAATAGCGATCGCCTTTGACTCTTCGATAGCTCTCTCGACATCATCTTTATCGACCTCACGGCCCTTGACAGCAACGATGCCGAGGCTATTCTGTCCCTTAATGTGTCCTCCCCCGATACCGACGTAAACTGAGCTGATCTCGCAACCGGATATATGCTCCGCCTCTTCTACAGCCTTTTTGATGGCATCCACTGTGCTTTCGATATTGACCACGACACCTTTCCTCAATCCCTCTGAAGGATGAGAACCTATGCCTACAATATCAATGCCCGTATCCTTGATTTCACCAACAACGGCACATGTCTTCGTAGTTCCTACATCTAATCCAACGATAATATTTCCTTTCTTACCCATTTGGCCACCCGCCCTTCCTGTCAAAACTACAAAGTTCTGTACTGTTTACCTGCCATTATAGGCTCTCGGGAACCTGTTATATTTCTTCTCTGAACACTGATTTTAAGGGGATCGCTAAGATCTACATGTAAAAAACCCCCTCCGGTATTCCTCTTAGTAAGATCGGCCATTACAGGAACCAGTCGTTTCAACTTATTTTGATAACTGTCAAAGCCCAACTGTAAGCTGATACCCTTATTGGTAAAAATAGAAAGGCCGAATCTCTCACTTCCATGAACCTCCGAAATACAGTCTATTGTAGGAAAATCTTTCGCTGTAGCAAGATAACGTAAAAGCCGAATGGATTTTTTCAAGAGCTCCGGATTCTCTTTTTTACCCTGGTAACACCCGGTCAGCAGGGGAAGATCGTCTTCGTCACCCGCTTGCAGTTTTTTAAAAACAACTCCTTCAATGTCCACAAGGTAGAAATTATTGTCTCTCCGAATTAAGGCAACTGGCGTTCTCTCCTGAACCTCAATTACCAGACGATCAGGAAATTCCCTTCCTATGGAAACATCCTTGACCCAGGGATTTGTCGAGATCCTTCCGGCAATGGTATCTATATTTGCAGCCAAAATATTTTGTGCCGGTTTAATAGCGGCCAGTGACAGGACATCTTTTTCCGTAAGTTCCCTGCAACCCCTGACAGTCGTCTCCTTAATCAGGAAGTAGGGAGAACTGATCGTATAATTATATCCGAAGATCATTGTCATCGTAACCGTAAAGATTAGAATGAGCAGCAAAAGAGCATTAAAAACTTCCCGTAATATATTGCCCGAGCGTCTCTTTAGCCTGTTTTTTCTTGTAGCTAATTTATTTCTGAAAACTTTATTCACTCATCTTCCCCAATAATTATGACTTCGGTCTCAAGGGCAATCCCCCTTTGCTCTAAAGCCCTGCTCTTCACCATATCAATAAGGAAAAGGATATCCGCCGCCTTTGCATGCCCCATGTTGACAATAAAATTCCCATGTTTTTCCGATATCTTTGCCCCTCCTACACGGGTACCCTTAAGGCCGATTTCATCAATGAGCTGACCAGCAGGAATACTGCGGGGATTTTTAAATATGGAGCCGGCACTTCGGTATTCGAGGGGGTGTTTTTTCTTACGTAAAATCAGGACCTCGGCAATTTTTCCCCTTACCTCTTTCTCCGTCCCCCTTCTCAGGAGAAATGAAGCACCGGTAATAATCGATTTTTCCGGTAACTCAAGATTTCTGTATGTAAATTTTAGTCCGTCTCGACCTATCTCAAGTATTTTTCCCCTACTGTTCAATAAACTGATCAATTCCACTATATCCTTGATTTCTCTTCCGTAAGCACCGGCATTCATCCTGACAGCACCCCCTACACTTCCGGGGATACCGGCGCAGAATTCAATACCGGTAAGGGCCTCATCGGCAGAAAGGTTAACGATTTCACTTAGGGCAACTCCTGCCTCTGCATAAATAGAGACCATGTTATCTTCCCTAACCTTGACATCGATCTCGCAAAGGTCCCTCAGGCAGATGATGGCACCTTTGTAACCACCATCCTTCACGATTATATTTGTCCAATTACCAACAGGAAGAAAAGGTATTTCACTCTCCTGCAGATAAGAAAACAGCCTTATAAGCTCCTCTGTATTCCGGGGGAAAATCATAACCGCAGCCCTACCGCCGACACCAATAGAGGTGTAGCGATCCGTTGTCTCATCGAAGAGAACCGTACCACAGGTTATGTTTCTTAATTCTTCTCGGAATAGTGCATCTTTTATCATGCTGATTTCCAGTTCCCCTTCTCTAATCCCTTATCCCTGCCCCGTGTTTCCTCTCCCCCCCTGCCCTTCTCAGAAATTCTTCACCGATCTGCCATATATTTCCTGCACCCAGGGTAATAACGGTATCTGAAGGGCCGGCGGTTAAAAGCAACTGATCAACAATCTCATCAAAACTTGACAGATATACCACATCCAACTGACCACAACTTCTTATACCCTTACAGAGACTTTCGGCATTCACACCTTCTATCGCTTCCTCACTGGCCGGATAAATATCGGTTAAGATCAGTTTATCAGTGTCGGAAAAAGCCCCGAGAAATTCATTAAAGAGGTATTTTGTCCTGGTATAACGGTGGGGTTGGAATATCGTAATAATCCTCCCCTTCCACACCTGTCTTGCTGCGGCAAGGGTTGCTCTGATTTCAGTCGGATGATGTCCATAATCATCAACTACAGTGATTCCTTTGACCTTTCCCTTGACCTCCAGCCGACGCTGAACTCCATCGTAACTTTTAATCCCTCCTCTGATACTCTGGAATCCCATATCGAGTTCGCGGGCTACGGCAATCACCGCCAGGGCATTGTAAACATTGAACAACCCGGGAACATTCAGCACTATCTCTCCCATAAGACTATCCTGGTGATATAGAGAAAAACAGGTGGAAGAACCGGTAAACGATATATCCCTTGCCTGATAGTCCGACGGGGAGGTAAGACCGTAGGTAACGGTTCTTCTCTTTATCTTAGGAAGTATCTCTTTAACATGCTTATCGTCAAAGCAGAGTATTGCAGGACCGTAAAAAGGAACACTATTGGCAAATTGAATGAAAGCGTCCTTGATCTCTTCGATATCCCGGTAATAATCAAGATGCTCGAGATCTATATTGGTAATAACGGCAAGGGAAGGAGACAGTTTCAGGAAAGAACCGTCACTTTCGTCGGCCTCTGCCACAATGATTGCACCCTTTCCCATTTTTGCATTGCTGCCGATACTGACCAGCTTTCCGCCGATCACCATGGTAGGATCAAGTCCGCCATGAGCAAGGACAGTAGCCACCATGGAAGTTGTTGTTGTTTTTCCGTGACTTCCCGATACGGCTATGGAAAACTTCATTTTCAACAGTTCGGCAAGCATCTCTGCCCTTGGTATAACCGGAATATTTCTTTTATGTGCCTCTAATACCTCCGGATTATCAGCTTTCACAGCGGTTGATGTGACAACCACGTCTGCATCACCGATATGAGAGGCATGATGGCCGGTGAAAATTTTGGCACCCAGAGATGTCAGGCGCCCGGTAATATCGGACAAACTGAGATCTGATCCGCTTATTGTGTAACCAAGGTTGAGAAGCACCTCCGCAATGCCGCTCATACCGATACCGCCTACCCCTACAAAATGTATGCGTTTTATCCTTCTCGCCATGCCGACTATTCTATCGCGATCCATCTCATTCATCCGATTTAACCCTTTACGATTGCCATACATGAATCCACAATGTCCGCCGCCGCTCTAATATTGCCCATGCTAACCGACCTTGCCTCCATCTCCCTGAGCGTCTCCGGGTGGCGGTAAAACCGTTTAATAGCCTCGGCTAATCCTTTACCTGTCAGTTTTTTTTCCGGGATCATTTCCGCCGCTTTTGCCTTTACAAGGGCTTCGGCATTTTTTGTCTGGTGGTCTCCTACAGCAAAAGGGAAGGGTATCATAATGGATGCCTTGCCACTCGCTGTGATCTCGGCGACGGTTGTAGCTCCTGCTCTGCAGATAATTAAATCCGCCTCTTTAAAAACCGAAGCCATATCCATAATGAAAGGTAATACCTCCGCCCCGATCCCATAAGACTGATAAGCCTTTGACACCTCTTCCAAGTCGTTATGACCTGTCTGGTGTATGAATCTTAGTTTACTTCTTATATCCTCCAAATGTTCAATCGCACCGATAACTGCTGTATTGATGGCATGGGCGCCCTGGCTCCCGCCAAAGACAAGAATTGTAAAGAGATTTCCTTTCTTCCTGATTTCTTCTTCCTGCTCTACGATCCTCGAAAAAAACGCGGCTCTGATGGGATTTCCGGTAACCAGCACCTTTTCCCCCGGGAACCACTTTTTTGTTTCATTAAAGGTTAAAAATGACCTGTCCACAAATTTCCCCAGTATCCTGTTGGTAATCCCCGGCAGGAGGTTTTGTTCCGCCAGAAATGTTTTGATGCCCATAAAATGTGCCACTATCACGGCAGGTCCGGATACATAGCCACCAACACCGATGACGATCTCCGGACGGAACTCACGAATAATCCTGAAAGATCTGAGCAAACTTCCGGGAATCTTAAGCAGGGCACTTACCTTTTTCATAAATCCTTTGCCTTTGATCCCTTCCATATGCAGAGTACGCAAAGGAAATCCCTCCCCGCTTAGGATACTCTTTTCCAGTCCTCTGTCGGTTCCAATGAACAGAATTTTATTCTGGGGGTCTCTCTTTAAGAACTCTTCCGCTAATGCAATCCCGGGAAAAAGGTGACCTCCCGTTCCTCCTCCAGCAATAATAATCTTCACAGCCAGTTCCTAAAGTCATCAAAATTTCTTCGTGCCCTTACGTCTTTGTGTCCCTGTGCCTACCTGAGAAGAAATACTCAAAAGAATCCCCACCGCCGAGAGAGACATAATTAGCGATGTCCCACCATAACTGATAAATGGGAGGGCCAATCCCTTGACGGGGATCAATCCCATCACCCCGGCAATATTGATAATTGCCTCAAGGGCAATGATCATGGTCAGTCCTGCCGCCAGAAGGGTTCCGAAAAGGTCGGGAGCATTAAAAGAAATAAGGAAACCCCGAAAAATAAAAACGGTAAAGAGGAAGATGACAACGGCCACACCGATAAAACCCATTTCCTCGGCGATAACTGCCAGGATAAAGTCGGTATGTGGCTCAGGAAGATAGAACAGCTTCTGCATGCCATCGCCAACCCCCACACCAAAGGCGCCACCGGAACCAAAAGAAAGGAGTGATTGAATAATATGAAATCCGGAATGGAGAGGGTCTTTCCACGGGTCCCAAAAACCCTTCAACCTGTCCATGCGGTAATCCTTTTGGACAAGCAGCCATAAGCCGACAGGAGCAAACACCGCTGCTATACCGGCAATGTGCAGGATTCTGCTTCCAGAAAGATAGAGCATCAGCATAAAGATGCTGAATACGATAACTGACGTGCCAAAATCCGGCTCCAGCATAATCAGCCCGATAATAAATGATGTAATGAGCAGAGGGATCATAACCCCCCGTTTGAATTCAGTTAGATGATCTGCCTGTTTCGCGAGGAAATGAGCAAGAAACATGACCACTAAGACCTTGACCATTTCCGTGACCTGGAATGAAAATCCAAATATACTCAGCCATCGCCTGGCACCTCCGGCAGCTCTAACACCCATTGGTGAGAATAGAAGCATTCCAAGGAGAAACACCGACAGTAAGACACCGGGATAGGCCAATTTTCTTAAATGATAGTAAGGAAACCTTGTCAGCAAAACCATAATTCCCAGTCCGAGGAAAACGAAAATAATCTGCTTCTTAATAAAATACTGTCCATCATTGTACCGCTCCATCGCAAGGATAGAACTCGAGCTATATACCATGGCAGTGCCGACGATAACCAGGCACAACGTTACAAGAAGTAAGATAACATCCGGTTTCTTTTCAGAAAAGCTGCTCACAGTTTTCTTACCACCTCTTTAAAAAAGCTTCCTCTTGCCCGATAATCTGAAAACTCGTCAAAACTTGCACACCCTGGAGAGAGCAGGACAATATCACCGGCAGATGAATGCTGCCAAGCTATCTCGATTGCTTCTCCGAGCGTAGTAACCAGTGTGGTTCTAACCACATCCCCAATCAGGGTGTTTATCCTGTCCCTTGCCTCACCGAACAGAAGCAGTTCCTTGACCTTCTCTTTCAAGCGAGGAATCAGTGTCCGGAAATCACCCTCCTTATCCCTGCCTCCCATAAGTAAAATAATTGGCCTGGAAAAGATTTCCAGTGCTCTCATCACCGCATCTACATTGGTCCCCTTGGAATCATTGTAAAACGCCACAGAGTTTTTTTCGTCTACAAATTCTATCCTGTGCGGTATTCCTTTAAATTCCCCAACAGCTCTTATAATGTCGTCAGGCGAGCATCCGCATTCCCTGACAGCAATCACTGCCGCCATGACATTTTCTATATTATGTCTCCCGGGGATTTTAACCATGGAGATGGGATATTCCTCTTTCTTCCCGTTAGTACAATATAACAGTGATTCACCGTGGATAAACATACCTTCGTTCAATGTTGCAGATGAACTGAACTGCCGGACTCTGGCGACAATCCTTTTTGACAAGAGATTTGACCGGGCATCGTCGGCATTAAGGATGGCAAGATCCCTTGTCGTCTGATTCTCAAATATCCTTTCCTTGGCCAGGCAATACGCCTCAAAGGTGCCGTGATAATTGACATGGTCACAGGTAATGTTCAGAAGAACCGATACGAAAGGTCGGAAATGTTGAGCCCATTGTAACTGAAAACTGCTGACCTCAACCACCACGTAATCGTCATCCTGTTTCCCCTCAACATAGGCGATCAGCGGGTTACCGATATTCCCCCCCACCGAGACCTTTTTCCCGCTCTTTTTCAGAATCTCCCCTATGAGAGTGGTTGTAGTTGTCTTTCCGTTAGTACCGGTAATAGCGATTACGGGACGTTTCAGGAACCGCCAGGCAAGTTCAATCTCACTGAGAACAGGTATCTTTCTCCTTACCGCCTCAGATATAATCTCATTGGAAGGAGGTACGCCGGGAGAGGGGATAACCATATCCGTCCGTAACAGAGAATCAGTGCCATATCTGCCGATTTCCGGCTCTGTACGAAGAGATTTGAACTCAGTCAGAGTATCACTCCATTCTGAAAATGGTTTTTCATCAGTTACGATAACTATGGCACCTTGGCCTGTAAGAAAACGGGCGGTAGCAATGCCTGTCTTGCCGAGACCGACAATTAATATTCTTTTACCTGCCAGCTCCACAATAACCCCAATCTCTCTTCTTTTACCTCAATTTCAGAGTACTGATAGCAAGAAGAGCAAGTAGAATAGAGATGATCCAAAACCTCACAATAACTTTAGGTTCCGCCCATCCCTTTAGTTCAAAATGGTGGTGAAGCGGTGCCATTCTGAAGATGCGCTTCCCCCGGGATATCTTAAACCAGCCAACCTGAAAGATAACGGAAAGGGTTTCCAACACAAAGACCCCTCCAACAATGGCAAGGAGAATTTCCTGTTTTGTTAAAATTGCAATGGTCCCCAGAGCACCACCGAGGGACAGGGAACCCACATCCCCCATAAAAACCTGAGCCGGATAAGTATTGTACCAGAGGAAGCCGATGCCTGCCCCGACAATAGCACCACAGAAAATGCTGAGTTCCCCTGTCCCTGCAACGTAGGGGATCTGCAGGTAATTGGCAATTTTAATGTTACCTGCCGCATAGGCAAAGATGAGATAGGTCATGAAGCAAGTAATTGCGGGACCTATGGCCAGACCGTCCAGTCCATCTGTCAGATTGACTGCATTGGCAGCGCCCACAATAATGAAACTGGCAAGTATCACGTACCACCACCCGAGATCGAGTAAAATAGTTTTAAAAAAAGGGATGGTGACAGAGGAGGTAAAACCAGCTTTTCTATAGAGGATAAGGCTGATAAAAAGAGCAATAATGATTTCCCCCCCTAACTTGGCTTTTCCCGAAATTCCATGAGAGTTACCATTTATAAGTTTTCGATAGTCGTCCATAAAACCGATAAGACCATAACCAAGGGTTACGAGCAAGACAAGCCATATATAATCAACAGTTAGATTCGTCCAGAGGATCGTAGAAATAACAACAGCAAAGATAATCAGAACTCCGCCCATGGTCGGAGTTCCCTTTTTTGACATATGCGAACCCGGGCCGTCTTCCCTGATGGGCTGATCGATCTGGAGGTCATGAAGCTTCCGGATCAACCAGGGGCCGATGACAAAGCAGATCACCATTGCCGTAATCGTGGCAAAAATTGTCCTGAACGTAATGTATCGAAATACGTTAAAGTAAGAGTATTGAACATGCAGTGGGTATAAGAGATGATAAAGCACTTTAAATTCCCTTAATTTTTAGTTAGCAACAACAACCTTCCATAACACCAAATGCCCGGATAATTTCCCCGGTGATCTCCTCCATTTTCATCTTCCTTGATCCTTTGACCAGAATCCAATCCCCTTTCTTTAAAGATGACTGAAGGTAGGCCACAACCTCTTCCGGGGTTTCATAGAAAAAAAGATTGCCCGAGAAACCTCTTTTTACGGCTCCGCGGGCAGTGACACGGGGGAAATTTCCTCTGAGGAAAATGTTACCCACCCCGGTTTCTGCCATGAGAGAACCGATATATTCGTGCATCTCCTCCACCTTTTCCCCTAATTCAAGCATATCAGCCATGATTACCGTACTATTATGGTCTTCTTTTAACCACTTCAGCGTTTTCAGTGCCTCGCGGACCGATGCCGGATTGGCATTGTAGGTATCGTCAATCAAAAATGCCCCGTTTTTTAATCGGTGAACCTTCATGCGGCCGGGAATGGGCCTGAAGGATGATAAACCCCGGCATATTATCTGATGTTCTATACCCAGAGCTCGGCAAGAAGCGGCAGCGGCAAGGGCATTATAGATGTTGTGCCGGCCCACCACGGCCATAGTAAGCTCTCGTCCTATCCCATCTATTTTAAGGGTAAAACTTACCCCCCGTTCTCCCCTTGTGCTGATGTTCTCTGCCGATATATCAGCGTCTTTCTCAATTCCGAAAGTCATCCGCCTTCCCTGCCGGCGACTGTCCAATATATTCACTTCATCATCGTCACGGTTGATAATGGCAATGCCTCTTCTTCGCATGTTCTGAAAAAGATCTCCCTTCTCTTCCCTGATAAGATCAAGAGACTTGAGTCCCTCTAAATGGGCAGGACCGATATTAGTAATGAGTCCTATATCAGGCTCGGCAATACGCGTCAGTTTACCAATCTCCCCCGGTGTATTTGTCCCCATTTCCAGAATAGCGAGATCATGCTGATCGTTCATCCGAAAGATGGTCAGGGGAAGACCAATAAGGTTATTAAAATTCCCCTCTGTCCTGAGCACTTTTTTTGTAAGCCCGGCAATGCAGGCAACCATCTCCTTGGTAGTCGTTTTTCCCGAACTTCCTGTAATGGCAATGACTGGGAAACTGAATTTCTCCCGCCAGAAGTGAGCGATGTCCCCGAGTGCCCGAAGGGTATCCTCTACACGAATTACGGTTAAGTCTTTAAATTCCTCATTGTTTAACAATTCTCTTTGGATGAGAAATCCGGCAGCCCCTCCCCTCATAGCAACACCAAGAAAGTCATGCCCATCAAATCTCTCTCCCTTGAGAGGGATAAAGAGGTTCCCTTCTGATACATCTCTCGAATCTGTAGACACTCCGTGAAATACCCTGTCGGCACTACCCATGATCAGGGCTCCCCCGGTAGACTTTAAAATTTCGTGCCCCGCAAGAATTGTAAAATCAGATTTATAGATTGCGGATTCCTCCATTTAATCACTCTGCCCATAGCCGGTTTATTACTTCTCCGGCAACTTCCCTGTCGTCAAAGGGAAGCCGCTGATCTCCAATAATCTGGTAATCCTCATGACCCTTTCCCGCGATAAGGACGATATCTAATCTGTCAGCAAGGGAAATTGCCTTCTCAATGGCCGTTCTTCGGTCAGGAATCACCAGGTAGACTTTTCCCTGAATATTCCTGTTGAGAGCATCAGGGGCGTATCTTATTGTTGAATGGGCATGAATACCCATTTCTATTTCCCTGATAATCTCCATCGGTTCCTCCGTGCGGGGGTTATCTGAAGTCAGTATCGTAAGGTCGGATAACGTCGTGGCGGCCTCCCCCATGAGCGGCCGCTTCTCCCTATCCCTGTCGCCGCCACACCCAAAAACGGTGATAATTTTCCCCCTCTTAAACTCAGATAAGTTCTCCAGCACCTTTCTTAAAGCATCGGAAGTGTGAGCATAATCCACGAACACTTGAGGTTGCCCCGATTTGCTGATTACCTCCAGACGTCCCGGCACATTTTTGAAGTTCTCAATACCCTCTCGGATACACCTTTCAGGAATATGAAGAGAGACTGCCGCTGCAGCAGCAGCCAATATATTGTAAAGATTGAACCTGCCCAGCAAAGGAGAGGATACAACAAATGGAGACTCATCTGTACGAATCGTTGTCTTTATCCCCTCTGAAGAGATGTTAAATTCCTCTGCCGTGACATCGGATCTGTTTTCGATTCCAAATGTCAGGGATGATATCGTGCTCTCTTTTATAAGTCTTTGCCCCCAGGCGTCATCCGCGTTTACGATCATCCCGTATTTTTCCCCTCCGGCAGGAAGAACCTCCTGAAAAAATCTTCTCTTGGCCTGGAAGTAACTCTCCATAGTCTTGTGATAATCAAGATGCTCTGCGGAAAGGTTGGTAAAGATTCCTAAATTGAAGGCGCATTCGTCAACCCTTTTTAAGTCAATGGCATGGGAGGAAACTTCCGCAATGACATGGGTAACCCCGTCATCTGCCATTTCTTTCAAAATCCTCTGCATCTCGAATGACTCCGGGGTTGTATTGGGTGATAGTAATACCTTTCCCCTGAATCTATAATTAACCGTTCCCAGCACCCCCACAGACAAACCTGCTGCCCTGAAGATAGATTCCAGTAAATAGGTTACTGTTGTCTTTCCGTTTGTCCCGGTAACGCCGACCAGAAACATGTGAGAAGACGGGTGAAGATAAAAATTCTTCGCAAGAATTCCCAGTGCCCGGCGACTGTCTGCAACCCTTATGGTCGTTACCCCGGGAAACAAAACAGAATTTTTTTCATGAACAATAAACCTTGCACCCCGCGCTATGGCCTCAGGAATATAATTATGCCCGTCGGACTTAAAACCGGAAATAGCTACAAAAAGAGAATTTCCTTCACACTTTTTCGAATTATAGCAAAGAGAAGAGACTTCGCCGCTAAGATCACCAGAGACCTTAGATATATCAATGCCCTTTATTAAATGTGATAAATCCATATTGATTCAATCACCTGCAGCAAAGGAAACGGTACAGGAATGATGGTCACTTATTGAGACACCTGGAGACGGTTCCTGACTTACCGCCCAGCCGCTTCCTGTCACATTGAGTTCTATACCTCTTTTCTTCGACTGCTTCAGCGCTTCCCTTATGGTCATTCCTCTGAAATCCGGCATTACCTCCTCATCAACATCCTCCGCAACAGCATTTTCCATTATCATCTCCTCCGTAGAGACAAGTTTGACTTTGCCACCTATCTTTTCTTCCCCGAGAACGGGGACTGGAGGAGAGACTTCTCTAATATTTGTTTTAAAACATGTTGTTATTATCTGTTCGCCAATATTTTTGAAAACAGGAGCGGCGGCCACACCTCCCCACTTTCCCTTCTGGGGTTCATCAAGGACAATTAGAATAACTACCTGCGGATCCTCGGCAGGGAAAAATCCCATGAAGGACGTCCTGACCCTTTCAGACGAATAAACTTTCCGTATAAAATCAAATTTCTGTGATGTTCCTGTTTTCCCGGCTACAGATACATTGGTGATACGTGCATTTTTGCCTGTACCGTCTTCATCACCTACCACATCCGTCAGTATGGCGGTAAGTCTCTTCGCCGTGTCAGGAGAAATAACCCTCCTTACCACGGTTGGCCTATTCACCTTAACAATTTGCCCCTTATTGTCTACCAATCCCCTTACGACATACGGTTGCATTAATACGCCGTCATTAGCTATAGCCGCAAGAGCTCTTATTAACTGGATGGCCGTAACTGAAATACCCTGCCCAAAGGCAATGGTCGCCGCATCAACATTTGTCCAGTTATGCAACGGCCTGAGAATTCCGGTAGACTCACCAGGAAGATCGATACCCGTCTTGGAACCAAACCCGAATTTCTCTATGTACTTATAAAACTTCTCTTTTCCCAGTATCTCAGAGACCTTAACAGCACCGATGTTACTGGAATATTTGATCGCATCATGTAAAGAAAGCATGTTATGTTTCTTTCTTTGTGCCTCGTGGATAACCTTGCCTCCCACTACATATCTCCCGTTTTCGCAATTAAGCTTGTCGCTTTCTCTAATGACACCTTCTTCGAGGGCTCCTGCCACAAGAAATGGTTTAAAGGTCGATCCCGGGTCAAAACAGTCACTAATCGCCCCGTTTTTCACTTTACTGAAAGTGTGTTTGTTAGGATCGAACGGCTGTCCATCAGCCAACGCCAGTATTTCACCTGTTTTAGGATCCATAACGATGGCATAACCTCCTTTTGCTTCTCTCTCCCTTATAGCCTCCCTCAGCTGAGATTCCACAAGATACTGAATCCGGCTGTCAATGGTTAAGATGAGATTGTAACCTTTATCCTCTGCTGTGACGGATTTTTCAACCCGGGGGAAAAGCTTTCTTCCCTTGGCATCTCTTGCCCAGGTCAACTTTTCCGGTGTTCCCTCCAGATAACTATTATATCCATGTTCCAGCCCTGCAAGACCATTGGAGTCTACACCGACAAATCCAAGAAGATGACCTGCCAATTCCCCATTAGGATAGAAGCGTTTCGGTTCTTTAATTAAAAATATACCGTCAATATTCAGCTTGTCTACAGCTACCGCCTGAGCGGGATTTATTTTTCTTGCCAGCCAGCAGAACTTTTTATTACCGGAAATTTTTTTCAGTACAGTATCTCTATCCATACGAAGAAGGGAGGCTATTTGCTCAGCAACACCACGGGGATTTTTCACCTTGACCGGAGCAGCACAGACAGAATCTGCCCTGATACTTGCCGCCAGCTTCTCCCCGTTTCGGTCAAAGATTATACCTCTCTCAGGCAGGAGGGATAAGGTTACAACATGCTGATTTTCGGCCCTTTGTTTTAGTGTCTTACAGGAAAAGACCTGTAGTTGTAATGCCCTTGATAACAGAGCGATAAAGAGGATCAGAAAAAATACCACCAGGCTTACTATCCTGAATTTCAACCATTTCCCTCTTTCTCTGGTCATCTTACAACCTCACTTAACAATTGCAGTTATTTAAGAAAGATAACCTGCTCACTCCCAGGGTAAGACATCTGGAGTTTGTCTCTCGCAATTGCCTCGATACGCTGTGGCGATTTCAGGGTTGCGTATTCAACTTTCAGTCTTCTCTGCTCTTCTAAGAGCTGCTCTCTAATACTTATCTCCTCTGCCACCTGGTATTCGAGCTTTGTCATCTGTGTGCGCGACCATACATAAATTAAGGCCACGGCCATAAAGACGGCAGCAACAAGAATAAAAGTAGAAAACTTTACTCTTGCAAACACTTGCCCATTGTTATGGACACCCTGCCTAATAGCTTCTACTTGCGGCATTGCTCATATCCTCTCCGCCGTTCTTAGCTTGGCACTTCTCGCACTTGGGTTGGATGTAATCTCAACATCAGATGGAGTAACAGGTTTCCTGGTTAGTACCTTCAATTTTTTTTCTCCCCCACAGGAGCATACAGGAAGATCGGGAGGACAGATGCAACCTTTCTCCCATAAGCGAAAAGAATTCTTTACAATCCTGTCTTCCAGAGAATGGAAGGAGATAATGGAAAATCTTCCCCCCCTGTTGAGCATATCAATACCGCTGTTTATCGCTTTGCTGAGGTTTAAAAGCTCGTCATTAACAGCTATTCTAATTGCCTGGAAGGTTTTTGTTGCCGGATGTATTCTTTTTCGTTTGAACCGGAAGGGTAATGATTCAACAATAATGGCCGCAAGTTCAGCCGTCGTCCTTATCGGAGTTTGTTTCCTTTTTGCGGAGATCGCCTTTACAATTCTTGAAGCCATTATCTCCTCGCCATAATCTCTGATTATTTTTTCTAACTCTTTATCCGGAAGGGTGTTTATAAGATCATAAGCTTTCTTTCCACGGCTGCGATCCATACGCATATCGAGAGGTGCTGATAAAGAAAAGCTGAATCCCCTCTCTGCCGTTTTAAACTGATAAGATGAAACGCCCAAGTCAAGGAGAATTCCGTCAACCTTGGGAACGTTAAGATAAGTTAAAATATTGCCGATGTCTGCATAACTGGCCTTTAACAGAATTTTTCTGTTGCCAAAGGACTTTAAGCATTTCTCAGATTCCAGGAGAGCATCGTCATCAATGTCAATCCCGATAAGTGTGCCATCGGGTGATGTTTTTTCCAGTATCTCGAAGGCATGCCCCCCTCCTCCCAGTGTCCCGTCGAGGTAAATCCCCCCCCGTTTCCAAAGAAGGGATTCAACAACCTCCCTCACCATGACCGGCGTATGAAATTGGCTATCGGTCATAGATCACTTACCAGCGATAGCGATTATATTCCTAAATCAGCCATGAACTTACCGAAACTGTCAGTATCTTCACCGGTTCTTTTCATCGCTTCCTCGAAACGCTCTCTGTTCCATATCTCGATCACCCTGATCATACCTGCCAGGACGATATCTTTTCCGAGCTTTGCGTATTCCCTCAAATTGGACGGGATTAGAACTCTTCCCTGGCTGTCAAGAGAACAGTCAACGGCACCTGACATGAAAAAGCGCTGAAAATCTCTGACCTCTTTTCGTAAGAGAGAATAGTGACCAACCTTCTCCTCTATTCCCCTCCATTCTTCATAGGGAAAAGCCATTAGATAACCGTCCCAGTTTGTGATGACCAGTCTGTTATCATCCTTATCCGCAAAGACCTCGCGCAGTTTCGCAGGGAAAATGATCCTCCCCTTGGCATCTATACCGTGATAATATTGGCCCCTGAAGACAGACATTTGGAAGATTTCCTCCACAACAATCCACTTTGCTCCACTGAGCCAACTATAAAGACGAAATAATGGCTTGTCAAGAAAAAATTTTACTTTTTTTTCATTTTATTTCGATATTCTAAGACCGCCCGATTGTGAGCGGAAAGGCTGGATGAAAAATGGTGGGAACCATCATTTTGGGATACAAAATAAAGATAGTCAACGTTTGCAGGATAAACGACCGCATATAACGAATCGAAGCCGGGATTAGCGATAGGACTGGGCGGCAGGCCATCTATCCTGTATGTATTATAAGGTGTATCTCTTCTTAAGTCAGCTCTTGTAATATTTCCGTTAAAATTCCCGCAGTTATAGACTGCTGTAGGATCACTCTGCAACTTCATGTTCCTTTTCAAGCGGTTGTGAAAAACGGCGGATATCAGGGATTTTTCCTCTTTAGACCCCGATTCCTTTCCGACTATGGAAGCGAACGTAACAAATTCCGATACTGTCAATCCTAATTTTTCTGCCCTGCTTATCATCTCCGGGGTAAGCTTTTTCCAGAATTGATTCACCATGATCTCGATGATCTTCCTTGCCCCCATAGTTTGGGTAAACCAATACGTATCGGGATATAAATATCCCTCCACGCTGGGCCCCTCTATACCCAAAGTATCAAGAAACGATGGATCTCCCGCAAGTACCATAAACTCATCCCCATTAACAAGTCCCTTAGAAACCAGGCGGGCAACAATTTCTCGCAGTGTAAGGTCTTCAGGAATAAGGACACCGGATTTTTTAACGTCACCTCTGACAAGTTTATCTATGATCTCTGTGGGAGACATGGAGCTTAAAAATTCATATTCCCCTGCCTTGATACATTTGGGGGCATTTTTTAATACGGCCAGTAGATAAAAAAATGGCCTATCCTTTATCATTCCTGCCTTATAAAGAATATCGGCAACTTCAAAGAAACCGGTTCCTCTCGGGATATTGACCATGGAGGTTTTATTTTGATTGTCTAACGGAGCTGCAGCATAGTAACGGAAAGAGAGCCATGAAAAAACGGAAACCATGAGTATCATGACGGTTAATAATATATTATATCTCTTTACCGATCTTAGCATCTCACAAACATTTCCTTTATTTCGAGTCAAACAGGCCGGCCATTTAAGAAGGGTTCAGAGAATTCAGGTACCCCTGAAGGATTAGGCCGGCAGCGATTTTATCCACCACATTTTTTCTCTTTTTCCTGCGCGTATTAGTCTCTATAAGGATGCTTTCCGCGTCCTTTGTAGTCAGGGCTTCTTCCCATCTGATCACAGGAAGGGGAAAATTGGATTCAAGTATCTTAATAAATTGATTAGTTTTTTCACACTGAATCCCCTCGGTCCCGTCGAGCCTTATCGGGTAACCGATAACGATTTTTTCAACATCGTACTTTTTAATAAATTCATCTATTGCCTGCAAGTCCTGCCTTCGATTCTTTCTCGTAATGGTACCAAGGGCCTGGGCGATAATGCCTAACTCATCACAAATAGCAACACCAATTCTCTTACTGCCGTAATCAAGACCCAATATCCTCATTATCAATTCCTTTTGAGACAATCAACAGCAAATATACTTCACCGTATTACGATGTTATAAGCGCCATGGTTCTTCTCCTCGCCGCTCATGGCCTGCCTGAAAAAGAAATCGGAATCTACCTGCCCCATAAATATTATCAATGCGGCGTAAGCGCTTTTTCGAGCAGCATCCGGCCGGATCAGTCCGGAAAACATCATTCATATTAATACAATTACTATCAATTAACAGTTGAAAAAAAGCATAAGACTCAAGAAGCAAGCAGCCTCTTCATCCAAGGACATGGAGGAAGAGGCTGGGTTAAGAGCGTACCATATAAATACTACACTAATTTTCGGAGAAGATCCTCGGAGACTTCCTTGACACCCGGAAGACCATCCACCCCGATTACCTTTACCCTTTCTTTGAAGTAATTTACCGCCGCCATCGTCCCTGTTTTTGTACAGTAGTAGATACCGTGCCTCTTATCAATAGCGCCCTCATCCTGATCATCAGCACGGGTCGAAAGCTTCTCACAACCACAAACCCGGCATACCACCTTTCCATCCTTCTCGGCCGGCTTAATGGCATCAATATAGATATTATTGGGATGATTGTTATCACCGGCACACAGTCTTCTTCCCATAATTCGTTTCTTGGAGGTATCTCTGTCGAGAACAATCTCAATTACATAGTCAAGCTTCATCCCCTCTTTTTCGAGGGCCTTAGAGAGAGCCTCCGCCTGGGGCAAATTTCGTGGAAAGCCATCTAGAAGCCATCCCTTTTTGCAGTCATCTTCTTTGAGGCGGTTTAAAATCATGGGAACAGTGATATCATCGGGGACCAGTTCTCCCTGGTCAATATAGGTCTTTGCTTTCTTCCCCAGATCAGTCCCTTTGGAGATATTATCCCTGAAGATCACGCCTGTTTCTATATGGGGCATACCATACTTTTTCTGTACAATCGCTCCCTGTGTACCTTTGCCACTCCCGTTAGGTCCGAAAATTAATACATTCACCCTTCAAACTCCTTTCGTAAAAATAATTGAACAACTATAAATTTTAATTAGAACCTTTATATCAGCCCAACATAGTCACATTTGAAAAATTTATGCGACCTCGCATCCCGCATGCCAACACAAAGGATAGCGTAAATCCTCCTCCCCCTTTGTAATCGGAAAAGGGGAAATGGGATTTTCAGGTAAAATAAGGCACCCTCCGGTTAAGGATAAAAAGAAAAGATTTTACCTATATACGGGGGACACTTGGGGGCGCATTATAATCTGATTGCAGAATATATACAACAAAATATTGATCTCTTGACAAAGATTCGTGGTAGTTTGGCAGTTTGCAAATTTTCCCCATATATCATATAAATATTTCTACGGCGCACCAGCGTAAAAACTCTTATACGCCGGATCTAATGAAGCCACTGATACCAGTACGTAAGGCCTTTAATCTTCGCTTCATATCAGCAGGTTATGGCTCCCGTTATATAAGAATGAAGAATGTCCGGGAAATTTCCCCCGAAAATTTTATACCGACTATTCTTTCCGGCGTGTTTGTATGTAACTCATTATCTTCTTGAGGCTAAAATTATTGGACTTCGCGATGTACAACTACCAGAGAACAAAACGTTATTTTGCACTTGTATCAGATGATATAAAGGATATTGCAGAAGAAGAACTTGGCTCCCTGGGAGCGTTGGAAATATCTCCAGTTTACCGTGGTCTGTATTTCACTGCAAATCGAAAAGTGCTATACTCAATTAATTATCATTCCCGCCTGATTAACCGTGTTCTTGCACCATTGATATCATTTAATTGTCATTCCGATAAATATTTATATGATAAATCGTTAGAGATCCACTGGGAAGATTTTTTAGATACTTCCAAAACTTTTGCTGTTTTTGCATCAGTATCCAACAGCACTATTAATCACTCAAAATTTGCCGCTCTTCGTTTGAAAGACGCGGTTGTTGATTACTTCCGGGAACTTACCGGCGGCATACGTCCTTCAATTGACTCAAGAAACCCTGATGTCTGGTTAAACCTGCATATTGAAAACAATAAAGCTACGATCAGTATTGATACATCCGGAGGTTCTCTCCACAGACGCGGATACCGCAAGAATAGCGTAGAAGCACCTATGATTGAGACATTAGCGGCAGCTATCATAAAACACTCAGGATGGGATGGTCATGTTCCATTGTACGATCCACTCTGCGGCTCAGGAACATTGCTTTGTGAGGCATTCATGCACGCATCCCGGATTCCTTCCGCATTTTTACGCGAGAAATTCGGGTTCGAAGCGCTGCCTGATTTCGATAATTCACTCTGGGAACAGATTAAAGCAGAAGGACTGGAAAAAATAATACAACTACCACCTAATATCATTGCCGGAAGTGATATTGATTTTGAAGCCACCAAATTCGCGACAGAAAATTGCTCTGTGATTGACAAGAAGAATGTCATTAAAATCGAACAAAAAGATGTTTTTGATATCGAGCAAATCGAAGGAAAAGTAATTGTCTGCAACCCCCCTTACGGGATCAGAATGGGTAAAAACCTGGATCTTGGCAGTTTTTATAAAAATTTGGGTGATTTTCTCAAGCAACGCTGTAATGGTTCGACCGCCTATATTTACTTTGGTGACCGCAAATATATAAAGAATGTCGGTTTGAAGACATCGTGGAAAAAACAACTTTTCAATGGTGGTCTTGACGGTCGATTGGTAAAATATGACCTGTATTGATAAACAGTAGATTACGTAATCTTCTAAGCAATATAAGCACATATCAAGCGCTTCACCGCCGATGCCAAACAAGTTTGGATTCACATCCATTTTTAAAGCCGCGAGAGAGTGTCGGTAAATTAAATTGTCATTGTCATAAGACGAAGTATTATTGACAGCCGGTGTAAAGAAAACCACAAGTCATTACTTCCTGAAGTCAATGATTGACTGATTTTAGGAACTATGCGATATTACATTATATAATGATTGAAATAGTGTGGTGCTAAAGGGAAACTAGGCACCAAACGGGGGCAAAACAAACCTAGATCGGCTGTATCTGGATAACCGCCCTACTCTACTAAGATACTTATTGGTGGGGGAGGTAATATGGCAATAGATTTCGTTTCGATTGACTTTGAAACAGCAAATGAGAAACGTGCAAGCGTCTGTGCTGTGGCATTGATTTTGTTTGAAGATGGTAAGATTACCAATGAGCTTGAATGGATAGTTTGCCCTCCCCCACATCTAAATTATTTCAATCCATATAACGTACAAATTCATGGCATAAAAGAGCCCGACATTATCGGTAAACCGGAATTTAACAAGATATGGGATGAAATTTACCACCTTATAAATAACAGAATATTGGTTGCCCACAATGCAAGTTTTGATATTAGCGTTTTACGGCAATTGTTAGATTGCTATAACTTGGATTATCCAAGTATTGAATTTGTATGCACTTGTAGTGTCGCAAGAAAAACTTGGGATAAGCAAATAAATTATACATTGAAAAATATCGGAAACTATCTTGGGTACATATTTAATCATCATGATGCCCACGATGATGCAAGAATTTGTGGACAGATCTTTCTTGATGCATGTAAATACCATGGTTGTGATTCCATTGGCGATTTGGCTAAAAAAATAGATTTACAAATGGGGATCCTTAATTGTTCCACATATTGTCCGTGCTCTGTTTCTAACCCATATCCAGGAATAAGGAAAGGGAAGTATGATAAAATTGTACTTACTGAACTTTCAAAAGAATGCATTAATGCTGAGGGGGTATTCAGTGCTAAAAATGTAGTTTTTACAGGAACATTGATTAGCATGACAAGACAAACAGCAGCACAAATAGTAGTAAGCAATGGCGGCTTTGTATCGAACACCATTAATAAGAGCACAAATTTCTTAGTAATGGGCGTACAAGATTTTGCAAGGTTCGTCGATAACAAGCAAAGCAGCAAGACAAGACGGGCTAATGAACTTATAGAAGAAGGTCAACATTTGGAGATTATAGATGAAAATGAATTTATAAGACTGATATTTCAGGAGAAACAAGAAAATGAATATTGACGAATTTAAAATTAACATTGAAAGACATGTAAATGTTTGCATTAAAGAACTTGCAAAAGATAATAGTTTCTTTGATCCCACAATAAAAAGATATGAATTAAGACCTAATAAAGGTTATGAAACTATTTTGTTGTGCAATTCTGCTGTGATAAGAGTTAAGCAATCAAAGAATAAGGAAACAAGGATGGAATTATCAAAAAAATACATAGATCTTTTTGGATTGCAGAACGAAGTAAAATATACAACTTCTGAAGTCTATTGGGGGAAATTAACATTTGATGAAAGTGTAGCAATACAGATAATAGATAATATCAAAGTTGTTTTCGAACGATGTTATACGAACGAATCGGTAGAAAGTTTCGGTTGCTGTTCAAGGTATAATGAATGTAGTGATGAAAAGAAATGTCTGCACCCAGATATTAAGTTTGCAAAAGGTTGTCACTACAAAATGCATTTAGAAAATGGACTAATCTTTTACGGTAAAAATCGTAACATTGAACATCTTAGTGGTAGTCGTAATCAAAAAAATCCTTCTTTCGTGAAAAAGTTGAATGACCTATTATAAATTTTATAACATGTTGGAATCAGTTAAGATTAACTCCATTTATTTTGCCATGCCGTATTAGCACTGAGTTACAAAGGATTTGAAGGCATTATTTCTATGCTTTATCTTGATTCTATAGCATTCAAACCACTCAAATC
>Ga0265296_1001337_pt1 | contig 28798 bp, 18 predicted proteins | sample MunlanPumphouse1_FD_189073 | JGI IMG/M metagenome (GOLD analysis project Ga0265296, IMG submission 189073) | Groundwater microbial communities from a municipal landfill in Southern Ontario, Canada - Pumphouse #1 | ecosystem: Environmental > Aquatic > Deep subsurface > Groundwater | place... | reverse complement strand
CCTAAATTTTTGGAGTTAGTGATAATTTTTACTTCTGGAAATCTCGTTTTAACTATTTCTACGGTTTTATCAATAGAAGCATTGTCAATCATCAAAACCGAAAAATCACGATAGGTTTGCGCAAATATTGACGCTAAACAATCGCTAATAAACTTTTCACTATTCCAAGTAACAATTTGAATAGAAATTTTTGGTGTGTTCATTTTATTTCAATATCTCAACGGCGATGAAAATAATCAAAAATAGCCGCGCATAATATTAAATAGCCTATCCCCAGGGGATGATTTAAATACGGAGTAAAAATATTAATCATTAAAACTGCTAAAAGCCCTAACTCCAAGCCGATTATGAAAAATTTGGCCTCGCGATTATTCTTGCATGTCGCCTGCCAACCGCGCTTTAAAACGGAAAAAATAAAGTACAGATACGCCAACAAACCGGCCAAGCCGAATTTCAGCCACATATCTAAATAGCCCCATTCAAACGCGTAGGTCGTATAAATGCCTTGATATTTTTCTATGGCGCGCGGATCAAAGCTACGATAAGTAATTGTCGCGCCAAAACCGCTGCCCACAATCGGACTTACCATAATTTCCTTCATAAGCGGCGGAAATTGCTCTTTGCGGCTTAAAATCGCCGATCCGGAAGCGTCGGTGCGATTTCCAAGAGCCGCCAAATAATTAAGCGGGTGATCAAACAACGGCACGTTAAGCAAAAAAGTAAGAAAAGCTATAGCGACCACCGCTAAAAGCAACATCACCAGACAAACGAAACCGATCTCTTTCCATTTATTCTTTTCAAAAAATTTCAAGAAAATGAGAAGGGCGAGAAAAACAAGAATAGCGGCCAACCAAAAACTCCGCGAGAAGCTTACCAATAAAACAGCGATAAATAAAACGATAAAAAGCAATAAGCCATCTATACGAGAAACCTCCTTTTTCCTTAAAAGAAGCCAAATAATAAGAAATAAAAATAAACCGATTAAACAATAAATCTGCGATTGGATAAAAACCCTGAAGATTCCTTGCGGCAAGGCGGTAATTTCTCCTAAACGCCATGGTCTCATCCAGTTATAAAGAGGTTCGGCTAAAATTTTATAACCGTGCGAAAAAACATAAAACAGAAACATTGTTTTAATGCCCAAATTCGCCAGACTAGCCGCCAGAATATGTAAAATGTTATGAATAACTTTTTCGTGTCTAATAACATCAAAGAATACAAATATCAAAGAAAAATATAGCCAATTATTAAAATCAAAAAATAGATTATCGAAAGAATGGCCGCGGATTAAACCATAAACAAAACCCCATAAAATAAAAACGGCAAAAACAGATAACGGCTTAACAAGCTGACTTCGAAAAATTTCCGTTTTAAATTTATTTTTAAAAATAAAACGGTGCAGCCAAACACCCAAGACGATTAAAAATAAAGCTATTCTTAGGGAAACGTTAACCCCATGAAAACTAAAATAGAAATAATAACCATTTACTCCGTTGATTAGCTCTAAGAGAATGAGATAAAAACCGTTTTCTAGGCTATTTAAAGTAGCCCATAGGGCTAAAACGACTGCTAACCAGAAACAAATGGCGTTAATCGCAGGAAAAAGATATCCCAAAAAAGAAAGGACTTCTATTAAAATTAAGAATAGAAGTATTTTCCGAAACGGTTGAGGGGTGAGGATCTTTAAAAAATTCATCTGGAATTGATATATTTGTTGGATTTAAGCCAAGGCGATCGAATGATTTGAATTATTTTAGCTAAAATCAAACTTATCGGCTGTATCAAAAGCAAAGTACACACTTGGCATTGCGGATAGTATTTTTTAAAAAAGTAGATCATACTCCGATTATAATGATATTGTTTGCTGTATGACAAAACCTGGCAAAAACTTTGATGACCGAAATGCACAATTTGAACATCCGGATCATAAATAACCTGATAATCCGCTCTTTTAACGCGACGGCAAAAATCTACCTCTTCAAACCAAAGAAAAAAATTTTCATCAAATGAGCCTATTTTTTTAATTATTTCCATCCGCGTCATTAAAAAAGCGCCCATTACCTGATCAACCTCTTGGAGTTTACGATAGTCAAAGTCATACTGAAAATATTCGCGCAGAATCTTTAGCCTGAGAAAGAGGTGATGCAATTTAAGCAAAATTAAAACCTGCGAACTCAGTGTGGGAAATTTTCGAACCGAAGGTTGTATCGTCCCGTCAATGCCGATTAATTGGCACCCCAAAACTCCGCAATTCTTATTTTGACGCATATAATCAACCGCCTTTAAGAGAGCATTTGAACGAAGCTCGGTATCCGGATTAAGATATAATATAAATTCTCCGGTGGCTAAAGCCAGCGCTTGATTATTAGCCCGAGCAAAACCAGCGTTATGTTTGTTGATAATAAGTTTAATTTTATTATCGAAGCGGCGTTTTAATATCTCCGCGCTGCCATCCCGCGAATCATTGTCTACAACAATAACTTCAAATTTTAAATTCTTGGTTTCATGAAAAATCGAATCTAGACAACGCTCAATAAGCGGTCTAACATTCCAATTAACAATTAATATTGATAGATCCATGCCATGAATTATTAATTACGAATTACTAATTACTAATTAAATTTCGAACTTCTTGCTCCAATATCATTTTAAACAATCTGGGGAAAAAGAAAAGCGCCCCCGCAAACCAAGGGAGCGCGCCGTAAAAATCCGTACCAGGTAGTAAAAATTAAAAATTACGAATTACGAATTACTCGCCCGGTTAAATCCTGCGGAGCAGGAGCGGCAAAGCCGCTATTTAACGGGGTAAATCAGTCCTTGAGACAGCGGACCGAAAAGCCGTTCAATTTAATGTTTGGATTCCGGTAGACCATGGCGTTACCGTTCGTCACATACCATTCCCAAACATTAGATGTATTACTCTCTAAAGAAGACCACGCAACGGCGCCATTGCTGCGACCGGTGACCGCCCCGTCAGTTTGGCGATAGCCGGCCAAGAGAGCGTCAAATCCTGAAGTACCGCAATTATCTAGCGTGCTTGACAAATAACAATCTGAAGCTTTTTTCAATTTATTTCCCTCGTTCGTGCCTCGGTAACCGGCCGTAGATGTGTTGTATGGAAAGTCCGTGGCGCAAGTGCCAGAAGTGCACACCGCGCGTTCCAAGGCGACCCACTCATAATGTGAAGGTAGGTGCCAACCGGTTGGACAGATGCCTTGCACCGGGGTCGTGCAGGCAGGGTGATCACCTACTCCGGTACAGTCCGCGTTCGTGCATGTGCCGTTACACGAGGCGGCCCCGCACATAGCTTGAGCCCATTGGTACAAACCGCCGTCCGAGGTACAGTTGGCTTCATTATCTGAATAACAGTATTTTTGTATGGAAGCGCAGCTGGTTCCTTGATTTTGAACCGTATCACCTCCAGTCGTGCAAGCGCCAACATATCCGTTGGTGCAGGAAGTTATCTTCATTCCCACATTCAAATGTTGTTTAAGCCAGCACTGAAGACCGATTTGAACCGTGGTGTAGGTTTGCCCGGCGTAAGTAATCGCGGTCCCGCAAGTCTGGAGAGAGGTGATGGTAGTGGCTACGCTATTGGTGATCTGAGAGTAAGAAGCGTCAGAGTAAAGCTCGTAGTAAGAATCCAGGGTGCCACCGTCTTTGGTGGCTAGATCAGTGTTACTCTCCATGTAAGCAGCCAGACGGTAGTTCTGGCCATAAGTATCTGATTTGTAGATATAGCAATAGTCTGAGTTTTTTGGGTCTTTGGGGAGTTCGTTCAGGAAAGAAGGCACCAGAACAGACAAAGGAGCTGGAGAGCCCGGATAGTTCACGCAGCCACCGCTAGACCAGACAGGATATTGATTGTTGGTCAGATAATAGAGTTCTACTGCGTTTCTCAGTCCTTTGAGTTGTTGGGCCCTACTGGCGTCTCTGGCTTTGGCTCTTTGAGTGTTTAGGGTGACCATAGCCGTGGTAGAGAGAAGGCCAATGATAGCTACACGACCAGGAGTTCGATGAGAGTAAAGCCTTTACCTGGAGCGTGGAACCCGAAGCGTGGAGCGTGGTCCCCTACTCTCTCTCTCTCTCTCGTTTCTGAGCTAATAACATCTTCATAATTCATAATTATTAATTCGTAATTCGTAATTCATTCTGACTTCTATTTTCTATTTACTAGATTCTATTTTCTATAAAACTAACTCCTGGCTGAAGGGACCAAAACTGATTTTAAATTTTCAAAATCCTCAAGAATTAAACCTTCGCCGCGAATCGTAGCCATGGCCGGATCATCCGTAAGATTAACAGGGATATTAATACGCTCACGAATTAATTTATCAAGCCCCTTAATCAATGATCCGCCGCCAGATAAAACTATTCCCCTTTCGTAAATATCAGAAACAAGCTCGGGCGGAGTTTTTTCAATCGTATCAGCAATGCTTTCTACAATCGTTCTTAGGGTCGGAATAATCGCCGAACGAATTTGATCATCGTTAACAATAATTTCTCTGGGCAAACCCGACATTAAATCGCGGCCTCTAATTTTCATTTCTTGATTTCGATCTAACGGCGCGGCCGAACCTATTTTAATTTTTATTTCTTCTGCTGTTTGATCGCCGATTAAAACGTTAAATTTCTCGCGGATATATTGAATTATATTTTTATCCAAAGTCTGCCCGCCAATATTTAAACTCTTATGGGTTACTACGCCAGACAAAGAAATCACGGCAATCTCGCTCAAACCGCCACCGATTTCCACAATTAAATTTCCAATTGATTCGTGAATCGGCAAACGCGCCCCGATCGCCGCGGCTACCGGTCGTTCCACCAGAAAAACCTCTCTGGCTCCAGCCTGGATAACTACATCTTCCACGGATTTCTTTTCTACTTCTGTTACATCAAGAGGAATTGACGTTACCACGCGTGGCCGTTGACCCAAGCCCATATTCCCGCGGAATACTTTCTCAAACAGAACTTTGAGCATTTTTTCCGTAACCTCAAAGTCGGAAACTACGCCACATACTATCGGCTTAATAACAGAAACGTAGGTCGGCGACTTGCCCAACATTTTCAAGGCATTACTACCAATGGCAATAATGCGGTCGGATCTCAGATTGACCGCGACAATTGAAGGTTCGTTCAGAACCAAGCCTTTATCTTTCATATAAATACGAACGTTGGTGGTGCCGAGATCGAGACCAATATCCTTGGAAAATATACCTAATAATTTATTAAACATAGTAGGTAGTAAAAATTACGAATTAAAAATTACGAATTACTTGGAGCTTGAAACTTGGAACATAGAGCTTTAAGTTTCACGCTTCACGCTTTAACTTTTTAATTATTTCATTTGCCGACAATAATTCTATTTTACTGTTGGCGCGTTCTTTATATTCTACTTTATCGCCTGTTTTTTGGCTAATCACCAATCTTGTTGGAATACCGATTAAATCGGCGTCTTTAAGTTTAACGCTCGCGCTTTCGTCGCGATCGTCGAATAAAACATCGAGGCCAGCTTCTAATAATTCATCGTAAAGCTCTACGGCTTTCTTGCTTATATCCTTGTCTTTGGCGTCCAAACAAAGAAGATGAACGTCAAAAGGCGCAACGCTTTTTGGCCAAACAATACCCTTCTCGTCAGATAAACATTCAACGATTATAGCCATTAATCTGCCTACGCCAATACCGTAACAACCCATAACAACGGGTTTCTGTTTGCCGTCCGCATCCATGAAAGAAAGTCCCATTTTTTCACTATATTTTACGCCGAGCTTAAAAATGTGACCCGCCTCAATGCTATTTGCGGCTTGAAGTTTTTTCCCGCAATGCGGACAGGAATCTTTTCCTTTCAGAATCTCGTTATTTGCGCCCCAATTGCACTTTTCGCATAGAACTATTTTATCTTCTCCTGATTCGCTCAACACCATAAATTCGTGGGAATAATTTCCACCGATCGCGCCGGAAGAAGCTTCCACGGGAATGGCTTTTAATGAACAGCGTTTATAAATTTTAAGATACGCTTCTTTTGCTTTTTCATAATATTTATCTAAATCTTCTTCAGTGGTATGAAAACTATAAAGATCTTTCATAACAAATTCGCGCACGCGCAAAAGACCGCCGGTAGAACGCATTTCGTTTCTAAATTTATTTTGAATTTGATACAAAGCCAAGGGCAAATCCTTATAAGATTTAACGTACTGAGCGGCTAAATCGGTAACAACCTCTTCGTGCGTCGAACCAAGAGCCAACCATTTGTCGTGGCGATCTTTAAATTTAAAAAGGGGCGGATCCATCTTTTCCCAACGCTCGGAGCGCTCCCATAATTCGCGCGGTTGAAGAGCGGGCATAAAAATTTCTTGTCCGCCAATATTATTTATTTCTTCGCGAATAATATTTTCTATTTTCTTAAGAACCATTAGCCCCAATGGGTTTAATGTCCAAACACCGCTTATCAACTGATTAATATAACACCCTTTTAGCAATAATTGGTGATTTTTGGTTATCGCCTCCTTCGGAATATCCCGGAGAGTTTTAGCAAAAAATTTAGATTGGAACATATGATAGTTAATTCAAAAGTTAAAAGTCAAAAGTCAAAAGTATAAGTCAAAAGTCAAAATTTTTAATTGGTTGGTTTATTGACGTATAACGCCTTTAATAAGTTTAAAAATATCTTTATAAGTTAAAATAGCCATTAATCCGATCAAAATCCAAAAGCCGATATAATCAACATAGCCCTCTAGTTTACGGTTAATGGGTTTTTGACGGATGCCCTCTAAAATATAAACCAATATTTTTCCTCCGTCAATGGCCGGAATGGGTATCAATTGAGTTGCGGCAATAGCCAAAGACAAAAATGCAACAAATTGAATCAAATAATCAAATCCGATTCTCGCTGCTTCGGTAGTTATGGCAGCTAAACCGATAACACCAACAAATTCACCAATCATCCGATGTTCAGTAATAAGATTTTTAACGATAAGATAAAGACCGTAAAAAATAGAGCCGAACATTTGAAAGGTTTTCAAAAAACCATGCCAAATAGCCGAATACCAGGGAAAAGATATTTTTCCTATCCGGGCCAAAGCTACCCCGATAACACTCTTCTTGTTCTCTTGTTCTGTTCCCGAAGCGCCAAAAACCTTATCCGAGGTTTTAGTTTCAAGCTCGAACTTTAATAGTTGTTTATGGCGGATAACCTCGAGATTAATTTTACCTTGGGAATTACCAATTACATCTTGCGCTTGTTTTACCGAAGAACTAACCGCGTCAATATTATTAATGCGAGAAACGATATCTCCTAATTTTAATCCCGCTTTCTGGGCTGGAGAGTCTTGTTGAACATAAATTATCGTTAAATTAACATCTCTAATATGGGCGTTAGACGAACGAACGGCGTCAACGTCTTGATAAGAGCCGATTGAAAAGGCGCAACTTAATAATACAAAGGCTAAAATAATATTAAAAATTACGCCGCCCGCTGCCACTATCGCCCGCTGCCACCAAGGCTTAGAAAAGAAACCCGTGCTCACGGATTGGTTACCAACGCTCTCATCGCCACCTTCCTCAATCCGATTTAAACCGCCGAAAGGTATCCAATTCAAAGAATAAATAGTGCTTTCCGAATGAATTTCCTCCGGCAATTTACCGAAAAAGAATTTCCATCGACCACGCTCTTTATAGACTCCGCAAATGCGTGGCGGATAGCCGATACAAAATTCGTCCACTTTTATTCCAAAAAGTTTACAAAAAATAAAATGACCTAGTTCGTGAACAAGGATTAAAACACCTAACGAAATTATACTCGCCAAAATCGCTATAAACATTTTAGATCGTCATTATTTCCTTCTCTTTACGTTCCCCGATCAAACATATTTCTTCTTTATGTTTATTGATCTTTTCATCGAGTTCTTCTAATAGAGAATATTTATCGTCTTCGGTAATAGTTTTATTCTTTTCTTCTTTGATAATTTCGGTGCGAATTTCGTCGCGGATGTTTCTAAGCGCGACTCTACCCTCTTCCAATTTTTCATTTAAAATTTTTACTAATTTTTTGCGCATTTCTTCATTTAATGGAGGCAGGTTAATAAAAACCGTATCTTCTTTAACCGTCGGCATTGTGCCTAAATTAGCAGCCACTAAAGCCGATTCAATGTCTTTGATAATAGTCTTGTCCCAAGGCTGAATAAGCAATGTGCGGGGATCGGGCGTACTAATACTAGCTAATTGCTCCAAAGGAGTTCTTGTGTCATAGGCATTAACCATAATACCTGATACCAAATTAGCAGAAGCGCGATTTGTTCTAATGCCAGCAATATTAGATTTTAATTTTTCTATTACTTTTATAAATTCTTGATCCTTAGAAGAAAGTTCAAACATATTTTTTAATTTTATTTAATTACTAAGAATTAAAATTATAGACTGCTATTATTATCAAGCGAGTGAGAGAAATGAAATTTTCATTTCATTTCCGAGCGAGCGCGGATAACACAGGGTTAATGCCCTTTATTTTTTTAATTTTAAGCGAATGAAAGTTGGAATTTCCAATTCTTCGTCGGAAGACAGAAGTTCTTCGGTTTCCTTGTCTATTTTAACTGAGCGATTAATTTGTACGGTTGGCTTAATTCCCGTTTTTTCGTCCTTTTTGGGCGCGTAGTCTTTGTTGCTATTTGATTCTTCAATATTGATTGTTTTTGTGGTCGGTTGAGCCGAGGAAGTAATATCAATATTATAATCGTCGAAATTTGTGGCAATTACCGTGATTCTTATTTCTTCTCCCATCGCTTCATCAATAATTGCGCCAAAAATTATTTTGGCTTCTGGGTGGACTTTTTCGGTGATACAAGATGCAGCCTCATTAATTTCGTTCAAGGTTAAATTTGATCCGCCGGTCACGGTGAATAAAACACCTTTTGCTCCTTTTATGGAAACGTCTAAAATCGGATTTTCGATCGCGATTTTAACAGCTCTGATTGCTCGCCCATCGCCCTCTGCCTTTCCCATACCCATTAAAGCTGGTCCACCAGACCGAATAATATCTTTAACGTCGGCAAAATCTATATTTACCAAACCAGGGATTGTGATTATTTCCGAAATACCGCGAACCGCTTGCTCTAAAACATCGTCTGCGATCTTAAAAGAATGAATTAGAGGAGTCAGTTTATCTATTGAACAGAGCAACTTTTCGTTATGTATAACAACTGCGATATCTACCTTGTTGATTAAATTCTGTAAACCCTGTTCGGCAATTTTAGAACGGTAACCGCCCTCAAAATTAAAAGGCTTAGTAATAATAGCAATAGTTAAAATTCCTAATTTTTTAAGAATGTCTGCCACAAAAGGCGTAGCGCCCGTTCCGGTTCCTCCACCCAAACCGCAAGTCAAAAAAACTAAATCTGAATTTTTTAAAAGTTGTTCTATCTCTGATTGATTTTCTTCGGCGGCCTTAAGGCCGAGTTCGGGATTGCCGCCAACCCCGAGTCCGTGTGTTAATTTTCTGCCAATTTTTAATTTACGGTGAGCGCTGGTAATAGCCAAAGCTTGATTGTCAGTATTAACAGCGATCAACTCTACTCCGGTTATTTTAGTCTGCATTAATCGGTTAATTACCGCGCAACCGGCGCCGCCAATGCCGACGACTTTAATTATTGTCGGACTTAAAACATTGCTATCTGATAATTTTTTGTTGTTTTTTGAAGATTCTTTTAATTTGGACATATTCTATGGAATAAATCTTTTAAAAACATTATTTAGAAAACCGCCCATTTTAATTTCGCCTATTCCTCTTTTAAGCAATGGTCTGATATTACTACCCCATAAAAGTAGACCTGTAGCTGTCGCGAAACTTGGATCATAAGCTTTTTGCATAACACTATTAAAACCGCTGGGTATACCTAAAGATGCCGGTAATCGAAAAACTTTTTTGGCTAATTCCGGCAATCCGGCTAATTTCGCGCCACTACCAGTTAAAATCACCCCTGCCGGCAATTTAGCGCTTCTATCAATTACCATTAATTCTTTATCAATTAATTTAAATATTTCTTCGCAGCGCGCTTCAATAATCTCTACTAAATCTTTTTTTGAAATTACTCCTTCTTCCGAACTATTTAATTCTTTAAGATTTATAGTGTCATTTTTATAACTCGGTTTAAATATGGCCGCGCCGTAATTTAATTTAACAGCCTCGGCTAAATCAAGCGGTATTCTTAAACCAATAGCAACATCCGAAGTAATATGACGAGAGCCAATAGGCAAAACTTTGGCCGTCAAAATATCTCCTTCTTCGAATACGGTTAAACACGTAGTTGTGCTACCGATATTAACAACGGCTACGCCTAATTCTTTTTGTCTTTTATTTAAAACCGCTTCGGCGGTAGCTAAAGGAGTAAAAACTAATTCATCTTCGTTAATGCCAACGCGGTGCAAACATTTTCTTAAATTTTTTATTTGACTACTCAGACCCAAAATAATTTGCGCGTCTACTTCTAGCCTAACCCCCGTCATACCAATCGGGTCTTTAATGTCAGGTTGGTTGTCAACCGTAAATGAACGAGGAATAACGTGCAAAATTTCATAATTTGGCGGCGTAGCTACGGTCTGCGCGCCTTCAAGCACGCGATCAACATCGGCTTGTTTTATTTCTCCATCTGCTCGAGAAATAGCAATTACTCCCTTGCTTTCCTGGGAAATGATGTGAGTTCCTGAAATACCAACAAAAGCATGGTTAAGAATAGTTCCCACGCTTTTTTCGGCTTGCTCCCAACAGCTGGAAATACTGGAAACCGTGTCTTCAATGTCCGTAATAATACCTTTGGCTAAACCCTCAGAGCGTCCTTCAGACAAACCAATAATTTGCAAACTCCCGTCTTCTTTGGTTTGCCCAACCGCAATGCGGATAGCGCCGGATCCAATATCTAGGCCGGTAATTAAATTATTATTATTCTTCTTCATAATTAATAATTGTCATTTATATAATATACTAAACGATTTGAAAATATTTTTCAACCTTTAAGGATTGATATAAAATGGGGCAGAAAAATAATTATACCGACAATCAAAGAAAAAACAGCAGCTAAAAAAACAGCGCCAGCCATAATATCTTTGATAAATTTGGCGGTGTGATCAATCGCCGGCCTAAACAAATCTACAACTCTTTCTATAACCGAATTAATTAATTCTAAGACCAAAACCATGCAGACTAACAAACAAATCACTATACGTTCATATAGTTTTAAGGGTAAAATAAAAGCTAAAAATAACGCTGTGACAGCCGCTAAACTTTGTACACGAAAACTTAATTCATAACGGAAAGTATAAATTATTCCATTAAAAGCGCTCTTAAAACTACGAATAGCGCTGGATATCTTAAGGGGCATAATCAATTATTAAAAATTTTATTAAAAATAGATTGGGCCAAGTAGTTCATTTTCTTTTCGTCTTTTTTAATCTGATGATCGTATCCCAAAAGATGTAGAATACCATGAACTATAAGCCAGACCGATTCTTCTTCTATTGAACGATTGAACCTTTGAGCTTGTTTTTTGATTTGTTCTAAACAAAGTATAAGTTCTCCATTAAAAGCTTGTTTAATTGGAAAATCCAATTTCCCAAAACTTAAAATATCAGTAATTGTATTTTTGCCTCGCCATCCCCGATTAATTTTTTTTATTTCCGTTGGCGATACGAATACAACCGATAAATTTAAGTTGCTATTTAATAACTTTAAAATTTTATGGATGTTGTTTTTTGTCTTTCGAATATTAATTTTATCTATCGTCAGATTATTGACATCAATCAACATATCTCTCTTTAAGCTAATTAATAAGGGGTATCCAATCCCGTGTTATCCGCGCTTGCTCGGAAATGAAAATGAAATTTTCATTTCTCTCGCTCGCTTGATAATAAAGGATATTAAACACTAATAAATCATATCTCCTGTTTGATAAATTTCCGAATCTGGGACGATTATAACGTCTTCCCATTTAAAATTACGTTGGAGAAATACTTGTTTCGAAAAAATCGGCCTTTTCTTTCCTCCTTCAACAAGATACACGTCTTCCTTATTCTCGTATTTAATTAAGACGCCGTCCGGACGAACGGGCGGTGGAAAAATTTCTTCGCTGACCGGCGGAGTAGTGGTTTCATTAACCGGTGGCGTTATTTCTGAAATAGGCGCGGTTATAAATTTAAAACTTTTAATCATCATTTTAAAAGTCGTTTTGAAGTTGGCCGCCGTTTCAGTGCCGAGATTGTACGTTAAAATATAAATTTTATCGTCTTTACTGATAAATAAATTCAGGCTGCTGGGATCCCAAACTGCCGATTGGCCATCGATTGTCACTTCGCGTACTTTGTCGACTTCGACATCAGGCGATTGCTTCAAATACCAATCTTTAGGCGAAAAACGATCAAGGTTATCTTCAACGGATGCTTCTAAAAATTCTGAAGTGTTGGTGACAATGATAACCTGCGAAAGATCAGTTTCCGGCATGGGCTTAATCAACCAAGAGGAAGGATAAAGCAAAGAATATGACCACGTCGGGTTGGTATATAAATTGACTAGACCCGAATTAGCCAAATCCTGACCCGCGCTCAAAGGATTTTTAAGCGCCGCAATTTCGTCGCCATCCAAAGTACCATTGCCGTTAGTGTCCAAATTACTAGGCCCGGTTTGATACAGTTGCTCTTCTGTGTTGGTCAAATTGTCTTGATCGCTATCTATGGTTGAGCTTACTTGCTGGCCGATAATCACATCCCCTTGGTTCGCGGCATTGGTTTTATTTTTATCAACAATTAGGGCAAATATGTCCGAAGGAATTACCGGCACACTCACATTAATTGTAGTCGTTAACGCGTCAAATTTACCCTCTGGAATAGTTGTCCAAATACTATTTTTATAGTAACCCAAGGTAATAAATTTTTCCCATCGCGAATCTATCAAGTTCTTATTATAAGCAATTGAAATAGTAATATTTTTATTAATAATCGGCGCGTTGGGTAATATTTGATAAACGCCGCCTACAACCGAATAATCGGCAAAATCCTTGGATAATGAAGTAGCTTTAACTAATTGATAGCTGTTATTTTCCGTTAAGGCACCGGCGGAAAAATCAATTTTCGCGCGAGAAACTACTTGTCCGGTTGCTTCATCTTTAATTTCATAAGTCAATAATAGCGGATCAGAGGATGGCGTTGTTTCGGTTGAAGCGCCGGAATTAATCGGAATAATTGCTTTGTTTTTATTCAAATAATTTTTTGACCAATAGATAAAACCAAAAATTGCCGCGACCACGACAATAATAATCCCCAAGATAATAACTAAAAATTTAACATTAATATTGATAAATTTTAGTTTTATTTTTTCTTGCGGCTTGGATTCGGTCACGGACGCAGTCGGTTGGGCTCTAAATTTGCCATGCCTAAATTTAGACGGCATAGCATAAACTGTTCCGTTATTTTCAATTTCCATGTCCGGGACATTTGGCTCTTCTTTGTTTGGGAAATTATTATTTAATTGGTCTTCTGGCATATAATTTAAAATTATTTATTCAATATTTCTAATTTTTTTATTTCTTCCTGTAAATCAAATAATTTTGCGTCGGGAACCGCGCTTAAAGGATTGATATTATTTTTTACTTCTTGCCCGTCGCTTATACCATCATTATCCGTGTCTGCCTTAAGCGGATCAGTATAATAAACCTTTGCTTCTTCATAATCAGTCAGTCCGTCTCCGTCCGTATCAATTTTATTTTTATCTGTTTCCATTTGCGATTCTTCGTCATCGCTTAATCCGTCGCGGTCTGAATCGGGCTTAATATTAACCGCCTGATTTTGTTCTTGGTTCGGTTCGGTTTGCGTTTCAATCTTTTTATCCGAACCAGCAAGCTTTGTTCCCTTAAAAGAAGGCAAAAACCAGAAATAAACAACTGCGATTAAAATTAATATCAGAACAACTATTCCGACAAAAAAAATGATTTTTTTTAAGTTAATATTTGAATCAGGTGATTTTACCGGTTGTTGTTCCGCAAAATCGTTCGGCGTTGCTTCAATCGTCGATGATTTTAACGGCTCTATTTCTTCTAAAATATCTTTAGGCAATTGAATGTTTTGATCATTTTTTGGCTCGTCCATAGATCGTGAATTATAAAATTAAAATTAAATAATTTATAACGTAAAAATATTGCGGCAATAAACAGTCCTATATTGCCCCCCCCTCTGTGCCATCGCCACCAGTAATAACTGCTGTGTTGGCAGATTGAACCGTCGTGCCTGGAGTTTTTCCTGTCGCGGCCTTCGGGGTAACTTCGAATTTGATAGTGGCGCCGAGGTCAGCTGAAACTAATTTATAAGTTTTGGAAGTGGCGCCGGTAATTGCCGTGTTGTTTCTATACCATTGGTAAGTGGAAATACCTTGTAAATCATAATTGGCGTCATAATATGTATAGTTGCCGGTTAAAGTTTTACCGACCCAAAGAGTTCCGGTAATGGTAACATTTGAAGCTACTGGAGCGATATTAGGGATAATTACACCGACGGATTGAACTGCTTGGCCCGGAGTTGATCCTACTGAGGCCCTCGGGGTAATTTCGAATGTGATGGTGGCGCCGAGATCGTCCGAAACTAATGTATAAGTTTTGGAAGTGGCTCCGGGAATTACATAATAATCTCCGTTATAATGCGCTGGACCGCCAAGGTAGTCAGAGTGTTTATTTGTCAACCATCTGAAAGTGGAAACATCTGCATCGTCCTCTTTATCATAATAGGAATAATTGCCAGTTAAAGTTTCACCGACGTTATAAATATTGTTGATATCGGTAATGGTAACATTTGAAGCTACTGGAAGAGAGTTAATAGCTATACTGGCAGATTGAACTACGCCCGGAGTTGATCCTGCTGAGGCCCTCGGGGTAATTTCGAATGTGATAGTTTTACCGGAGTCAGCTGAAGTTAATGTATAAGTTATGGGAGCAGGCGGAGTAGTTATAGTGCCTGAAGAAATTTCCACACCGTCTCTGAGCCACCTGAAAGTGGAAACATCTGTATCGCCATCAGCATCAGTATAGGTATAGGTGCCGGTTAAAGTTTGGTAGACATTAGGAGTTCCGGTAATGCCAACCCCTGAAGCTAATGGAAGAGAGTTAATGGCTATGCTGACAGATTGAACCACGCCCGGAGTTATTCCTGTTTTGGCCACCGGGCGAACCAGGAATTTGATAGTTTTGCCGGAGTCAGCTGAAACTAATGTATAAGTTCGGGAAGTTATGGGAGTGGCACCGAAAGAAATTAGCACGCCGTCTCTGTACCATCTAAAATCGGAAGCACCTTCTGGGTCGTTATCAACATCATTATATTCATAGGCGCCGGTTAAAATTTCACCGACATTGGGAGTTCCTATAATGCCAACCCCTGAAGCTACTGGAACGGAGTTAAGAATAACTGTGCCATTAGATGGAACTGCCTGGCCAGGAGTTGTTCCTGCCGCGGCTTTCGGGGTAACTTCGAATGTGATGGAGGCGCCGAGGTCAGAAATAACTACTGTATAAGTTTGGGAAATGGCGTCGGGAATTTCCACGCCGTCTCTGAGCCATCTGAAAGTTGATTCGAATTCGATATCGCCATCTGTATCAATATAGGTATAAGTGCCGGTTAAAACTTGGCCGACTTTAGAAGTTCCGGTAATTTTAACATTTGAAGCCATTGGGGCAGAATTAGAAAAGGGATCTACCAAAGGATCTTCCGCCAGGGTTGGATCGTTTTTTAAGGTGTAGACCGTATTAAAGCAAGCGCAGGTTGACGGACTCACGCAAGGTTCCTTAAAATTATAATTCATAATTTTAGGCCTGCATTCATCTTCTAGCAATAACGACATCTTGAAGTTGAATCTGTCAGCGCGGCTAACTTCAGGAGCTGATTTCTTCCAATAGCACCAACGATGCGTTGCGCACGTAGAACTATCATAAGAACCGCATGAATGATCCCAGCTATTTATAGAAGTATAATTAAAATTGCTATATTCAAAGTTAGCATAAATTCTGGCGTATTCAGGTTGGCATTTTGGATTTTTAGCTTCATCCCAATAACACCCGAGATTATCTTCGCACGCAGAACTAGTATCATAAGAACCGCATGATTTCAGCTGATATTGATAGATGCTCGAACCAAGAGCGCATGCGTATCTCTTTTGATCCGGATTATAGCAAGTGCCGCCACACTGATTATCGTTAGCCGGACAATTAACGCACACCCCTGCCTTAAATTGATTTAAAGGATCGACTGGCAAAGATTTTCCCAATTCTTGGCCCAGCGTTTGCTGCCAAGATAGCCAACGCGAAGTGCTCAAACCCGATATATAACTTCCTGATTCTAATTTAGGATAAAATCCGTTATCATTTTTATAGATTTCCAAACTTTTGGCCATATCGTTAATATCATATAACCTAGATAAATCTCGTTGGAGGCTTGCCTTCTGTCCAGTTGAAAAATCTATATTTGTGTTAAATTTCCAATTAGCTACCAATTGATTATAGATCTTGAGAGTTTCGGAAGACGCGCCATCATTATATGAAAGCAGGTATATATTTGTATTAAGTTTGTTATCTTTCATATTCACTGCTCCAACATAAACGGTTCGGCCCTCTTTGGCTGATACGTAACCATCAACCAAAACAGAACTTGGCGAACCAGGATTGGATACAAATCTATTGTACCAATCAATAGGAGTTAAATGATCAAGATTTTTGTAAACCTGTAGGCCTATTACATCGCCGGTTGGGACGTTGTCTTTTTTGGCCATAATAATTAAATTCTGCAACATATCACTGCCAAGATTACCAGCTGGACTCACCACTAAATCAGGCAATAAACATGCCTGACAATCCTTTCCGCCACAATCAATGCCACTTTCATCAGCATCCTTGGTACCGCTGAAACAATGTGCGGCCTTATTTTGAAGAGATGGACTGCCACTATCGCGACAATATTTTAATTCATAATTAGTCTGATCCGCATTGGCCTCATATAACCATGGATGTTCGCATAAGAAAACTTCGATGTTAGCTAAACCCAAGGCGTTGCCAATATCGCCCTCAAATTTGGCTGTTGCTATTAAATCGGAATTACCGTTTTGATTATTAATCACAATATTGGCTTTATCGTGGAACTCGAACGGCGTAGTAATAGCGCCAATAACAGCCAGATTACTTTGTGACCATACCCAGTCCCAACTATAGCCAGGAACTGAATAAATTTTGTCTCCTGTCGCAGTTTCAGCCTGAGCGGAAAATTCATAAACGCCTGTTTTAGTTATTAAATATTGTCCCGTCTTGTCGATAACTGACGGCGGCAAAGGATTTGTCATCAATACTTCAATTTTACTTATTCGGCAAATCTGGGCATTATTTGTTACATTAAAAGTCCATTGATAATTAACCGGCAAACCGTATCGGCTTAAAATGTTATTAATAGTAACCCGATATGTTCTACCCGCTTCCAGAATATTCGCGGGGATAAAATTAACAGTGGTTTTTCCTTCGGAAACAGTGGTTCGAATGTTGCCTTCTATGAGGCAATATTCGGGAGCTGGCCGGTATGGACGCATAATAGCGGCCTTCGCTTTCGGAAAAAGCGATCTCCAGAAATTAACAAATATATTTTTTAAATTATTAAAATTCAATATTTCGCGTGGTAGTCCCGTGTCAGTGTCGCAAAGATAATCTACCCTGAAAGTACTATTATTAATAGAGTCTTGATTCATTGTTTGATCAAAGGTGGCGGAGATTATTTGGTTAAGGCAGGCTGTTTCTGGGTCGGGTTTATGTTCGATAACTGAAGGCTGTGTCGCTACGATTAACTTAACTTGATCAGATTTATTTTGCGCGGTTCCTTTGATATAAACTTCGCCTAATCCAACGGGGTTGGCTGTAGTCTCGGCTTGAGGGCCACTTGAAGACAAGCTACAAACCGAATTCAGCCCTCCCCAAGGATCAATTACTACCTGACTCCAGGCCCAAGAAAATTGATTGGTGTACAAATAATTACAATTAGTGGTTATTACTTCGCCGCTAAAATTCTGAGTCTCGGGTGGCGTAATTTGCGCTTGTTGGGGATTTATACAAACCTTGTTAAGCGAGCAAGTATCCATACCCGAGGCTGCGGTTTTGAAATACCAAATATAATCATCTTTTGGAGTGCCGTCGCTGAGATTATTGCGATTGCCGTCTAATTGATAACCATTGTAATCTTTAATGCCATTATCCCCGCTTTTAAGCGCAACTTTATAAATTGTATTGTTGTCTAAAAATTTTGGCTGGGGAGGATCAGCGCTGTCTAAAAGCTGTAACAAAAACATGTTTGAACCGGGAGTGATACTAACCGGCAGCAAGGGAGTAGCATTATCGCATAATACAGGGTTTTCCAGAGTTCCTTCCGGGCAGGCGAATAATTTAATATTATTTGAATCCAAAGTGACGACTCTCACAGAGCGATCAAATTTTGCAACCACAAGAGCGTTTATACAGGCGTCAATTGAAGATTTCCATGGCGATGGCGATTGCCCGCCCAATGAACAATCAGAGCAATCCTGATTTTCAATAACCCGAGGACCGCCCAAATCAACTATAATTTTACCGCAGGTGCGATTCTCTTCTGGAGTCTGAACACAAACTTTGCCTGAAATCGAAGCGATTACAGTCGCCTCACCCTTACTATTAGAAGTGGCAACGCCAATTTTTGGATCAACCGAAGCAACAACTGTTGCTACGATACTATCGCCGGAACTCCAAGTAAAATTATTAACGCAGATGGCGTTGCCGGCCGAATCTTTAGCGTAAGCATAATAATCAACATTAACTCCAACCTCGCCTACTGTTTTAGAGCTCGGCTGAACCTCAATAGTGCTGACACTACAAAAATTATTAACATTAGTGGATGTTCTAAAAGTAAAATTTTGACAAGGTTTATTCTGCCAACTACAAGAGACGAGAGAGGTGCCCATCGCTACCCCTTGTTCGGAAACTATGCCTTTGCCATCTTCGCCCACGACAATTTCAATTTTATATTCAGTGCTAGTTTTTAAGCGACAAGATTTAGGAGAAAATACGACGACGGTTTGTGATTCAAGATCATGATTATAACTGCTAATTGTTCCTGAGATATAACATCTGCCATTAATCGTTTTACCCTCTTCTGTTGATTGACAGGGGCTATTATAAGAAATTTTTATATTATCATTATTAAGAGTGCCAAAATCCATTTTTGTACTAAATGTCAGGGTGACGTCAGTATTTATCGGCATGCCATTATCTAATGGATCTATAATCGCCGCCATCCTAAATTCCGCCCGTGCATATGGGCCACTCTGCGTACCACCACAAAAAGAAGTATCTTCCCAAACTGGCCTTGAGTAACAACATTTTATATCTTGCTCTTTCATACCGCAACCCATATTACTGCCGCAATCACTGTCTTTTAGACAACCACAACAAAGGCCGCGGCTAGAGCCAGAACAATCTAATTGATCGGCCGTACATGCTAAACGATCACTCAAATTTTTACATTTATCGGGCGAGGCGGCGGGATCACAACAACAGCGACAATCTCCGCTATTGGTCAGACAGCTAAAAACTGGACTATTAGAGCAAGTGCCGCTTTGCGACGGGCAGATATTATCATAACATTGTTGACCCGGACCGACTTCATTTTTTAAAACCGTGAATGAAACCGGATTGCTATCAGGGAATCCCGTCTTTTTAACTATAACCTGATTATCGCCAAAACTCGAACTAGCTGGAACTTGGGCATCAATAGAAGTATCCTGCCAGCTGATGATGGTAGAATTTATATTATTTTTAAAAACTAAAAATGAAGTCGGAATTGGGGAACCTTGCGATGAGCCAAATCTTTTACCAGCAGCTTTAATGCTATCTAGCCAATAACCTCGACTTTGATTTAAATTTGGACTACCTGTTTGTATATTGACTACTGAAATAAGACATGCGCCGATTCCCGTGCCAGCACCAGTTACTTCAAAATCGGCGTCGGCATATAAAATTGATGACGCCTGGCAAGCGCCGCCAACTGAACATTGGCCGCCGCATAAATCCCAGGTTACGCATTGTTTGGTATCCAATCTGCAGCAAGCAGCCGTTCCAGTACAACTACTATTAGTAGTACAGCCAGACGTTGAAGAAATATTTTCAGTAGCTCCTTCGCTATACTCAGAATACACCGTATTCGTGCCATGTTTAGCTCTTACGCGATAACACCATTGCTTCCCAGCAAAATTCCCCCGATCAATATAAGAACAGCTATAATCTGCCGTGAGAACTGACTGGCTACAATTTTTATCTTCAGCAATTTTTAAATAAGCATCGCAAACGCCATTTTTCTTTTCTGCGCGCTCTATTTGAAAAGTAGTGACGTATTTAAAAGAATCTTTAGCGTAATTCCAACTTATTTGGATTTGAGTCGGTTGTGATACGAAAGTTAAATTAAAAGGCGTGGGTAAATTATGGCAACAAGAATCGGCCGTGTCGCAAACATTCGTACCGCCGCACTGGCTATCGTCCTTACAACCGCAGCAAAGCCCCCGATTTAAACCAGAACAAGGAGACTTATCTCCCGTACAAGTTAAACCAGTTGGACAAGTATTAGTGGGGCTAAGGGGATTACAACAACAACGACAATCGTTATTGGCCTGACGGCAAGAATAAGTTGTTAGACCTTGTGTGTTTTGACAAGTAGATGCGCCGGTAGAACAAGCGGTATTTCCAGAAATTTTACAAATATCGCCAGCCCCTCCTACTGTTCCCGATTCCACGCAACCACTAACATCAAACGTGCAGTTAGTTGTACATGTCAAAGCGCCTTCGTTTTCCAAATATTTCGGATCTACCAAATGACAAGTCTTGTTGTTCAGATTAGCGCCGTCGCATTGTTCGTTCGGTTCGATTTGACCGTTACCGCAAGTATCGCCCCCCGTTAAACACGTTTGGCAATCGTTTCCGCCGCAATCAACACCAGTCTCGTCCTCGTCTTTAAGATTATTAAAACAATGCGCTGGACGAATAATTATATTTTTTTCTGCGCTGCTCTGATTATTATCCAGATCAAAAGCAGTGGCTTTTATGGTGTGGGCAGAATTAAGATCTAAACTAGAGGCATCCAAAGTAAAGCTATAATGATCAATGGTTCCAGAATCAGGCGAGGTAGCGACAAAACGCGGGACAGTTTCCTGATCAAATAAGAAACTTACTTTGCTAATGCCCGAATCATCGTTTGCCTGGGCAGTTACTAAGATATTAGAACGTCTTGGCACATAGATTCCTTGCGAAGGAGAAATGTTGACGATATTAACTTGTGGTGGCTGGGTATCAACAATGTCGTTTGTTTTAAAATGACGAAAACATTTTCCATTGCTGCAGTTTAAAAATAAATTATTATAAGTACTTTGAAGCTGGGAGCTAACTGTTACTTTGAATGTGCCGTTAGCGTCAAAACATTTCCTGTCTTGATTCGGCGCCGGACAATCGGAAGACGGCATAAATTTGATTGTGCTAACATCATCTAACGAAAGATCTCCGTTAACGACTAAATTCGAGCCGTCGATCAATTGTTCAACTATAATAGTATTGGACGATATGGTGGCAGAATTAACCGGATGATTTAAATAAATTCTTACAACGCTATTTCTAATTGTTATCACATCTTCCGGTGCTGGCTGAATCGTGTTGACGATAAAAGTATCGGAATTGCTGTTGCAGGCACTACACGTGTTATCAAAATGCCAGACGTTGTCGCTGCCGCACCTATAACAGCCCGAACAAACACCTGAAGTATCGCATGCTTGGCCGTTAAGATCTCCCTCTGCTCCTCCCACTTTTTTCAACAAGCTCATAATAAAGGTGGCTGCGGCGAAAGAGAGAACAATAATAATCATGCCGATCACGCCGGCCTTGATTAAAGCTTTGGCTTTATCAATCTTGTCCTGAGCTCCGCCGGAAGTCATCCACATAAAACCGCCGATAACGATAATAATGACCGCGATTAAACCCAAGAAGCCAATGACGATTTGGACAATACGGCCAATGGTGGTGGCTAAATCTTGGTTACCCAAGCCGGTTTGAGTTTGGAATTGGTTTAATCCTTGATTCCAGTCTTGAGCCAAAACGCCAAGAGGAAAAAACAAGGACATCAAAACGACCGAGAAGAGTATAATTGGAAGCGAGGACGTCAAACAAAAGTATTCTTTTGATTTGACTCTGACTCGCCTCGCTAAAGCTACGGCGAAGCGGGGCGCCCCAATTTCACGGAGCGAAGCAAGTATAATTTTAAATCGCGGTTTGTGAAAGAAAGACATATTTATATTAAAATTAATTTTGATAATTAATTTCTATTTCTTTTAAAACATCTTTAATACATCGAACAGAAAAACCTAACATCCTATCGTCGTCATTCCATCTATAGATCGTAGTATTGTTCTCGTACAAGTTGCGATCCCAAATATAGGAACCGATTTGAGTAGAAGACCAAAAATACGTTTTCGGATTTGTGATCTTGCCAGCAAACGTACCATTAAGACTGCGAACGCCAGTCATAATAACAGCAAAACCAGTTCTAGATTTGAGCGTGGTTCCTTCATTTGTGCCCCGAACGCCAGAAGTGACAGTATCATAAGGAAAATCAGTCAAACAAGTTCCGGAAGTACACACCGATCGTTCTAGGGTAGTCCACTCATTATGGGTCGGAATATGCCAACCAATCGGACAAATACCACGAGCACCCACCGTAGTAGAACCGCACATAGCCTGATTCCACTGATATAAAGCACCGTCTGAAGTACAACTAGCTTCATCATTGTTATAACAATATTTTTGTATTGAGTCGCAGCCAATGCCCTGGTTATTAACTCCCATTGTCATCGTACCTACGTTTAAATTTTGTTTAAACCAACATTGATCTCCGATCAAAAACACATTATAAGTCTGACCAGCATAATTGATGTCGGTGCAAACCGTTTCTCCTTGAGCAGGGTAAACTCTTATTTCTTTTTCATTTAGCGGATTGGTAGCGCCACCCTCTGGCGAGGCAATAATAATTTCATTTTCTGGAGAATAATTTTTTAATTTTTCAATGGTAGTTGGTCGCGGCCCTTTCTCCTCCCACTTCAAAATATCATTTGTATTAAGTTTCTCCCATTGTCCCGTAGCGCGATAAAAAGTAATGGTTCCAATATTAACTTTCGTTAAACATGTTCCTGTCGCCTTGTCCCATTGACCAGTCTGAGCGCTTTTTAAATTGCTTGAATCCGACAGCCAGATCTGCGAACATCCCAAATTATAGCCGTGAATAGTAATGCATTGACCGTTAGCGCCGGCGCCGGGAGTCACCGAATCAATGTAAGGTAAACCATTATTAACCACATCGCCGGTGGTGAACGACCAATTATAATTATCCACCATCGCGTTGCCGGCCAAATCTTTTACGCCCCACAGCAACCCCGAATCGGTACTGCACGAACCATCAGGAGAACCGCCGCCAAAAATTGTAGCATTATATTTTTGGCTGGCGTTTAAAACAGAATAAGGTTTCAAGGTATATTGAAAAGCGGTCGTCGCCTTTATTTCCTGGGCTAAAGTATTATTAAGCTGGAAAGTGTCATAATTAACCGAAGTCGGATCCATACTGTAAGTCGGATCACCATTGTCGTCTTTGTCTTCAAAAATTGAACCAATATTAGAAAGGCGGGAAACGTTAACGTCGTTATTTTGTGGATTGGTATTTTTAACAACCGGCGGCGTAGTATCCATCGCGTCTGAGGTAGTAAAGCTCCAAACGCATTTTTCATTATCGCACTTCAAAAGATTACAATTTGTATCGCGAATGCCCAGAATTGCTGTATTTTTTAATTCAACACTGATGATGGCATTTTTATCAAAGCAACGGCACTGAGTATTTGGCGCTAAACATGCTTGCGTGGGCCTAAAAATAAACGAAGTGTCTGTAATTCTTTCTAAATATCCGCTCACCGGCTGATCATTACTTTTAATTTGGATAGTTGCCTGATTAATATCATTAACTTGTTGTTGGTCGTAGACCTTCAAAGTAGAAGGGTCTATCGGTTTTGAAAAAATAACAGCTATGCCGACATTAATTGGTACGGCGCTACCGGTCGGCAGATTAACTATAACCTCGGGCGGCGTATTATCAATTCGATCGGCCACTACAAAATCCCAACTATTAGAATTATTTTTTAAATATTTTCCGTTTAAAGATTTAAGGCCGTTCTCTCCGCCCGATAATTCAACCGTATAACTTCCCGGCGCGAAACAGTTGCAACAAAAAGCGCCGCTGCGGCAACATGACATCGCTTGATATGACGGATCGTGTTGTGGCAATGATTCGCATTTTTTGTCAGCGTCAATTCCGACAGCGCAAACATTTTCCGGGACTTGTCCGTTCAAAGGACAGCTGTTGTTAGCCTGGCAAGAAAGAGCCTCGAGCGAAGTGCCGGTGCAAGCCGTATCAGATTTAAAAACTATAGTATTACCCTCTACTTTTAAAGTGCCGTTCTTAAAATTTGCCCCCTGTTTTATACTAACCGTGCAACCGGCCGGCGTATTTATACCGGTGCACAATTTAATCGTTTCACAATTAAGATTCTGATTGAACGCTATTGTGATTGAAGTGTTTTTGGGAACTTCGTCGCCAGCTCGCGGATACTTACTGGTAATTACCAAATAATCCTTGCCTTCTGATGGAAGATTTCCTTGTCCGCCCGATCCTCCCGATCCATCGCCTCCGCCGCCCACTTTTTTCAATAAGCTCATAATAAAGGTGGCTGCGGCAAAAGAGAGAACAATAATAATCATGCCGATCACGCCGGCCTTGATTAAAGCTTTGGCTTTATCAATCTTGTCCTGAGCTCCGCTGGAAGTCATCCACATAAAACCGCCGACAACGATGATAATGACTGCGATTAAACCCAAGAAGCCAATGACGATTTGGACAATACGGCCAATAGTTGTGGCTAAATCTTGGTTACCCAAGCCGGTTTGAGTTTGGAATTGGTTTAATCCTTGATTCCAATCTTGAGCCAAAGCGCCAGTTGAAATAGAAAATAGAAAATAGAAAATAGAAAATAGAAACAAAAGAACGAAAAACGACTTTTTTAAATTTTGAATTTTAGTCATTGGAGCTTGATTAAAAATTAACAACTAAGAATTAAAAATTTTTAATAAAATATCTTTCAAAATATCCTGAATGCGCTTGCCATCGGCCTTGCCCTTTAATTCTTTCATCGCCAAGCCCATTATTTTGCCAAAGTCGGAAACACCCTGCGCATTATTATTTTTAACCAATTCGTCGAGTTTAGCCTTGATGTCTTCGTCGGACAACTGCTGCGGCAAATAACCAAGCAGAAACGCTAATTCTTTCTTTTCTTTCTCTGCTAATTCCGGACGATTACCTTTCTCGTACAATTCGATTGACTCGCGCCGTTTTTTAGCCTCGCGAGCAATAATTTCTAAAATTGCTTCGTCGTCTACTTCTTTATCTTTGACTCTTAAATCTATTTCCAAATTTTTAATAGCAGCGCGCAGCAACCTTAGAGCATCTACCTCCTCTGCTCTTTTTTCTAAATAAGCAGACTTGAAATCATTTTCAATCTTGGATAGTAAATTCATATTATCTTCGGCGTTTTGATGTTTTAGCCAGTTTGATCAAACCAACCTTGGTTAAATATTCGCGTTTAGCCTTATCGGAAAGTTTTCGTAAAGCGCTCACTTTTTTACTTCGTTTATTCGGCTTGGACAATTTAAAGCGAGTAATCTTAGCTTGATTAATCGTGCCGCTTTCCATTACTCTTTGGCCGAATCGCCTAATTAAAACTTCGGTAGATTCGTTCCCCTTTTTTCTAACTTCGACAGCCATAATATTCATTCCCTTACTTTTTTAAATTGATCAGTTAAGAATTATTATATATTAAAAATATAGAAAGGACAACCCCTCCCTGGTTATCCTTGTAAACTCCGCCTGTCGGCGGAGGTAAATGTCTAAAGATTGTAACTTGTTGACAAATTGAACGTCTTATTTATTATAATTGGTAAGCGAAGGAATAGACAAAAAGACTTTTTGTCTGATTCCCGAGCGAAGCAATTTCACTCGCGAAGTGACGAGTATAATTGGTAGCGAGGAGATCAGACAAAAGCCTGCTTTTGATTTGACTCCGAGCGCCCCAATTTCACGAGTCCGCCGTTTGGCGGAGAGTATATAAGGTGATCGAAGCGCCTACCAAGCGCTTTTCCGAATTTAAACCGGAACGGCCGATTACTCGGCCGCTAAACCAAAAAACAATTTAATTAAAGCGTCTCGGCTTTTACCCGCCTTGCTCGCCTTCCGGCGAAGCGGGACGGCGAGGCAGGTCGGGAAATGTGGGTGGAACCACGGAAGCAACCTTTCGTCCCATTATCTAAAAGATGAGAGGTTTTTTTAAATTAAAAAATATAGTCGGAGAAAGCCTCCAACTATATTATTGGTTCGCTCGGCGAAAAATCAAAAATAAATTTTTGTTTTTCCCTCGCTGCCAATAATAAAAATAAACGTATGAATCAAAAAAATAAAAATCAAGAGCAAGGCGAAAGATTAGACATAATCCGGCATTCTACGTCGCACATTATGGCTGCGGCGATAAGGCGGATTTTCCCGGAAGCTAAATTCGCTATTGGTCCAACTATTGAAAATGGATTTTATTATGATTTTGATTTGGACAAAGAATCTATTTCCGAATCTGATCTGAAAAAAATTGAAAATTTAATGGAAGAAATTATCCGTCAAAAATCTGATTTTAAAAAATCATCCTTAAATATCAAAGAAGCTCTTGAATTGATGAAAAACCAACCATACAAACAAGAACTCATTGAAGAGTTGGGCAAAAATGGCGAAACCGAAGTTTCTTTTTACCAAGTTGGCGATTTTGCGGATCTCTGCCGAGGCCCGCACGTGGATTCAACCAAAGAGCTCGGCCATTTTAAATTATTGTCTGTGGCCGGCGCTTACTGGCGAGGCAACGTCAAAAATAAAATGCTTACCAGAATTTACGGCACAGCTTTCGCTTCTCAAAAAGAACTTGGTGAATACTTAAAACTCAAAGCAGAAGCAGAAGCCGGAAACCACATCAAAATAGGCAAAGAATTGGATCTGTACACTATAAATGAGGTGGTTGGAAAAGGCTTGCCGCTATTAACCCCCAAGGGCGCCACTATCAAAAGAATATTAAGGCGCTTTACCGAAGATGAAGAAATAAAAAGAGGTTATGAATTTACCGACACTCCGATTATGGCCAGAAGCGAATTATATAAAATCTCCGGGCATTTAGATCATTATCGCGAAAGTATGTTTGTCTTCAAAACCGAAGAAGATGAAATGGTTTTAAGGCCCATGACTTGTCCGCATCAATTTATGGTTTATAAAAGAAAAGCTTGGAGTTATCGGGAACTGCCGGTCCGTTACGCCGAAACCGCTACCCTCTTCCGCAATGAATTATCCGGCGAACTTCACGGCTTGGTCAGAATCAGGCAATTCACTTTGGCCGATGCTCATATTATTTGCCGGCCCGATCAATTAGAGCAAGAATTTGAGGGCGTATTAAATTTGATTAAATATCTTTTGGATTGTCTGAATATCAAAAACTATTGGTATCGTTTTTCCAAATGGGATCCCCAAAATAAAGAAAAATATATTGACAATCCGAAAGCCTGGGAAGATTCACAGACCGCGCTCAAAAAGATTCTGGATAAAAATAAGATTGAATACGTGGAGGCGGAAAACGAAGCAGCTTTTTACGGTCCGAAACTCGATGTTCAATTAAAGAATGTATTCGGCAAAGAAGATACTTTCTTCACGATTCAAATAGATTTTGCTTTGCCGGAAAGATTTGATATGTATTATATTGACCAAAGCGGCCGCAAAGTCAGACCCATGGTAATCCATCGCGCCTCTATCGGCTGTTACGAAAGAACAATGGCTCTACTAATCGAACAATACGCCGGAGAATTCCCTTTGTGGCTGGCGCCGGTGCAAGTTAAAATTTTGCCGATTTCCGAAAAATTTAACGCTTACGCCCAAAAAGTGGCCGACGAACTTCGTGGACAAGAAATCCGCGCGGAAATTGATTTAGCCGATGACACCCTTGGTAAAAAAATAAGAAACACCGAACATGAAAAGATTCCTTATATGCTAATTCTGGGCGATAAAGAGCAAACCGCTAAAAAAGTGGCTGTCCGCAAGAGAAAAGAAGGAGATCTCGGCCAAATGGAGTTAAAATCCTTAGTTGAAAGATTAAAAAAAGAAATTACCGAAAAGAAATAAATAGTCTAAAAAAGAGTGGCTCACAAGCCACTCTTTTTTATTTAAATTGAAAAATCGATCTCGATTATTCTGCCTACCAGCTCAAGGTCTCTACCTGACAAGCAGGCTTTAACCTTGATTTAAGCTACTCACAACTAGGAGGGATGTCGTTTTGGCTACTGATAGACAGAACAATAAAGACCGATTTAATTGTTATTAATATATCAAAAATTTCACTTTTGGTCAAGTGGAAATTTGGCTAAATCCGCGCTCAAAAATAAATTTAGAGAAAAAAAGAAGCCCCAACACTTTTTGTGTTGGGGCTTTCCGAATTTCCAAAAAACCAAAGACCAAGAAGACCGAAAGGCCCAAAGCTCCAAAGCCCTAAGACCGACTACCACAAGACGCAGAGCCACACCGATCGCTCGAGTAGTCGACGAAGTTCCAGTTGAGCTTCGGCTGA
>Ga0265296_1001336_pt1 | contig 28808 bp, 27 predicted proteins | sample MunlanPumphouse1_FD_189073 | JGI IMG/M metagenome (GOLD analysis project Ga0265296, IMG submission 189073) | Groundwater microbial communities from a municipal landfill in Southern Ontario, Canada - Pumphouse #1 | ecosystem: Environmental > Aquatic > Deep subsurface > Groundwater | place... | reverse complement strand
CCGGCTTGAAATATTTGAATAGCATACTTGCGATTATAGCCGGTGTTATTGCAAAATTCATCTAAAATTTTACCCTTTTCCTTTTTATCAGCTTTTAAATATCGTGATTTAGCAGCTGAAATTAGTTTTTTTTTAGCCATGTTAGTCATAGATATATCCTTAAATTAATTATTAATTTACGGTTATATCTTATATGACTCACCCGATTAAACCAAAGTTAGATTTTAGGTGGCTAAATTCGAATAAATAAACAAGATTCAAAAAATTTGATACAGTGATTTCGGTTCTTTAAATTCAACTAAACAAAGAGGAGGATTAGCGATGTTTTACTTCCTAAAAGAAGATTTTGAGGAATTAAATGCGCAGATCGAAAAGTTATGTAAAAAAATTCGAGAGATTGGCCAAGAAATGGGGAAAAGTTGCCAGGAGGGAGCAGAAACATTCCATGACAACTTTGCCCACGAGGACGGTGAGCGACAACAGTATATGTGGTCCAACAGACTACGCGAGTTAATTCGTATTAGAAATAACGCGTGTGTAGTTGATCCTGACTCGCGAGACGACAAAATAAGTATCGGCCGATTAGTTACAATTGAAGATGAGGCAACCGGAAAGACGAGTACGTTCAGAATTGGGAGCTATATGGTACTCAAAGTACAAGAGCGAAGCACCTTCTCTTACAACTCTCCTTTGGTACGAATGCTTATTGGCGCTAAAAAAGATGAAACACGAAAAGGAGTGGTTGCGGGCAAAAAAAAAGTTTTCCAAATCCTCAAAATCGAGTAAAAGCACGGCGTGAAAACAAATCAACTCTTCACGCTTTTTTTTTGCGGCAAGTTTAAATTTTCAAGAATTTTTTCCCCCATTTTTTCCAAAAATTGGTCGCAGATTTTCCCAAATGTCATCAGCATTCGCATTTATTTGTTTCACCAAGAATGTAACTTCAAATACTCAAAAGCCCTAATAATATAGTTCTTAACATTGTCATGCGTAAATTCGTAATTATTAATTTCATCTTCGCCCACCCATCTAACAGCTATTGTGTCCTCTAATGGTTTGGGTTCGCCACTCTTATATTTGCACAAAAAAACATTAGCGAGAACTAAAAGATCATCTTCTTTGTGCTGGAAGGTATTGTTGATTAGAAGATACATTTCATCTTCAACTTCAATCCCAACTTCCTCTAGTACCTCCCTTTTGACTGTTTTTTCTAAAGCATGCCAAACAATGTTTGTTTCTTCAAGCTTGCCACCAGGGGGAGACCAACATCCAGGCACATGTTTTTCTTCAAATGATCTCTGCGCTAAAAGAATTTTGCCGTCTTTAACAACGATGCCATTAACAATAACGCAATACTTTTTTTTCTCTAATTCATACTCCTCTGATTGTTTTTCTTGAGACATAAAAATTACAATAATTAATTATTTATATATTAGACCAGATGCATTCTCTTTTAATTATTCTAACATCATTTTTACTAAACCGTCCAATTTTTAGTCCTGTACCGCATAAACTATTAGTGTCAGCTAATGTCGTCACTTTTACTGTAGCCATAGAACCAACCATTTTGGGCAAATAACTATAAATGACCACGAGCTCTGAAGCATATCCTTGCTCGCTCAAAAATTTATTATTGGCCATACTAATCATGCCGCCAGCCAAAACATCATCAATTATGGTCACTATCCCCCCTTTTTCTTCGGGCAAAGAACCAACGAAGCGGTTGCCAATACCATATTTTTTTGATTCTTTACGAAAAAAGATAAGAGGTTTTCTCAAGATATCGGCCACAGCTGCGGCGTAGTAATTACCACCACTTTCAATCCCGCATATACCAATTGATTTTGGATTAACTCTTTTGACTAACTCTTCTGCTAGTTTTTGCCTAACTTTAATGTTTTTTAGGGTCGCCTTGATATTGATAATTATTGGCGACATAATACCCGGCTGGACTTTAATGTATTTTTTTGTATCTAAGTTAACTACTCCCTCTGTATTAAACAACAAATGCGTAATTTCGTATTTCATGTTCTTATTATTTATCAATCTTTTTCTAAAATTTAAAAATTCGGTAGAGAGGAAAGATATATCTTCCCTCTCTACTACGCGTAAGTGTGCCTACACAAACGCTTTTAAGAGGAAACTTAGAAAACGACCCTCCTCTTGTAGCTTTTGCAAAGATGCTTTGCCCGAAACATCATTTTGGATAACGAAATCTGCCATTTCCACGAGGACTTTTATGTCCATTGTCATTCGTTCGTCGCACTCAAGTCTAGTGAACTCATCTATGGTCTCAATAGATATTTTTCCCCTTTTTTTCAGTCGCTTATAACGAGCTTCTGGCGGAGAGACTATCGCGATAATGATGGTCTTAAAAAGCTCTTTTAGCTTTCTGACCTCTGATAACCGGCGCGATCCGTCAACAATGAGGAAATCCTTATTCTTCGAGGCATTCTGTATCAACCGAATTTGCCAAAATGGATCTTTAGCATACCACTCTTGTGAAAGCTCAAATATCGTATCGTGGTTGACTGGCAATTCACGATGATTCAATTCGTGTACCATTGGCTGGCTGGTCACATAGACATATTCTGGTAAGCCTACCGCATCTATAAATGTTGATTTTCCGGCCCCCGAAGGACCAACGACCGCAACCACTACTTTCTTTTTCATAGCTTACCTCCTTTCAAGGTGCTTAAATTTTTATCTTCTTTTATGTTTTAACTCTCCTCAATTTTTTCTCTATCAAAAACCATCTTTTTTTCAAAAAAATGAATTGTGTAATAAAACGATATGCCGAAAATACTTGAGGTAGTTATCGCCGCAAATACAAGGGGAATATTCATATTATAATAATTAGACATAATTAGAAAACCCAGCCCCTTGTTTGAACCTATAAATTCTCCCACAAGTGCGCCAACAACAGCCAAAGAGCTAGATGTTTTAAAAGCTGCAAATAAATACGGAAGAATACTTGGAAGGATAAGTTTTTTTATTATCTGTAATTTATTTGCGGAATAAATTTTAAAAAGCCAGAATAATTCAATATTTAATGATTTTACACCCCTTAAAACATTGACGAGAGCCGGAAAAAAACAAACAAGCATCGCCGCTACCACTTTAGAAAAAATTCCCGAACCAAACCAAAGCGTCAATAATGGGGCTATCGCTATAATTGGCATTGTTTTAATCACTATCGCAGGGGGTATTATAATATTTTCGAGATTTCTATAAAAGGAAATTAAAAGAGCAATAGTTATACTTACTAAATTAGCTATCAAAAATCCTAAGAGCGCCTCCGTCATAGTGATGATGGCGCTAATGAAAATTATTTGCCTATATTCTACTAAAGCATCAAAAACTTTTACCGGAGCAGGAAAAATATAAGTAGGCGTATTAAGGATTGCAACCGTTATTTGCCATAATACTATGATGGTGACAATCACTATTATTTTTATGATGATTTTATTTATCATTTATCAATTCTGCTTTGATAATTTTCACATAATTTAAAAATTCTTTTGAGAAAATAATATCATCTTCACGGTTAGGGAGATTAATATCAACGATTTTTTTAACTTTACCCGGATGCGATGTAAAGATAATAATCTTGTTAGATAAAAAGACGGCTTCAGAAAGGGAATGCGTCACTAAAATAATTGTTTTGTTGGTTTGTTTATGAATTTTTAATAAATGAACATGCATTTTTGCCCTATTAATTTCATCAATAGACGAAAATGGTTCGTCCAATAGAAAAATGTCTGGATCCAGCATAAGGCTTCTAACGACCGAAATTAGTTGTTGCATCCCTCCCGATAATTCATGCGGCATTTTTTTAGCAATATTTTTTAATCCAGCCATTTCCAGCAAATCGTATGCTTTTTTTTCGTTTTTTAATCCCGCAATCTCTTGAGGTAGCATTATATTCTGGATTACATTGCGCCAAGGTAGCAAGGTTATTTTTTGGAAAACATAGCCTATCCTTCTGTTTAAACGAGCGTACTCCGGACTTTGACCTCTGATTTTAATAACTCCTGAATAATCTTCTCTTATTCCTGCTATAATTTCTAAAAGGGTAGATTTGCCACATCCGAACGGTCCCACAATCGACACAAAATCACCTTCTTCGACGGAAAAATTCAAATTTTGCAACGCACAAAAACCCTCTTGATAGTACTTAGAAACAGATTGTATATCAATTACTTTCATCTACTTTAAAAATTCATTCGTAAAAACTTTATCTATATCCACCGGATTTTTAAGTACGCCTTGAGACAATAACATTGTTTGCATTTCTTCCCATATTTCTTTTTCTGAGTAGCCTATATCTCCTTTTTTCATAATTAAGGGAACACTATACTCAAGAAACTTTAATTGCTGTTCTCTATCAAGTGTGCTATTTATTTTCATTACTTCGTCTGTAGCACTTTTTTGATCTGCTATCGCTTCTTTCCATCCCTCAATGATAGCTTCAACAAAACTCCTTACCGTCTCTGGGTTTTTACGAATCATCTCTTCTGTGGTAAATAGTGTATCGCCATAAAAGTTTATACCATAATCACGAGGCTTGATTAAGTTAAGTGGAAACCCTTTTAATGGGAGCAAAATTCCTCCGTTCAGTTCATAATCAACTCTTGCATCAACCTGTTCCGAAATTACCCTCGAGTAATCTGCTAAAGAAGGAACTTCGTTAATTTTTTTGCGATCGACGCCTTCTTTTTCCAGTAAAATTCTGTAGATAACTTCTTCATCTCGACCGTATACTACTTCCACCTTTTTTCCCTCAAGATCTTTCGGTTTTTTAATATTTTTTTTCTCTAACGACATTATTGTCACTGGCGAATCTTTATATAAGACAGCCAAAGCCACAAGCGGAATACCTTTTTCTCTAGCTAGAATTATCTGGTCTGCACCAGTAATACCAAAATCATCAATGCCCGTTGTTACCATCTGAACGGGTGAAATATCTGGACCTCCTGGATGTATCTCTACCTTAAGATTTTTATCTATATATAATCCTCGGCTGTTTGCCAAGTAATATCCAGCAAATTGAGCTTGGTCTATCCATTTCAATCGCAGTGAAACCTTCTCTAACCCATTTGCGCCCTTGGTCTGGTACACATAATAATATCCCGCCAATGCAGAAAAAATAGCGATGATTGCAATTAGAATGTAAATATTTTTTTTCATATTATTTTAAGTAATTATGTAGAATAAATTGAGTTGAACCGTCTCTGAAGAGTTATGGCAACTTTCACGCCATTTTTATCAGCCAATTCTTTATCATCGCCAAAATGTCAAATTTTTTTTTTGCTCACTTCTATTAAAATATTGTTCTCCCTTGTTTCTTTTGCCATCGGCGAGCACCGTGGCCGCTTTCTCCCTTTTGAATAGCGCGATAAAAAAAGAAATCCGCCAAATAAAGTAAGCAACCGCGGCTAAAACTAAAATAATGGCAAGCGCAATGGCGATTTTTTTCATAAGATTTTGGCAAAGTTGAGATATAAACAATTTTGAAAATTGTAGCCAAATCGCTTCAAAAGCGTATTTAGCGGCAAGACCCTTTCGCTTGTCCAAAAGTGGGTGGCCTGATGATACAAGCGGCAAGACCCATAATTGACATTTTGCCGCCTGCCTGTTATAATTTAAACTATCTATGAAATACTTAAATATCATCCAAATTGTGCTCGCAGTTATTATGATTGTAGCTATTTTATTTCAAGGAAAAGGCACGGGATTATCAGGCGTTTTTGGAGGGGAAGGGAATGTCTTCAAAACAAAAAGGGGCTTTGAAAAAATTCTTTTTTACGCAACCATTATTACAGCTGCGGCCTTTTTTGCCGTCGCTCTTCTAAATGTCTATTTAAACAGATAATCTCTTTATTTTTAAAAAGAGTCATTTTTATCTTGTGTTAAACATTCTTAGCGGCCTTAAAAATAGAATTTCCGATTTGTTGGAAAAAGCTGTTAAAACGCGCTTAGGAAAAAATATTTTTCAAAAAAAGCTTGACCAAAAGCTAGTTTTTAGTTTGGGCAATACTAAAAAAATACCTTCTTTGTCGCAATTTAAAATGATTAAAAAAATTCTCACGCCTCAAGAAAAAAAGACAATCGGCTTGCTTTTTATTTTAATTGTCGCGGCGTTTTTTGTCATTGGCGGCGATATTTATTTAAGGCACCGCGTAACAATACCAAAATACGGCGGGGAATATACGGAAGGATTGATTGGCTACCCAAACGCGATTAACCCGCTTTTTACCCAATTAAATTCAGTTGACGCGGATTTGGCGCGCTTGATTTATGCCGGACTTTTTCGTTACGACGAAGCAATGGAATTAAAACCGGATTTGGCTGAAAGCTACACAATTGGTAAAGATGGAAAAATCATCACCATAAAATTGAAGCCAAACCTAAAATGGTCTGATGGAGAGCCGCTTACTATTGATGATGTGATTTTTACCTTTAACTCCATTTCCGCCCCTGAAACGCAATCGCCGCTTTGGGTGAGTTTTCAAGGGGTCATCTTTAATAAAATTAATGACCAAACTTTTTCAATAGAACTACCCAAACCATTCGCGCCTTTCTTGCGTCTTTTAACAACAGGCATTATTCCGGAACACCTTTGGCAAGAAATTCCGGCCAAAAATATCCGTTTTAGTTCGTTTAATCTAAAACCGATAGGTGCAGGCCCTTATATGTTTGAATCCTTTGCCAAGGACTCCAAAGGAAATTTAAAATCATACACATTAAAAATAAATCCGGAATATAATTTAAATAAACCATATATTAAAAATTTCACTTTCAAATTTTTTAACGATACGGAATCCGCCTTTGACGCGTTGCGCAATCACCAAATCAACGGATTAAGTTTTATAAACAAAGAACAAAAAGAAAAGCTAAATAGAAAAAGTATAACTGTGATTCCTTTGCGCGTTCCTTATTTCACCGCTATGTTTTTTAACGAAAAAGCCAATCTGCTTTTGCGCGGCAAGCCATTAAGAGAGTCATTGGCGCTTTCAGTTGATAAAAATGAGATAATTAATGTTGCCATTAAAGGAGAGGCATCGCCGGTGGCAGGCCCGATTATGCCTGGACAAATCGGTTTTACACGAGATTTTAAATTAATATTTGATCCGGAAGCGGCGCGGAAAAAGCTTGAAAATGATGGTTGGAAAAAAATCAGCCGCGAGGAATTTATTGAAAAAAGAAAAAAAGAAATTTATCAGGCATGGCTGGATGAACGCAAAGCCAAAACCGCGCCAATTGACAAAAGCAAAAAGCCGCCAAAATTAACGCCGCAAGAAGAAGCGTCCGCGAAAAAAGAAGCGGAAGATTTTTTAGCCAAGACAACCGATGATTTACAAAAAATAGATGAACGGCAAAAAGTTTATAGGCAAAAAAATAATTATGGCCTTACGCTCAAAATTACAACCATCAATCAGCCGGAATTTATGCAGACCGCCTCTTTAATTAAGTCCAACTGGCAGGACTTGGGCGCGCAAGTGGAAATTGAAGCAGTTGACAATGAAGGACTAAAAGAAATCATTAAAAGCCGCCGCTATGAAATACTTTTATATGGCGTGCTTGTTGGAGCCGACCCAGACCCATTTCCTTTCTGGCATTCTTCTCAGTTAAATTACCCGGGATTAAATTTGTCAGGATTTACCAGCCGTCAGGCAGATGATTATTTGGAAAAAGGAAGGGAAACCTACAACGAAGAGACAAGAAAAAAAAATTATTATGATTTTCAAAAATTACTCGCTACGGAATTGCCCGCTATTTTTCTTTATTCATCCAACTATCTTTACCCGATGGAAACATTTGTTATGGGATTCAGGCAATATAAAATTTTTGAACCGGCTGATCGTTTTAACGGCGTTATCAACTGGTATTTGAGAACGAAAAATGAGTGGCAGTGGAAATAGACGACAGCGGAAATAGACGAAAAGAGCCGCGTCTAATATTTTTTTACGCGCGCCAAATAATCTTTAAAAGTTGATAATAGCCGAACATTTTATTAAGGCCGTGGTGGTGAAATTGGTATACACGCAGCGTTCAGAGCGCTGTGGGCGCAAGCTCATGAGGGTTCAAGTCCCTCCCACGGCATTATGGACATCACACTATGAAACTGCACTCCATAATTCATTATTGCGGCGATTTGCTCGTGTTTCATAAAAAAATAAACTCACTGTATATTTAATACAGCTCGCTTATTTTTTTACTCCAACACTTCGCAACTCATCCACACTAATAAATTCTTGATGCAGTTTCATAGTGTGATGTCCATAGTGTCTGCGGCCAAAAAGATATTTTGCAACAGACCCATCACCGCAATGCCTAAAATTTTTAAACAACCTGTTTTTTGGTTGATACTCGGCATTGTTTTATACATAGCCGTCTTTTTTTATTTGTCTTTTTACAAATATCAAAATTATCTTTACAATCTGGAAGACCTCTCAATCTTTAATAATGTGATGAGTAACACAGCAAATGGCCGCTTGTTTTGGTTCACCTCTTTTGGCGGGTATTCTTACTTGGGAGACCATCTGGAACTTGGACTGCTTTTACTTTTGCCTTTTTATTATTTTTTTCAATCGCCTCTTACTTTGCTTTTTTTCCAAACGCTTTTTCTGGCGCTTTCCGTCTGGCCATTATATTTGATTGCCAAAAAAATCATCGCTAAACCAGACAACAGTTGGCCCGCTCTTATTATCGCGCTGGCTTTTTTGGCCAATCCGTTTGTCCAAAATATCAATCTTGAAGAGTTTCACATGGCCGCTCTGGTTGGTTTTTTCTTTCTTTGGACTTTTTATTTTTATATTAAAAATGACTATCGTAAATTTTTTATCTTTTTTTTATTAACGCTTTTAATGCGAGAAGACGCGGCAATAACTTTAGGCGCGTTATCCTTGCTGATTGTTTGGGAGAAAAGAAAAAAACTTTGGTCGGAAAAAAAATGGTGGCTGTACCCGGGACTGATTTCCGGCGCGTATTTTTTGTTCGCTATTAAAACTATCAGCTTTTTTAATCCGGACGCGAATTTTCGTTTTTTACTGCTTTATCAAAATATCAATCTTTTTAGCCCAGTATTTTGGATAACAAAAATTTTTAGTTTGCAAAATTTATCAGTTATTTTGGGATTCGCGCTGGTTTCCTTTTTTCTTCCATTTTTTAAACCAAAATATCTTTTTCTTGCTCTGCCAGTAATAATTCAGACAGCTTTTTTGGATAGTGGCAATTCCACGGTGCTGTTTTCAATGCATTATGCTTTACCGGTTATTCTGGCGGTTTGGCTGTCTTTAATAGACAGCTTAAACCATAAAAAAATACAAAATAAAATTAAAATCATTCTGTTTCTTTTAATTTTGGTTCAATTTTATATTGGTTACTTTTTTGGTCCTTTGGCAGCTATTGCAGGACAAAACAAAAAAGCGATTGCTAATTTGGAAAACAATGAGGAAAACAAAAAAGTTTTATCTTTGATTGAAAATGACAAGGCGCTTTCAGGTTCGTATAGATTTATGCCATGGCTATCTTCAAGAGAAACAGCTTACCACAACAAGCTGACTTTTTTGGGAAAAAAACATCTTTCCACAGCTGATTTTTTATTGCCGCAAGTAGATTATCTTTTACTTGACGCGGCTGATATGATTGAATTCTATCTTCATTTTACAAACAGAATCAGTTTTTCGCGGCTTTACTGGGGCGGCGCCAAAAATATGAGAGAAACTATTACGCGCCTGAATCTGCAGCCTATTTACCAAAGCGATTCTTTGATTTTGTTTAAAAAAGACGCTGCACTCGCGGACAGTGAGGCCGCGGCGCCGGTATCGCCGGCACTCGGCAAGACATCTGCGCCAAACACGCAGTTGCCTTATGAAATTATCGCAACAGCGCCTTTATCGGATGAAATAAGAAATTTTGGCCAAATTGAACTTATTACTTTGCGAAAAGAAAATAATGTTCTGGCGATGTGGTGGCGCGCCAAAGAAAAAATCAATGATGATTATTTTTTAGAACTGGAAATGCGGGATGTCTACGGCAAAATTATTTTTGTTAAAATTTATCCGCCGGCTTATGGGCTTTTACCAACTCACGATTGGCCAGCAGGACAGATAGTAAAAATCTCGCAAATCCTGCCGAATATACCGCAAGCTGTTGACTGGCAGTTGCGGCTGCTCAAAATCAAAGGAGACATTGAGTTAGGACCTTTAAATGACACCCGTCTAATTATTGATAAAAAAGAAATTTTTGGCAGCGCAAATTTTAAATAGGAACCCTTTTTAAAGTTAGGAATCCTTTTTAAGTTTTGGCGATTCTTTTTTGAAGGCGATCGTATTCGTCAGTACTCCGTTCTATTCCAAAAATTGGGTCAAGATATTGTTTTAACTTTTCTTTGGCAATGAAATTCTCAAAATCGAACATCTCTTCATCCAAAAATCTGTATTTGCCGCGTCCAACCATATTTTCTAAAGGTCTGCGGCAAACTTCGATTTCTTTTTTAGTCCAATCCGGCCGGTTAAGACAAACTGCCGAATTATATTTTTCTCGCGCTAATAGTTCAATTGCCTCTCTGCCCATTTTTTCAGAAAAGTCGCGGTCTAATTCCGTCGGGTCAACCGCTTCAAGATAATTTGCAGGATGCAAGCTTCTCACATCCTTTTTTAATTTTTTCTTTAAGTATTCTGTAAATGATAACCCGATGAAAGTTTTACGGTCTGCATTATACTGGTCATTCTGATTATCGTCAATACCAGCGATTGGTTCGTCAAATTTGGCGTATTGTGAAATTATTACCGTGGCGTAATTGCCGTTTTTTTCATAAGATTTTTGTATTTTTTCCAAAACATTTTGACAATTAATGATTTTTTCAGGCGGTAAAGTAACATCAGCTCCGCCAAGCCCTCCAGCGGCAGCCAGCCAGCCGCTTTTGTATCCCGGCGACTCAATAATGAAAATTCTGGACAGAGCGTAAGCGGCGTGATTTTTAATTCGCCATGTGTAATCAGCCAAATATGACGCGGCGCTTGGGAATCCAGGAGTCCAATATGTCTCGGATAAATCATTATCAATGGTTTTTGGCACGCCGATAATAGGGATGCCTTCTTCTTTGCCCAAAAGATAAGCCGTGCCTAAGGTATCGTCGCCGCCAATCGCCACAATCGCGTCTATTTTATTTTTTACCAAATTTGTTTTTATCTGTTTAATCCCATCAGCCACCTTAAAAGGGTTTGTGCGGCTGGAACGCAAGAATGTGCCGCCAATATTTTTTATTGTCTCGGCTTGAAAATCAGTCAAGTCAATAATTTTGTTGTTATTTAAAAGGCATGCCCAACCAAAAAGCCCGCCCATAATTTCCAAATTTTTTTCTTGAGCGCTTTTAATTACTCCATAAAGCAAGCTGTTTAAAGCAGGAGAAAGACCTCCTCCTGTAAAAATTAATATTCGTTTTTTCTTCATATTACAATTTTATCATAAATGATTCGCAAGTTGTTGTCAAATTATTAAATTTTGGCTAAAATAAGAGAATGGATTGACAGAATTCCCAATTTGTTTTAAAGTATTAAAAAGTATTTTATGTTAATTTTATGCCAATTAATAATTTGTTAATAGATTTTGACCACACTATTTTTAATAGTTCCCAGATTAAATATGAATGGGCTGGTATTTTTGAAAAATGCGGCGTGGCAAAAGAAGCTTTTTGGCGCACTTATCCATTAGCCCGTTATGGCGAAGGCGGCCGTCCGGTGTATAGTCCGCGAGTCCACGCGGAACTTTTGAAAGATTTATTTACGCGCGGCAAGGAAGAAGTGTTAGAGATGATTAACGCGGTTAAAAAACGTGGCGCTGATTTTTTATTTCCAGATGTCAAAAAATTTTTGAGCCGTATGGTAAGTTTGAATGTATCAATGACTTTAATTTTGCACGGCGAGAAAGAATATCAAAAGGAAAAGGCGGAGAGCACAGGTATTATTGATTATTTTGCCAAATTGCATTATTCCGATTCGCCGCGATATAAAATGGTGGAAGAATTGAAGTTAAATCCGCAAGATAAAATTTTTTGGATTTCGCATAATCTTAATGATATGGTAGAAGTTAAGAAAAGACATCCTTTCATTATTTTAATAATTAAACGCAGCGATGATATTCCCATTATTCATTATAGGGAGACAGGGTTTTTAAATTTTAATAATTTTGAGGAGATGCAGGAATATCTTACGATTGTTCAAGCTACCAGTTATTAATTTTTTATTTTATGAACGGCTTATTTAAAGATGTCGGCGTAGTTTTATTGTCCGCGGGCAGAGGTACGCGTTTAAATTGCGAAGATAATTCCAAGTCCATGCTTAAAATTGGAGAACGGCCGCTTTTAAGTTATATTATTGAGACACTGGAAAAAGCAAGCGTGCCATCCGAGAATATTTTTATCGTTGTGGGTTTTTGCAAAGAAAAAATTATGGAATATTTTGGCGCGCGCGCGAATTATGTTGAACAGGCGGAACTTTTAGGCACTGCTCATGCCGCTTATCTTGGCATTAAGGCAATGCCTCAAAATTTAACCGCGGCTTTGACGCTAAATGGCGATGATTGCGCTTTTTATAAATGGAATGCATTGGAAAATTTAGTGAGGCGGCATAAAGAATCCAAGGCGGTTTTGTCTTTGCTTTCAGTGGAATCGGATAGTCCGGAAATTTATGGACGAGTGGCGCGGCATAACGGTTTTTTTGAAATTATTGAAAAAGAATACTTGACGGAAGAACAGAAAAAAATTAAAGAAATAAGCACTGGAACTTTTTGTTTGGAGCGCTTTTGGTTTGAAAAAATTTTTCCAACTATGCGTCAAATGAAAAAATTGGGCAAGTTTGGCGAATATGGATTGCCTGCTGCCGTGGCAATAGCTAATAATGAATCAGCCAAGACAGAGGTGATTAAATTGGAAGATAATCAAGAATGGTTTGGAATTAACACTCCGGCGGAATTAATTGAGGCGAATAAAAGAAAGGTATTTTAATTATGAAGAATATCGGCCGATTTTTAAGCGGGTTTGAAGTGGCGGTGGAAGCGGCGTTTGATGCCGGAGCAAAAATGATGTATGGATACCCAATCACACCGACCACGGAAATTTTTAGCGAATGGATCAGGCGAGGCAACAAGCATCTTCAGACAGAGGATGAAATCGCCGCCGGTTTTGCCGTTTGCGGAGGCGTTATGGCCGGAGAAAAAACTTTCACGGCCACAGCAGGCCCTGGTCATATTTTAATGCAGGATGCTTTAAGCATGGCAGAAGGAATGCGTTTGCCATTTGTCGCGATTATTGGCCAACGCGGCGGACCTTCTTCCGGCACAGTAATTTATTCCCAGCAGGAAGTTACTTTGGCTTGTTTTGGCGGAAACGGCGAAGGATTGCGTTTAGTTTTCTCTCCATCAAATTTAGCGGAGCTTTATAATTTGACGCGCAAGGCCTTTAACGCGGCATGGCAATATCGTTTTCCAGCGATTGTTTTAACCGACGGATATTTATTAAAAAGCCGCGGGGTTTTTGTAAAATCTGAAGAATCAATTGAAAATGTCGCGGCTGAACCTTTGATTGGCGCTGGAGAAATCAAGCATTGGCGCAATATCTATACCATGGAAGAGGAATTGTGCGAGGAAGTTTTAAAAATGAAAAATGCTTATGATGTTCTGTCGCCAAAAGTCGCGGCGGCTGAGGTTTATAAAACAGAAGACGCGGAAATTTTGCTCGCGGGGCATGGTATTGTTGGCGCCACGGCAAAAGAGGCGGTTGATAAATTAAGAGACGCGGGTGTTAAGGCAGGCATGTTTAGACCAGTCACTTTAAGGCCTTTGGCAGTTGATTTATTAAACAAGGCAGCTGGAAAAGCAAAAAAAATAATAGTAGTGGAATCCAGTTTGGGGCAATTGGCTCGTATTTTAAGGGCGGAAATAGCTGAAGATATTATTGCTAAATTTGAGTATCTTCAAAAACCTGCGATGGGGATTGAGACAGAAGAGATTGCGGAGTATGTTATTTCTCGCATTTAATGCTCGACAAACATATAAATATAGTTTATGATATATGTATAAATTATAAAAGTATATTTATACATATACAAAATTATGCTAAACAAAGAGATAATTTACGTATTAAATCAATGGAATTTTTGGCAAAAATTGCCTAATTTAGGTGTGGAAAGGCCTCTTTATGTTGATTTATTATATAAACAACATAATTTAAAAGAGGTGTCGGTTATTTCAGGCGTGCGCCGTTCTGGGAAATCAACTATATTATTGCAAACCTTAAAACGGCTGATAGATTCAGGAACGGCAAAGGAAAATATCTTATATGTTAATTTTGAAGATCCATCTTTTGCGCAAAATTTAAATTTACAATTTTTATTGCAAATTCTTGACGCCTACAAAGAAGAATTCGCGCCGCAAGGCAAAATTTTTATTGCTTTAGACGAAGTTTCGCAAATTTCGCAATGGGAAAAATTTGTGCGAGGGATTTATGATAAGGAAGACAATATAAAATTTTACATTACTGATTCGTCTTCGCGTCTACTGTCGCCAGAATATGGTAAAACACTCACTGGACGCACTTTGACTAACATAATCTATCCGTTAAGTTTTGCTGAGTTTTTGCGTTTTCAAAATTTGTCTGTTACCTGTGCCGACAGCCAATCGCCGGAATTGCGTCATATTTTTAAAGATTATTTGCAATACGGCGGTTTTCCGCAAGTGGCGCTAACATCTGACGTTGATAATAAAATTAAAATACTAAAAGAATATTTTTTCGCGATAATAGAAAAAGATATTACCCAGCGCTATCATATTCGCGATGTAAAACAGTTGAAAGAATTTTGTCTGCTGGTAATATCAAATAATACTCAGCTTTTTTCTGGCTATGCCGCCGGTAGGGCGCTATCTTTATCACAGCCCACAGCCAATAAATTTTTAAATTATTTGCAGGAAGTTTATTTATTTTGGGCTGCGCTATTTTTTTCTTATTCTTTTCGCCAGCAGCAGACACGCGCTAAAAAAATTTATAGTATAGATACTGGTCTTTACAACGCGGTTTCGTTTAAATTTTCAGAAAATATAGGCAAAGTGTTTGAAAACGCGGTTTTTTTATCTTTGCGTCGTTTGGGGCAGGAGGTATTTTATTGGCAAGGCAAGCAAGAAGTTGATTTTGTGGTAAGAGAGGGAATTAAAATAAAACGCCTAATAAATGTGTGTTATGATTTACATAATGATAATCGTGTTAGAGAAGTAAACGGTTTAAAGGAAGCGATGAAAAAATTCAATATTAAAGAGGCGGAAATAATTACTTTGGGCGTGGAAGAAAAAATAGAGGTAGCGGAAGGGGTAATAAGAGTGAAGGATTTTTTAGACGAAGTAAGTTTGTGTAATTAAAATAGTGTTGGAGGTTTTTAAATAATTTTTTAGTATGCCTGATTTTCAACCAGCAAAATTTTGTCCAGGATGCGGCTACCCCATAATTTTAATGATGCTAAATCAAGCTCTTAATAAATTGGGCGTGGCGAAAAAAGCTGTTTTAGGGCTTGATATTGGTTGCGCGCTTTTGGCTTGGGAATTTTTGCCAATCAATATTTTTCAAACGCATCATGGCCGCGTTGTTCCGACTATGGCGGGCTATAAAAAAGCCATGCAGGATTCTTTGGCAATGGCGTTGGTTGGCGATGGAGGAGCATATGCCATAGGATTACAAAGTTTGATTTATGCCGCGCGGCGCGATGAGCCGGTTTTAGTGATAGTGGTGAATAACACTTTATACGCCATGACAGGCGGGCAAAGCGCGCCTACAACCTTGCGCGGAATGAAAACAAATACCGCTCCGGAAGGTTTTGATGGAGAACCATTTTTAGGCCCTGAGTTCATTAAGGGTTTGGCCTTAAAAGAAGCATATTTTGCCCGCGCCGCTACTAATGAAGTTAATGTTTTGTTAAAATATATAGAGAAAGCGATTAAGACAGTTGAAATAGGGCATTTCGCTTTGGTTGAGGTTTTATCTTTTTGTCCAACCAATTGGAAAACAGTTGGCAAGGCCACTACGGATTATTTGGATAATCTTAAAAAAACTTTTAAAATAGGAGAATTCTAATTTATGTTATTAAAGATTCTTTTGGCCGGAGATGGCGGACAAGGCATTCAGACAATCGGGAGTATTATTGCCGAAGCGGCTTTTCAAAATAACTGGCAGGTTAGTTTGATTCCAAATTATGGTTTGGAGCAAAGAGGCGGCGCTTCTTTGGTTTTTATTCAGATTAGCGGCGCGGAAATTGCTTTTCCTAAATTTTCAAAGCCGGATATTTTGGTAATTTTATCGGAAACAGGGCGCGGACGGGTAAAAAATTATTTTGCTGAAAATATTAAAATTTTTGATTACGCGGATTATAGCGCTCAAATTGGCAAAGAAATTTTATTGGAAAATACGAATGTTTTTTTCTTAGGGACTTTGACGCGATTTTTAGAGGGTAAAAAAATTATCGCGCGAGAACAGGTCGTGCGCCTTTTGGAAGAGAAATTATCCAAAAAGAAAAATTGGGAAAATAATAAAAATGCCTTTAATTTCGGTTCAATTTTAAATTTATGCTCTTAGCCATTGTTTTGTTTTTGGTTGGTTTGGCAATTCTAATTTTGGGCGCGGAGGGTTTGGTGCGCGGCGCTGCTTCTTTAGCCAAAAGAATGGGTATTCAGGAAATTGTCATTGGTTTGACAATAGTTGCTTTCGGCACTTCAGCTCCGGAGTTGATTGTTAATCTGGTGGCGGCTTTTAAGGGCGCGGCTGACATTGCCATCGGTAATATTGTTGGCAGCAATATCGCAAATATCTTATTGATTTTGGGCATTGCCGCCATTATTTATCCTTTGAAAGTTAAACATAACACGGTTTGGAAAGAAATTCCTTTCGCGCTTTTGGCAATGGTTTTAATTTTTACAATGGGTAATGACGGTTTTTTTGATGGAGCGGCCTATAACGCGATTACGAGAACAGACGGATTTTCTTTAATCGCCATATTTGTGATTTTTATGTTTTATATTTTTGGGATATCCAAAGCCGAGGCGAAACCGGCTGAATCAACGGAAATTAAAATATATTCCAAAACCGTTTCAATTTTATTAACCGTAAGCGGCTTGCTTTTGCTATTTTTTGGAGGTAAAATTTTGGTGGATAACGCCGTAATTCTGGCCCGTTTGGCCGGATTGTCCGAGTCCTTGATAGGGCTTACTATTGTGGCGGTTGGAACTTCTTTACCAGAATTATTTACTTCCATTGTGGCTATTATTCATAAACGCGACGATATTGCTATTGGTAATATCGTTGGTTCCAATATCTTTAATGTTTTTTGGATTCTTGGCATGACAGGAACGATTTTGCAATTACCATTTTCTCCAAGCGTTAACTTTGATATTTTGGTTGGAATTATTGCTTCTCTTTTGTTGTTTTTATTTATGTTTGTCGGCCGGCGCAACAAATTGGATAGATGGCAAGGCGTAAGTTTTGTCTTGTTGTATTTTATTTATGTTGTTTATATAGTATTTAGAGGATAAATTTATGTGCGGCATTTTCGGTTATATTATTAGAGAAGGAGAAATAAAAGAAAAAAATTTGGCGCCGATTTTGGTAGCGGGATTACGGCGTTTGGAATACCGCGGTTATGATTCCGCCGGCTTGGCCGTGATTGACGCAACTGGAAAAATCAACCGAGAGTGCGCTGTCGGCAAAGTTGATTCTTTGGCGGAAAAAATAAAAGACAAGGAATTTATTGGTTCGGTTGGCGTGGCGCATACCCGTTGGGCCACGCATGGAGCGGTGACGGAAGAAAACGCGCATCCGCACAGCGACTGTTCGGGCAAAATTATTTTGGCGCACAATGGAATTATTGAAAATTTTCGCCATCTGAAAAAAAAATTTTTAGCCGGACACAAATTTATTTCCGAAACAGACACAGAGATTCTTGTTCATTTGGTGGAACATTTTTACAATTTGCCAACCACGCAGTGTGGCGGCAATTTGCGCTATGCTTTAGAAAAAACTTTGAATTTGGCGGTGGGGACTTATGGAATTGCCATGATTTCTTCTTTGGAATCAAAGAAAATGTTTTGCGCGCGGCGCGGAAGCCCTTTGGTTTTGGGCGTGTCCGATGGCGAGTATTTAATCGCTTCCGACGCTTCTTCTCTTTTGCCTTACACCAAAAAAGTTATTTATTTGGAAGACGGGGAAATCGCTGAAATAACGAAGGACGGTTTTCAGATTTATAATTTGCGCGATGAAAAAATAGAAAAAACAATTGAAGAAATTGAGTGGGACGAAGAGCAGGCGCAAAAAAATGGCTATCCTTATTTTTTGTTGAAAGAAATTTTTGAACAGCCGCAGTCGTTTAAAGATGCTTTAGCCGGTCATTTGGTGCCAAACGATGGCACGGCGCATTTTGGCGGGTTGCGTTTGACAGATGAGGAGTTGAGACAAATAAAAAACATTAAAATTATTGCCTGCGGCAGCGCTTACTATGCGTCATTAGTTGGGAAATATGTTTTGGAACATGTGTCTTGGCTGCCGGTTAGTGTGGAGACGGCTTCGGAATTTCGCTATCGCGACCCGGTTGTTTTGGATAATACTTTGGCGATTTTTGTAAGCCAGTCAGGAGAAACCGCTGATACTTTGGGAGCGATGAGAGAAGCAAGGCGCAAAGGCGCGACTGTTATGGGAGTGGTGAATGTGGTTGGTTCAACAATCGCGAGGGAAGCTGAACGCGGCGTGTATATTCACGTAGGACTTGAACTTTCGGTTGCTTCTACCAAGGCATTTGTCAATCAGATTGCTATTTTGATAATTTTTGGTTTGCAATTGGGACGGTTAACTCATTTGCCTTTGGTCACTGGCAAATTAATTATACAAAATATTTTGGAGATGCCAAAAAAAATGGAGGAAGTTCTAAAACAAAATAATTTAATTAAAGAAATCGCGCGGAAATATTTATCAAACGAGAATTTTTATTTTATCGGCCGCGGTGTTAATTATCCGATTGCTTTGGAAGGCGCTTTGAAATTGAAAGAGATTTCTTATGTCCACGCGGAAGGATTGCCAGCCGGAGAATTGAAACACGGCCCTATTGCATTGATTGATGAAAAATGTCCAGTGGTTGCGATTGCTCCGCGTGACAGCTTATATGAAAAAATGGTAAGCAGCATTGAAGAAATAAAAGCGCGACATGGGCGGTTGATTATTGTGGCGACGGAAGGAGACGAAGAAGTGAAAAATTATTCTGAAGATATTATTTATATTCCAAAGTCCAGCGAAATGCTGGAGCCGCTTTTGACCGTGATTCCGCTTCAGCTTTTTGCCTATCACTCGGCGGTTTTGCGCGGGCGCGATGTTGATAGGCCGCGTAATTTGGCAAAAAGCGTGACAGTGGAATAGAGGAAAAAAGAAATTTCAGGCTCCGCTTATGGACATCACACTATGAAACCGCATCAAGAATTTATTAGTGTGGATGAGTTGCGAAGTGTTGGAGTAAAAAAATAAGCGAGCTGTATTAAATATACAGCGAGTTTATTTTTTTATGAAACACGAGCAAATCGCCGCAATAATGAATTACGGAGTGTAGTTTCATAGTGTGATGTCCATATAATCGTTTATTTTCTTATGGTAAAAAAGATAGTAACAATCGGCGGTGGGAACGGACAATCGGTGACCATTCGCGCTTTAAAAAAATTTTTGCCGCAAATAGAAATTTCCTCCATTGTTTCCGTGACTGACTCAGGCGGCTCTTCCGGGCGTCTGCGGGAAAAATTTAATATATTGCCAGTCGGCGATATTTTGCGCGTGATTCTGGCTTTATCGTCTTATCCATATTTGGAACTGCGTCAAATTTTTTACAGCAACAGATTTTCCTCTGGAGAATTAAAAGACCATAACGCCGGCAATCTTCTTTTAACATTTTTGTATCAGGAAAGCGGAAGTTGGTCCAAGGCGATTGAAGGGCTATCGGAAATTTTGAAGACGCAAGGACGCGTTTTTCCAGTCACTTTGGATTTAGCGCATTTATGCGCGGAACTGAAAAACGGAGAAATTATTATCGGCGAAACCAATATTGATAAGCCGAAGTTTAATTACCGCGTCAGAAAAGAAAGATTGTGGCTGGAACCTGCGGCTAATTTGACCGCGGAGGCGCGGGAAGAAATTTTATCGGCCGATTATATTTTTTTGGGCTCTGGCGATTTGTACACCAGTATTATTCCAAATTTATTGGTGGGTGAAATTCAAGACACATTGCGTAACTCTAAAGCAAAAATTATTTTTATTATTAATTTAGCCAACCGTGAAACAGGCGAAACATGCGGGTTTAAGGCGTCTGATTATGTTTCTGAAATACATAAATATCTGCCGCGGCAAGTGGATTTTATTATTGCGCAAGACCCGGCGTTTAAACCGAATTTGGAACATTTTGCTTTGAAAAAATGGGAGACAGTGGAAACTGACAAAGGCAATTGGCAGGATGAAGACAAAGCGGTGTTAGCTGATTTATATTCTGATGACGAGGCCGGCATGGATTGGGAGAAATTAGCAAAGCCGATTGGAAGAATTTTGAATCTTAATTTTTGATTTTTTGTAGTTAATGTAGAAGATAAATTTAAAAAATTAAAAATCATGGAGAATTTAAAAAAATTAAAATGGCGAATTAGACGGAAAAAAATTTTCAGAGAGGGCGTTAAATTATTTATTAAAGAAAAAAAAAGAGAAATTGCGCGAGTTTTTTTGTATTTTTTAAAAAATGATTTGCATAAAGAGCCGTTTGGTTTTTTAGAAGATTTATTTATAGTCAAAGAAAAACGAAACAGTGGTTTAGGAACAGAGCTCGTCAGAGCGGTTATCAAATTAGCGCGTAGAAGGAGATGTTACAAACTTATCGCCACCAGCCGATTCAGCCGTCCCTTAGTTCATAAGTTCTATCAGCGTCTGGGGTTTAGAAAACGAGGGACAGAATTTAGAATTAACTTTTAATATGTTGATTGCCGATTTACACATTCATTCACGCTATTCGCGCGCCTGTTCGCCAGAGCTCACTTTGGAAAATATCGCCAAGTGGTCTGCCATTAAAGGCCTTAATTTGGTGTCTACTGGGGATTTTACTCATCCTGCCTGGTTTAAAAACATTGAAGAAAAATTGGCGGAAGACGGCAGTGGTTTTTTGAAACTAAAGAAATCTCTCATATCCGCTAATCCATCCTTTGGCAAGAGGGGATGTGAACCTTGTTTTATTTTGGGCACGGAGGTTTCTTGTATTTATTCCCAAGGCGGGAAAGTGCGGCGCGTGCATTTGTGTTTGTTTTTTCCAACTTTGGCTGGCGTGAGAAAATTTAATGAGAAATTGACCGGCGCAGGCAAAAATTTAAAGTCCGATGGTCGGCCGATTTTGGGTTTGTTAGCCAAAGATGTCTTAAAAATAATTAAAGAGATTGATGAAAGAGCCATGATGATTCCAGCGCACGCTTGGACACCGTGGTTTTCAGTTTTTGGTTCTAAATCAGGCTTTGACTCTTTGAAAGAATGTTTTGAAGAATTAACGTCTGAAATTTTCGCGATTGAAACAGGATTAAGCAGCGACCCCGCGATGAATTGGCGTTTATCCGCTTTGGATAAAATCGCGCTTGTGTCCAATTCCGACGCGCACAGTTTGCCAAACATCGGGCGCGAAGCAAATGTTTTTAATTTGGATATTACTAAAACAAATTACGACGAATTTTTTCAGACAATCAAAAATAAAAATCCGGCCAAATTTTTAAAAACGATTGAATTTTATCCGGAAGAAGGAATGTATCATTATGACGGACATCGCGCTTGCGGGGTGAGTTTTACTCCACGCGAAAGCAAAAAAAATAAAGGCATGTGTCCTGTGTGTAAGAGGCCGTTGGTTATTGGTGTTTTGAATCGCGTGGAAGAATTGGCTGATAGAGAAGATGGATTTGTGCCGGATGGGGCAGTGCCATTTGTAAGTTTGGTAGAATTGGATAAAATTCTCGCAGAGGTATTGGGATTAAAATCGCGCAAAAGCGTCGCGGTCGCGCGTATTTTTGACGAGATGCTAAAAAAAGGCGGCAGTGAGTTAAAAATTTTAATGGATTTGTCTTATGAAGAATTGTCTGAAATAGCCGAGCCAATGGTGGTGGAGGGAATTAAAAGGATGCGCGAAAAAAGATTAAAAATAAAGCCGGGTTTTGATGGGCAATATGGAGAGGTGACGATTTTTTCTCCGGAAGAAAAGAAAGGGAGGCAGAAAAAGTTGTTTGAATAAAAATCAGCCCCGCCTTGGTGGGACTGTTTTTTAATGCCTCCGAGAGGATTTGAACCTCTAATCCCTTGCGGGAATCAGCTCCTAAGGCTGACGCGTATGCCAGTTCCGCCACGGAGGCGATTAAAAAGATTTTAACTGAAAATGGTTAATTTGACAAGGATAATGATTGATTTTATAATATTGGTATAATTTTTTAAAACAAATTTATGACAAGGGGGAGAATTGTTTTTTTGTTAACCAGCGTATTTTTATTCGGTGGTTTTTTTGTTTTTATGAAAATCGCCTACGCCGCAGCAAATCATTTAGTGATTTCTCAAATACAGATTACTGGTGGACAGGGCAAAACGGACAATGATTTTGTTGAATTGTATAATCCCGTTGATGAGGCCGTGGATATTGGCGGTTGGCAATTGATGAAAAAAAATATAGAAGGCACAACTTCTTCCATCAGACAGTTTCCCAGCGGCAAGATAATTTCAATTCATGGTTATTTTCTTTGGGCTAATTCCAATAGTGACTATGCTTCAAGTATAGGAGCTGATGAAAAAAGTGGAGCGTCAATCACTGAAAATAATAGTTTGGCGCTTTTTGATAAAAATGATAATTTAATTGACGCGGTGGCTTGGGGTTCTAATCATCAAAATCCATTTGAAGAAAAAATTCCCTTTCCTCTTAATCAATTAGCTAATCAAAGTTTGGTTCGTTTACCTAATAATTCAGAGGGAAATGGGCAAGACACAGATGATAATTCAATTGATTTTTTTATTGTTAGCTCTTCTCCGCGTAGTTCGTCTTTTCCAGCTGTCCCGCCGTTGCCGCAATCAGATCCTGAACCGCCACCGCCTCCATCAGTAGATCCGCTAGCCCCGACATCCACTTTGGAAAATTATCTTGTTAAAATTAATGAAATTTATTCCAATCCAACCACTTCCACGGAAAAAGAATGGGTGGAAATTTATAATTCCTCCACCAGTACGATTGATTTGATTGGTTGGACTTTGTTTGATGGCACGGGGGTGATTGCTTCCCCGACCACAACAATCAACTCCTCAAGTTTTTATGCAATAGAGTGGAGCGGAAGCAAATTAAATAATGATGGCGATATTATCGTTTTAAAAAATCCACAAGGTGGGATTGTGGATCAAGTTTGCTTTGGTGTTTGGACCAATGGCTGCGCTGGTGATAAGCCGAGCGCGCCAGATAAAAGCAACACTTTGGCGCGTGTGATTAATGGCGTTGATACTTACAATAATAAAAATGATTTTGCGGAAACAACCACGGTTACCAAAAACGCGAGTAACATTATCACCGCGCCTGCGGTGGAAAATTCTCAAGGCGCGAATGCGCAAAATCAAATCAATAATTCCGCGCCAGCAGGTAGTAGTTCTGTTCAGAATAATCCTGCGGCAGAACATATTTTTATCAACGAGTTTGTTTCCGACCCTAATTTAGGCGAAGAAGAATGGGTTGAGCTTTATAACGATTCAGCCGCGGCAGCGGATTTAACCGGCTGGTTTTTGGAAGAGGGTTCGGAAGAAGAAACGCGCGTGGCAGGCGTAATCGCGCCGCGAGGATTTTTTTTAATCAAGTCGCCTAAGGGTAATCTGAATAATTCAGGCGATATTATTTCTTTGTTTGAGCAATCCGGCCGTTTGGTTGATAAAGTGGCTTATGGCAAGTGGAATGATGGCAACATCGCGGACAACGCGCCTGTTTCTTATGACAATAAAAGCGTTGGGCGGCGTGATTATTTAAAACCAGGAATTGAAAAAGATTTATTTGGCGTGACAGCTTTGCCGACCCCGGTCGCGCGAAATATTTTTCCAAGCGCGGTATCCGAGCAAAACAATTTACTAGTGGAAATTTTGACAGACGGCGTTCAAAATAATGTTATTTTAAGCGAATTTTTGCCAAATCCCATTGGCGCTGATAAAGACGGGGAATATTTAGAATTGCAAAATATAGGGGCTCAAGAAATAGATTTAAAAAATTGGCAAATTGGCAATTCTGCCGGACGCAAATATAGATTTTCATCTTCCACAATTATGTCCGCTAAGTCATTTTTAGTGATAAAAAGAAAAATTAGCGGCTTGTCTTTAAAAAATTCAGATGAAGAAATCAAATTATACAACGCGGCCGGCGGGTTGGTTGATTCAGCGGCTTTTGAAGGGGCGGCTTTAGAAAATGTTTCTTTTAACAGCGCGTCTTCAACTAACCGCGCGTCTTCAACCGTGTCAGAGTGGAAATGGTCAACTGTTTTAACGCCAGGCCGAGAAAATATTATTTCAGCGCCTAACACCGCGCCAGAACTGCTTTTGGCGTATCCTTCTGTAGCTGAAATAGGAGAAGAAATTTTATTTGACGCGTCTGATTCGTTTGACACTGATGGCGACGAATTGAAATTTTTTTGGGATTTTGGCGATGGCAGTAAAGGCGAAGGGGAAAGTATTTTATACAGTTATTATAGCGCTAAAAATTATAACATAACAGTGCGCGTTGAAGACGTCCGCGGCAAAGTAATTTCCAAAAAAGTAAAAATTTCCATTGTTGGGCAGCCGCTTTTGGGTGAAGATTTGGCAAATATTTCCAAACCGCGAACGGTTAATTCCGGAAAAAGAAAATCCGCGGTTTTGTTTAAAGCGGTGTTGGGTGATGTTCAAAAATATTCCGTTGGAGAATTAATAAAGACGCGCGGCGTTGTGGCGGTTTTACCAGGTGTCTTAAGCACGCAGATGTTTTATTTAGTTGATGAAGCTGGCGTTGGTTTGCCTATCTACAGTTTTAAAAAAGATTTTCCTGATTTGCGGCTGGGAGATTTAGTTGAGGTGACTGGCGAAACAGGGGCGTTTCAGGGCGGCGTTAGATTAAAAACCAAACAAAAGACTGATATGGAAATTTTGGCAACGGAAAAAGAAATTTTTGCTGTAAAATTGGGAACTGCCGAGATAGATGAAAATCGTCTTTTTTCTTTAGTGGAGGTTGAAGGTGAGGTTTTAGAAATTGGCCGCGGTTATTTTATTTTGGGCGATGAGCAGGGCGAAGCAAAAGTAGTTTTAAAAACAGGCGCGGGTTTTAAAAATAACGCGGTTAAAGAAGGAGATATGGTAAATGTTATTGGCGTAGTTGGGCAAAGCCGTAATGTTTATGTTGTTCAGCCTCGCGGTCTTTCCGACCTTAAAATTTTAAAAGAAAGCGCGCCTGCGGAAAAAAATAAAAATGCCGGTACTACCGAAGTGACGGAAAAATATCTTACAGCCACGGCCGGCGGAATCACCAGTTTATTTTTAGCGCTTTTGGCTCGCGGCCGCGGCGCTTTGGCAAAAGGATTTGTGGTCGGCGCTATTGCCAAAGTAGCGGCTTGGAAAAAGAAAAATGATTTAAGTTAGGCCAATTTTGTTTCAGCTGTTTCTTTTTGCGTCGTCGTCTTGTAATAGAATTTTTTAATAATTTCCGTGAGAATGAAGTATGCGGCAGCCACTGAAATTGTAAGCAGAAAATAAGTCGGCGTTGGAGCGGTGAATTTAAAAAATGTTTTGCCAAAATGAGAGAGCGGTAGAATTATAGTGGCGGCAACGGCGGCTATGCAAAGACCTGATAAAATAAAAGAAGGCCGGCGGGCTTTCCAAAATATCAATTTAGTGCGTATGGAATAAATCAATGCGAGTTCTGTTAAAACACTGCCGATAAACCAATTGGTTTGCAGCACGCTTGGGCCTTTTTGATAAAAAATCGCGAAGAAAATAAAATCAAAAAAAGTGCTCACGAGCCCAAATATTATGGCCATTAAAGTAACTTCGCGTATATTGTAGATGCGCGGACGGCGCAATTCTTCCGTATCCACATTATCCATAGCAATGGCAATCATAGGGAAATCAGACAGGAGATTAAGTAAAAGAATTTGAGCCGGCAACATTGGCAAAAAAGTGATAATTAAAGAAGCAACGGCCAAAGCGTAAAAATTGCCAAAGTTTGAAATCAAAGTGATTTTTAGATATTTGATTGTATTGGCAAAAATTTCTCTTCCAATTTTAATACCGTCAATAATAACCGCCAAGCTTTTTTTTAAAAGAACGATATCTGCCGCGTCGCGGGCGATATCTGACGCGCTTTCCACCACTAACGCAACATTCGCCAATTTTAACGCAGGCGCGTCATTAATACCCTCTCCCAAAAATCCCACTTCTTTATTATGCTGCAAAAGTCGGATAATTTCATATTTTTGTTTGGGTGAAACACGCGCGAAAACATCATATTTAGCAACCATTTCTAATTGTTTTTCTTCAGGCATTTTTTCCAACTCATCGCCTGTAATTGATTCCGTCAAATTTTTTATCAGGCCGATTTTTAAAGCCACGGCCGTTGCCACTTCTTTGGCGTCGCCTGTTAAAATTTTTACTTCCACCCCCATTTTTTTAGCTTGTTCAATGGCATAACGGGCAGATGGTTTAATTGGGTCTTCAAAAGATATGATTCCAATAAAATTCAGATTTTTTTCTTCTTCCAGAATTTTACAATCTACCATAATTTTTTTCTCGGCGATTGCGATGGCGCGCCGTCCAGCCAATCCTTCTTTTTTTAACCAAAAAAATAGTTCTTTTTGTTTTTCTTTGTTGATATTAGAACATAAAGGCAAAATATTTTCACCAGCTCCTCTAGAAATTAAAAAATATTCGCCATTTTTTTCTTTTACAACCACACAGTTGCGTCGCCGCTCAGGATCAAACGGAATTTCGCGCGTCCGAGTATAATTGGCAAAAAGTTTTTTATCCTTTTCATCAAGTTTCTGCCAAATGGCGATATCAAAAGAATTATTGGTTTCTCGTTTGCCTTGCCCCAAAAAAGACGATGCCAACGCGGCATAAAAAAGAGCGCTGGAGGAATTTTCCGCGTTTATTTCCGCCACTGTAAGCTTGTTTTCAGTAATAGTGCCTGTTTTATCCGTGCATAAAACCTCAATACTGCCTAAATCTTCAACTGCTGAAAGCCGTTTAACCACTACCTTATTTTTAGCCAAACGCATGGAGCCGCGAGAAAGAGACATTGTGGTAACTACTGGCAATGCCTCTGGAATTACACTTACGGCCAAGGCGATGGAAAAAAGAGCCATTTCCGCCCAGCTTGTTTCTCCTTTTTTAATTAACAAGTTGGCTAAAAAAACAAAGAGCAAAATTATTAAAATCATTTTCAAAATAAATTTGCTGAATTTGGCAATGCCTTTTTCAAAATTGCTTTCTCGGTTTGTCTCCACGGTTAGTTTGGTCACTTCGCCCATAACCGTTTTTTTGCCGGTGGCGATTACTACGCCAAGACCATTTCCGCTGGCAATGGCGGTGGAAGAAAATAATATATTGGACGCGTCGTTGATGCTTTTTGTTTTTAAAGACAACGGTGCGGCGTTTTTCATGACAGGTGTTGGTTCTCCGGTTAAATTTGATTCGTTTAATAACAGATTTTCAGCGTCAATTAAGCGCAAATCAGCAGGCACAACATCTCCATTTTCAATTAAAATTAAATCGCCGGGAACAAGTTCTGCGGCATTGATAAGAGTTTCTTTTCCATCGCGTATTATTTTGGCGCGGCTCACCACGTATTTTTTTAGAAGCTCAATCGACTTTTCCGAGTGATATTCTTGAGCAAAGCCGAGTATGGTATTTATAATGATGAAAGACAAAATCATCAGGCCGTCTATTATTTCTCCAAGCGCGAAAGCGATAATTATGGCGGCGAACAGCAAGTAAATAAAAGGCGATTTGAATTGACGGCCAAAAACTCTCCACCAGCGCAATTTGCGCGCCACTATTTGGTTTGGCCCATATTGAATCAAGCGCTTTTTTGCCTCTTGTTCTGTTAAGCCGGTTTCAGCGGTTTGAAAAGAGTTCAAAATTTCTTTTTTTGTTTGAGAAGCGAAATCTGTCCAAGGCATAAGTTTATTGCGGCTTTTGGCTTTTTTTAATTTCTTTTACATTTTTAGAGTGTTGAATAATTATTTTGTTGTCATTCCGACCGAATACCCTTGTCATTCCGACTCCCTCTACTTCGCTCGGGATAAACTCCGTGGAGGAATCCATTATCATTATAACAAAAAAGGCCATTTGAGGCGATTTGTCAATTTTTTTGAATAAATTTTAGGCGTAAGAGCACTAAATTTTTGGTATTTCTCTTGACCAATCTATAAAATTGGGATATTATATTTAGTAAGGCGTGAATTAAAGGAGCGCATATTAGAGTGGATAAGATTATGTGAAAAGGATCTCGCGGGTATCGTATAGTGGCTATTATGTGTCCTTGCCAAGGACAAGATACGGGTTCGATTCCCGTTACCCGCTCCAAGATTAGACTTTCCGATTTTTGACCGACGAATTGGTGGCAGACCGTCCGACAACTAAACTTCTTTTTAGCAAATTCCACCTTGTGTGATGAGCTAAAAATCTATTCAGTTTTCCACTGGTTTTTTGAGCAAAAAAATGGTAAAATTAAGACAAGATTAGG
>Ga0265296_1001335_pt1 | contig 28819 bp, 34 predicted proteins | sample MunlanPumphouse1_FD_189073 | JGI IMG/M metagenome (GOLD analysis project Ga0265296, IMG submission 189073) | Groundwater microbial communities from a municipal landfill in Southern Ontario, Canada - Pumphouse #1 | ecosystem: Environmental > Aquatic > Deep subsurface > Groundwater | place... | reverse complement strand
CGCTGGTTCCGATCTGGGTGGGGGCGAAGATCGGGGTCGCGCTGCCGACGGCCTTTGTCAGCGCCATCGCCGCCTTCCTGTGCGCCACGCTTTTGTTGGGCGAGGTCGGGGACTTCTATGAGCGCTACTGGTGGTGGGACGTGGTGCTGCACGGCGGCTCGGCGGTGGCCTTCGGCCTGGTCGGGTCCTTGCTGATGCTGATGCTGGTCAAGGGGAACCGGCTGACGGCGGCGCCCTTCACCGTAGCCTTCTTCGCCTTCTGCTTCGCCGTCATGATCGGCGCGGTGTGGGAGATCTGGGAGTTCACCCTGGACCAGCTGTTCGGGCTGAACACGCAGAAGTCCGGTCTGGTCGACACCATGTGGGACCTGATCGTCGATACGGGCGGCGCACTGATCGGGGCGGGCGCGGGCTGGGCCTATCTGAAGGGGCGCCAGAACGGGCCGCTGACGAACGCCATCCACGCCTTTGTCGACAAGAACCGCCGCCTGTTCGGCGACGACTGAGAGATCGTCAGACCTTAGGGGGCCAACAGGCCCTTGGCCTTGTCCGCGCTCATGACGATGTCCGGGTCCGGCTGCTTGGCCTCCAGGCCAGGGCGGTTCAACTGGTGCAGGACGTGACGAATGATGTTCAGCCGCGCCTTCTTCTTGTTGTCGGTGGCGACCACCGTCCAGGGGGCATAGTCCATGTGGGTGCGTTCCAGCATCTGGTCGCGGGCGGCGGAATAGTCGCTCCAGCGCGCCTGGGCCTCCCCGTCCAGCGGTGAAATCTTGAAGCGTTTCAGCGGATGGGTGGTGCGCTCATCCAGACGCCGCGACTGCTCCTCTTGCGAAATATCGAGCCACAGCTTGATGAGAATGGTGCCGGACTGGGTCAGCATGCGCTCGAAATGCGGCGCATCGTGCAGGAAGCGTTCGTGCTGGGCCACGGTGCAAAAGCCCATGACCGCCTCGACGCCCGCGCGATTGTACCAGGAGCGGTTGAAGAAGACCGTCTCGCCCGCCGCCGGCAGGTGGGCGGTATAGCGCTGGAAATACCATTGCGACAGTTCGCGGTCGTTCGGCTTGGGCAGGGCGACGACGCGGGTCTGGCGCGGGGCCATGAACTCGGTCATCCGCTTGATCGCCCCGTCCTTGCCGGCGGCGTCGCGGCCCTCGAAGACGATGACGATCTTCATCCCCTGTTCGATGGCCCAGGCCTGGCTCTCGACCAGCTGAATCTGCAGGGCTTCGAGGGTGTCGGCGTAGCTGTCCTTGGCCATAGGCGGGCTCCTCAGTTGAACATTGAAAGCCTGCGCTGAAATCGCGTTCCCCGCCAGCCTTGCTGTAGGGGCGTTAGGATCGTCCGACGGACTGATGCATTGGCTGAAGGATGACTTCTGGACCCCAGCCCCCGCCGGACAAGCCCACGCCTCTCGCCGATGCGTGGAGCGGGCTGATGACCCTGGGTCTGCTGGCCTGCGCCCTGTTTTTTCTGCTGGACGCCTGGGCGCCGCCGCAGGACCTGCCGTGGAAGCCGCTGGACCTGCGCCAGCCGATCGGCCGGGCCACCGCCGCCAAGGTCGCGCGTCTGGATGTGGCTGACGGGGCCTCGCCTGAAAGGGTCGAGGCCAGCACCACCGCCTGTCTGGCCCTGCTGCGGCAGGCCGGGGTCGAAGTGGCGCGGGGGCAGGATCGCGACGACGGCGGCTTCTGCGTGGTGCGGGGCGCCGTGCGCCTGACCGGAGGCGAGATGACTCCGGTCAGTCCGGGCGGGCTGGCGATGCGCTGTCCCCTGGCTGTGCGCCACATCCTTTGGGACCGCCACGTTCTGCAACCCGCCGCGCGCGAGATTCTGGGGTCGGAGGCGGCGCGGATCGACAGTCTGGGGACCTATGCCTGCCGCCGGGTCTATGGCTCGCAGGATGAAACGGCGCGGCCCAGCCAGCATGCGCGGGCCAACGCCATGGACGTCGCGGGCCTGCGCCTGGCCGACGGGCGGACGGTTTCGGTGCTGCGCGACTGGGACGGGCAGGGGGCGGAAGGGGCGCAGAAGGCCGCCTTCCTGAGGCGCTTGCAAGACGGCGGATGCCGCCTGTTCGGCAATGTCCTGACCCCGGACTACAACGCCGCCCACCGCGATCATTTCCACCTCGACGGCGCTGCGCGCGGCGTCTGTATGCGCGCGCGACGTTAACCAAAGCCCTGGGCGCCGGGACTCGCTTTACGGTTGACGTCCTGTGGATAGTCGGGTGACAAAGTCGGGCAGCCCGGATTTTGCGTGGGGTCCAAACCCGCGTCTCGCTCCTTCGCCTGAACGAGCTTGTCCAGATGGGCTGACGGATTATCCAGCATGGAAATCCGCCTGGCAAAGCGCGTTTACGGAGACGCTAAGATGGCGACCGGCACGGTCAAGTGGTTCAACCCCACCAAGGGCTATGGCTTCATTCAGCCCGACGACGGCGGCTCGGACGTTTTCGTCCACGTCACCGCCGTTCAAAAGGCGGGCCTGCAAGGCCTCGATGAAAACTCCAAGGTTGAGTACGAGCTGGAAAACCAGCGCGGCAAGACTTCGGCTGTGGAACTCAAGGTTCTCTAAGGTCCAAGAACCCCAAGGGTTCTGAGATTGAAAGGCGCGGGACCAGCCGGTTCCGCGCCTTTCTTTTTGGCTGGAAGAGAAGGGCGTTAACGCGCGGCTCGCGGAGCCGCGCTGCTTGAGCGCAGCCTTGCTGAATTCTCACCTGCGTAGCGGGGGCGGGGGACTATGCGAAGCATGGTGGAGGGGGCGAGATCGCGCGCTGCGTTTCAGGCACAGGCGGTCGACGTGAGAAGATGGCGGGGTGGTGGATGCTTCCGCCCCCTCCACCGCCTGTGGCGGTCCCCCTCCCCCGTGAACGGGGGAGGATCGCTAGAAGCCCAGTTCCGCGCGCAACGCCTTCGGCATCAGGCCGTCCGCGCGAAGCTCGGCGAGCGTCACCGACTGGTCGCGCTTGGCGTAGCGGCGGCCGTCGGGGCCGGTCAGCAGGCGGTGGTGGCGATAGGTCGGGGCGGGCCAGCCCATCAGGGTCTTGATCAGGCGCTGGATATGGGTGGCCTCGAACAGGTCCAGACCGCGCACGACATGGGTGATCCCTTGCAAGGCGTCGTCGTGGGTGACGGCGAGGTGATAGGCGGTTCCGGCGTCCTTGCGCGCCAGCACCACGTCGCCCGCCGTTTCGGGGCGGGCGCGGATCAGGCCGGTCTCGCCGTCGGGGCCGGCGCCTTCCTCGACGAAGGACAGGCCGTTCCATGCCGCGTCGCCCAGAGCTTCGCGCGCGCGGTCCAGTGACAGCCGCCAGGCGTAGGGACGGCCCTCGGCCAGCAGGCGAGCTTCGTCCTCGGGCGGATGCGGGCCCGGACGGACGGCCTCGGCCGGGCCGTGGGGGGCGTCGCCGATGGCGTCGAGAATCTCTTTCCGCGTGCGAAAGCAGCGATAGAGCAGGCCGCGCCCGTTCAGCGTGTCCACGACGGCGGCGTAGTCGGCCAGATGCTCCGATTGGCGCCGCACCGGGGTTTCCCAGTCGAGCCCCAGCCAGGTCAGGTCCTCATAGATGGCCGCTTCGAACTCGGGCTTGCAGCGGGTCGGGTCGATGTCCTCGATGCGCAGGATGAAGCGCCCGCCCGCCTCGCGCGCCGCGCTCCAGGCCGTCAGGGCCGAAAAGGCGTGTCCCTTGTGCAGGCGGCCGGTGGGCGAGGGCGCGAAGCGGGTGGTGAACATGGCGGATCAGAAGCGCTTGAGCGCGCCTGCCCTTTCGGCCTGATCGACGGCGGCGCGGATGGCGGATTCCGGCACGAAGTCGAACTGGGCGATCACCTCCTCCAGCGCGAAGTCCGGCTGCGAAAAGGCCCAGCGCATGGCGTGCGCTGCGGGGCCGGCGAAAGCGGGGCCACGCAGTCCGGTCGGGCGATAGGCCGTCAGCCGTAGCGGTTCGGGCAGGGTGAAGCGCGCCGGTCGAGGGACCAGCTTTTCCTGCGTCATCGCCACTTCCTCCCGGAACTCGGGCAGGGCCGCCAACTGCGCCAATCGCTGGCCGAGATCCGTCAGATGCGTCTGCAGGGCTCGCCCCCCGTCCTGATGCGCAGGGGGCATGAAGGCGCGGAAGGCCGGGTCCTGCATCGCCACCCGCTCCAGCAGGGAGAAGACGATCCGCCCGTAGAGCGGCGAGACCGAAAAGGTCGCGTGCAGCGAGGCGCCGTCCTGGGCCAAGGCGTCGTGATACCAACCGCGCGGCAGGTAGAGGACGTCGCCCGGTCGCATCCGCACCTCGGCCATGACCCGGCCTCGGCTCTGCTCGAGCCAACGGCGCGTCTCGGGCGTGTCAGGGGGGAAGTCGACGGGGCTGTCGGCCCGGTTTTCGTACAGGCGCCAGACTTTTTCACCCTCGACCTGAAGGGCGAAGACATCGTGCAGGTCGTAGTGAGTTCCAAAGGCGCGGACGCCCTTGAACGAGCAGTAGAGGTTGACCCCGACCGCAGCGGCGAAGGCGCGGCCAAGCATGGCGGAGGCGTCGGCCAGGCGCGGGGTCATTTCCTGCGCGTCCCCCGCGATAAGGCTGGCGCCGGTGGCCAGGAAGACGGCGACCTTGGCAGGGTCAGGGCGCAGCACCGAGCCCGACTGGGTCTGGACGGGCCGGCAATACTGATCAGGCGGCACGGCGACAGCGTCGCGCATCAGCTTCAGGGTCTGGGCGGTCCATATTGATGCCTGGTTCAACAGGGCGTTGAAACCGTCCCAGTCCAGCAGCGTCCGCTTGGCCGCGCCGTCGGCTGCGGGAATGTGCAGCGGTTTTCGGCCGTGAACCTCGGCGAAAAAGCGATCAGGGGTGATCGGGTGAAGAAGTTCGTCCAGACTGTGCATCGACCGCGACGCTAGAGCGGCGCCGTTCCTCTGTCGATATAGGCGATCATGGCCACAGCCCCGTCCGCCCCTTCCATCGCCGCCGCCCGCGAGGCCCTGGCCGCCGCCGATCCGGCGCTGGCGCGGGCGCACGCCTCGACGCCGGTGTTCGAGTGGCGGTTGCGGCCCGGCGGATACGAGGGTCTGTTCCGAATGATCGTGGAGCAGCAGGTTTCGGTGGCCGCCGCCGCCTCGATCTGGAAGCGGACGGTGGAGGGGCTGGGCGGCGTGGTGACGCCGGACGCGGTGCTGGCGCTGGATGTCGAGACGCTGAGGACCTTCGGCCTGTCGGGACAGAAGGCCAAGTACGGGCATGAGATCGCGCTGGCTCATACCGAGGGCCGCATCGACTTCGATCATCTGGAACGGCTGGACGACGCCGAGGCCATCGCGGCCCTGACCGCCATCAAGGGCGTCGGCAAGTGGACGGCCGAGACCTTCCTGATGTTCTGCGAGGGACGCCTCGACGTCTTCCCCGGCGGCGACGTGGCCTTACAGGAGGCGATGCGCTGGGCCGATGCGGGCGAGGCAAGGCCGAACGAGAAACAGGCCTATGCGCGGGCTGAAATCTGGCGGCCGCATCGCGGGGTGGCGGCGCATCTGCTCTGGGGATGGTATGGAGGGGTCAAGCGTGGCGATATCGCGCTGGAGGACCCGCCGACGTGAACCCGCTGACCAACGCCGACCTGACCCGGCCCGAGACCGTCCTGCCGCTGCTGGACTTCGCCGGCGTGGCCGTCTTCGCCGCGACCGGGGCCTTGGCTGCCGCGCGCGAGAAGCATGACCTGGTGACCTTCGCCTTCTTCGGCGCCATCACCGGGGTCGGGGGCGGGACGCTGCGCGACCTGCTGATCGGGGCGCCGGTCTTCTGGGTGCAGGACTGGCGCTATATCGCCGCCTGCGTGCTGGCGGCCACGGCCATCTGGATGCTGGGCGCGCGGACCTGGCGTTTCCGGGCCCTGCTGTGGCTGGATGCGGTCGGGCTGGCGGCCTATGGCGTCATGGGGGCGGCCAAGGCGGCCTCTTATGGCGTGGCGCCGCTGATCTGCGTCGTCATGGGCGTGCTGACGGCCTGCTTCGGCGGCGTGGTGCGCGACGTGCTGGCGGGCCAGCCGTCGATCCTGCTGCGGCGAGAGCTGAACATCACCGCCGCCTTGCTGGCGGCAGGGCTGTTCGTGGTGCTGAAAGCGGTAGAGGCGCCGACCTGGCCGGCGGTGGGCGTCGCCGTGGCGGCGGGCTTTGGCCTGCGCGCGGGCGCCCTGCTGTGGGGGTGGAGCCTGCCGGCCTTCCCCAGCGCGCCGAGCCGGAACTGACCCATGAGCGACGTGCCCGCCGCCTATCGCGACGCGCCGCGCTGGCCGTTCGGCGACAGCCCGGAACTGGCCGACGAGTTGCTGGCCCTGGTGCTGGCGGGCGGCAAACGCGCCACCTGTTCGTCGCTGGCGGCGTGCGAGGCCGACATCATGCCGACGGTCGGCGAGGTCAGCGTCATCCTCGACGGCGCTGGAGATCCGCGCTGCGCCATCCGCACGACCGAGGTCGAGATCATGCCCTTCGAACAGGTCAGCGAGGACTTTGCCCGCGCCGAGGGGGAGGGCGACTTGACCTATGAATGGTGGCGCAACGCGCATGAGGCCTATTACCGCCGCGAAGGCACATGGGCGCCCGGCATGAAGGTGGTGTGCGAGCGCTTCGAGCTGGTCGAGGTCTTCTGACGCCGCGTCACGAAAACGCTGCATCTCGGTCATGGCGACGAGGGAGAATCGGGCGTAGGCTCGTCTCATCAGCCTAAGGAAGGAGACGTGTCCTCACTCCTGTCGCCTCGAGATCCCCCCGTATGCGCGGGAGGGCCTGATGCAGGTCCTGACCCGTCCCCCCTCCGGCTTTCCCGCCCTGGTGTTGAACGCCGACTTCCGGCCCCTGTCCTATTACCCGCTGTCGATCTGGCCCTGGGAAGAAGTGATCAAGGCCGTCTGGCAGGAGCGCGTCGATGTGGTCGCCACCTATGACAAGGTGGTGCGCAGTCCGTCGATCGAGATGCAACTGCCCAGCGTCATCGCGCTGAAGAACTACGTCGATCAGGATCGCAAGCCCGCCTTCACCCGCTTCAACGTCTTCCTGCGCGACGGTTTCGGCTGCCAGTATTGCGGCGAACAGGGCTTGGCCCAGGAGCTGACCTTCGACCACGTCATCCCCCGCTCGCGCGGCGGCCGCACCACCTGGCAGAATATCGTCGCCGCCTGCGGTCCCTGTAACCTGAGGAAGGGCGGACGCACCCCGCAACAGGCGGGAATGCCCCTGCTGCGTCGCACCGCCCATCAACCGAACTCGTGGGAGTTGCAGGAGGCCGGTCGCCGCTTCCCGCCCCACTTCCTGCACCAGAGCTGGCTCGACTATCTGTATTGGGACATCGAGCTGGAGCCCTAGGGTTTACCGGTGTTGCCTTTTATTACCCAAGTGCCTGAATGTTAGGCGTTTTGTGGGCAATGGGTAGTTGCCCGTAGTTACCGCTTTATCCTCCGGTTTGCTCCCGACTGGTGACCATGTGGTGACCAGAATGGGCACTCAAAACCTGCTGTGGCGGGACGGAGGCGAAATGTCTGGTGACCATACGGTGACCATGAAATTGACCAAACGGGCCGTAGATGCCCTGGTGGCGGGCCCAGAGCGGTATTTGGCGTGGGACATCGAGCTGAAGGGTTTCGGCGTGCGGGTCTCCCCACAGGGTCGAAAAACCTACATCGTGCGATACCGGACGATCGGTGGCGCACGGCGGATGCTGACGCTGGCGACGAGCGAAATTCTGACGACTGAAGAGGCGCGGGAAGAAGCGCGTCGCGCGCTCGCGCGGGCGGCTATGGGCGGCGATCCTCAGCGGGTGAAAGCCGAGCGACGCGCAGAGATGACGGTCAAGGAGTTGTGCGAGCTCTACATGGAGGAGGGCACGGCGACCAAGAAAGAGACGACGCTTCACATCGATCGCATTCGGATCAAGCGGCATATCAACCCCCGTATCGGAAACATGAAGGTCACCGATGTCGCCAGGGCCGATATCCAGCGGCTGATGATCGACGTGGGCAACGGCAATATCCGCAAGGACGCGACGCCTCACACGCGAGGTGGCAAGGGCGCAGCAGCGCGAACGGTCGGCCTCCTGGGCGGCATTTTCAACTTCGCCGTCGAGTATGGCTTTATCGAGCAGAGCCCCGTCCGAGGCGTGAAGCGCTACCGGGACAATCGAAGGGATCGCTTCCTGTCGCCAGCCGAACTGGCCCGCCTTGGCGATGTTCTTTCCGCGCTTGAAAAGGATGGCGGCGACCCTCGTCACATCACGATCCTGCGGCTACTGGCGCTGACAGGCGCACGTAAGAGCGAGATTGCCTGTCTGAGGTGGTCGGAGCTCGATCTGGATCGAGGCCTGCTGCGCCTTCGGGACTCCAAGACGGGACCCAAGACCATACGGCTTGGGGCGCCGGCTCTCGAACTCCTGTCGGCGATCAAACCCAACGGGAGCAAATATTTGTTCCCGGACCGCCGCAGGATCGATCAGCCGACCGCGAACCTGGACTGGGCTTGGGTCCGCATTCGGAGCAAAGCCGGTCTGGACGACGTACGGATACATGACCTGCGCCATACCTTCGCCAGCGCGGGTCTCGCTAGCGGCGAAGGCCTGCCTCTGATCGGTAAGCTTCTCGGGCACGCTCACGTGGCGACGACCAGTCGCTACGCGCATCTGGCGGATGATCCTCTCCAAGCCGCAGCCGATCGAATCAGTATGCGGGTCGCAGATGCCTTAGGGATAGCTGCGCCAACCTGATATATAATAAGATATCGATTATGATTTTTGATATTTCCTAGTGTATCGCTTCTCGACCGAGGTCTAGGTATCTGATATATAATTTTGTATCAGATCGATTTAATGATGCAGAATAAGATATCAAAACGGTACGGCTTGGAATCGCTCACGGAAGCGATCCGTGGAGCACGTCTGGCCAAAGGCTGGAGCCAGCGCGACCTCAGCGCCCGCGCGCATCTGACTCAGGCGCAAATCTCCCGGATCGAGAACGGAGAGGTGGATATGCAGGTTTCGACCCTGATCGAGCTGGCGCGCTCGCTCGACCTTGATCTCCAGCTCGTCCCGAGAACCGCGCTTGTCGCCGTCGAGGCGGCGGTTCGTTCGGCCGAAGAGCGATCGGACGAGAGATCGGCCAGAAACCTTCTGACGACGCTGCGCCGCCTCGCCGAGGAAGCCGAGAGGGCCGCGCCAGAGCGGGAGGACATCGCCTCGATCGCCTCCACCCTTCGAGATCTGGAGCCGCAAGCATCGGCGTTTCGCGGGCCCTTCCTGATCGCTGATCTGGAACGGCTGAAGACCAATCTCGAAGGATTTCTAACCTATCCGCCCGCGTCTCGCCCGCGTCATGCGAAACCGATCCGCGACGCCGCGGCCTGGCTGAAGCAACTCAGGAACAGCCTGATGCACGCGCCTCATGCGGAGCGTCCCGCCTACAGCCTTGATGACGAGGACTAGCGATGGCCGCGGACGCCCTTGAAGTCCTGCTTAACGACCGGAAGGTCGGCGTGATCTCCGCCCTGGGCGGCGACCAGTCGATCTTCTCGTTCGACGACGCCTATGCGGACGATCCGGATCGTCCGACCCTCAGCCTATCCTTCAAGGGCGAGCAAGGCGGCTTGTTGCGCGATCACCGGCCGACCCAGATACGACTGACGCCCTTCTTTTCGAACCTCCTGCCCGAGGGAACGCTTCGCGACTACCTGGCAAAGCGCGCGGGCATCAAGCCGATGCGGGAATACCCGTTGCTTGAGGTGCTGGGGCCGGATTTGCCAGGTGCTGTGACCGTGCGCCTGCTGGGCGAAGGCGAGCTCGGTGAAGACGATGAAGATCAGCATGAGGACGAGACCAAGGGGGCTGGGAGCCAAGGCGCCCTGAGGTTCTCTCTGGCGGGGGTGCAGCTGAAATTCTCAGCGGTCGAGAAGGCCCAGGGCGGTCTGACGATCCCGGCGAGCGGTCGAGGCGGAGACTGGATCATCAAGCTGCCGTCCATCCGGTTTCGTGGCGTAGCAGCCAACGAGTTCTCGATGATGCGGCTGGCCCGCGCCATGGGGATGGACATCCCCGACGTGGAACTGGTGCCGCTCGATCAGATCGAGGGGTTGCCTGAGGGGATCGGCAAGATCGAGGAGGAGGCGTTCGCCATCCGGCGTTTCGATCGCCGGGAGGATGGCGGCCGCATCCATATCGAGGACTTCGCACAGGTCTTCGGCGTCTATCCGGGCGAGAAGTACGACAAGGGATCCTATCGCTATCTGGCGAAGGTCCTCTGGCTGGAAACCGGCGAAGCCGGGGTGCGCGAGTTCATCCGGCGGCTGGTGTTCAACACCCTGATCGGCAACGCCGACATGCACCTGAAAAACTGGTCGCTGATCTATCGCGACGGCCGAACGCCCGAGCTGTCCCCCGGCTACGACTTCCTGTCGACGACCGTCTACATCCCCGATGAGAACGCGGCTTTGAAATTCGCCCGGACGAAGCGGATGGCCGAGTTCACCCTGGATGAGCTCGGCTATATGGCGGCCCGCGCCGGTCTGCCGGAGGCCATGGCTCGTGACGCGGCCATGGAGGCGGTGGATCGCTTCCATGAGGTCTGGGGCGCGGAGCGTGGGCACTTGCTGATAGCCGACGAGCTCGCCGCCGAGATCGAAAGGCTGCTCGGCGTTGTGCCTTTGGCTCGGAACAGGTAAGGCTGAGATGCGGCAGAGGGATATCAGGCCGCAGGCAAATCTTACTCAGTCCGACATCCGAGGCGCCGATACCTTTGGGAGCGGCTGTATTTAACATGTCAGGCCGGACGCGTTAAAAAGTTCGAGAATACCGAACATATCGGCTGGCCTACGATCGCGAGAATCGCCGGAGGGGCGCAACCCTTGAAGCTGGCTCCTCCAAACGCCGCACCCTTGCATGGGCCCCGTATCGGGCTCGCCACATGACGTTCGCGGTTCAGGTGCGACCACACTCGTGGGGTGCTACGGCGTGAGCCAGCTCGTTGTCGGCATGTTGCTAAGGACGTACTGCGGGGGAGGGGGCGGCAGCCTCGACCGTTTATGACCAGCATACCTAGATGCCTGAGAAACGTCAGGTCCTTGAGATGTGGTCGGATCATTTCGTCGCGGTTACGGGCATGTAAAAGCGAGGTCTAGTGGTCAGGCTTAGGCGACAACGTCGGGACCCGGATAGAGACAGTGTTGTTTAGATTCAAAATCGTAGTTTCTACATCCGACGTTTTTTCGATCTTGCGCAAGTGGACTTTGTCTTCGAGGCGAGAACGCGCGGCGACCTTTGGATTGTAGATTAAAAATTAGGGAGACGGGCGACGCCGTCTCCCCGGTTAGGCTTCTGTGCAGTGGATCAATAGTCGCCGCAGCGGTCGCCGGTGTCGGGACGGTTATTTTTCAAGGTGGTCTCGAAGGTCCACGAGGAGCCGCTGCAGCCGTCAACGATCGGCATGTCGTTCCCGCCGGCGACGACGGCGATCTGGGCGTCGGTCAGTTCGACCTGAGTGAAGGCAGCGCGTGCAATGAGAGGTTTGGTCATCAGCTTTCTCCAGGGGCCAAGCGCCCCGTACAGACTGTCTATCAAACGGTTGTATCTATACAACCGTTTGACCTAGCTCGCGGAGAGAAAATTCAGATGGTCGGAAAGGTCGATCTCGCCGTCCACCAATATCCGCCCTTCGATCCTTTCCAGGACGCGATCATGTTCAAGGAAGACTGAGGTCGGATAGGTACGGCAGCCAAGCCGTAAGTGGGCTGTGCGTCGGGCGGTATCGCCTTTCGACAGACGACTGAACTGAACCCTTTGTCCGATTGAGGATGACGTCAGGGCTTGTTCGAGTTCCGCGCACGGCGGACAGCCGTCCTGCGCGACGACAATGATCGAGCGGCCTTCAGGCGTCGGATGTATGCCAAGTCCCGCGAGAAGCGCCTCGGTGACGAATTGGCTCCTGTCTGGCGGACAGTTCATTTCAAGTCTCCTGTTTTCGAGGCGAGGCGATCGGATGGGCAATGACGGTGCCGATCTCGCCAGATCTCATCCTGGTTCATAAAGCGACAATCCAGACGTTGAGGGGCGGCGCGGCCTTCAACATACTCGCGGACGACGAGCCAGCGCTCACCCATCGGCCCGGTGGAGTTTGCGCCTTCCCTACCAGCCTGGGCTGCGGATAGCGGGGCGGAGGCCGGTTGTGCCGGTTTCGACTTAACCATCGGCTGGGGTGCTGCCCCAGCTTCTGACTGTTCGGGGGGCGGGGCGCTCTCCGCTGATCCCATGTCAGCCGAATGACCCACCAGCGTGATATCTATGGCCCGGACCTCAGGATGCGGTTGCGGAGCGGGTGCACGCGCAGCGAGCGCCAGGATAAGCGAATGACCTGCGAGGACTACGCCCAAAACGGGGAGCCGGCGCCTTAACAGGTCTGTGTTCCCTGTGCGCGCTGGCCAGTGATCCAATCTGTAAAATCTCGACCGATCGCCTCGGCGTTGATGTTATTGGCGGAGTGCCACTGCCCCTCCGGATTGCACTCGAAGAATACCGGATCGCACCCGTGCTCAAGAACAATATCGAACACGCCGTAATGCAGCCCCGTGAGCGTGAAATAGCGAGCTATAAGTTCCTGGAGCCGGTGGGGCGTTTCCGTCAGCTCGAAGCGCGGAAGCATCAGGCGTCGATCCTGCAAAGGCTCTACGTTTGGGCGGTCGACAAGGCGATAAGCGAAGACTTGGCCGCCGAAGGCGATGATCCTGTGCTCACCCACAGTACTCACACGTTCCTGGAGGAGGTAGGGACATGCCGTGAACTCCTGGTCTGAGGCATCGTCGAGAAGGGCCTGGGTGAAGGGGGTCGTGACGAGGATATCGAAGACATCTTCGTCTTTGGTCGCCAACCGGGACGAATGGATGGCCTTCATGACGGCTTCAGGGTGAGACGCGAGGAAGCGCGCAGCCGGTCGTTTCCCAACGCCGCAGAGGGTTTTCGGGATCTTGAAACCGGCAAGGCCTGCAGCTCGGAGCTGGTAGAGCTTGCTTTGAGGCGCAGCTCGGAGGTGGGGGCTTTTGCAGACCGCGGAATAGAGATGCGATAGTCCGGCGGCGAAACCGTTCCATTCGTCCCGAACGACTCCTTCAAGGTCCGGCGCGAAATTTCGGCGGATCGGAGAGAGCGGGAATTTGAGGCGGCACCACAAGGATCGCACCTCCACCGGCCGACCCTCGACTTCAAGCGCGTGCTCGCCGCGATCGTTTATGGCCAGAGCGACATCGATGGGCTCGTCGATGTCGATGGCGATATTCTCGGTCAAGCTGGCGATATGCGCCACATTCCGAAAATGGGGATCGCTCGACTGCCCAAGAAGGATGGAGCGCGTCTCAGGCATCACGGCTGAGCGTCCTTGGTGCAGCTGTAGGCTTGGCGATAGGGCAGCCCGAAGCAAGCGGCCAAGCTGTCTACGACATCGAGATTGAGAGGCCAGACAGGTCCGGGTTGGCCGTACTTCTCGGAGAAGGCGGCGCGCGCTCGTGCGAACTGAGGAGGTTCAGGTAGGGCGGCAAGCTTATCGCGCGTTGCCTGGAAAGCCTGTCGATCATTACGCAGGAAGTGCAGGGTCGCCTGGTGGTAGAGCTCTGTCGCCGGGCTCGCGGCCTTGCCCAGGATAGATTCTATCAGCGGCAGGGCCTGATCGTCGCCGACCATCGCTCGCAGTTGTGCTTCATGCCATCGCAGGATTACGTCTCGTCCCGGATCGAGGTCAGGCCAGCGAGCCCGGTAGGAGGCTATCAAGTCCGCAGCTTCGCTATCGCATCCGCCTTCGCCCCAGACCCGCCATCCTTCCGGACCGTTCTCGAAGTCCTCGATCGGCATGTCCAAGGGGGTTTCCCGCGCCAGATCGCAGTAGGGCCGCGGGGTGGACCCCACAGGCTGGGAAAGCACGGTCGTCGTCGCCAGGACGAGAAGAAGGACGGAAGGCATGGACGGCTCCGAGAGACTAGGACGAAATGGGGCGTTCAAGGCGGATCACCCGGTCTGCGCGATCCAGAAGCGCTGGGCGGTGGGCGACGATGATGCGGGTGATCGGCATTCGCTCGATCAGATCTGCGATGAGCGCTTCGGTCTCGACATCGAGATTAGCCGTGCCCTCGTCGAGAATGAGGATGCTTGGTTCGCGATAGAGGGCTCTGGCGAGCAGCAGCCGCTGACGTTGGCCTCCCGACAAGGTCGATCCCATGTCCCCCACAAGGGAGAGGTACTTCATCGGGAGCGCCTGTATGTCCGCATGCAACTGGGCGGCGCGGGCCGCACGTATCACCCGTTCCATGTCCATGTCGGTGTCGAAGAAGGCGATGTTTTCCGCGATGGTGCCGGAAAGGAGGCGGTCGTCCTGAGAAACTACGCCGATGTTGCGGCGCCACTCCTGCCAATGCTCCGGCTTGAGGTCCTGTCCATTGACGAGCAGCCTTCCGCTCGTGGGCTCGCGAAGGCCCAGGATCAGCTTCAGAATTGTACTTTTTCCGCCCCCGGAGGGGCCGCTGATGGCAACGTACTCGCCCCCCGCGATGCTTAGATTGAAGTCCTTCAGGATGAAGGCGTCTGACGTCCCGTAACGGAAACTCACATCCCGAAGTTCAATCTTTTCGGGCATCGTCAGGCTGGAGGCGGCAACGCTTACCGCGGCGCGAGGCGAACCGACAATGTCGGACAGGCGATCGAGGTGAAGGTTGAGAAACTTGAACTGCACGACCTGGGCTATCAGTGCGTTGGCTCGGTCCGCGAAGATCTGCCTGAATGAAAGAAAAGCCATCAGCATCCCAAGTGAGAGGCCATCGGCGTTGATGACGGCGAGCGCCCCCATATAGACGACGATCACGGTCTGGGCGCCGTTCACCAGGTTCTGAAGGCCGGTTCGCGTGATCTCCAACCGAGTGAGCGAAGTGGCTGCGTTGATCGCGCTAGCATAGAGACCGCTCCACGTGCCTTCCCGTTGATGTTCGGCGCCCATCAACTTGATGATGGCAGCCGCGCGGATCGTCTCCATCAGGTGAGACTGCTCCTGAGCGCGTCGCACGAGCTGTTCTTCCGTGCGGGCTCTCATGGCTGGAAAGAAGGCGAGCGCAATGATCAGGTTGACCAGAAGTCCGGCGACCACGACCGTCGCGATGCCGGGGGCGTAAACGAACAGGATAACGCAGGCGATGATCGCCATCGCGCCGTCGAGGAGCGTGGCGATTACCGCATTGGTCATGAAGTCCTGAAGCGCTGTCGACGAGCCGATACGGGAGATGATGTCTCCTACATGCCGCTTCTCGAACCAGTCCGCAGGTAGGCGCAACATATGGCGAACGATGTTGCGAACGAGTTGGAAGCTGATGGATTGTCCCATGATCGTAATCGACCATGCCCGAAGAGCCTCGACGATCGATTGGAAGACGACGATCAGGAGGAAGCCCGCCGCGATGATCGTGAGCAAACCGGCGTCAGAAGCGGGTATCGCTGCATCGACAACCAGCTGGATCTGGAAGGGGAGGGCGAGCGCGAGGCCCTGCAAGGCGAGGGACAAGGCCATGACGCGGACGAAGGAGGGCCAAAATCCGCTCATCGACGACCACAGCGACGATAGCCGTGGCGGCGTCGATTCCTTGATAGGCTGAAAATCGCGCGCGCGATCGAGCTCAAGTACGACGCCGGTAAAGTGCCGCGAAGCTTCCTCCCAGGAGAGTTTGACGACGCCCCTGGCGGGGTCGTGGATAACCACTCCTCCTCGTGTTGCTGTCTTCAGCACCACGAAGTGATTAAGGTTCCAGTGCAGAATAGCTGGCGTGGGGATGGCCTTGAGCTGGTCAAGTTCGGCTCTCAAGGCTCGTGGCGCCAGACCGATTGCTTCAGCGATGGTCATGAGGGTTTTGAGATTCGCGCCGCTCATCGACATCGCGAAGCGCTGCCGCATCGCGTTCAAATCCATGCTGTGGCCATGGTAGTTGGCGACCATGCATAAGCAGGCGAGTCCGCATTCAGCGGCCTCGGTGCTTTGCATGATGGGCAGGGTTCTGGACCCTGAGAAGCTCAGGTCAGTCATGGGGCTAGATCCTGCGGCCAACGGCGTAAAGGGGATCCAACAACCACTCCAGCAGGCTCAGACGGTCGAGAATGATGCTCGCTGACGCAGCAAGGCCCGGCCTGAGAGAAATGCGCTCGCCGTAGGCCTGAAGCGAGGTGTCCTGGAGGCGAACCGTCACGCGCAAGACGGGTTCGGAGAAGGCGGCCCCCGGCATGCGGACTTCACTTGGGGCAAGCAGGGTCGGCGATACCGACGTGACCTTTCCTTTTAGGGTGCCGAATCTCTGGTGTGGATAGGCGTCCAAAGCGACCCTCACGTCTTGCCCCGCCGCGATAAAGCCCGCTGTGCGTGATGGTGCAAAAAGCTCTACGCTCAACTCGTCGGGTCCGGCGGTGACAACCGAGACGACGGAATCCCGGGTCACCGCCTCCCCGGCGAAGAGCGGCAGGGCGGCGATCCGGCCGCTAACCGGGGCGACGATGACGTAATCGGCGTTAGCGCCGCCCTGCGCCTGCTCCGTGGAAAGCTGCGCACTGACGTTTGCCAGTTCTGATCGAAGCTGCGTGATTTCCAGGGGGATATCTCGCAAGCGAGCTTCGACGTCGGCGGCTTGGCGGCGCTGAGCCAATTGGTGCGCCTTGGCTGAAGAAGCTTCCAGTTCGGCGCTTAGAAGGGCGGAACGTCGGGCTTCCAGCTCACGGCGGGTCATGTAGCCTTGAGCAGCGACCGATTCAGCGCGCTCCAGTTCACCCCGGGCCAGGGCTATCCGCTGGGTCTGAAGCTCGAAGCGGCGATTTCCCTCGTCGATTTCGAGCCGCACGGTGGCGCGCTCGCGCGCGAGATGGGCCATCTCGCCATGCAGTTTGGCAATGCCGGCTTCGGTTGCGTCGCGGGCGGAATTCGCCCGCTCAGCGATGTTGCGCTTGGAGTCGCTATAGGTGTCGCCCTCTCGGAAAACCGTTACGGATCGAATGGCGGCCAACGGTTGACCCTGGATGACCGTCTGGCCTTCCTGCACCAGAAGTTGATCCACTACGCCATCCCCGCGTGCGTTGACGCGAACAACGCCCGCGGCGGTCGTCAGCCAGCCGGGCACCGTTTCCTTGCGAGCGTAGGAGGAGATGGCCAGGAAGATCGCGCCGGAAGCGATGAAGGCGACGCTTAACCAGGATAGAGCGCCGACCGAAATCGACCGAGCCACCACGACTTCGCCGTCGATCCGTCGGGCGGCGTGCTCGATGGCTTCCTTTCTGAAGAGGTCCGTCAACTTGCTTCCTTATGACCTGGCGCTGTGTTCGCGGACGGTCGCTGGCCGACCAGATTGTGGCGGAGGCATGCAACCTTGTCCGTTGCCGCGCTCCAGCAGAGAGAGGAAGCGCGGGCGGCAGGGCCGTATCGCCATTGCGATCTGATCAGCGCGTTGAGGGTGGCAAAAGCTCGGCGACGTTCACGCGCAGGATACGCGCGGCGCTGACAAGGGTGTCGGTGAAGACTTTCACCCGCCCCGCTTCCATGGCGCGCAATCCCCCCGGGTCTAGACCCAGTCTTCCGGCGAGATGTTCTTCAGTCAGATCGGCGGCCAGTCGTAGGGCTTCTATGCGTCGTCCCACGTAGGCGTCGATTTCATCGAGCGGTTCGGGCTCCATCACGCAGCCCCTCCGAGGGACGGGCGGTTCCCCAGATCAGGGCGGCGAGCAGCCCGACGAACAGCAGATAGGATGTCGAGAGGTAGGCGCGGCCGAGGATGTCGGGGTTGAGGGCCTTGCCGACATGCGTGGTCAAGGTCATCAACTGAAACGCCGCCGCCCAAGGCAACCAGGCTCGGTCGAACCGCCAAACCATGGCGGCGAACGCAGCGAAAAGCGCGCCGTCCACCGCCATCAGTCCCCATTGCGGCGCGTTCAGCTGCGAAAAATCCTGAACTAGGGGCGAAGCGATGCTCGCGACGATCACCAGGATCATGCTGATCCTCTCCAGTCGACCGCCACGGGCAAGGACGTACAGAGCGGCGATCACGAAGGCAGCGGTGAGTCCGATTTGCGTGGGCGTTTCGAGGAGTTGCATGCCGCATGGTGGGCACCTCAGGCGAAAGGTGCAAGATCGGCATTACGCCACTCGCCGAAGACGACCGGTCGTGGGCACCTGCTCGCCTTCCGGTTTGCCGGTCATCGGTCCGGTAAGCTTCACACCGTGCCCAACCAGCCACGGCGCGGCGTCCGCCAGGGCGTGGTGAGCTGCGACTAGCTTGCCGCGCGCCTGGGCGAAGGCGGACACCGCCTCGGCGGCGTGGCTCAACGCGTCAGCCCCAAGCACTGCAGACAGGCGATGATCCAATCTGGCGCTCGTCAGGGTATTGATCAGGGCGCTTGCGTCGCGCAGCGAATGATCTGCGGAATCCTCGGCCGTGAAGAGGGCGTCTGCGATCGTTTGAGCGAGTTCTCGTCTTTGCATGGGGCATCCTCGCCGCCAGCGAAGCTGGCGGATGGTGTGAACGGACTATAGTCGAAGGGCTGCTAGCGACCGGAAACGAGACGATCCAAGGTCTGAACGGCGAGCTGAAGCTGCATGCTTCCGCCCAACAGACCAGCCAACAGCAATGAGGCTGTTGTTGCGATCACGAAGATCTTCACCATTCGCTGTAGGGACGAGCGCGACCGGACGGCCGCGTCATCGGCGAGCGATCGTTCTCGCAAGGGAGAACGAGCGCGATGCAGAAGATCTCTCGCATCAAGTCTAGCGGTGACATCGTTTCGGACAGTGACCGGGTCAGCGCCAGGAGCGTCAGCACCTGATCTCTCTGCTCCTCGGTCGCCGCCAGCTCGTCCATAATGGCCTCCATCTCCTCCCAAGTGAGGGAGGGGAGACGTGCGAGCGTCGGCGGCATCGGCTCCTCCTTTCAGCGACCTTACTGGCGTGTTCGACCGGCCGGTGACGAGAGGGAACGGCGCCCCTACGGTGCCATTACGTAGATCGAACTCGGGTTCAGCGAGAAGGCGAACGGCTTGTCGACGCCCCCGTACGCCCAGCTTCCTGCAAGCGTTCTCGATGTGCTTGTCGATGGTTTTGGGAGCCTTGCCGGTGGCTTCGGCGATCTCTTTGGATTGGAGGCCGCGTGCGACCAGCGCGAGGCATTCCCGTTCGGTCGGCGTGAGAAGGCGATCCTGACCGCCGACGGATTCAGGCAGCGTCATGAGGGTGCCGAATAATGCTGTTCGGGGGTCGAAAAATCGGAGGTGGCCAAGAAGGAATAGCTTGAGCTCGGCGTCGAGCCGACGACGCGAAGGACATAAGCGGAACGGGTCTTGAAAGGTCGGGACAGCATGATCCAATCCCTATAACCAGCGTTATTCATAATCCAAACATGGACGGCAGGTTTAAGCTTTTGAAAGGGTACAGGTGCCCGAGACCGACCTGTTCAAGAGAGGGCTTAGGCTCTAAATGGGCCCATGGACTCAACGGCTCACCCCATCGATCTTCAGGTCGGCGTACTTATCCGAGATCGACGCAAGGAGCTCGGTCTCAGCCAGACTGCGCTAGCCCAGGCCCTCGGGGTGACGTTTCAGCAGGTTCAGAAATACGAGAATGGCAGCAATCGTATTTCGGCCTCCCGCCTAGTGGCGATCGCGGAGGCCATCAGCTTGCCTGTGGCTGTCCTACTCGGAGAAGCGCCGTCGGAATGGCCGCAGGCCGGCGCTGCGGCCGCCGGGGACGAGGAGGCGACGCGGCTTCTCAATGCGTTTAGTCGCGTGTCGCCGGCGGAACAGCGCGCCGTTCTGCAGTTGGTGGAGACCATGGCGGAAGCCTCGAAAAAATAGACGCGGATTGGACCGCGCCCCTTTACTCAGGTTGCGTGATTCCAACTTGCGCAGTTTGATGCGGGAGGTTTGTCGATCGCATCCAGAATGAGGTCGCCGAGCACCGTCTCTGGGCGACCGCCGGCTTTTCGTCGTGGCACCCACCATTGGCCGTCAGGATTGCATTCGAAGAACACCCAACTTCCCTCAGGCGTTACGGCAAAGTCGAAAACGCCGTAGTCGAGATCCAGGCGTTCGAGCAGTTGACGCGCAGCTGCGAGGATTTCATCCGGAGCGTCGGCCAACTGATAGCGGACCCCTACTTCGTGCATGCGCCAGTCTGTCGCCGAAAGGACGTGAGCCTGAGAGTCGATAGCGTAGCAGACGGCGCTTTTCTGGGAGAGGATCAGTCGTGCCTCCCAAGCCTTCGCAACTTTCTCTTGGACTATCAGCGGAGGGTTGTGCCCGATCTCATCCGATAGAGCGGCGACATCCGCTTGCGTGAGGTCCGCTGTGGGTATCGTGCGCGCCTCGGTGTCGTGCATGGCCGGCACGAACGCTGAGTCAAACACTTTTCCTATGACCGATGCCCAGGGCGCGCATGACGCGCGTAGGTCGACTGGTGACGTCGTTATGACTGTGTCTGGAAGCGTAAGGCCGCAATCGCTTGCCAGCGAAAGTTGGAAAACCTTGTTGGCGCCCCATGCCTGTTGAACGGGATCACCCACAACCAGGAGGCCGCTAGCTTTTGCCGTGGCGATCAAGCCGCGCAGGCATTGCAGCCATTCTTGAACGTAGAAAAACTTGCTGAAGCTCTCTTCGGTGGCGAGTTGCGGATCGATTCGCCACTTCATGCGGTTCACTATGACATCGTACGCGGACAGCGGCCGTTCGTTGATCTTAATCCGATTTTGGCCATTGCTGACGGTCTGCGTGATTTTCGGATCGCGCAGTATGTCGAGCACATCGCTCTCCACACCAGAGGCGGCGAGGTGCTCAATAAGGCAAGACACGTGTGGATCACCTTCAGATCCGATAAGCAAACAGCGCGTCATGAGCAAAAACCCCTGCTGTCCTTTTCCGCCAAATCCTGCGGGGCCAAGCCCAGAGCCGCACGTAAAAGGTTGGCGTGTCGCAGATCCGTCCTTCCTGCAAACACCGCCCTGCCTGCTTCGCAGATGACTGCGGTCCCGTAGATTTGCGGCTCCCCGGCATTGATGCGGGACCGATCCTTGAGGCGGAGGCCAGGGTCGATCGGCAGACCGAGGCTCTGCCGTCGTGCGAGATAGATCGCGGAATACTGGTCCTGCAACGCCGGAAGATGATCGGCATGAAGCGCGAGGAGAAGAAGATCGCCAAGGACCTGGCGATCCGTAGCTGTGAGCATGAGATCGATCGCCGCATCGCTTTGAAGCCAAAGCCCATGCCGGAGATCGGCCTCGCACATGTCAGCCATTCGGAGTTGAAGGACTGCGTCCGGATCGGCGCCGTCGGGCGCCGGCGTCGTCAGATGATTGCGCAGTTCCTGGTCAAGCGACGCAGCATCGCGCGCGATTTTCGTGGGGCTCACGACCTCTGGCGATGACTTCGCGGGAGGCAAAGGGGGCGATCCGGCCTCATGGATGCGGCCGAGTTTGAGCAGCGCCGCATGACGGTCGGATTGCAGATCCGTCAAGTCGCATCCCTGCAGATAGGTTTCGTCGCCTGTGTGCCCGCGTCTTTGCAAGGCCTCGCGCCGGAAGATAGTTGCGCTAATGAGATCTTGGTTTGCTGCTGACTCTGTGTGGAGAGGCGCGGCAGAGCTGGATGCCACAGCCGCACCGCTCGTTAAGCCTCCAAACAGGGCGCTAACAATTAATAGGCCAAGTGGCGAATTCATGAGTCCTCCCGCGCGGAAATTGAGCGCCGGCGAGACCGCCGACGCTCAAGCCCCTTAGTAGCCCGGGCCCGAGTCGGTCGAGATCTCGCCGCCGCGGAGCGTCTTGCCGACGGTGTTGGCAGGAGGCTCATCGCCGAAGATCGGACCGCCCGGTCCGTCCTGCATCTCGCCGCCAGCGGCGTACTCGATCTCTTCATTCGTCAACGGGCGGGCGCCTTCGGCCTTGCGAAGCATGAAGGGTTTCATTGCTTAGTTCTCCTGTGCGACGACGGTTGTATCGTCACTGCTGACGTTAGAATGCCGAGTTGTATCAATGCAACCCGTTGGTTGTGGGGAGATGCCCGGATCCTTTGCGCCAAAGATGAGTTTGGCCACGTACTGCAAAATTATGTCGATTGTTCAAAGTTCATGAACTAGAAATTTGGTCCTTTTGGCATCGTTTTTTGTATATTTCCTTTGCCTTGGCGTAAGCGAGGAGGCGAATTTCGTCTGAATCCGAAAGGGAATGCAGTATCCATTGCGAGGGATCATTAGGGTGCACCTTCGGAGTTTCCTCGATTAAGAGGGCAAGATAAAAGAGGGGTGTGTTCGCTTCGCTTTTGTCCTTTCGTTTCCACTCATTAGCGAGCGTTCTCTACCGGTTCCGCGACTTGTGACGACTTGCGGCGGTTGAGAGCGGTTTCGCCCCTATTGGGAGGCGTCGTCATTACTGTCCGCAGCTTCATCGAAGACCGCATGTCCGCCCTGTCCGCTTCGGACGATGGCGAGCTTCAAGTACGCCTTTGCGACGAGCTTGAAACGAGATGGCTCTGTCCGGACATCGATGCTGAAGCGGCTCTCATCGTCGATGCGCTTCAGCTACGGCGCCAAGGCGGGCGCGCTGAAGACGGCGGCCAAGCGATCCGGCGCCGCCTTCCGTGCGGACGTGCGCCAGCGGGTCATCGTCAAGGCGCTGGTGTCACGCCACCTCGGAAAGGGGATGGCGAGAGGTAAGGCGCTGGCGGCCCATGTGCGGTACCTCGGCCGCGACGGCGCCGGGCAGGACGGGGAAGCCGGGGCCTGCTTCGACCGCAGCAGCGACGCCGTCGATGGGGCTGAGCGGGCCCAAGACTGGGCCGAGCATCGTCACCACTTCCGCTTCATCGTTTCGCCGGAGCATGGCGACCGGATCGCCGACCTTCAGGATTACGTGCGCGATGTCATGGGCAGGGTCTGCGCCGACCTCGACGAACCGGAACTCCCCTGGATGGCGGTTTGCCACTACGACACCGACCAGCCCCATGCCCATGTGCTCATGCCGGGACGCCGGGCGAATGGACGGGATCTGGTCATTCCGCGCGACTATGTCGCCTACGGCTTCCGGGCGCGGGCCCAGGAGGCGGCGCAGGAGCGGCTGGGGGACCTGTCACGGCTCGACGCGGAGCGCCGCGTCTGGCGCGAGACGCAGAGGGACGCCTTCACCGGCTTCGACCGTCGGCTTCTGGCGTCGATGGACGGGGAGGGGATGGTCGGCGACGCGGTGGGCGGCAAGAGCGCCTGGGCGGCGCTGACCCGGGGACGGCTGGCCCACCTTGAGGCTCTGGGCCTGGCGCAGCGTCAGGGGCGGCGCTTCAGACTCGATGATGATCTTGAGGGCGAACTGCGGCGACTGCAGATTTCGAAGGACGTCATCCGCATCCTCAATCAGCGTCGGCTGGAGACCGGAAGGACGGCGGAGGTCTTCCGGGAAAGCAAGGTGACCGGAAAGGTGATGAAGGCGGGCTTCCACGACGAGCTCGGCGTTTCGCCGTTTGCGGTTGTCAGGGATGCCCAAGGCGTCGAGCACTATGCGCGGCTGGCGGTAGGGGCGGCCTTGCCGGAGGTCGGCGCCCAGGCGAGGCTGGGCATGGACGCACGCGGCGTGGCGCAGGTCATTCCGGGCTTGGGGCGAGGCGGGGAGGGGCTGGGGCTCTAAGCCGAAGCTGCGTCCCAGTCAGGGGCGGGCTTCTTCTCCATGGCGTGGCGCGCTCCAGTCGCCGGAGCGCCGGGGCTGGCTGGAGGACGAGCGAAGGGCCGTCAGCTGACTGCGCGCCCATTCATGCAGCTTCCGGCGCGGATAGTAGGGCGTGCGGCCCAGATGCATGCAGGGTGGGCCGTCGGATCGGGTGCTGAAGATCTTGGCAAGGGTGGCCGGCGAGCGGCGGATGCCCATGCGCAGCAGTTCGGTGGACGCCTCCTTGCGGTTCAACAGGATGTCCTCCGTCTCTCCAAGGTAAAGGCCAGTCATTGCGGGTGCTCCTCTGCGAAGGCGCTATCCGGCGACGATTATCCACAGGCGGTCAATGCGGGCGCTGAGCAACGATCACGGACCGGATTGTTTCAGGAATGTTCAGACGGTTTCAGGCGGTTTCACCGCGTTGAATCCGTTCACGCGGTCTCTCGCGAACGTGATGGGAGGCAGCCGTTTGCGTCCACAGATCAGGCGGTCGTGGCCTTCGATTTGAGCTCGGCGATCCTGGACTGGCAGAGGTCGGCGACGAGGTCGCGCAGGATGCGGGCGCGGGCCGTTAGCCAGTCCAGGTCCTCGGCGGAGGCGTCGTACTGGTCGCTGTAGCGGGCCTCGACATAGGCGCGCTTGAGGAGCTCGAAGCGGCGGCGGTCGGCGCGCTGCTCGCGCGGCCAGGCCTCGACCAGTCGCGTGTCCACGTCCTCGGCAAGGGAGCGCAGGAACTTGATGTTGTGCGAGCGCGGGAAATAGAAGGTGTGGACCAGCAGGAAGCAGGCGTAGGCGGCTTCGACGGCCTGGTGGAGATTGAAGGCGGCCTTTCGCCTCCAGTTTGCGTCCGTTGGACCTTCATTCAGCGCGAGTTCCGACAGCCGAAGCCAATCGTTGGCGTCCTGTAGCTTAACCTTCAGATGGGCCTCTGCCGTCGCCAGCGCGTCCTTGGACGTCATCGGTTGCGGCGTGCCCAGCGCATGGCCAGGCACGCTGTAGAGCGAGACGCCGTCGCGGACGATGTCGGTCCAGAAGTACTCGCCGCGCTTCAGGGCGTCGTTCACCTCCTGAAGGTCGTGGACGATGATGTTGACCGTCCGGCCGATGGCGGGATCGCGCAGGATCTGATCCTCGGAATTCCACCAGTAGTCGGCGATATTGGTCATCTTGGCGTTGTTGACCACGATCAGCAGATCGAAATCCGACAGGTAGCCGTTCTCCGGCTCATCGACCCAGTCGCCGCGCGCATAGGAGCCGAATAGGATGATCTTTAGCACCATCGCGCCGCGACGCCATTCCTGCGTGCCGCCGCCCCCGCCGTTTTTGGCGGCCTCGAATCCGGCCAGCAGGGTATCGCGCACACGCTCAAGCTCGCGCTGCTGCCGTTCCGGAAGATGGTGCAAATCAGACCGCATGGGACGAGTCTAACCGAAAACTCCGGGGCTGCACTAACCAACGGTCAAGGTCGCGGCGCTTTAGGCCTGCGACGACTGCTTAGCGCCAGGAACGGTCATTGCCACCCTGTCCGAAAGACGACATTCCGATCCTCGCGTGGACGTCTGCTTTCGGGCAATGAGCTAAGGGCTGAGCCCGACCCATCTGTGACATTGCGAATATCGGTTGTGGGCGCGAACCGTTGAGCTTTTGCGGCAGGCCAGTCAGGGTGCATAAATGTTCCTCAAAACCTTGCTTGTCCTAGGCTTCTTGGCTCTCGCCGGATGCGCCCCATTTCCGAAGGGGCCGCCCCTGATCGGTTACGATCCGGCACCTTATGGCGACGCCTTCCGGGCTGCGGCGACGGAAGCAGTCATCCGCAGCAAGCTGGGCGAAGGCTTCTACGAGGTCTTTGGGGATAAGGCCTATACGTTGGGCCAATCCGGGCTATGCGCAGAGGAAACCCTGCAGCATTTCCTGTCGCTCCAGCGCGGTTGCGCACTGCTCGGTCCAGGCGACAATCCCGACTGCCGCGAACTCGACCTTTGCATCAGGCTGACGGTAGACAGCAGGCTATTTAAGGACCCAGAGGTCAGGTCGGCTGTCGAAGCCGCTTTGCTGCGGCCCTGCGATACCCTCACTCCGCCTCAGGACCTTCCGTATGCACGCTGGCCTTCGGCCATTGGCAAGCCAGCGACCGCCAGTTGGGGGCTGCTCCGTTGTGGCAGTCGTCGTCAGGTGGTGGGGAGCGATATCGCGTTTCACGAGAACGGCGCCCAGACCGTCATTTCCTTCACTTTTAGCCTCGCTCGAAGGTAAGCAGTGCGCTGGCGATAAGGTCCCCTAACCACCCAATTGAGCCGTCGGGGCTGCCCGCTTTCCGGCGACGCTCGGCACGACGCCAACGTCGCTGAGCGCCCCATAGGAGACCTTTGTCGAATAAGCATTTGTCACGTAGCCAAGGCTGGCCCTTGGACCGCGATCATTCCTAACTAGCCGCGCGGCCCTCGGCGAAGTCAATCGTCGATTGCAGGCCTGGCAGCGCTCTCATCATATCATCCGACGCTGCTTTCCTGAGTGCGTCGCAGCGTTCTTTATTCAGCTCGCTCTCGACCGGAGTGCGCTCGCCATCAGCAAAGGACTCCGCCAAGATCGCGCGCAGCGGCTCGGAGAATTCGGTCCGGATGTCGGCGAACTGTTCAAGGCCGAGAATGCTATCCGACAATGTATCGAGAGCTTCTGGCTCACTGAATGCAGCACAGGAGCCCAACACCCGGGCGCGCTTCGAAGCCGCCGAGAAGAACTCGATAGCTTGATCCGCAGCGGCAGCGGCCTTCGGGGCGGCTGAAGGGGGCGAGGAGCTCGCCTGAATAGCGATGGCAGCTAGGAAGGCGATCATTGGGTTCCAATCTCATTTCCACTCACAATTACCCCTAGGTGACGGTTCCGCCACAGTCCAGACTGTCGCGGGCCACCTCCAATGAGGGATAGAAGGTGACCAAACGACCGGACATCGCTCAGAGCCGAAGGCGATCACCCAGGGACCGTTTCTCAACCCTAGCCCAACTTCGGAACGTCGACTTGTCTGCCAGAGGTCAATGTCTGGTTCCGGGCCGGGTGCCTATTTCGCAAACCGACCCTGCTGACATTCCCCACGTCCGCAGTTGAGCCTCCCTCCCCGCTGATCTAGCATCTAGGCGAAGTGGAGGGAGACGAATGAAGTTGCGTCGAAAAACTGCCTTGTTGTCTCTAGCGTTGGTGGGGGCCTGTGCGACAGCCGGCGCTGCAATCTCCCTTCCACCACAGGCGACAGTCGTGGGCGAGCTGCCTTTCCACTACGTTCCACTCGCGGCGACGGGGCAGACTGCCTGTCCGATCGCCTCCTCGACCCCAGCTCGTCTCGAAAATTTCTCGAACAGACTGCTCATCGGCGACTGGATGCTCCGCACCGAGAGCGGTACGACCAGTTGCCTCTTCCACACTACGGACGCCGGGTATTGCACGTTCGGTCGTCCTGGTTACCTCGTCGTTGAGCAAAGTGGCGTGCCCACCATCTATGACATTTCGAAAGGCACCGGCGCCGAGTTAGAGATCCGAGATGGTCGCTACGCCTGCCGTATGGGCCGGCGGATCAGGACCCATGGTGACACCATCGTCCCCAATCTGTAGTGCAAATGGAGCAGACTGGCGGCTGTGTGTCCGCTTTCCATCTGTGGACGCCCCCTTCAGCGCAAGAGTGATTTTCGGGAATTTCTGACACGTAGTCGGATGCTGCCATCTGTCCGGCCTGTTGATGCGGTCGCTCAAAGACCGCTGGCCTGTATGGGAGTTCGCGGATCCGGTCCAAATCACCCACGGCGTGCTCGAAGCACAGTGGAAAGCCCTGGTTTTCCTGATCCCGTCTCGCCGACTGTTGCGCCATACGCTCCTTCGCTCATCCCTACGCTTCGACGTCTCGCGGTCGTGCTGGCTAGGCCGGCAAGACCGGAGCTCGGTAGACATCGCCCTTGGCCAAGAGCGCCCAGACTATGCGGGCGTTCTTGTTCGCCAAGGCGACGATGACCAACATCTTGGTCTTTCTCTCCAGCATCTGGCTCAGCCAGGAACCTGTTGGCGCGCCCCGAGTGACGGCCAGTTTGATCACCGCGCTGGCCCCGATGGTCAGCAGCCGTCGAAGCGTTCGCTCGCCCATCTTGGTGATCGCGCCGAGCTTCTGCTGACCGCAGGGGGATCGCTGTCGCGGCGTCAGTCCCAGCCAGGCGGCGAAGTGCCGACCGCTCTTGAAGGCTTCGGGTGACGGGGCCAGTGCGACCAAGGCTGTAGCTGTGATGGGACCGATCCCGGGAATGGTCATCAGTCGACGCGCAACCGGATCGTTCTTGGCCCGGGAAGCAATCTCCGCATCGAGCACGGCGATCTGCTGGTCCAGCGATCGGAGGGTCGAGACCAGGACGAGAAGAATCGTCCGCGCGGCGGTTGGAAGCGCCTCTGCCGGATCTTCGACGCGCGCGATCAACCTATCGACGTGCGGAACGCCCTTGGGAACAATCCAGCCGTATTCGGCCAGGTGACCGCGCAGGGCGTTGATCGTCTGGGTTCGCTGCCGGACCAGAAGGTCGCGGGCCCGAAAGACCACGCTGCTGGCCTGCTGCTCCTCCTCCTTCAGCGGCACGAACCTCATACTGGGGCGCTGCGCCGCCTCACAGATGGCTTCGGCATCGGCCGCATCGTTCTTCTGACGCTTCACGAACGGCTTTACATAGATGGGCGGGATCAATCGGATCGTATGACCCTGGCGGGCCAGCTCACGCCCCCAGTAATGGGCGCCGGCGCAGGCCTCCATCGCCACCACGCAGGGCGACAGGCCAGCGAAGAACGCCAGCAATCGGCCTCGACCCAACTTCTTGCGAAACACCACCTCGCCCGAGGCATCAGCGCCATGCGCTTGAAAGATGTTCTTGGCGAGATCCAGACCGACAGTGCTAACTTGTTCCACGGACGCCTCCTTCGAGTGCTGTTCAACACCTCACTCTGGCACATAGATGCCGTCGGGGGGCGTCCACCCCATCACCCGGCCATGCTGCTGAAGCTCTACGTCTACGGCTACCTGAACAAGGTGCAGTCGAGCCGGCGACTGGAGCGTGAGGCGCAGCGCAACGTCGAACTGATGTGGCTAACGGGGCGGCTGGCGCCG
>Ga0265296_1001334_pt1 | contig 28824 bp, 28 predicted proteins | sample MunlanPumphouse1_FD_189073 | JGI IMG/M metagenome (GOLD analysis project Ga0265296, IMG submission 189073) | Groundwater microbial communities from a municipal landfill in Southern Ontario, Canada - Pumphouse #1 | ecosystem: Environmental > Aquatic > Deep subsurface > Groundwater | place... | reverse complement strand
ATATGTATATTCATCACTTACATTATGACGACCACACATTTTAGTTGCAAATGGCCTTGGTTTTTCAGGGTCATTTTGCGCTGGAAAGCGCATCTCATTTCAGGGTCATTTTGCATTAGACAAGACTCTTATTTGACTTATTTAACGACTTTTGATAAGGTTTAGTTTGGCGAACATTAACAATTAATAAACGGAAACCGAACAAGTAGGGAGAGGAGGACAAAATGGCAGATAAAAGGAAAGACGAGAAAAAGAAAATGGAAGATTGTTCCAAGCCTCCGCTTGAAGTCGATGAGAAGACACGAGCCAGATGGAGCAGAGAAGCCGTGAAGTGGGCGAGAAAGACGAGAAAAAAAGTACCCCAGGGCGATATGCCTCCGGGTCGCGATCCTGACGATAAACATAAATATGTATTTCCTCTTCCCGTCAAATAAGTTATGAAGGCAGATTACAACCCGTTCAAAACGAACGGGTTTTTTGTTAATTCTCTAAATTTTCGACCCGCCGAATCGGCGGGGAAGAAATTTTTGTGGGAGTAATCTCCCCGCGGGAGATCTCCCGAAGGGAGACAACCCCGCACCAAGCCCCAGCAAAACGCAATAAATTAGTAAAACGGAAGCCGTAGGCGTTTTCGTGAGACAGAGTCACAACAAGGCAAATATTTACTTCGGGCTTTGGTGCTGGGGTATTTTTCTCGTCATTTCGATCAAGATTTCGATTTTAAGTTGTGAAACTGGAAAAATAGTTCTCGACCCCTAGGCCTTCGGCCGGGGTCCCGGCCGTCGAAGACGGCATAGGGACAAGCTCGAACAATAATATTTATATTCTTCGAGCGAAACGAGCGCGAGCGAGCGGAGTCGAGAAGTTATTAAATAATCAAACTTGAAATTTTACGCCATTTTAACTATACTTAAATAAGATAAATTTTCTGCGTATATCCGCGTCATTATCTGCCTTTTCCCTCCCACCAATTCCAATGAAGTGTCATCTAATATTGCCTGAGCTTGTCCCTAGACCGTCTTCGACGGCCGGGACCCCGTCCACAGGCCTTAGGGGTCGAAGGCTGCACAAAGACCCTTCGACTCCGCTTGCGCTCCGCTCAGGGAGTATGGTGGCTATTCGAGGAATTGGTGGGAGGGTTTATCTACTTCTACACATATGAAGGTACTAAAATTCGGCGCGGTGTGGTGTTCGGCGTGTTTGGTGATGAATCCGCACTGGGCAGAAATTGAAAAAATGTTTCCCGAATTAGAAACGGAAACTTTTGACGTTGACGAAAGGCGCGATTTAGTAGCACAATATAAGTTGGCTGATTTCCCCGCGTTTTTGTTTTTAGACAAAGAGGGGAGAGAGTTTAAAAGATTTTACGGAGAAGTGAATAAAAAAGAATTGGTTAGGTTTATTGAGGAAAATAAAAACAGATGAGATTGTTTCACTGTTTCATTGTCAACCCCCTCCTCAATCCTCCCCCTCCGTTTACGGAGGGGGAGGAGAGGTGGGGGAGGAGCAATTGAACAATGTTTTATATGCGTCGTTTATTTCTACTAATCATTTTTACCGTTTTGGCTTTTTCTTTTGCTGTTCCGGTTTCTGCCGCGGAATCGGTCACTATTTATTTTTTTTATGGCGACGGGTGTCCGCATTGCGCCAAAGAAGAATTGTTTCTGGCGCAAGTTGAAAAAGATTTTCCTGACGTTAAGATTCAGAGATATGAAGTTTGGCACAATACTGATAACCAAAAACTTGTCGTCAAAATTGGTTCGGAATTAGATATAAGCGTAACAAGCATGCCGGTAACAATTATAAACGGCAAGGCGTTTAACGGTTATTTTAACGACGAATCAACCGGCCAAATGATTTTAAACGCAATTTTTAACTGTCAAGCAATAAAATGCGAAGACAACGTCGCGCCAATAATAGCTAAATTAAACAAAAAGCCCACGGAAGTTGAAAGTGGACCAATGACGCCAAATCCGGTTTTGCCTCCAAAATTTAAAATTCCGTTTATTGGAGAAATTAAAACAGCGTCTTTGTCATTGCCAACGCTTACCATTATTATGGGCGGGTTAGACGGATTTAACCCGTGCGCGATGTGGATTTTGCTTTTTTTAATCAGTTTGCTTTTGGGAATGAAAAGCAGAAAACGAATGCTTATTTTAGGCAGTGCGTTTATTTTTGCCTCGGCGCTTTCTTATTTTGTTTTTATGGCGGCGTGGCTCAACTTGTTTTTGTTTATCGGAATGTTTTTTTGGATACGGCTTTTAATCGGCGGTTTTGCCGTTGGAGCGGGAATTTTCAACGTTAAAGGATTTTGGAAAAAGAAAGACGGCGGATGTTCTGCCGCAGAACAGGAAAAAAAGACCAAAATTTTTTCACGCATCAAGGAAATTATTTATAAACGGCAATTTTTGTGGGCGCTCGGCGGCATAATGATTTTGGCTTTTACCGTGAACCTTTTTGAACTTTTGTGTTCTGCCGGTTTTCCGGCAATTTACACTCAAATGCTGGCACTGTCTAATTTGCCGGTTTGGAAATATTACGCTTATTTATTGCTTTATATTTTATTCTATTTGTTAGACGATTTGGTTGTTTTTATTATTGCTATGACTACTTTGCGCGCCGTGGGAATCAGCACCAAATACGGCCGGTATTCCAGCCTAATCGGCGGAATTATAATGGTTTTAATTGGTGTTTTATTAATGTTAAAGCCGGGATGGTTGATGTTTGGCTAAAATCGCCATTTTACGCCATCACAACGCCAATTTACGCTAAAAAAAACAGCGTCGATTTTTCGGCGCTTTTTTGTTTTTGTCCATGTAACTCAAACCTTTAGGTTTGATTAAAGTTTTCAGGTCTAAAGACCTGAGTTACATTCGTTTACCCAAGCAGATTATTGCCGGTCATTTCCGGAGCCGTTGGCAGCCCCATCGTCTCTAAAATTGTCGGGGCGACATCGGCCAAAATTCCCATTGGAGTTAGCGCCGACAAATCATTGCCGGGTAATTCTTGTAAAACTTGGCCTTGGTGTTTACTGCTCGCCACAATAAACGGCACGGGATAAATGCTGTGTTCCTTATCGGTTTTTCCGGTTTGTGGATTAATCAATTCCTCGGCATTGCCATGGTCTCCAACAATAAATGCCGCGCCACCTTTGTTAATTGCGGCGGTGACCACTTTTTCCAAACAAGCGTCCACTGTTTCAACCGCTTTAATTGTCGCCGCCAAATTGCCGGTGTGGCCAATCATATCAGCATTAGCGTAATTTACGGCAATAAAATCAAATTTGTCGGATTTAATCGCTTCCAAAATTTTATCCGTAACTTCAAGCGCGGACATTTCCGGTTTGGCGTCGTAATTTGCCACAGCGGGGGAGGGGACAAGCATTCTTTCTTCGCCTTTGAACTTTTCTTCCAATTGGCCGTTTAAGAAAAAGGTTACGTGGGCGTATTTTTCGGTTTCGGCGATGTGAAGCTGTTTTAATCCGGCGTCGCTTATAATTTTTGCCAGCGGATTTTTGATTATCTGCGGCGGAAATAGAACCTTAACCGGCAGGTCTTTTTTGTATTCGGTAAAAGTTATGAAATTTAATCCTTTTATATATTCGCGCTGAAATGTTTGCCCCGACGCAGAAGGTCGGGGTCCCGGGGAAAAATCCGGCAAAACAAACGCTTCGGCAAGCTGTCTGGCGCGGTCAGCGCGGAAATTAAAGAAAATTGCCGAATCTTCTTTTTTGATTGTCGCGGTTGGATTATTTGCGCTGTCAACGATAACGGTCGGCAAAAATTCTTCGTCAAAAATGTTTTGTTTGTAAGATTCTTCAATTGCCACCATCGGATCTTGCGCTGTTTGCGAGGCAGCGCCTTCGGCAATGGCGCGATACGCTTTTTCAATTCTGTCCCAATTATTGTTTCTGTCCATGGCGTAAAAACGCCCGCAAAGAGAAGCAACCTCGCCGATTTTTATTTTTTTGCAATAATCCAGAATGTCTTTTAGAAAAATTTTGCCGGAATCTTTTTGCGCGTCGCGCCCATCTAAAAATAAGTGAAGATAAACTCCCCCCTGTTTTGCCCCTGGCGAAATAGGGGGGGTGAAGGGGGGGTTATTTTTTCCGCCCAAGGCGGATCCGCCCTTGGCGGAAAATCCTTGTTTTTTGCAAAAATCCAAAAGCGCTTTTAAGTGGCGGGTGTGGCCATGAACTCCGCCTTCGCCTAAAATACCCAGTAAATGGAGGTTAGAATTTTTCTTTTTAATATTTTCCGCAACTTTTACAAGCTCGGGTAAATTAAAAAATTCTCCTTTTTCAATAGCCATATCAATGCGCGGCAAACTTTGATAAATCAAAACCCCCGAGCCGATGTTGGTGTGCCCGACTTCGGAATTGCCAATTTCACCCCACGGCAGGCCAACATTAAGACCGGACGCCTCTAAAAGAGTGGTTGGAAAAGTTTTTATTAAATTATTGAAAAACGGTGTTTTGGCGCAAGAAACGGCGTTTGTTGGCGAAGGCGTTGTTATCCCAAAACCGTCAAGAATTATCAAAATAGCGGGTTTATACATAAATGGCGCGGCAAATTATTCTAATTATTCTAATTGCTCTAATTATTTCAAACTTTTAATCGGTTTTCGTCTATCGTTTATCGAAGCTCGCGGCCCGTTTCGTAAATCGTCAGTCGCTAATCGTCGGAAAACCGAAAGACGATAAACCTTAAACGAATCGGGTAGCGATAAACGATAAACATCAAACGAAATGTTTAGGTTAATTAGGTCAATTTATTTAAGATACTTTTTAAACACCCTTTCTATCTTATCGTCCAATTCTTTTATTCCGTCTAATATTTGTTTCTTTTTGTATTCATCCGTTATTTCTTCGTAATGAACAGCGTGCATATTTCTATCATAAATTATATCCGTTATTTCGGGCAGGATTTTAATTTTTAAGTCGGGGTCGGTCACGCCATATTCTTGAAAGTATTGTTCTAAATTTTTTTGCTCTAAATCTAACATACCTTTATTAAATTTCCGCGTCTTTCTGCGTAACTATCCGCGTATATCCGCTTCTATGGAACGTTTTATCGCTGAACCACGCTGAACAAGTACGCTGAACAACGCTGAATTTATTTATAATTTAATTGGTTTGATTTTATTTTTTAAAAGTTTTTTATAGTATTCTACGAGCGGTTTTATTAGATTTTTTCTTTTTACGATTTCTTTGGCGGTTTTGGTTTTTATGAATTTCGGCACACAAAATGCGCCTCTTTGCAAACAATTTTCAAATCCTTCTAAATCATTTTTCCAATATAATTTTCCGCGCTCAAGGCCGATTTTACCAAGAAGGTCTAACTTGTCGGCATCGCGCAAAATATAAGCGCAGGGATATTTGTTTGCCATATCGTTGCCGTGATATCTGGCGGCATATAAAATTGCGATTTTTTCCTGTTTGAATAATCTTTTAAGGACCGAATCGCCGTCAAACCATTTTTGGCACAATTTATAGGATAATTCGGGGTGATTAGTCTTTTCAAGCTCTTTTTCCAGCGTTCTGCCGATATCGTGAAGCAATGCCGACATTTCGCACAAAAATTTGTTTGCTTTTTCGTTGTTGGCAATGAGTTTTGCCCATTTTACCACACGCAAAATATGCTCAATTCCATGCGCCGGAACGGGATAATTGGCAAAAAGGTTTTTTACCTTTTCGCGGGTGTGTTTCAATATTTCTTGTTCGCGTTTTGAGTGCATATTCCTTCTCTGCTTATTCTATACTTATTCTATCATATTTGATATAATTTTTAAAGATATAATATAAAGAGGGTATTAAACCCCAGGGCACCTGCCCGCAACGCCAGCAAGCCAAGCTTGCGTGGCAGGCGGGAGCCCTGGACCTTATTTCCGCGGCAAAGCCGCGGGGTATTTACCCTGTATTATCTGCACTCGCTCGGAAGAGTAAACAAGTTTGCTCTTTCCTCGCTCGCTTGATAATAAATATTTATGCACCTCCATATCCCCGACGGGGTTTTGCCGATTTGGCTTTGGGTAACAGGATTTATTGTTCTGGCGATTTTTTTAATTCCTGTTCTTCTTAAAATCAGAAAACAATTAAACGTTGTGCCTCGCGCGGCGATGACGATTGCCTTGATTTTGGTAATAATGTCAATTCCTCTCGGCTTGCCGATACATCTTAATCTTTTGGCGCTTGCCGGCATTTTGGTCGGGCCGTGGTGGAGTTTGGTCGTGGCTTTTTTAACTAATCTTGTTCTCGCGCTTTTGGGGCACGGCGGTTTTACGGTAATTGGCTTAAATACTTTAAATCTCTGGATTCAAGCGCTGGCGGGATTTTTTCTTTTTAATCTTTTTGCCAGGTTAATCCCTAAGTCGCTTTGCGACCGGGATCCCGGCCTGAAAGGCCTAGGGACAAAAAAAAGCGGCGTTTCCGCCGGTTTGGCCGCTTTCATCGGTTTGGCGCTTTCTTTCTTATTCACCGTATTTTTAATTGTCATTTCCAAGGTCGGGCCGGGAGAATTTCTTCATCTTCACGAAGGAGTGGAAGAAGTTGGTCATTTGGAAATGTCCTTGCCAACTTTTTTGAAAATTTCTTTGCCTTTTATTTCGTTGGGGATTATTGTTGAGAGTTTTGTCACTGCTTTCATTGTTCAATTCATCAAAAAAGTGAAACCAGATCTTTTGACTTTTAGAAAATAGTTATATGGAAATATGTCCTCCATTTATCTTGTTGATTACTACTCTACATCTGTAAAAAGTTTTTTTCACGCGACCACGCCAATTGCCAAGATCGTTTTTTTATTTACTGTTCTTTTTTCCATAATCATTTGCCAGTCGCTTGGATGGCTGGTTGCGATTTTATTTTTATTGTTTTTTTTGGCGTTTCTGGCGAAATTACCCGTTTTTAGAATTTTTAAATGGGCGCTTTTGCCGGTATTTTTCAGCTTGTTTTTTGCCTTAAGCCAGATAGGCTTTGGAAAATTGCCTTATATAACAATTTTTCGCGCTTACGATTCGGCTGTTTTGCTTCTTTTTGTCGCCGCAACCACGCCGTATAATTCTCTTTTTTCAGTTTTTGGAAAAATTTCTCCATTTTTGTCCAATTTAATTTTTATTGCATACCGCTTTCTTTTTTTAATTGCCGACGAAGCGGAAACCAAATTTAAAATGCTTAAAATCCGCGGAGGATACAGCGGGGGATTGGCGCAGACGCTAAAAAATATCAGTTTTATGCTCGGAAAAATTTTTATCCATTCTTTTGAAAAAGGCGAACAGATTTACAAATTGCTTTTAGCGCGAGGTTACAAAGGTATCGTGGTTTCAAGAGCGGATGATAAATTTAGAATTAATGATTTTATTTTGGTTTTTATCGCCATTTTTATTTTTTTAATAACCCAATGAATAATATGAATAACGAAATTGTCAAAGTGGGGTGCATCAAACATATTTATCCCGACAAAACCGAGGTAAAAGTTTGCGGGTTGGATTTTACCGTCCATCGCGGCGAAAAGGTCGCCTTAATCGGTACAAACGGTTCGGGAAAATCAACTTTAATTTATCATTGCCTCGGCCTTTTGGAACCAACCGAGGGTCAGGTTGAGGTTTTTGGCGTAAACCCCGCCAAAAATTTTTCCGTCATCGGCAAAAAGATGGGCGTGGTGGTGCAAAACGTTGAAGACCAACTTATTGGTCCCACTGTTTTTGACGACGTGTGTTTTTCCTTAATCAATTACGGCGTTTCAAAAAAGGAAGCAGGGGAGAGGGCTGAAAAAATTATTAAAGATTTGAATATTGAAAATTTATCAAATAAAATTGTCCATTATCTTTCGGGAGGCGAAAAAAAGAAAGTCGCGCTTGCGGGCGCGATGGTTTTGGATCCGGAACTTTTAATTTTAGACGAAGCATTAGCGGAAATTGACCCGCCGACGACCGAAATTATTTTGCGTAAATTAAATGAAATGGCGAAAGGTAAAAACGCCGCAATTTTAATGGCAACAAACGATATGCGTCTTGTCGAAAAATTTGCTGACACGGTTTATTTGCTCGAAAAAGGAGGCATAACTTTCAAGGGAACTTACGCGGAACTAACACAATCGGGAAAGGCATTTGAGATTTGCAGGCACTGAATCAAAGTTTCCCCTCTTGAGATAAGAGGGGTGAGGGGAGTTAAGAAAAACTTTTTGCCTTTCATAACCCCTCCTAATCCCTAGGCGGCTTCGCCACCGGGATCCCGTTCGTTGAAAACGACATAGGGACATCCCCTTACCTTTCCGCCAGAGGCGGATCAGCCTTGGGCTGAAAGGGGAGGAATAAATTTCTAATCGAAATTTGACAAGTTTTTGGGGGTGTGTTAAGATATTTTTATAATAAGGTCGTAGAAAGTGGGCGTCCTTTTGCGGAAAGCAAGGACTTAATTTCCCACAGAGGCCAATTTAGACGATTTTTTGTCTAATTTTGAACATCTTCTACGGCTTTAAAGAGCCGTTTTTAAATTAAATTTTACGCAATCTATAAATTACGAATTTGTCACCCCGCGGGTGATCTCCCGAAGGGAGACAATTCGCAGATCGGCATGAGATTTGTAGATTTGCATAATCATAATATTGTTATGCCAAAAACTAAGGGACAAAAAGTTAAAATGGTGGAAGACTTGCAAGATAAGATTAAAAAAAGCAAGGCGATTATTTTCGTGAATTACGAAGGTCTTAAGGTTTCCGACGTTCAGGATTTAAAACGTAAATTAAAAAAAGAAGAGATTGATTATACTGTTGCCAAAAAAACTTTATTGAAAATTGCCTTGGAAAAAGCCAAGGTGAGCATTGACCCAAAAAAAATTGCCGGGAATTTTGCCGTGGTTTTTGGTTATGGAGATGAGGTGTCGCCGGCAAAGATTCTCGCTAAATTTGCCAAAGACAACGATAAATTGAAAATTGTCGCGGCTATTTTGGACGGAAATTTGGTTACTTCCGACAAGGTTATTGCTTTATCAAAACTCCCTTCCAAACAGGAACTCTTGGCAAAGTTGCTTGGCAGTTTAAACGCCCCGATTTCGGGATTTGTTACTGTTATGGCAGGCAATTTAAGAGGACTAATTAATGTTTTAAATAATATTAAAAAAATAAAGTAGAAATCCGAAGCACGAAATCCGAAATTCGAAACAACCCCCACTTTCTCCCCCTATTTCGCCCGCGGCGAAACAGGGGGAGTTAGAGGGGGTCATAAATTCAAAACCCAAAACGTTTTAAAATTTCCCGCCCGAGGCGGGTCAGCCTTGGGCTGAGAACATTTGAATTTAAGTATTGTTTCGAATTTCGATATTCGAATTTCGAATTTAATAAAGTATATGTCGGACGAACAAAAACAGGTTGTGGTTCCCGAAAAGTTTAAAACCCTCGTTGAGACAATTGAAAAATTGTCGGTTTTGGAACTCGCGGAACTCGTCAAAATTTTGGAGGAAAAATTCGGTGTTTCAGCCGCCGCCCCGATGATGGCTGTTGCCGCAGGCGCTGCCGAAGCCGCTCCGGCCGAAGAGGAAAAAACAGTATTTAACGTTGAGCTTACCGAATCCGGCGCTAATAAAATTAGCGTTATTAAGGCCTTGCGCGAAATTACGACTTTGGGCCTTAAAGACGCCAAGGATTTGGTTGACGCCGCGCCGAAAATGGTAAAAGAAGGCGTTGGCAAAGAAGAGGCCAACACAATAAAGAAGAGACTTGAGGAAGCCGGCGCGAAAGTGACTTTAAAGTAAGTTCACGATAACACTGATAATAAATCCCCCTTGCTTCCCCCCTTTATCAAAGGGGGGAATTAGGGGGATTTTAGATTTGTTCGATTTTGTTTTTTCGGTTTCGCGCGTGTTCAATTTCGGGAATCCAGCGGTCTGTTTGGTTTCGGGAACCACGCTGGGTTCCCGAAACCAAACAGAGGATTCCCGAAATTGAACAGAATCCGTACGGATGCGTCTAAACCCGCAGGTCGATCTGCGGGTTGATTTACGGGTTGACACGCTTTTTGAAGTGGTTTAATATATACATAGAGTCAAAATAGGACATTAACAATCAAAATCCTTAAAGAAAAGGAGAAAAAGCATGCCATTGATGATAGTCAAGATAATTGCGATTGTGCTCATTGCGATGTGGTTTGTGTCGGCGGTGATGGGGTTTCTGGCGCTGTGGTTGGCAATTAAGGCCTTGCGAAGCATTAATCGTGACAATTGTGGAACTTGTCCCAAATGCGGCGCAAGAATTAATAAAAATCAGTAAAACCAAAAAGGAAAGGAGAAAAAGCATGGTGAGCGTGGTAGAAGCAATATATTGGATAATTATATCCGTGTTGTTAGTGGTTGGAATAGTGGGAGTGGTATATTCAGCAATGACGAAATGCCCCAATGGTCACATAGTAACTAATTCGAAGGCTGAATTTTGTCAAAAATGCGGCGCAAAATTAAAAATTTTTTGCCCTAACGGACACAAGGCGGAGTACGAGGACAAATTTTGCCCCAAATGCGGCGCAAAGATTAATGAAAAAAAGGATGAAAAAAAGGAGGAGGAAAAGTAACAAAACTCGCAAGTCCTGGCGCGGAAATGGGGGACAACCATCAACCCTCGTCGTAAAGACGAGACAAGGCCGTCCTCCGCATAAAGCTACGGACGGCAAGGAGAGACAGCAATGAAGAAAATCAGCATTTTGTTCGTTCTTTCTATCCTTACTATCGCTTTCTGCGCTTGCGCGACCACATCGGCTCTTAAGAACAACGCCACAACCGAAAAGTACAATTACGCCATTCTTTTCAATTTGACGCCCGTGGAACTGAATTCTCTCCTCGCTGACCCGTCTTTTGTGACAAGTTTTACCGACGAGCAGAAGAAGGTTGAACTTTTTGTGTATGATGTCGAGGGTAATTTGCCTGCCGGTATCAGTTTCAATCCCAAAAACGGCAAGATTTTTCTTGACTTCGAAACCTTCTTGTTTCTTATGGAATACGGCTTTGAAGACGGCCAGCTCATAACATATGTTCAGGATATCAAAAGCATTGGCAAGGAACCTTATTCCATCAACGAAAAAAAGGACGTTTGCAGCCACAAGACCGCGCTTTTCGCCAGCAAATCCGGCGCGCTCGCCTTGTACGAATGCAAGGTGAGAGATATGGGACTTTTCTCAAAAGCCAAGTGGACCAAGTCCGATCTTTTCAAGAAGTAAAAATGCACCAGTGGATAGTGATTGGGTTTTTTGTTATCGTGGCGGGAACGATTATATATTGGGTGATTAAGGAGGATTTGAAGAAATAATATAAAAGGAGCGTTTTATCAAAAACGCTCCGTTTTTTTTGTTCGGTTTCGGGAATCTTGCGTTAAGGACTTTGGGGCTTTGGGGGCAATCACCGGGCTTCGGGAGCCCCGCGGGGCTCCCGAAGCCCAATAGTATTAATTGGTTAAATGCTCCGCGATAATGCCGTAAATTTTATTGCCGTTTAGCAAATATATTTGTTTTTCTTTTTCATTGACAACAAAATCTTTCAAGTCGTCAAATTGCGGAGAAGAATATTGTTTTTTAAGATTGCCGTTTTTATTGTAAACAATTAAGCGTTTTTCCGCCGGATCCAAGATGTAAAGAAACAGCGAATTTTCAGAAGTCCACATTTTTGGCGCAACGGAAGACGGCAAAAACGGCGGATCAAGAGGCGCAAAACGGCTTTCTTCCAGTATTCCTTTTTTGTATTTTAAAACCCCGTTATTTTTATCCAATAAATAAATGGCGGAATCGGCGGCAATGGCGGAAACATTTCTAACACTTGTTCCGTCTTTTAAGTAATCCGCCGATTTGGTAAAACTGCCGAATGATCCGTTTATTTTTATAAATTCATCTTCGTTTGAATTGATTAAATATAAATTATCCGAGTAAAAATATGATATTGAATCGTTCAAATTCATCTGCGGGGGAGTAAACGGAACCGGCGTTATAATTTTATTTTGGATATTAAAATTAAAAAGAGAATTGGCGCCAAAATATAAAATTCCGTTTTTATAAATACCTAATATTTTTATATTTTTTGCAAGGGATTCCTCTTGATTTAAATTCGCAACAAAATCCATTTTTTGATCTTTTGCGTCAAGCAAAAAAATTTTATTTTCTTCCGTTAAAATGACGATATTTTTTCCCGTGTCAAGCATTTGCTTTCCCGCTCCGTTATCAAGTGTTGTGATTAAAACCGGATCTTTTATAATGCTTAAATGCTGGTAAATAAAGCGAGTCTTATCTATTTCTTTGGCAATTTCTTCCCTAAATTTTTTATTTTCCTTGCTTTTTGACGGCAAGCTTTCAAATAAATTTATTGATTCCTTTATCAGGCGAAAAGATTTTTCCGCGTCATTATAAATCAGGCTTGCTTCGGCCTCCGATAAATTCGCGCGGATTAATGAAACGGTCTGGTTGGATTGCGCCAAAATTCTTTTTTGGTTTAACTTGGAATTGACCAAAAAAACACTTTGAGCGAATAAAACGGAAAGAGCGACCGCGATAATCAAAAAAATTCTTCCTTTTTGGGGCAGAGCGTTAAATTGGCCTACTGTTCTTTCGAGAAATTTGTCAATGCCAAAATCAACTTGCCTCCGGGCCATATAATTTTCGCGCCCGCCTTTAATTGTAAAAATTATTTTTTTGCCGAGTAAAAATAAAAATATGGCGATGTTTTTTAAAATTGCCGAAAAAATCATTAAAATATTAAACACGGAGCGGAAAAACAGGCGATATTTTTTTTGCCAGCTTTTTATTGGCAGGGAATTGCTTTCTCGCGGTTCGTTTTTAGTAAAAAAGTTTTTAATTTTTGGCATAACAGGTTCGGTTTTCAACATTGATCCGACTGTATTTTTAAACGAGGTACCGCTAAACGACGACGTTAAAATTTTTTCAGTTTCCTGGCTTAAGTCGGATAAAATTTTTAACGATGTTTTAGATTTTCCCGATTCAATTTTTTTAATATAAGATTTGTCAAAATCGCGACCGGTGCGCCAGCTTAAAATTAAAAATAATCCCCACAAATTTTTTTTATATTTAAGGTCGTTAAGATTGTCAATTTTATTTCTCAAAAATTCCACGGCGCTTTTTGGCGGCAAATGAATTAGGGCGTCAATTAAATTTTCATTATAAATAAATTCCCACAAATCACGCGTGCTTATCATTACGGCATCTTCCACCATTGTTCCGCCAGTTACAATATTTTTAAAGGATATGGCCAATTCTTTGTTTGTTTCGTCGGGCGCTTCTATCTTTTTTAAAAGATCAACAAGTTCAAATCCATCTTGTTTTTTCCGGGCAAGCATCATTGAAATATCGCCGCAATTGGTTGCGGAAATTTCCCCGTCTCTTACAACAATTAAGCCGATATCTATTTTATTTCGGTCGGAAATGCGGTCGGAAGGGGCGGTAATTTCATTTAATTTGTGTGATAGCCCTTCCAAAATCATTTCACTGGAGAAAAAATCCAGTTCTTTACGATAAATTTTTTTACCGTCTTCTATCGCAGAAACATACTCGTCGATTTTTTTTATTACAACAGTTATCCAATAATTATTCGGAGCCGAAATAATGCCAAAAATTCGCCACTTAGAGCGTAAAGATCTGTCCGCGGAATCGGTCATTACCCCGCGGTTTCCAATTGTTGGCGAAGATATTTCCGGATACGAAATAATTTTTAGAACCTTTGGTTCTCTTGTTTTTTCCAAAAATATAATTTCCGCTTTTTGTGGAAACATACCAGGTAGTAGAACTTCGATTAGAAAAAATTTATAATTAAATTTTTTCAAAATATACTCAAGTAGTTTTTTTTAATTTAGTTAGCTCCTTGCTTTCATCTAGAAATTTATCTTATTTAAGTTACTTTACTATCGAAGTTTCACTACCCGGCATACATATCTAATTATATCTGTTTTATCTCTCTTTGACAAAATCGTCCCGAAAGATTATTATAAGTATATATATAAAATATATTTGTCCGCCTACGCAGAATACTGCGGGTGTCAGCCCGCAGATGAATGCGGGGCGGACCCTCCGTAGCCTTGTGCGAAGGAGGGTCTTGAGGCTTCGGCGGATTCCGCTGGGGAATAAGATAATTTTAAGAGAGTAAACGCATGAAGGCTTCACTTATGCTGGTATTTTCCCCTCTTGAACACATATTTGGTTCAAAAACAAGAATTAGAATTTTAAACTTATTTTTTGCCAATCCGGGCAAAAGTTTTTATTTACGCGAAATTTCAAGGCGCATCGGAATAAGGCTCAATTCCGTAAGGAGAGAAATGGAGAATTTGAAAAAAGTAGGGATTGTAAATGTTCAAGAGTCTAAAAATGATGGCGGAACAGGTAAAAGCAACTCCGGCGGCCGTCTGCGAAGCTCCAAGAAATTTTTTGTCGCGGATACAAATTTTTTAATTTATCCGGAATTAAGAGCATTGCTTGTTAAAGGATATCTTTTTTTGAAAGAAGATTTGTTAAAATCAATTTCCAAACTTGGCGCGATATCGCTTGTCGTTTTAAGCGGTATTTTTACCGGAGAAAAAGACTCGGCGGTTGATATGCTGATTGTCGGCAAACTGTCCCCGGAAAAACTGGCGCGGCTTATCAATTCTTTTGAAAAAGAGCTTGGTCTTGAAATTAAATATACTTTAATTAATAAGGCCGAATATCAATACCGAAAATTGATTGGCGACCAATTTCTTTTTTCTATTTTGGGAAGCAAACATCTGATTGCTTTGGATAAAATGCCAAAAGGATAAGTTTATGTATTTAATAATCGGAAAAGTTGACTACAGAGCAATAATTAAGATTTTTGACAAGAATTTTAAAGTTGCCGTTAAAATGGAAAAAAACGACGGTGATTTATTAAAAATAACGGATTCGCTTTTAAAAAAACTTCGTAAAAACACCAAAGACATTTCGGGTGTTGCGGTAATTAACGATTCCGGAAGTTTTAGCGGCGTCCGGAGCGCAACCACTGTTGCTAATATTCTCTCATTCGCCTTAAAAATTCCAGCAACGTCCATTTCAATAAATGATATTGACGATACAATTAAAATCAAGAAAGTGTTTAAAAATTTACACGGACGCAAAATTATTTTGCCAGAATACTCCAGACCACCAAACATTACAATTTCTAAAAAATAAGCGTTAATATGAGTGAATACGCAAAATATCGCCTGACCGAAATTTTTCCCGGCGCGATGGTTTGGCTGACGCTTGCGGCGGCTGTTGTTTTGTCTTTTGTCGCGCCGTTTTGGGCGATATGTTTTATTATTGTTTATGATTTTTTCTGGTTTTTGCGCATTATAAATTTTGTTGTTCACATTTTAACAACATATTTCAAATACAAAAAGGCCGCCGAAATTAATTGGTTGGAAAAGGTAAAAAATAATCCGCGTTTTGATGAAATTTGGCATTTAATTTTTTTGCCAACATTCAAGGAGGACGGCATTATAATCAGAGGCACGCTTGATTCGTTAATCGCCGCCGATTATCCAAAAGAAAAATTTATTATAGTTTTAGCGGGCGAAGAAAGAGATGGTGAAAATTTTTTAAAAATTTCCAAAGAAATTGAAAACGATTATAAAAATAAATTTGGGCGATTAATTATTACACTTCATCCGGCAAATCTACCCAACGAAATTCCGGGAAAGGGTTCTAATTTAAATTATTCTGGTCACGAGGCGAAAAAAGAAATAGACGAGCGGGGGATTCCTTACGAAAATATTATTGTTTCGTCTTTTGATATTGATACCTGCGCCCACCCCCAATATTTTGCCAATTTAACTTATACTTATTTAAATCATCCAAAACCGACAAAAGTTTCTTACCAGCCAATGGCGTTTTATAATAATAATATTTGGGATTCGCCGTCCCTGGTGCGCGTTTCGGCTTTTGGCACCACTTTTTGGCTGATGATGGAAATAGGCCGACCGGAGAAGTTGATCACCTTTTCATCTCACAGTATGAGTTTTCGCGCGCTGGTAGACATAGATTTTTGGCAAAAAAATATTGTTACGGAGGATTCGCGCATCTTTTTTCAATGCTTGTTGCGTTATCACGGCGATTACTCGGTGGAGCCGATTTATCTGCCTGTTTCAATGGACACCCCAACTTCTACTAATTATGCCAAAAGTTTGGCCGCGCTTTATGGGCAGCAAAAAAGATGGGCATGGGGAATAGAGCACTTTCCTTATCTTATAAAAAATTTCGCCGGCGACAGATTAACGCCTCTTTGGAAAAGAATAAAATTTATATGGAGCGCTTGGGAAGGGATGTACAGTTGGGCTGTGGCTCCAGTCTTATTATTTCTTTTGGGATTTTTGCCACTTAGGGTTGCTGCGTGGCAAAGGCAGTCTGACATTATTTTCCAAAATGCTCCAAATATTTTACAATATTTAATGACCGCGGCCATGATTGGGGCGTTTGTATCGGCAATTTTAAGCATGCTCCTTTTGCCCCAACGGCCGCAAAAAATTAAAACATGGAAATATTTGATAATGTTTTTGCAATGGATTTTAGTGCCAATCACTTTTATTGTGTTCGGCGCTATTCCCGCGATAGACGCTCAAACGCGCTTGATGCTCGGAAAATATTTGGGATTTAATGTTACTGAAAAGCTCCGTAAGTCGTAAATTTCGCATTGTTTCGCGTTTTTGTTTCGCGTGGTTTCGCGATAAAATGCCTCATCGCCAAACAACGCTAAACCTTACGCCAAACAACGCTAAATATTTTATAAATTTTATGAGATTAGAAAAAACACTTCTCACCATTCTCCGCGTTGGCGTGTTTTTGATTTTTCTCACGCCTTTAATTTACACCGGTTCAACCATTTTTCCGTTCATTTTCGGCAAAACTCTTTATTTCCGCGCTGTGGCGGAACTTTTATTCGCTCTTTATTTAATTTTAATTTTAATATTTCCAAAATACAGGCCGCGAAGTTCGTTGCTTTTTTCCGCGATTTTAATATACACATTCATTTTAATTCTGGCCACCATTTTTTCCGTTGACGTAACCCGTTCTTTTTGGTCAAACCACGAACGGATGATGGGTGTTTTTACTTTTTTTCACGCTCTGGCGCTTTTTATTGTGGCAGCCGGGGTTTTCCGCGATAAAGAGGATTGGAAAAAGGTTTTTATTTTTTCAACAGGGATTAGTTTTGTAATGTCTTTTTTGGGAATTTACCAATATTTCCAGCGCGGAACTTTTTTACACAGCGCCGGCGGCGGGCAGGTTTACAGCACTCTGGGAAATTATATTTATTTTGGAGGTTATTGTTTGTGGCATATTTTTGTCGCGTTTGCGTTTTTATTAAGAAGCAAGGTTAGGTTGGGAGAAAGATTTTTTTGGATTTTTTCGGTTTTAATAAACGCTGTCGGTTTAATTTTGGCGGGGAGCAGAGGGCCGTTTCTTGGCGCTTTTATTGGAATTTTGCTGGCGGTTTTTTGTTATACCATTTTCGCAAGAGCTAAAAAAATTCGTTTGGCAATGGCGGTAATTCTTATAATTATAATTTCCGCCGGCGGATTAATATGGTTTAACAAAAACAGCGATTTTGTTAAAAATAACCGGTATTTGGCCCGTTTTACCGACATTTCTCTTGTTACCGCCACCGGTTCAACGCGTCTTTTGAATTGGGGCGTGGCTTGGGAAGCGTTTAAAAACAGGCCGATTTTGGGCTGGGGTCCGGATAATTATTATATTGCTTTCAATCAACACTTTAATCCAAAATTTTATGAATTCGGCCTTTACGAGACCTGGCAAGACCACGCGCATAATGTAATTTTTGACACTTTAAATGAAAGCGGAATTCTGGGGCTTTTGTCGTATCTTTTTATCTTTTTTGCGTTTTATTTTACGCTGTTTAAAGCTTTGGTGAATAAAGAAAATAAAGACATTTCGTTGATTATTTTTCCCGGCGCGGCGGCTACGGCTTATTTTATACAAAATCTGTTTGTTTTCGACACCCTAACAATTTTAATGCTTTTTTACACCATCTTAAGTTTTACTCACAGTTCTTACGGTTCATCGGAAGGCGGAGAATTAAAAGCTGCTCAGGAAGAAGATAAATATCCGCGTGAATCTGCTTCTAAAAAAATAAATCCGCGAGAATCTGCGTCCGTGAACGAAGTGAGCGGATTTTGGCAAAAGCTTGACCCTGCCTATAAATACACTTTTGTCGCTGGCACAATTTTATTCGCAATGGCGTTTGTTTATTATGTTGATATTGGTCCGTTTAAGGCGAGCCAGTTAACCATTAGGGCTCTCCAAACTTATTACAGCGATTTTAATAAAGGTTATAATTTATTTAAAGAGGCCCTGGCCATTCATAGCCCATATTTAAAAGAAACTCGCGATGAATTTTCAAAAATGATTTTAGCCCTAGGCAACGCAAAAACCGGATTGCCGCAAGAACAGCTTAAAAATTATTTTGACGAAGCAACAATCGAACTTGAAAAAACAAAAAATGAGCACCCAAAAGATGTTTATATTCATATGTATTTGTCCCAATGGTATTTTTCTATGGCGGCACTATTTGATCCGGCTTATATGCAGAATGCTGAAGAAGAATCAAGCCTTGCCATAAATTTGTCGCCAAACCGTCCGCAGGTCTATTACACAGCCGCGCGGATGTATATGGTAAAAGGCGATTTTGAATCAGCTGAAAAAATGCTTTTAAAAGTACAAACAATAAATCCAAACATCGGCGACACATATTGGTATTTAGGCGTTCTTTATTCAATGATGGAGAAAAAAGACCTCTCTTATGAAAATGTTCTAAAGGCGCTCAACGCCAAAACCAAGAGTATTTCGGTCAATTCTTACGATTTAAAAGTTACCGCGCCAATTGTCGCCGAAAGGGCCACGTCTACCAAAATATTAGATTGGTATTTAACGCAAAGCGGAGGTACAATGCTTTACGCGCAAAATTATATCGACTTGGCAAAGGCTTATAAAAGATTGGGCGATAAAGAGAAAATGATGTTGGCGCTTCGCTATGCCACTTCGACAGACGCGAACTTAACTAAAGAAGCGGAAGAGGTGTTGAAAAATTAGATTATAAGCGAATGGCGAATAACGTCCCGATAAATCGGGACTGGTGAATATTATGAATTTTCTCCCCCACCTCTCCTCCCCCTCGGAGAGGGGGATATCCCTAGGTCGCCCTGCGACCGGGATCCCGGCGGCGAAGCCGCCTAGGGAGTAGGGAGGGGGTATTCGTAATATTCGAGTTAATTCGCTATTCGATTCCCATTTGTGGACATCAATAATATTAAAACCATCCACTTCGTCGGCATCGGGGGCATCGGCATCAGCGCCGTTGCCAAATTGTTGTTGCTTCAAGGAAAAGAAATAAGAGGTTCCGACATTTCCGAATCCGAAATTTTAGACGAACTTCGCGGTTTGGGAATTACAATTTTTGTCGGGCACAAAGAAGATAATCTCTCTAAAAAAACGGATTTTGTCGTTTATTCTTCGGCGGTGACGGATTCCAACCCCGAACGCGAAAAAGCCAAAAGAGAAAATATCCCGCAAATGAGTTATTTTGAATTTTTGGGCGAAATATCCCGCAACAAAAAAACAATCGCCGTTTCGGGCACGCACGGAAAAAGCACAACCACCGCCATGTTGGGACTTATGTTTGAAGCCGCAGGCTTGGACCCAACCGTAATTGTCGGCAGCAGGGTAAATGATTTTCCTTACAAAAATTTGCGTTTTGGCAAAAGCGACTGGATGATTGTTGAGGCGTGCGAACATTTTAAAAACTTTCTCCATCTTTACCCGCAATATTTAATTATTAATAATGTTGAACTTGACCATACAGATTTTTATAAAAATCTGGACGATGTTGAGGGCGCTTTTGCGACCCTTGCCCAAAAATTGCCTCCGGGCGGTTTTTTGCTGTTTAATGCCGATAGCCAGGGCGCGGCAATGGTTTATAAAAAATTGGAAGCAACGCGAGTAAATATTACAACGGAAAAATTTGGGCTTTCAGCTGACGCGGATTGGATTGCCGCCAATGTTTCTTCAACCGAAGGCGGACAAAAATTTGAAATTAAAAAAAATAACCGTTCAATGGGCGATTTCATCTTAAAAGTTCCAGGCAGGTTTAATATTTATAACGCTTTGGCAGCCGCTTCTATGGCAATGCGTTTGGGCGTGCCAAGCGGCGTAATTAGAAAAGTTCTTTCCGAATTTACCGGCATTTGGCGCAGATTTGAAAAAGTTGGTGAAATAAAACGTAAAGAGACTCGGTCTCCTCGGGAGACCGAGTCTCGATACGCTAGTAATATAATCGTTATCTCCGATTACGGCCATCACCCCACAGCAATCCGCGAAACAATAAAGGCAGCGCGCGATTTTTATCCGATGAGGCGGATTGTTTTAGCGTTCCAACCGCACCAGCATAATAGAACAAAAAATTTGTTTAATGATTTTGTTGACGCGCTGGCCGAAGTTGATTTATTAATTTTGAGCGATATTTTTGATGTGGCGGGCAGAGAAGAAAAAACAGACCAAAATATAAATTCTTATAATATTATTGATACAATGCGCAAGAAATATCCCCAAAAAAATAAAAATTTAATTTACGGCGGAAACTTAAAAAAAACAACAGAAGAAATTTTAAAAAATTTATCGCCCAACGACTTGCTGATAATTATGGGCGCCGGAGACATTTATACAATTATTCCGCAAATTATTAAAAAATAATATGAAAATTATTAAGTCATCGTTTGTTATTGAAGACGAAATAGACGGCAATGAAATTTTAAAAAAACTTGAAAGAGCCGGCAGAACGTGTTATAAGTCGGAAGATAAAATCACCGACGAATCGGCAAAAAATTTTGTTGCCGGAATTATAAAGTCCGGACATCATTCGGTAATTGAACACGAAAAAGTTACGGTTAGGATAATTTGCGACAGGGGAGTAACTCACGAAAAAAACGGAAATTGTCATTACTTATAATCTTCGCGAATGGCGGCATTTTTTCACTTTGCGCACATCCAAACGCGCTCATCCGCAACTAAAAGAAATAACAATTCCATTGCTTAAAGAATTTCAAAAATTAATTCCGGTTATTTTTGAGGAGATAACACCCGAAAGCTAAAAGAGCTTTCGGGAAACCTTAATTTCTAATATCCAAACTCTAAACAAAGTTTAATTATTAACTATTGACTGGAATCTTAAATTTTAAATCTTTAATTTCTATTCGGGATGACCCCGGCGGGCCATAGGATTAAATCTGAAATAAAAAACCGTTTCGACTTTGTGCCGAAACGGTATATTTTTATCTTTAATTATACGCATCTTTCGGGAAAAGGATCATCCTTTATTTTTTTTAAATCTCTCCCGCAATAACGGACGCCCTCGCCGCATTTTCCTGTTACCACGCAGCAAGGAGACATTATCTCAAGCAAAGGATGCTTATTCTCTGTTTCAGACGCCAATTGCGTTCTTAAAGAACGCGCAAGATGGTAAATCTCTTCCTGGGCGCACCAGCATAATCTTTTAGCCGATTCATGGATTACGGCATTGTAAGAAGCTGATTTTTGGTAACCCACGATTGCGCCGTAGGGCGCGAGGACGCAAGCCAAAGTCAAAGATATTTTTTTGTGCACATATCCCCATCTTTCCACCACTTCAAAAGCTTTTTTTTCCAGCCCGAGATTTTTGGGAATAGGGGGAAGATAAAGGCCGCCGTAAAAGATAGGCTGGCCTCTTCGAATGGTTCTGTGCCTTTGATCTTGTCCCATGGTAGCAACGGAGATGCCAATAAAAGTTTTTATTTCTTCAACGTTGTTGTTCATCAGCCAGGGAGAAAAGTGCAAAAGATCTAAGGGATGGAGATCGTCAGGTTGAGGATTTTTACACCACTTCCAATCGCCAGGCGATATTAGTTTTAAGGTGGGTTCAGTTGTAATACTCGGCACCAAGGACAGAATGTTTACGGGCGCGTTATCGCGCGAGTCAATGTCTTCTTTTCTTGCGAACATATAATCAAATTCCGGGTATTTTTTTAAAACCAAACTAACCATTTTTTGAGTTACGTCTTTCATCGGGGCCGACCAGGCAACTCTATAAAGAGCAGCCAAAGCGGATAAGTTAATAGTAAAATCAAGCGCTGTCGGAAAAATTACCGGAATAAACATTCTTAGTTGTTCTTGAGCGATTTTTGAGCCGTTCATTTTGATATATTTTTCGTTAGCATTTGGCCTTTCTTTTTGGATAAACTCTTCCGCTTTTACCGTAGCGTTTTGGAAATTTGAATTATAAACTTCAATGCCGTATTTTACATAATCCATTAATTCTTGAAGCACATTTTTGGTTACTTCCGGCCAATATTCTTGTACATACCCCTTAATTTTTTCGTAATCTGGATTTGCAAACATTTTGCCGCAAAACCTGCCCGATCTTTGGCTGGTATTATAGAAAGGGCTGGCCAAATGCAGTCCGAAAGTAACATCGCCCACGGCTATGTCTTCAATAAAGAATGTAAAGTATATGTGCTGTAATGTGGTGTGGTGACCTGTTTCAAAAAGTCTATTCTTAATATCAATCACTTCGCCCCACTTGAGAGCGTTATCTTGATAGCATGACTTTGCGGCGTGGGAAATAACTTCAGGCGAATTTTCCTTGCCTTCGTTGATCAAACTGACCTTTATCATTTTTTTCTCCTTGTTTAATTGTTAAGGTCCGAAATTTACTATGATTTATGGTATTATAATTCCACACCCTTGTCAAATACCGGTTTTTTTGCTACACTGCTATTGTCCAATGATATGATTTTATATATTATCGCCACCCCAATCGGCAATCTTAAAGACATTTCCGAACGCGCCTTAGAAATTTTAAGGAGCGTTGATTTAATTTTGTGCGAAGATACAAGAGTGGCGTCGAAATTGCTTAGTCATTTCCAAATTTCAAAACCGCTCCAAAGTTATCATCAGCATAGCCAACTGACCAAAATGGCATATATTGTGGAAGAATTTAAAAAAGGTAAAAATATTGCTTTAGTTTCTGACGCTGGCACGCCCGGCATCTCAGACCCGGGAAATAAATTGATTGAATATTTAATTTCTAAACTGCCCGGCATAAAAATTATTCCTATCCCAGGGCCTTGCGCTGCCACTACCGCACTCTCTGTTTCCGGATTTCCTGCGGATAAATTTATTTTTTTGGGTTTTCCTCCGCACAAAAAGGGCAGGGAAACATTTTTTAAAGAACTGGCGCAAGAAGAAAAAACTGTTGTTTTTTACGAATCTCCTCATCGCATGGAAAAATGCTTGGAGCAATTAAAACAATTTTTGCCTACTGACCGCAAAATCGTAATCTGCCGTGAAATCACAAAAATGTTTGAAACCATTTATCGCGGGACGATAGGGGATATAGATGTCCCGAAAAATGAAATTAAGGGGGAATTTGTAATTGTTTTACATCCTTAAGGTGTCACCCTGAACTTGTTTCAGGGTCTATATAGATTCCGAAACAAGTTCGGAATGACAAATAAGGGGTACTGGCCCAGGGCACCTGCCCGCAATGCCCTAAGCATAGCGAAGGCAGGCGGGAGCCCAGGACCCTCTTTCCGCTCCGACGGTACCGTCGGAGCGGGGTATTTACCCCGTATTATCTGCGCTCGCTCGGAGGAGCAAACAAGTTTATTCTTCCCTCGCTAGCTTGATAATAAAAAGCATGTCAATCAAATTCAAAATTATTAAAAAAGACCCTAAAAGCCGCGCAAGGCGCGGCGTAATTTTTACGCCTCACGGTAAAATTCACACTCCAGCTTTTATAAATGTCGGCACGCAAGCGGCAATGAAGGCATTAGAAATTGGAGATTTAAAAAAACTCGGCGCCGAAGCCGTTTTGTGCAACACTTATCATTTAATGCTTCGCCCCGGCGCGGATATTATTAAAAAAGCCGGCGGATTACACAAATTTATGAATTGGCAAGGTCCGATTTTTACCGATAGCGGCGGATTTCAGGTTTTTAGTTTGGGATTTGGGATGGAGAGGGGATTAAGGAAGATAAACGCCACCCTAAAGGGTGGACTCCAAGAAGGAAAAAGAGGAGTCCCGCCTTTAGGCGGGAAAAAATTGGCCAAGATAGATGATAAGGGTGTTACTTTCCGCTCGCACATTGACGGCAGTTTGCATCGTTTAACTCCAAAATCGTCAATTCAAATTCAGGAAAAACTTGGTGCTGACATTATTTTTGCCTTTGACGAATGTCCGCCGCCATTTGCCTCGCGCGAATATTCCATTGAAGCAATGGAAAGAACTCACAAGTGGGCAAAAGAATGTTTAAAAACGCACAAAAGGAGAAATCAGGCGCTTTTCGGCATTGTTCAGGGCGGTGAATATGAAGACTTGAGAAAAGAAAGCGCTAAAATTATTGGCGCAATGCCTTTTGACGGATTCGGCATTGGTGGAAGCTTCGGTACGGCTTGCAGCAAAAAACCAATTGAGAAAACGCTTGGCTGGGTGATCAAGGAACTTCCAACAGAAAAACCCCGCCATTTTTTGGGGATTGGCGGTGTAGACGACATTTTTTACTCTGTAAAAGCGGGCATTGATACTTTTGACTGTGTTTCGCCAACGCGCTTGGCAAGGCAGGGAAATTTGTATCTGCGTCCCGAATCGCGCGGTAATATTAGAAACAAATTCCGTCTCCACATTTCAAAAAGAGAATTTAAAAAAGATTTTGGGCCAATTGATAAAAATTGTGGCTGCGAAGTTTGTAAAACATATTCTCGCGCTTATCTTAATCATTTATTCGCTTCCAATGAAATTTTGGCGTACATCTTGGCGTCCAAACACAATATTTATTTCATCCAGCAACTTTTTAGAGAAATAAGAGAAGCGATTAAAAATGACACGCTTAGCAAGTTAGAAAAAAACTGGTTAAGTTAGGATAACGCTAATGGGCTCACTTTGTTCGTCCCGCCAATTACACGAATAAATATTAGTGATATTCGCGGGGCTAAGCCCATCCGAGAAATCCTCAATATGTTATTACATATTTGCTGCGGTCCTTGCTCTACGCACGTTGCTGAAGTTTTATCAAAAAACCACGAAATAGTCGGCTATTTTTATAATCCAAACATTTTTCCGTACGAAGAATGGCTAAAAAGATATGAGGCATTTAAGGAAGTGGTAGCGCGGGGACTTGTACCCCGCAAAACTGGAAAGGTTGAAAAATTATTTATAGATTACTTCCCAAAAAAAGAACTAACAAAAGAAGAGTGGAAAACAGAACATCAAAAATTCTTGGAAGCAGTAAAAGGTCTTGAAAACGAGCCCGAAGGCGGCAAACGATGCTTGGTTTGTTTCAAGTTACGACTCGAAGAAGCGGCAAAATTTGCCAAAAAACGTAAAGAGACTCAGTCTCCGCGGGAGACTGAGTCTCGATATAATTTTTTTTCCACAACCTTAACCATTGGTCGCAACAAAAGGGCGGAAATTATAAATCCGATAGGGGAGAGCGCTGCTAAAAAGTACGGTGTCAAATTTTATGCCGCAGATTTCAAAAAACAAGACGGTTTTTTGCACAGCGTAAAACTAAGCAAAGAATTCGGTATTTATCGCCAGCATTACTGCGGTTGCGAATTTTTTGTTAACGCAGATTAACGCGGATAGCATGCAGATAAACGCGGATTTTATTTATGTCACTAACTCTTTCTGATTTTGATTACAATCTTCCCAAAAATCTAATTGCTTCAAAACCTCACGAACCGCGAGACGAGTGCAAGCTTTTGGTATTCAATCGTTCTAAAGTAGTCCCTGAGCGAAGTGAGCGAAAGCGAACGGAGTCGAAGGGTCTAAACGGCCTTCGACAAGCTCAGGCAATAATTCATACCCGTTTTGATAAAATTATAAATTTTTTAAACCCCGGCGATGTTTTGGTTTTAAACGACACAAAAGTAATTCCCGCGCGGCTTTTTGGTCGGAGAATTGACGAACAAGGCAAATTGGGCCGAAAATTTAAAGTGCTTTTATTATCACCCTTAAAATCACGCCGAAGTTTCAACGAAGACGGATGGGAAGTTTTAATTGACGGTAAAAAAAGAAACGTCGGAATTAAAATAAATTTCGGAAGCGGGCTTATTGGCGAAATTTTAAAATCCCCCGCCCAACCTCCCCCTTTCAAAAAGGGGGAGGAGAGGAGGGGGATTTGGGAAATGAAATTTAATAAAAGCGGAAAAGAATTTCAAAATTTAATTTCAAAAATCGGTAAAATGCCGTTGCCGCCATATATAAAGTTAGAGAAGTCTGACTTCCTAAGGAAGTCAGACTTCAAGTGGTACCAAACGGTCTATGCAAAATATTTGGGTTCGGTTGCCGCGCCAACGGCAGGCCTTCATTTTACAAAAAAACTTCTGGATAAAATAAAAAGGAAAGGTGTGCAAATTGAATACATAACGCTTCACGTGGGTTTAGGCACCTTTTTGCCTGTTAAAGTTGAAGATATTACAAAACACAAAATGCACCCGGAATATATTGAAATTTCCGCGAAAACCGCAACGGTATTAAATAAAGCAAAAAAGGAAGGGATAAGAATCATCGCCGTCGGCACCACAACTACGCGAGCTCTTGAGGCCCTCGCCTTTTGTCATCCTGAATGTAAAGAGACTCGGTCTCCTCGGGAGACCGAGTCTCGATACAATATCAAACCCTTTAAAGGCGAAATAAACATTTTTATTTACCCGCCTTACAAATTTAAATTTGTAGACGCTTTAATTACCAATTTTCATTTGCCCAAAAGCACTCTTTTAATGCTCGTCTCCGCGCTAATCGGACAAAAATTGCCTGCTAATAAGGCAATAAAAATTGTCAAAAATATTTATAATGAGGCCATCAATAAAAAATATCGTTTTTATAGTTACGGTGACGCAATGTTTATTTTGTAAACAGGTCATTGCCTCTTAGTTGAAGCAACACCCTCACGGGTGTCATTCCAAAAACTTTTTCAGGTCTAAAGACCTGAGTTACAGCGTTTTTCTTCAGGTCTAAAGACCTGAGTTACAAACAATGTAACTCAAACCTTTAGGTTTGATTAAAGTAAAAATTTGGAATAGCATCCGTAAGGATGCGCTTAAACCCGCCCCGACGTTACGTCGGGGCGGGTTTATTGACACAATTCCGATTCTGTGTTAAATTAACTTAACGGACCAAAAGTCCTTTAACAACCATTAATAATAACAGGAGGTAAGAATGGAAAAGATCACGATTGAAAAATTGCCCGAAGAAAGAGTGCGGAAGTTTGAAAGAGTGCTGAAAAACGCCGGCTCTCCTTTGGCCATATTTTTGACCCATTTGGACCCCGACGCAATTGCTTGCGCGAGAATTTTCATCAAAATTTGCGAACATTTTGAAATCGCGATAAGGATATTTTACTGCGGCGCGCTGGATGATCCGCAAAACAAAGTTATCTGGAACAGATTTAAACTCGTGGACGATTTTTCGCCGATTGAAAAATTCAGCGCGTTAAAAGACGCCGATAAATACCGGACCGTTCTTCTTGACTCCTCGTCACTAAACGACCAGCGGCTGGGACAGCTTAAAATCAATCCCATTATCATCATCGACCATCACCCCAACAAAACCAATCAATTGGAAGAAACCGACGAGACCTGGTATTACGTGCATACTTGCGGAGCTGCGGTGTCACTTGTGGTAAAACTTTTTTTGAGCCTGGGACTTGTTTTTGAGCAGAGCGACGACCTCGCGACGCTTGCCGTCATCGGAATAAAAACCGATTCCAGAATTTTGGACAGCACAGATTTGGATTGGGAAGTGTTGTTTTACCTCCTGCTCTATAAATACGCCGACAAAAAACGCGCCAAAGAGACCGAGGATTCTATGAAAGATATGGAATACCTCCGTCTCTTTCATCAGGCGTTTGTCAGTCTGGAGCAGGAAGGAAATTTGTGTATTATGCACCTGGGTTTTATGCCACGCGAAAAAATCGGGCTCGTCGCGCGCCTGGCCGACGATTTCTGCCAGTATAAGGGCATTGATACGGTTGTTATTTGGGCCATTGGCGACGACCATACGGTTTACGTTAAAATCCGTTCGGTTGACAACAAACTTGATTTGGACGACTTTATAAAGAAATGTTTCGGTTCAAGCCGTGCCGGCGCTCGCGAGGGAGGCAAGGGAGCGGCGATTGTTCCGCTTGATTTTTTCACTCCCATTCCGGAAAGTAAAGATGAGCTTTTAGTATTTTTAAAGAAGCACATTACGGGCAAGGTTCTAAATCGGCCGAGATAAATCCGGTTTTAGCAAGGAAGAAAAATACAACTATCTCTAAAAGAGAAAGGAGAAATAAAATGACAAGCGAAATGATTAAGACTTTGATTGCTACGCGAATCGAAGAGCTGAAAAAAGAATTTCCCTGCGTGATGGAAGATTTGAGAATTAAGGTTGTAAATTGCGGGCGCTCGATGTTCCACATTTGTTGTGGCAAGGGAATGGTGAGGGCGCGCATCGAAGTGGACCGCAACCCCGTGCCAGATGAACTGGTTTGCGTCGATTGCGGACGCCATTTTAAGGGCAACACCACCTAATAAGTTTTATTAAGTTTTTTGGCACGCGATTTCAACAATTCGCGTGCCTATTTTTTAAACTGTCGTAGCAATATGATAATGTCATAGTTGAGCAATTTAGAAATGTCATACCTTGATATTCTGTGTCATAATTCTTTTAGGTTCGGTTAATGGTTTGGTGATATTAAATTTTGAGATTTAATACGTTCAACCAACCGATCCAAGGAGGAATTATGACCCAAGAACTGTTCATTATGTCAAATAAGG
>Ga0265296_1001333_pt1 | contig 28838 bp, 34 predicted proteins | sample MunlanPumphouse1_FD_189073 | JGI IMG/M metagenome (GOLD analysis project Ga0265296, IMG submission 189073) | Groundwater microbial communities from a municipal landfill in Southern Ontario, Canada - Pumphouse #1 | ecosystem: Environmental > Aquatic > Deep subsurface > Groundwater | place... | reverse complement strand
TGTGCAGTCGCTCCGTTGGTTATCGGAGCGAGAAACGGTTTTCCGGTGTGGAACGCCGACCCTCCCTCCGCCGGTATTATCCGGATCAGGTTCAACGGGTCGCGGTCTATTCCGCTCTCAACCGGCGATCACGCGCGCGGCTCCCCGGGGATGGCGAAGGTGTAGCGGGCCGTAGCGTCGCTGTCGAGCGTTGACGGTCATGGTGCGGTGGCGGCATTGGAATCATGTACGAACTGGCCGGGGGTGCGGCTGTCGTAGCTGCGCTGCACCGTGCACTGGCTGTTCTTGCGTTGACAATCGGCGACGGCCGCCTGTGCCGCGCGCTTGCTGGTGCGTTCGACGACGACGCTGGTACCGCTTTTCGTCGCGTAAGGCTGGATCACGCCATTCCCCACCCCCGTGGCGATGCGGCACGCGGCGCTGGCGGTGGCGGCCGCGCAAGCCGCGAGGGCGGCTTCGTTGGCAGCCGCCGCGCTACGGTGGCCGCTGGCGATGAACAGCCGTCCGTCAAAGCCTTCGCTGAACACCCAGGCGGCGCTGGCATAGAGCTTGCGCGCCGACGGCGGCGGGTCGTAGCGGCGCTTGTCGGCGCCAAAACTGTGCAGGATTTCGCACGGGAGCAATTGGTTCGACGAACATTCGGCGAGCACCCGCTCGCGGCTGGCGCCGCCCTGGCCATCCCAGCCGTTCCACAGGCTGCCGTGGCTGTCGCGCATGATCGTCATCGACGAATTGTTCCAGTCGCCGATCGACGCGCAGTCGCCGCCCATCGCGCGGTTGCACGCCTCCAGCGCCGCGCGCTTCGCGGCGTCGGCATTGCTCCGGTTGCCGGCCATCCATACATCGTCGGCATCGGCATGGAAGGCGACCGAGGCAAAGGCATGAACGACTCCGCCGCCGCCGCTGCCTCCCCCGCCGCCGCTGCCCTGGCACATCGGTACCGGGGCAACACCATGGCTGCCGCCCGACACGCCGACCTGCACCTCGCCGGGGCCGGGACCATTGGGGCAGGGATAGGCCGCCGCGGGCTGCGCGACTGCGAACAGGAAATGGACCGCCGCGGCGACCCGCGCCAACATGAGGCGCCTGCGACGGACGCGAGCGGCGATCAAGGGTCTCATGCACCAACACTATAACGCTTGCTGCGCTACGTGACCCGATGGCACGGGGTACTGGTACAATCGGCCGGTGCGACGGACCCACCGCTGCTGTGTTAGGGCTGGTGCGGTCACGCAGCGATGCGACTAGAGATGAGGAGGCAGGCAGATGATCGGGCAATGTTATCGGCGGCGACGCCTGTCGGCGGTGACACTGGCGCTGTTTGCGGTAACGGCGTGCGGCAGCGAAGCGGCGGGGACCGCCGACGCCGCGGACAGCGCAGCGCCGACCGGTGCGCCGCAAGCGGGCCGCACCACTGAGGACGCAGGCGCCCCTGCCTCCAATGGTCGAGCCGAGCGGATGATGACCGAAAGCGACCGGCTGTTCCTGGAGATGGCCGACGACGCGTGCAACGCGGTCGATTTCGAGTCCTTTTTCAAGGCTTACAGTGGGTCATGGGCGGTGCGCGCAAAATATACCGCGGCGACGGTCAATCATGGCCTGACCGGCAAAAGCAGCGCCGAACCGCGCGGTCGTTATCTGGATCGGAATGATTTCCCGATCGCGCCGATGGACTATGATTTTGTGACGGCGGAATCGGCGGCGCGATTCGAAACCAAGCCCGACGCGTCTTGGCGCGACCTGTCTTACGTCCAGCTCGAGTTCAACACCGCGAACGACAACCGGCGCCGGGTCGACTGGCTGCCGGGGATTTTCCAGAAGCACCAGACCCCGCCGCCGCCCGAGCTGGAGGAGGGGCTAGGCAAGTTGGTGCGCGCCACCGGGGGCGGCGGCACCTTGCTGTTTTTCCCGACCGAGACATGTTGGGAACTGGTCGAGGATGTCCGCAATCCGAGGCCGCAGCCCTGATCAGGCTGCGGCATTAGTCAGACATGGTCGAGCACGTCGGCGCCGTTTGCGGCGAGCCGGGTGCGCTTGTCGTAATCGCCGAGCACCGCCTTGGTCAGCCCGAAATCGGTGATCGCCAGGATGACCAACTCGTCGGTTTGCGACAGGTTCTTCGACTGGTGGAACACCCAGCGCGGAACGAAAGCGAGCCCGCCCGAATTGAGGGTCAGCGTCGCGTCGCCGATGCGCACTTCGGCACTGCCGCTGATGATATAGAAGAGCGATTCATGCGCGTGCTTGTGCAGCTCGTTGTTGCACCCCGCGGCGATCCGCACGACGCGCGCGTCGAACGCCTGCGTGCCGGGGAAATCGAGAACGTCGACGGCAAAATCGATGCCGAGCTTGTCGTTGCGGTTGCGATAAATCTCACGGTGGTTGTTGCCCGGATCGGCGCGAAACGCGCTCACCGGTGCGTCGGCGGCGAGCGGTCGGCGCGCTTCGATATTGGCGATGAGGGTGAGCAGGTCGGGGTTCATGCGGGTGGTTCCCTGTTGGCGCGCGGGGCCGGCGCGAGGGCATCGCCATCCGGCCCCGCGCGGTGATCGTCAGAAGGCCATCGCCATGGCGGGACGCTCGGCGCGCGCCAATGCGCGTTCGTAGAGCCAGTCCCAGAAGGACGAGCGCAGCGACAGCGCTTTGATCATTCCGCGACGCAGGTCGCCCTTGCCCGCCGGGGTCGCGGCAAAGGCCAGCGAGATGTCCTCGAGCGCTTCCTGATGATGGTCGTCGACCGCGGTGTGTAGCGGGAAAAACACTGTGTCGCGCGGGTGCAGGTCGGTGCGGGCGAGCGCGTTGACGAAGGGGATGTAGATCGTGCTGACGATATTTTCGGTGCCAAGCCCCAGCGCGCCCAGCGCTTCGGCGGCCGAGCCGTGGGTCAGTGTGGTCAGAAAGGATTCGCGCCAGCACACCAGTTCGATAGCGTCATCCTCTGGCACATAGGGGGCGGTGATGCCGGTCGCTTCGCGAAAGCGACGGAACAATTGCGGGTGCGGGATGCCTTCGATCCATTCGCGATCGATCCCGACCGCGGCCAGTTCGGCATATTCCTCGTCGTCGTAAATCCCCGATTCTTCGGTCAGATTCTGGAGCAGGCTGTGGCGATGCGCGGGGGTTTCGAGTTTGGAGATCACCGTGGTCAGATAGCGCGGGAAATGCAGCGAATAGCCGTAATAATGGTCGGCAAAGTCGCGCAAGGCCCAGTCGGTGTCGGGCAGGTCATTATTATCGAGTGCGGCAAGATAGGGATGATTGACGGCACGGTGGCTTAAAGATTCTTGGATCAGATCCTTGATTGAAACAGTCACACGACCTCCTGAGTGATATTGGGGGAAATTGTCTTATATTTTTATATTGATAGTATTATTATGCCCCGGAGAATGTCTTCTATATCCGTCGCCACCGCTTGATGAAAACCGGTCCAGCGACCCGGGTCATCATATCGGTTTCGGAGGAGCGTCTGGCCTTTGCGCGCGCGGGAGGGCATCCGCCGAAGGCGGGCCAAGCCGTGATCGTTGCAGTCTTGGTATCGCGAACGGCCGCCCGGTCCGGCAGCGGACGCAGAGCGGCTATTTCGCCGCGGGCGCCATGAAGTCGTGGACAAATTCGCCGGGGGTGCGGCTGTCGTACACGCGCTGGAGGGTGCAGGCCTGTTTGCGCTTCTTGCAATTCACCTGCGCCGCCTGCGCGGCGCGCTTGGCGCTGGTTTCGGCGGTTGCGCTCTGACCGTCGGTGCCGAGGCTATAGGTCTGGATAAAGCCGTTGCCGGCGAGGGCGAGGATAGCGCAGCGCTGGCGAGTCGCCTTTGTGCAGGCATCGAGCGCCAAGCGTTCAGCCGTCGCGCGATCGCGCTGGCCGCTCGCGATATAGAGGCGGCTGTCGAACCCCTCGGTCCCCTCGACCCACGCGCCGACCGCATAGAGTTTGCGTGCCGTGGGCTTGGGACGATGGCGGCTTTTGCTCGACGAATAGGTGCCGAGCACTTCGCACGGCAGCAGTTGTTTGGCGCTGCAATCGGCGAGCGCCTTTTTGCTGCGGACGCCGCCATCGCCATGCCACCCCGACCACAGCGCGCCCTCGCGGTCGCGAAAGATCCGCATCGACGAATTGTGCCATTCGCCGACCGAGGTACAGCCGCCGCCCATCGCCTGATTGCACGCGGCGAGCGCGTTGCGTTCGGCGGTGTTGGAGCCGTCGTAGCTGCCCTCCATCCACACATCGTCGGCGTCGGGGTGCCAGGCGATCGAGCCGTAAATATAATAGACACCCCCGCCGCCACCGCCACCCCCGCCGCCGGTGCTTTCGCACATCGGGACCGCGGCGACGCCGTGGCTGCCGCCCGATACGCCGACCTGCACCTCGCCGGGGCCGGGGCCGCCGGGGCAGGGATAGGCTGCGGCCGCAGGTTGCGGCAGCGCAAAAAGGGCGAGGGCGAAGACGGCAGCGAAGCCGAGAGCGAGACGCGCGATCATCGCCGCAATATATCAGCCGCCCGGCGCGGCGCACAACCCGTCGGTGTACTGGTGCAATCATTGCGATCGGGCGTATCGTGGTACCTTCAGGTCAGGAACGGCCCGCGTCCGCGGCGGCGTGCGGTGGTGGCGGGGACGCCCGCGAGGGTGCGGAACGCGCGCGCCATATGCGCCTGATCGGCAAAGCCCTGCGCCGCGGCATGGCCCGCGAGGCTGGCTTCGCCGGGCAGGGTTTCGAACGCATTCTGGAAGCGCAGCAGGCGCAGATAGTGGCGCGGCGGCATCCCGACGTGGCGCGCGAACCAGCGTTGCAGCGCGCGCGGGTTTATGCCGGTGGCCGCGCTCATCGCGGCGACGCTGGGCGCGACGATGAGCGCGGCGCCGATCTGTCCCAATTCGGTTGCGGCGAACAGGCGGGTTTCGATCGCGGCGAAATCGGGGGTGGGAATGGCCTGCCAGCGGACGTGGAGCGCAGTGAGCGGGGTGTCACCGATCAGGCTCCACGCCCATGGCCATATCCGCAGCGCTTCGAACATGGCGTCGCCGCTGATCTCGAACGGTTGCGGGCGGTCGACCAGTCCGACGACGAAGCTGGCGGGCTGGTCGCCGTCCCAACGCGAGCGACCGCGGGTGCGGCGGATGATCTCGATACAGCCGTCGGGGGTCGCGTGCTGCGGCAGCCATTCGTCCGCGGCGCCGCCCGCCACAAGCGTCCAGCGGGTCTTGACCAGTCCGGCGAAATGCGGTGGCGGCGGGGTCTCGCGATAATCCATCGCCGCGGTTAGACGATGATTGTCGCGTCGGTTCAAGACGCCATGCGGCGATGCTGGCAGGCGGGGGCGACAGGAGGGGGTTATGAAAGCAATTTTGGCGATGGCAGCGGCGGCGGTGCTGGCGGCGGCGAGTCCGGCGGCGAGCGTCGATGATCTGGCGTGGCTGGCGGGGCAGTGGAGCCGCGAAGAGGGTGGGCGCTGGACCGAGGAAAGCTGGACGGCGCCGCGCGGCGGGGTGATGCTGGGGCACAGCCGCTCGGGGCGCGGCGACAGCTTGCGGGAGTTCGAGTTTTTGCGGATCGTGGCGGGTGCCGACGGCGTTCCGGCCTATATCGCGCAGCCCGGCGGACGGACGCCGGTGCCGTTTGCGCTGGTGCGGCGTGATGCGACGAGTGCGACGTTCGAGAACGCAGCGCATGATTATCCGCAGCGGATCACCTATGCCCGCGATGGCGAGACGCTGACCGCGACGATTTCGCTGATCGACGGGTCGAAGCCGATGCGCTGGACCTTTCGCAGGCGCTGAGTGTCACGGCCAAAGGAAGCAACGAGGCTTACTTTCCAAGACGGAAAATCATCACTTGCCAAAACGGAAAGTGCAAACTATGACTTTCCATATTGGAAAGCATGGAGGCAAGTGATGGACCCGACCGAAGCCCAGGCGGCACTCGACAGCATGACCGCGGCGCAGCGCGAATTCGCGGCGAGCGGCCCGAAATATCCGCTGTGGCGGCATGTCGCCTTTGCCGCGGTGATGGGAGCCATCGTGCTCAGCCAGGGGTTCGGGCCGCCGCTTCAGATTTTGCTGTTCGTCTTTGCCATGGCGGCGGTGGCCTGGATCGTCGCCGACGACCGGCGGCGTTACGGGGTGTTCGTCAGCGGGTATCGCAAGGGGCGGACGCTGGGCGTGACGCTGGTGATGGTCGTGCTCCTGCTCGCCGCGATGGGCGCCGAAATTCATGCGCGGATCAACGATCTGTCGTTGGCGGTGAAGCTGGGGATTGCGGGCGGCGCGTTCGTTGTCGCGCTTGCCGCCAGCCTGCTCTGGACGCGCATCTATGACCGCGAATTGCAGAATGGAGCGGCGTGACGATGGACGGCATCGACATGCTGCTCCACGCGCCGGCGCGGCTCCAGATCGCGGCGCTGCTCGCCAAAGTGACCGAGATGGAATTCGCCAAGCTGCGCGAGCTGTTGAAGGTGAGCGACTCGGTGCTGTCAAAGCATCTCGCGGCGCTGTCCGACGCCGGTTATGTCGCGCTGCGCAAGGCCGCCGAGGGGGGACGGCAGCGCACCTGGGCGTCGTTGACGCGGGCCGGAACACGCGCGCTCGATCGTCACGTCGCCGCGCTGCGCGCGATTGTCGCCCATCTGCCCGCTGCAGCCAAATAGGGGAAACCGCGCGTGTCCAAGACGGGACGGCTGTTCGCGATCATCGACGGTCTGCGCCGCCGCCGCCGACCGGTAACCGCCGAGGTGCTGGCCGAAGAGCAGGGCGTGTCGGTGCGCACGCTGTATCGCGACATCCAAGCGCTGATCGCGCTCGGCGCGCCGATCGAGGGCGAGGCGGGGGTCGGCTATGTGCTGCGCCCGGGATTTTTCCTGCCGCCGCTGATGTTCACCGCCGACGAGCTGGAGGCGCTTGTTTTGGGCGCTCGCTGGGTCGAGGGGCGGCAGGACGGCAGCCTGTCGCGCGCCGCGGGGTTGGCGCTGGCCAAGATCGCGGCGGCGAGCCCCGACGAGCTCAAACAGCGGATCGACGAGGCAGGGCTGTGGCCGGTGAACAGTCAGTGGCGTGAGACCGATGCGCCGCTGCTGGCAACGGTGCGCGCGGCGATGCGCGCGGAAAAGACGCTGCATATCGGCTATGCCGACCAGGGCGGCGCGGTGACCGAGCGCGCGATCTGGCCCGCGGCGCTGGCCTATTATGAGGAGAAGCAGATCATCGCGGCCTGGTGTCTGCTGCGCCGGGATTTCCGCAGCTTCCGCATCGACCGGGTGACGTCGGCGCGGATCGGCGAGGAAGGGTTCGGGCGGCGGCGCGCGGTGCTGATGGCCGATTTCTGGCGGCACAGCGGCTATGACGCATCCTCATGACATGATCTGTCAGGGGTGCGGGCTATTCCGGCCGGGTGAGCGGCGCCGGGTGACGGCGCGCGCCAGACCGGAGAATACAGATGCTCAAGACCCACCATGGTTCGTGCCACTGCGGCGCCGTCAAATTCGAAGCCGACATTGACCTGGAAGCCGGGACGGGCAAGTGCAACTGCTCGATCTGTACCAAGAAGCGCGGCTGGAGCGCGCAGATCAAGCCCGACGCCTTTCGCCTGCTCACCGACCCCGCCGCGCTGTCCGATTATCAATTCGGGTCGAACAGCGCACACCATGTCTTTTGCAAGACCTGCGGCGTCGCGCCGTTCGGTCATGGCTATGTCGAGGAGATCGGCGGCGCCTATTATTCGGTCGCGATCGCGTGCCTTGACGATTTGACGCCCGCCGAGAAGGCGGCGTTGCCGGTGCAGTACATGGACGGCGCGGGCAACAACTGGTGGAACGCGCCTGAGGTTACGGCGCATATGTAGCGACGCGTCAACCCGTCCGGCGCGCCAGATACACCCCCGCGACCATCAGCGCGATGCCGGCAAGGCGCTTGGCGTCGACCGGGAAGCGCATCGATCCGAACAGCGCGAAATGGTCGATCACCGCGGCGCTGATGAGCTGGCCGACGAGCACGAAGAAGATCGCGTTGCCGACCCCGAATTTCGGCGCGATGAAGGTCACCGAAATCACATAGAAGGCGACGAACAGCCCGCCGAAATAGAAGTGAAACGGGATGTCACCCGCGAAGCGGATCTGGCCGACCGAACCGGTCGCGAGCGCGCCGGTTGTCGCGATCAGGAAGGCGAGGCCGAACAGGATCATCGATGCCGCCATCGGGCTGCCGAGTCGCCCCCCAAGCCCGCCGTTGAGCGCGGCGAGGATCGGGATGCCGATGCCGGTGAGCAGCATGATGATGGCAAAGGTCGGGGCGTTGCTGCTGGTCATTGCGGCGGTGCCTTTGCCGCCTGCGCGGCGCGAAATTCGGTGACCGGCAGCCCGCCGATGCCCCAATTGTCGAGATCGACCTCGTCGATCGTCACCACCGTGGTCGCGGGGTTCTTGCCCAGAATCCGCTGGAGCAATTCGGTGACCCCGCCGATCAGTTCGGCCTTTTGTTCGGGCGTCGCGCCCTCGCGGGTAATCTTGATATTCACATAGGGCATCGGGGGCTCCTTAGGGTCAGGACTCATTAATTGCGCGCTTGAGGTTTGAAGCGATTTTGTTCAGTGCGAGGAGGCAAGGCGCAGGAATATGTCGATATTTCCAGACTTGCCGACGACGCAATGGACAAAATCGGTCAAATCCCGAAGGGACGCCGAAATGGCTTCGATCTCAGGCCCGCGCGGCCTTGCGGGTAGCGATGCTACCCGCGGCGGCCACCCGAACCCGAGATCTTCGCCATTTCGACGCCTCAAACGCGCAATTAATGAGTCCTGACCCTAGCTGGCGGTTTGCGCGGGCCAGCCCGGCATCGCGGGAAAGCCCGGCAGCGCGGCGATCCGGTCCGTCCATTCGCCGATTGCCGGCCAGGCGGCAAGATCGATACCGGATTCGGCCATCAACGCCAGATAGGGGCTGGCGGCAAGGTCGGCGATGGTCAGCCGGTCGCCGACGAGCCAGCGATGGTCGGACAGATGCGCCTCGATCACCGGCAGGAACCGTGCGGTCACCGCCTGCGCCTGCGCCTCGGCGATTGTGGCGCCAAACTGGCGCGCGAGGCGCAGCATGGCGGGGCCGTTGGCGATTTCGTTGGCGGCGTGCGACAGCCAGAGCGCGATTTCGCTGCGTTCCTGAGGCGTGTGGCCGTCCCAGTCGCCGGCGCGGTGGCGCGCGGCGAGGTAGGTCAGGATCGCCTGGCTGTCGCGCAGCGTGAGGTCGCCTTCGACATAAACGGGGATCTGGCGCATCGGGGTGATCGCGGCGAAGGCGTCGGATTGGCGCGCGGCGGCATCGGTGAGCCGCTCGTCCCACGGCAGGTCTAGGAAGGTGAGCGCCATGCGAACCTTGTGGGCATTGCCCGACCGCGGGGTGCCATAAAGCTGGATCATCGTCATTCTCCGGAAAGCTGGGTGCGAAGCGCGGCGTTTTCGGCGCGCAATTGATTGAGTTCGGCGGCCATCGGCTGGATCGCGGCGGAAATTTCCGCCTCGGTAAAGCGCGGGGTGATGTGCTGCGAACAATTCCACTCCCAGCCGATGACGTCGATCAGGAAGGCGCGCTCGGGGACGGCGCGATAGCCGTCGGGCATCAGCGACGTCACCAGCGCGGGATTGTCGGCGAGCTCGATGCTGTGCGCGTGACCGACGAGCTTCAGCCGGTCCTTGTTCGGATAATCCATCAGAAACAGCGAGACGCGGTCGTTGCCGGCCAGGTTCGCGGTGCTGATATATTGCTTGTTGCCGCGGTAGTCGGCGAAAGCGATGCGGTTGCCGTCGATATGGCGGAGGAAGCCCGCAGGGCCGCCGCGATGCTGCATATAGGGCCAGCCGTCGCCGTTGACGCTGGCCATGTAAAAACTGTCGCGCAGCGCGATATAGTCCAGTTCTTTGGCGGTGAGCGTGTCGGGGGTGCCGTCGGCGCCCGCGTCCATCTTGAGATAGGCGGTCCGCGACCCGTGGCGTTCCTGCAGGGCTTTGACCGCGTCATTGAACAGGGTGTGCCGGTAATTTTGCGCCATGATGCCGTGCCTCCGCCAAGGGAGCGAACGAAGGCCGGAGAGGGGGCATGCCTTCGTTCGCCGCATCTCATCTAGATCGTTGCACTGAATGTGATAACGAGCGAAGATTGAACAACTCTGTTCCGGCAAGTGGAATAATCAATGGACCGGTTGCTGACGCTGGAAATGTTCGTTGCGGTGGCGGGCGAGGGCGGGTTCGCGGCGGCGGCGCGCAAGCTGAACAGCTCGCCGCCCGCGGTGACGCGCGGGATCGCGGCGCTCGAAGCGCGGCTAGGGACGGTGCTGTTCCATCGTTCGACGCGCGCCGTCGCGTTGACCGACGAAGGCGCCGCGTTTCTGGAGCAGGCGCGGCGTATCCTGGCCGACCTGGCGGGTGCCGAGCGCGAGCTGCGCGGCGCGGCGGCGGAGCCGCGCGGCCAGTTATATGTCACGGCGCCGGTGATGTTCGGGCGGCTGCATGTGCTGCCCGTCGTCGGCGCGCTGATGGCCGAGCATCGCGAACTGATGGTGCGGATGATGCTAATCGACCGCAATGTGCGGATCGTCGAGGAGGGGATCGACGTCGCGGTGCGGATCGGGCCGCTCGCCGATTCGGGGCTGAAGGCGGTGCGGATCGGTTGGGTGCGCCAGATGCTGGTCGCCAGCCCCGCCTATCTGGCGCGGCGCGGGGCGCCGCAGGCGATGGGTGAGCTGGCGCAGCATGACCTGATCGGGACGATGGGGCCGCGCGCGGCGGGCGAATGGCAGCTGGCGAGCGGCAAGTGGCGGCTCGACCCGCGGCCGCGGCTGGTGCTCAACACGGTCGATGGCGCGCTGGCTGCGGCCGAGGCGGGGCTGGGGATCGCCAATTTGCTCAGCTACCAGCTCGCCGATGCGCTCGCGGCGGGGCGGTTGATCGCGCTGCTGGCGGAGGAACAGCCACCCGCGCTGCCGGTGCATTTGTTGTTCGAACCGTCGCGCGCGGGACTGCCTGCGGTGCGGTCGTTTGTCGAGGCGATGAAGGCGCGGGCGCGGGTCGTGGGGTTGGGGTGATCTCGACGGCTACGGCGCGGCAAGAGAGCAATCCTCCCTGTCGCGCAGCGATGGGGAGGTGGCAGCGCGTAGCGCTGACGGAGGGGCTTTCACACTACCGTCGCCGCCCCTCCACCACTTGCTTCGCAAGCGGTCCCCCTCCCCATGGCTTCGCCACAGGGAGGATCAACGGTCGTAGCCGCTCAAAAATTCAAAACTGATACGCCAGTCCGCCGCCAAACAACCACTGGTTCGCGCTGCCGACGTCCTTGATGATCGGCGAATCGGCGTAGCGCGATCCCATGCGGGCATATTGCGCGCCGCCGATCAGCACGAAGCCTTTGCGCAGGTCGCCCGACAGCGCATAGGCGCCCGCCAGCCCGAGCGTATATTTGCCCGCGGTCGCCTTGCGCCCGGCGCCGGTATAGACGGGCAGCCCGCTCGCGGCGCTGCCCAGCGCGTCGATGTCGTAATAATAGCGGCCGAAGCCCTTGCCGTAAAAATTCACCGATGCCGACAGGCCGAGATAGGCACGCTTCGACAGCGGGGTGCCATAATCGATCGTCGGCGACGCGGCCCAGCTGCCGTGCCGCCCCGACACGTCTTTCAGCGCGACGAAGCGAAAGCCAATCTGGTCATAGGCGCTAGTGATGACGCCGGTGTGGGTAACCCCGGTGAAAAAGCCGACTTCGACCGCGAGCTTCTTTTCGCCCAGCGCCTCGACCTGCGGATCCTTGATGCCGCTGGTCCGGTCGCCGCGCAGGTTGATGATCGGGCCGAATTTATAGTCGGTCGTCTGGCCGCGGCGATGGCGGATCAGGTCGACCTGGAAATTGGTGCCGCGGGTCGAGAAGGAATAGCCGTCGTAACGACCGCGCACGTAAAAAGCGGGCAGGATGCGGCGCTCGTCGGACCCGTTATAGCTGGGGGTGCTGAGCACGCCCGCGGCAACCGAGATATAGTCGCGCGACCATTTGCGTTCGGGATCGTCATCGTCGTCGCGCGCTGCGGGCAGCAGGATGTCGTCGTCGATGTCGCTGACGTCTTGAAGATATTGGGCGGGTTGTTCGGCGCCGGGGGCCAGCGCGTCAAAGCTGCTCGCGACCGGTGCAGTCGGAACCCCCACCTCTTCGGCCGCCGCGGGTGCCGCGGTGAAGCCGATAACCGCCAGCGCGGTGAGGAACGGCATCGAGCGCTGCGGGCGAACAGTACGGAAGAGCGGGGTCAAAGCGGGCATATTCGTCCTATATTTTGCCCCTCTTGTCGGGGGTGTAAGCGATGGTCCGGGCTTTGCAACGGCTGCGCCTTGCCCAAAGATGGTTTTGGCCGCATCGTGCTTTTCATGCATCACCGCCGCCCTGCCGCTTCCCTATCGCGCCGCTTCGCCTTTGGTTCCCGGGCATGTGCTGTCCTGTTTGTCCAATCCATGCTGTCACAGGCATGAACCGCACGCCGCGCCTGATCGGCTATGCGCTGATGGCGGTGGCGGCGGCGCTCGCGCTGGCGCAGCGGCGCGGGGCGATCGACAGCATCGGGCCGTTTCCGGTCGCCGCGGTCGCGTTGTTGGTCGGGATGATCGGGGTGATGCTGGTGTTCACTGACCTGATGGTGCGCGGGCTTTACGCGCAGGTCGGCGCGGCAAAACGCGACGAAGGCGAAGAGGGCTAGCCCCTTTTCGTTCGACAGTATCGCGGGTTACCATTATGACCGTGCGATGACCGATCGTCCGTCAACGCCGCTGCTCGACACGGTGGATGTCCCCGCCGACCTCCGCAAGCTGAAGCCCGAAGACCTCCGCCAGTTCGCCGACGAGCTGCGCGCCGAGATGATTTCGGCGGTCGGCACCACCGGCGGGCATCTGGGATCGGGGCTGGGGGTCGTCGAGCTGACCACAGCGCTCCATTATGTGTTCGACACCCCGCGCGACAAGATCGTGTGGGACGTCGGGCATCAATGCTATCCGCACAAGATCATTACCGGGCGCCGCGACCGGATTCGCACCCTGCGCACCGGCGGCGGGCTGTCGGGTTTCACCAAGCGCAGCGAGAGCGAATATGATCCGTTCGGGGCGGCGCACAGCTCGACCTCGATCAGCGCCGCGCTGGGCTTTGCGATCGCGAACAAGCTGAAGGGCCAGCCGGGCCGCGCGATCGCGGTGATCGGCGACGGGTCGATGTCGGCGGGCATGGCCTATGAGGCGATGAACAATGCCAAGGCGGCGGGCAATCGCCTGATCGTCATCCTGAACGACAATGATATGTCGATCGCACCGCCGGTGGGCGGGCTGTCGGCCTATCTTGCCAAGCTGGTGTCGTCGCGGCCGTTTATCGAGCTGCGCGAAATCGCGCGGCGCTTTGCGCGCAAGCTGCCCGAACCGCTGCACAAGGCGGCAAAGAAAACCGACGAATATGCCCGCGGCATGGCGATGGGCGGGACGTTGTTCGAGGAGCTTGGCTTTTATTATGTCGGGCCGATCGACGGGCATAATCTCGACCATCTGATCCCGATCCTAGAAAATGTCCGCGACAGCGACCATGGCCCGGTGCTGATCCATGCGGTGACGATGAAGGGCAAGGGCTATGCCCCGGCCGAGGCCGCCGCCGACAAATATCATGGCGTGCAGAAATTCGACGTCATCACCGGCGAACAGGCGAAGGCGCCGCCGGGGCCGCCCCAGTATCAGAATGTGTTCGGCGAAACGCTGGCGAAGCTGGCCGAGACCGACAAGCGAATCGTTGCGATCACCGCGGCGATGCCGTCGGGGACGGGCGTGGATAAATTCGCCAAGGCGCATCCGACGCGCAGCTTCGACGTCGGGATCGCCGAGCAGCATGCGGTGACGTTCGCGGCGGGGCTTGCGGCGCAGGGGATGCGGCCGTTCTGCGCGATCTATTCGACCTTCCTTCAGCGCGCCTATGATCAGGTTGTGCACGATGTGGCGATCCAGAATCTGCCGGTGCGTTTCGCGATCGACCGCGCCGGGCTGGTCGGCGCCGACGGATCGACCCATGCGGGGTCGTTCGACGTCACCTATCTGGCGACCTTGCCCAATATGGTGGTGATGGCGGCCGCCGACGAGGCCGAGCTGGTCCATATGACCTATACCGCCGCCGAATATGACGCGGGGCCGATCGCCTTCCGCTATCCGCGCGGCAACGGCACCGGGGTGGCGCTGCCCGAGGTTCCGGTGAAGCTGGAGATCGGCAAGGGGCGCGTCGTGCGCAGCGGCAAGACGGTCGCGATCTTTTCGCTCGGGACAAGGCTGGCCGAGGCGCTGAAGGCGGCTGATACGCTGGAGGCGCGCGGGCTGTCGACGAGCGTCATCGATCTGCGCTTTGCCAAGCCGCTCGACGAAGAGCTGATCCGCAAGACGCTGGCCAGCCACGAAGTGTGCGTGACGGTCGAGGAAGGCAGCGTCGGCGGGCTCGGCGCGCATGTGCTGACCTTGGCGAGCGACGAGGGACTGATCGACGCGGGGCTGAAGCTGCGCACGCTGCGCCTGCCCGATGTGTTCCAGGATCAGGACAAGCCCGAACTGCAATATGATGCCGCGGGGCTGAATGCGCCGCAGATCGTCGATTGCGTGCTGAAAGCACTGCGCCACAACAGCGCGGGTGTCGAGGAAGCGGGCGCGCGGGCTTAGTCTGGATCGCTGGCAGCGGGGGCGAGGCCAATGGATTTCCTGAAACTCATCCAGTCGCTCGACGAGCTGCTCTACGAGATCATGTCGTGGCTGGTCTTTTATCCGGTCACCTTGTGGCGCGCGCTGACCAAGCCGCTGAAGATGATGGATTATGCCGACACCGAACTCGGTGATCCGGCTGAGCGGCAATATAGCGATACGTTGTCGCCGCCGCTGTTCCTGCTGCTGACCATCGCGCTGACCCATGCCGCCGAACTGTCGCTGGTCGGGCAGGACCAGCTGGTGACCAGCAAAACCGGGCTGAGCGCCTTTGTCAGCGACGATAGCAGCCTGATCCTGGTGCGCGTCGCGTTTTTCAGCATTTTTCCGCTGATCATGGCGGCGCGGATGGTGCGGGCGCGGCATGTGAAGCTCGACCGCGGACCGCTCAAGCCGCCCTTTTACAGCCAATGCTATGTCACCGCGCCCTTCGCGATGATGGTCAGCGCCGCATCGATCCTGATGCGGATGGGGCAGGTCGAGTGGGTGGTGGCCGGGTTCGCGCTGCTCGTCTTTGCGCTGCTATGGTTCGGTACGTTGCAGATCCTGTGGTTCGCGCACCATTTGCGCACCGGCTATTGGCGCGCCGCGGGCCATGCCTCGCGCGCGATGGTCGAGGCGCTGGTGTTGTTTACGGTCGTTTCGCAGATTTTTCGCTGACCGCGCAAAAAAACGGCCCGGAAAGTCCAAGCCGTTTTCGTCAAATTTTCCGAATGATCAGGCGCCCGGAATCGCCGCTTGCGCGTCGCGGCCGTCGCCTTCGGGGGCGGCGAGGATGTCGCGGGTGACCAGACCCTTGTCGACAACCTGGGTGTCGGGGCTGCCGACCTGGCTGCGGATGCCGGGGTCGGCGCGGGCGCCGTCGGCGCTGCTGATCACCGCGGCTTCGTTGGGGCTGCGGGCCGAGGGGCCGCCGAACAGCGCGCGCAGCGTCTGTTCCGCGGTGGTTTCACCGCCGGGGCGGGCGGTGCCGGGGGCGGGCGGGGCGAGCGAGAAATCGGGCGGCACGACGAGCGGCGCCTGACGCGAAACCGCAAATTCATCGGGACGGTCGCGGTTGAACAGATTGTTCGACCCGCAGGCCGACAGGGTGGTCGCGAAAATCGAGGCGGCCAGGATGGCGGTGGTCCGGTTCACTGTAATAACTCCTATGCGCCCCGTTAATCGGTGGACGGCGACCCGTCCGTGCTGGCCGCCTTTTCGCCGAAGAGCAGCGCGCGCGCAACCAGCAAAAGCACCCCGAGCGTGATGCACGCATCGGCGACGTTAAAGATCATGAAGGGACGGAAGTCGCCGAAATGCAGGTCGGCGAAATCGACGACATAGCCGTAGCGCACGCGGTCGACGATGTTGCCGAGCGCGCCGCCGAGGATCATCGCGAGCGCGATCACGTCGCCCTTTGCCTGTTCGCGCGTCATCCAGATGCCGACCGCGCCCGCGACGAGCGCGGTGACCGCGACCAGCGTCCAGCGCGTCGTGTCGGTGCAATTGGCGAACATCGACAGCGAAATGCCGCAATTTTCGGCCCAGGTGAGGTTGAAGATGTCGACGATTTCGATCACCCGCTTCGCTTCCAGCGACAGCGGGGTGATGATGACCCATTTGGTGACCTGATCGAGCAGGAAGGCGAAGGCGGCAACCAACAGGCCGAAACGCAGGTGCGGCGAACGAGAGCTTGTCATGCCGCGTTCAATACTGTTTCGCAGCGATTGCACAAGTTGCCGTCCTCGGTAACCTCGGGGAGGTGGCGCCAGCAGCGGCCGCATTTGTGGTTTTCGGTCACCTGCGGAACGATTGAAGTGGGAAGCCCATCTTGATCGATCAGTTCATCGGCTCCAACATGCAAATCCGCGCAGATGAACACCTCCGCCAACACATCTGTGAGCGGCTCGATCAATGAAAACTGCTTCTCGCTGATCATCATTGAGACGTTGGCTGCCAAGCTTGAACCGACCTCTTTGGTACGACGAAGCGGTTCGATCGCTTCTGTGACGTTGCGACGCAGCGATCGCACTTCGGCCCAACGCTCCATCAGCTCGTCACCCCGGACTTGATCCGGGGTCCCGCTATCGCCGCCGCCGTCAAGCGGGACCTCGGCTCGGGGGCCGGGGTGACGATTGAGAGAGGGAAGGTCGGGCCACTCCAGCAAATGCACGCTGCCCGCATCGGGATATCGCGTCCCCCACACTTCCTCAGCCGTGAACACCAGCACCGGCGCCGCATAGCGCACGAGCGCGTGGAACAACGTGTCGAGCACGGTACGGTACGCGCGGCGTTTGTTGGTGCCGAGCGGGGCGGCGGGGCCGATGTCGCAGTAGAGGCTGTCCTTGCGGATATCGAAATAGAAGGCCGACAGGTCTTCGTTGCAGAAATCGGCGAGCAGGCGCGTGTAGCTGTTGAAGTCGAAATCATCGACCGCCTGCGCCATCTTCTTGTCGAGGTCGGCGAGCAGCGAGAGCATATAGCGTTCGAGTTCGGGCATCGCCGACACGTCGGTGAAGCGTTCTTCCTCGGTGAAGCCTTCCAGCGCGCCGAGCAGGTAGCGGAAGGTGTTGCGCAGCTTGCGATACTGGTCGGCGACCCCCTTGAGGATTTCGTCGCCGATGCGGTGATCCTCGGTGAAATCGACGCTCAGCGCCCACAGGCGGATGATATCGGCGCCGTTGGTTTGCATCACCTTGACGGGGTCGGTGGTGTTGCCGACCGACTTCGACTGTTTGAGGCCCTTGCTGTCCATCGTGAAGCCGTGGGTCAGCACCGCCTTGTACGGCGCCTGCCCCCGCGTGCCGCAGGACTCCAGCAACGACGACTGGAACCAGCCGCGATGCTGGTCGCTGCCTTCGAGATAGAGGTCGGCGCTGTGGGTGCCGCCGTCGTGGCGGACGAGCGCGGGCCACCTACCGCTCTCCAGCACGAAGGCGTGGGTGCAGCCCGAATCGAACCAGACGTCGAGAATGTCGACGATGCGTTCGTAATCGGCGGCGTCATAGGCGTCGCCGAGATATTCCTGCGCGCGCGCGTCGCTCCATGCGTCGACGCCGCCCGCCTTCACCGCCGCGACGATGCGGTCGTTGACGATCGGGTCGTTGAGATAGACGCCGGTCTTGCGGTCGACGAAGAGCGTGATCGGCACGCCCCACGCGCGCTGGCGGCTCAGCACCCAGTCGGGGCGGTCCTTGACCATCGACCCGATGCGGTTGCGGCCCTTTTCGGGGACGAAGCGGGTGCGGTCGATCGCGGCCATGGCGAGGGTACGCAGCGTTTCTCCCTCCCCCCTTGCGGGGGAGGGTTGGGGAGGGGGGGCGGCGCGCGTCTGCGCGCCTTGGGAATCGACTGCACTGTCGGAGGTTTCTTGCGTCGCAGACGCGACGCGACCCCTCTCCCGGCCCTGCGGGCCACCCTCTCCCGCAAGGGGAGAGGGGGTGAAGGCCTTGTCCATCGGCACGAACCATTGCGGGGTGCAGCGATAGATGACCTTGGCTTTCGAGCGCCAGCTGTGCGGATAGCTGTGCTTATAGTCGGCCGAGGCGGCCAAGAGGCCACCGGCTTCGCGCAGGTCGGTGCAGATCGGGCCGTCGGGGGCGTTGAATTTCGGGTTGATCACCGAACCTTGGCCACCGAGCCAAGCCCAGTCCTCGCGATATTTGCCGTCGCCCTCGACCGCGAACACGGGGTCGAGCCCGTTCGCCTTGCACAGGTCGAAATCATCCTCGCCATGGTCGGGCGACATATGGACGAGCCCGGTGCCGCTGTCGGTGGTGACGAAATCGCCCGCGAGGAAGGGGCGCGGGCGCGCGAAGAAGCCGCCGAGCGTGTGCATCGGGTGGCGGGCGATGGTGCCGGCGAGGTCGGCGCCCTTAAACGAAAATACGTTCGCGGACTGAGTTTTGGCGGGAGCTTCCAGTTCATCGTCGAACGGCCGCACTTCCGAAACGCCGAACTGATCTTTGACCAGCCTCAACATCTCCAATTCGGCGCGAACCTTGAAAGCGCGCTGCAATTCACTGGCGACCAAAAATCGACCGTTGCACCACGGATGGTTTGCGGCAAGGAACGCTTCAGCTTCTGGCAAAGGCTTACCGGCGTCGTCGAAGCACATCGCGCTACAATCGACGATGGTATAGTCAATCTCAGGTCCATAGGCCAAAGCCTGGTTGACCGGGATCGTCCATGGCGTCGTCGTCCAGATCACCGCATGCGCGCCGATCAGCTCGGCGATCGGGCTTTCGACGATTTCGAACGCAACATCGATCTGCGTCGAGACGATATCCTCATATTCGATCTCGGCTTCGGCGAGCGCGGTTTTTTCGACCGGCGACCACATCACCGGCTTGGCGCCGCGATAGAGCATGTCGTTCGCGGCGAATTTGAGCAGTTCGCGGACGATGGTGGCTTCGGCCTCATAATCCATCGTCAGGTAGGGATGGTCCCAGTCGCCGCCGATGCCGAGGCGCTTCAACTGCTCGCGCTGGGTGTCGACCCAATGATGCGCATAGGCGCGGCACTCGGCGCGGAATTCCTCGACCGGCACCTCGTCCTTGTTGAGCTTTTTCTTGCGATACTGCTCCTCGACCTTCCACTCGATCGGCAGGCCGTGGCAATCCCAGCCGGGGACGTAAGGCGCGTCCTTGCCCTTCAGCGTCTGTGTGCGGACGACCATGTCCTTGAGGATATGGTTGAGCGCATGGCCGATGTGCATGTCGCCATTGGCATAGGGCGGGCCATCGTGGAGGATGAACTGGTCGCGGCCCTTGCGGCTTTCGCGAATCTGACCTTCCAGATTGCCTTCGAGCCATTTCGCCAGAATCAGCGGCTCCTTCTGCGGCAGGCCGGCCTTCATCGGAAAGTCGGTCTTGGGCAGGAAGACGGTGTCGCGATAATCGCGCTGTTCGGCGGCGGGCGTGCTTTCGGTCATGGTCGCGGCGCTTAGCGCAGTTTTGCGGGGGAGCAAAGCTTATGGGCGAAGGCAGGGTGGAACAGGAGATTCACGCGGAGGCGCGGAGACGCGGAGGGAAAAGAGGAGAGGGGATTCGCGCAGAGGCGCAGAGGTCGCAGAGAAAGAGAAAGGGCGGCAAAGCCGCCATCAATTCTTCTCCGCGGCTCCGCGTCTCCGCGTGAACACTTTTCTCTGCGCCCTCTCCGTTCTCTGCGCGAAACATTTCCCCCTCTCCCCTTGCGGGAGAGGGCAGCGAGACTTGCCAGCTGGCTGGCTTAGTCGAAGCGGGCGAGGGGGTGGGTGCTGTCGTGAGGGAGGAACCCCTCACCCAGCTTCGCCTAGGCAGCAAGCTGCCAAGGCTGCGCAACCCTCTCCCACAAGGGGAGAGGGATTTACCTCTGCCGCGGCCGCAGCGCCGGTCCGACCGCGCGGATGTCTTCGACCCAGATATAGCCGTTGAAGCTCGCCGGGATTTTGGCGAGTTGCTGGGGGGTGGAGAGGCCTTCGTTCGACTTGCCGCGTTCATAGGGGCCAAAGACGATGACGCGCGCGCCGACGCTGTCCATGCGCGCGATCAGGCGGTCGGGCCAGCCCCAATAGGCCCATTGATAATTGATCGGGATCGCGAGGACGCCGTTCCGGCAGCTGGCGGGAACGATGCCCGTCCAACCGTAGGTCACATAGTCCTTTGAGCAGGCCAGCGCCTCGGTCTTGAGGTCGAACGACCAGTTGGCGGGGAGCAGCTGACGCATCCGCTTCACCGGTGTTTCGTGGCCGTAAAAGGCGTCGCCGAGCGTTTTGCTGTCGCGGCCCGATGCCTTGATAATCGCGAACAGCTGGTCGGCTTCGCGCGGGTTTTTCGATTTGAAGTTGAACAGGATCGGGTGGACTGGGAGCGCCGCGAGGCCTTCCTCGACCGTCGGCATCTTGCCGACGCCCTTGCCGCGCAAGGGGAAGCTTTTGCCGCCGTCGGCGGTGTAGCCATAGCCGATGTCGAGCGCCTTGAGCTCGGCCAGCGTCAGGTCGCGGGTGGCGCCCTTGCCATTGGTGCGGCAATCGACGGTCCAGTCGTGGAACAGCACCATCTTGCCGTCCTTCGTCGGCGCGACGTCGATCTCGACCATGTCGGCGCCGAGGCCGACGGCCCAAGTCATCGATTCGGGGGTGTTTTCGAATATCTCATGGCTTGGCGGATAGGCATGGACGGCGGTGCAGGTGTCGCGGCCGACCGCGGCGCGCTTGTCGTAGAGGTGATAGACGCCGCGGTGAGCGATGAGTTTGGGTTTGCCTGTCGGCGAGGGGGCGAGCCAGCTGGCGTTGCTGAGCACCGCCCAGGCGACGAAGGCGGCGAAGAGCCAGAGCGCGATTTTTGTGGCGCGCTTCATCGGCTTTTTCTTCGGGCCTTCGAGCGCGTCGGCCCAGTCGGTGTTTGCGTCGGTCATGCGGTCCCCCGGATCCCTCTCCCCTTGCGGGAGAGGGTTGCGCAAGCTTGGCAGCTTGCTGCCTAGCTGAAGCTGGGAGAGGCGGCTGCGCCGTAGCGATGGGGCGCTGCCCCCTCTCCCGTTGCGACTAGCGAGCAAGCTCGCAAGTCTCACTGCCCTCTCCCGCAAGGGGAGAGGGTTTAGATGGTGGCGAGCAGCGCCTTCGCCGCGTCGCAATCCTTGCCAATCTGCACCATCAGCGCGTCCATGCTGTCGTACTTCGCCTCGGGCCGAATGAAGGCGTGGAAGGCGACGTCGATTTCCTGGCCGTACAGGTCTTCGGCGAAATCGAAGAAATGCGGTTCGAGCAATTCCTTTGGAGGCACGAAGCTGGGGCGGATGCCGAGGTTCGCGGCGCCTTTCAGCTCGCGTCCGTCGGGCAGTTTTCCGGTGACCGCATAGATGCCGTACCGCGGGCGCAGGTAATTGCCCATGTCGATATTGGCGGTCGGAAAGCCGAGCAGGCGGCCGTTCTTGTCGCCATGCTCGACGCGCCCGCGCAAGGTGAAGGGGCGGGTGAGCAGGCGCGCGGCGGTCTTGCAGTCGCCCGCCTGCAACGCCTCGCGGATGCGGCTCGACGAGATCACCGCATCGTCCTCGACCGGGGCGACCATTTCGGTGAAGAAGCCAAGGCGGCGGGCATGGTCGGCCAGCGTCACGACATCGCCGCCGCGGCCCTTGCCGAACACGAAGTCGCTGCCGGTGACGACCCCGGCGGCGCCGTAGCGTGTCAGCAGCAGCTGCGTGATGAAGTCCTCCGCCGTCGTCGCCGCAAGCGCGGCGTCGAAGGGCAGCACGAGCATCGCGTCGGCGCCCGCGGCGGCGAACAGCTCCTGCCGCTGGTCGAGCGTGGTGAGGCGGAAGGGTGGGACATCGGGCTTGAAAAAGCGCACCGGATGCGGGTCGAAAGTCGCGACGATCGCGGGGCGGCCTTCGTCGCGCGCATGGCGCACCGCGCGACCGACGACCGCCTGATGCCCGGCGTGGAAGCCGTCGAAATTGCCAAGCGCGATGACCCCGCCGCGCAAGGGCTCTTCGATACGCTGGTGACCGTCGAGGCGGATCATTGGGTTGGCGGGCTTAGGGGCACGAGTCCCGCCCTGAGCACGCGGACTGCGTTGCCGCCCATTGCGGCGCGAATCTCGTCGTCGCTGAAGCCCGCGTCGATGAGCGCCTGCGTCACCTGCGCCAGCTTCGACGTGTCAAAGCGCACCGTCGTGGCGCCGTCATAGTCGCTGCCGAGCGCGACGTGCTGGATGCCGACCAAGTCGCGGACATGCTTCATCGCTTTTGCGATGCTGGCGGGCGCGGTGTCGCAGATCGCGGCGTCCCAATAGCCGATGCCAACGAGACCGCCGGTCGCGGCGACGCCGCGGATTTGTTCGTCGCTGAGGTTGCGGTTGACCTTGCACGTCGCCTGTACGCCGCCGTGGCTAGAGACGACGGGGCGGCGGGCCATTTTCAGGATGTCGGCGACGCAAGCGTTCGAGCAATGCGCGATGTCGACGACCATGCCCTTCGCTTCCATCGCGGTCACCACCTGCCTCCCGAGCGGGGTGAGGCCGCCCTTTTTCAGGCCGTGCATCGACCCGGCGAGATCATTGTCGAAGAAATGGGTCAGCCCCGCCATGCGGAAGCCCGCGGCGTAGAGCTTGTCGAGATTGGCTAGTTTGCCTTCGAGTGGATGCAGGCCTTCGATGCTGAGCAGCGCGCCGGTGGTCAGCGGCTTGCCCTTGCGCGCCGTAATCAGCGCATCGAGATCGGCGGCGGTGGCGACCGCGCGCAGCTTGCCGTCCGAGGCCGCCACCGCGCGGTGCAGCTTTTCGGCGTGCCAAAGCGAGCGTTCGAGCAGCGAGTTCCACGTCCGCACCGGCTGGAGCTGCGCGATCACCAGGCTGGTGATATTGTCGGTGTCGCCGCTGTTGGCGTCGTAATTCTGGCCCTTGGGCGATTTGGTCGTGCTGGCGAGAATTTGCAGCGCGACATTGCCGTCTTCGAGCCGCGGCAGGTCCATATGGCCGCGGTCCGCGCGGTCGAGGATGTCGCGTTTCCAGAGCAAGGTGTCGCTGTGCAGGTCGACGATGGTCAGCGTAGCGTGGAGCGCCTTGGCTCGTTCGCTCACCGTCGGAAGCGGTTTGCCGTCGATCTGGTTGGTGCCGCGCTCGATGATCCCGGGGGCCAGCGCGAAGAAAGCGAGCGCGGCGAGGGCGATGACGAGCAGGATTCCGGTCAACCAGCGGCGCATGGGTCTAAATCCTTGTCAGCGTGACGAAGCTGTAGGCGGGGCGTCCGGCGTCGTCGGCGGGATGATCCTCGCGCGCCGCTTCGCGCCATGCGACGGGGTCGGGATAGGGGATCACCGCGTCACCTTTCGGTTCGAGCGCGACTTCGGTGAGTTCGATGCGGTCGGCCAGCGGCAGGAACAGGCGATAGATTTCGGCGCCGCCAATCACCATCACATGCGGGGCATTGGCTAGTTTCAGCGCCTCCTCGACGCTCGCGACGGGTTCGGCGCCCTCGTCCTGCCACTCGGCATCGCGGGTGAGCACGATGTGGCGGCGGCCTTCGAGCACCGCGGGCAGGCTGTCGAAGGTCTTGCGCCCCATGATCATCGGGCGGCCCATTGTCAGCTGCTTGAAGCGGCGCAGATCGGCGGGCAGGTGCCAGGGCATCTTGCCGTCGGCGCCGATCACGCCATTGGCGGCGCGCGCGAGGATCAGGGTGATTTCGGGGTGGTTCATGCGGGGGCGGTTCCGACCCAGGTCGCATGGCCGAGCTTGCGGCCGGCGCGGACTTCGGTCTTGCCATAATGGTGAACGTGGCACGCGCCGTCGGCGAGGAGCGCGGGCACGGTGGCGATGTCGGCGCCGATCAGGTTGCGCATCGTGACGGGCAGCGCGGTGGTCGCGGTGCTGCCGAGCGGCAACCCGGCGACGGCGCGGATGTGGTTTTCGAACTGGCTGGTCACCGCCCCCTCGATCGTCCAGTGGCCGCTGTTGTGGACGCGCGGCGCCATCTCGTTGAAGATCGGACCCTCGTCGGTGGCGAAAAACTCGCCGGTCAGCACCCCGACATAGTCAAGATCGTCGGCGATCCGCGCCATCAGCGCGCGGGCTTCGTCCTGCTGGTCGAGGATGATCTGCGGCGGCGGCAGCGTCGAGGTTGCGAGGATGCCGTCCTGGTGGACATTGACGCTGCTGTCCCAGAAGCGTGTCTCGCCGTCGATGCCGCGCACCAGCAGCACCGAAAATTCATGCGCGAAGGTGACGAAACCTTCGAGGATCGCGGCATGGCGGTCGATGCCGTCCCACGCCGCGTCGGCGTCGGCGGGGGTGGCGAGCCGCGCCTGCCCCTTGCCGTCATAGCCCATGCGCAGTGTTTTCAGGATCGCCGGGGCGCCGATTTCGGCGAGCGCGGCGTCGAGCGCGGCGCGGTCGGGAACCGCCGCGAAGGGCGCGGGGCGTCCGCCGATTCCGGTGACGAACTGCTTTTCGGTCAGCCGGTCCTGCGCGATTTCGAGCGCCTGCGCGCCGGGGCGCACCGCGACATGCCCCGACAGGAAGCGCACCGTGTCGACCGGGACATTTTCAAACTCGATCGTTACCGCGTCGCACGCCGCGGCAAAGGCGGCGAGGCGCGGTTCGTCGTCCCACGCCGCCTGGACATGATGCGCGGCAACCTGCGCCGCGACACTCTCACGCTCGGGGGCGTAGCTGTGCACCTGATAGCCGAGTTGCGCGGCGGCGACCGCGAGCATCCGGCCAAGTTGGCCGCCGCCCAAAATGCCGATCGTCGAACCCGGTGCCAGCAAGCGATCAGCCTTCGCGCACGGGGTGGGGGGCGACGCTGTTGGTCTGTTCGGTGCGCCAGGCGTCGAGTTTTTGTGCCAGATCGGTGTCATTGTTCGCGAGCAGCGCGGCGGCGAACAGCCCGGCGTTGGTCGCGCCTGCCTTGCCGATCGCAAAGGTTGCCACCGGAATGCCGCCGGGCATCTGGACGATCGAATAGAGGCTGTCGACGCCGCTGAGCGCCGCTGACTGAACGGGGACGCCGAGCACCGGCACGCGCGTCATCGCGGCGACCATGCCGGGCAGATGCGCGGCGCCGCCAGCGCCGGCGATGATGGCTTTCAGGCCCCGCTCCGCAGCGCTTTTGGCATAGGCAACCAGACGATCGGGGGTGCGGTGCGCCGAAACGATCTGTACCTCGTGCGCAATGCCGAATTGTTCGAGGATCTGGACCGCATGCGCCATCGTCGGCCAGTCGGACTGGCTACCCATGATAACACCGACTTGCGGCGCGCTGTCGCCCATCACCCAACCCTCCACAAAGCCGCGGCTATTCACCGGGTGAATCGCCGCCGCAACCCCCCTAGCGACTGCACCGCGCGCGGGCAACGCCGCCTGTGGTCCCTTGCTCGCAGTGCCGCCAGCAGCAGCGGTATCTACCCCGTTTTGGCACCCCCAACGGGTAATTGAGGTTCCCTACCTCTGCGTTTACCGATTGGTATCAAGTCGCAGCTAGGGTTGCCGCGCAATATCCGTCGGCATCGGGCCGATGAATAAGGGTTCGCTTGCGGGGACGTTGAATGGATAGCGTAGGGGGGGCACGGATCGCGGTCGACCAGTTCGGCTCCGTCGCCGTTGACTCCATCGAAGATCAGCTGCGGGACATCCGCCGGGAACGCGACGCGCTGCGCCGCGAAAACCGCGTATTGAAGATCGCCGTCGCCGAGCTGGAGCGCGTATCCGAGCGTGACACGCTGACCCCGCTGTTCAACCGCCGCTATTTCCTGACCGCCATCCATCACCGCATGGCGCGTTTCGAGCGACATGCCGAACGCGCCGCGGTGGTGTTTGTCGACGTCAACCAGCTGAAATTGATCAACGACAGCTTTGGCCATGCCGCGGGCGACTTCGCGCTGATGGAGATTGCCAAGCGCCTGGCCGAATCGATCCGCGCTACTGACGTTGCGGCGCGCATCGGCGGCGACGAGTTCGGGCTGATCCTCGACCAGTCGAGCGAAGAGGGCGCGCGCGCCCAGATTGCGCGGCTGGGCGATGTGCTGACGGCGGCGCCGGCGGAATATGACGGGCATCGGATCGCGCTGTCGGCATGCTTCGGGATTGCGATGCTCCAGTCGGGGATGACCGAATCGGACATATTGGCCGCCGCCGACCGCGACATGTATCGCAACAAGCAGGGACAGGGTTCGGCCGTAGGCCACCGCTAACCGGCCGTTAACCAAATGAGCGCATCGTCCCCACAGGACAGGGGGTGAGTGATGCGTACCCAAGCCGACCCATATCATGACATTCAGGACCGGATCACCGGCCAGATCGGCGCGCTGGCCGAGGCGTTGCCGCATTGCGCATTGGCGCAGATCGTCCAGGGCATCGACGATATTCGCTGTCTGGCGCGCGACAACGGCTTTGCCGCGGTCGAAACTTTGGCGAGCCGGCTCGAATCGGCGGTTGCAGGGGGCGGTTATCGCGCTGCGATCCTGACCTATCTCGACGCGATGAGCGACGCCGCGAACGTGCCGCGCGGGCCGCTGCCCGCTGCCACACACGAAGCGTGGCTGGCGTCGGTCGCAATGCGTCTGGGGCATTGACCCGCCTGACCTGACGATCCAAACCCGATTACATGGATGCAATCATGCTCGCGCTGGTGGCCGTGCTGCTGGCCAACGCCGACGGGCGCAGCGGGATGGCGCTGTCGCGGTTGCTGAGCGCGCGATCGGACCGACGCGTGGTCGTTGGCATCGCTTTTGGCGCCTTCATCCTCAATGCCCTGATCGCCGCCACGGCCGGAGCGATCGCCAACCGCATGATCGGGCAGGGGGTGGCGGCGCTGATGGTCGGGATCGCGATGCTGTCCGCCGCCGCGGCGCTGATGTGGCATGGGCGCCCGTCGCTGTTCGACGACAAGGTACTGACGGCAACCCCGACGATGCTGGTGGGACGAATATTGATCGCACAATTTGGCGACCGTAGCCATTTTCTGATCGGCGCGCTGGCGGCGACCAGCGGCGCGGGGCAATGGGCGGCGGCGGGCGCGCTGGTTGGCTGGACGCTCGCGATGCTGCCGTTCCTGGCCTTTGGTCCCGAGCTTGCGGCGCGGCGCGGCGCGGCCGTCATCCGTTGGACGAGTGCAGCGATCCTGACCATTTGGGGCGCGCGAACCGCGCTGGGAGCATTTGGTTTGATCGGTTGATCGTTGCGATTTCGATGGTGTCATCGCTTTTTTCGATGAGCGCGACCGACAGGTTCAATGGGAAAATATGATCTCGCCGCCCTATATGGAGAAGGTCAACGAAAGGATGCTCCCATGTCCGACAAGAACAACAATATCCCTGCCGTCGCCGACGCCCTTAACGTGCTGCTCGCCGACAGCTTCGCACTGTATCTGAAGACCAAAAACTATCATTGGCACGTCCAGGGGCCGCGCTTTCGCGAGTTGCACCTGCTGTTCGACGAACAGGCGACGCAGATTTTCGCGACCACCGATTTGATCGCCGAGCGCGTGCGCAAAAATGGTGCGCGGACGCTCCAGTCGATCGGCGACATCGGCCGCCGGGCGTCGATCCGCGACGATGATGCGGCGGGTACCGATGCCGAGGCGATGATCCGGGCGCTGGCGGATGACAACAAGATTCTGCTCGGGCAGCTCAAAGAGGTGAAGGCCGCGGCGGAGGCGGACGGCGACATCGCGACGAGCGGGCTGGTCGATGGCTGGGCCGACGAGGCGCAGCAGCGGATCTGGTTTCTGGAAGCGACGCTGGGGTATTGAGGCGACCGAAATCGCTCTCGGCGTGAGCGTGATGTCGAGTGACGCGTATTTACACGTCGCGCCCGCGAAGGCGGGGGCCGCGAGCAGCCTTATTCCATGATGGCTGTGTAGACCGACAGCGGCCCCCGCCTTCGCGGGGACGACACTGTGTCAATCGCGGCCTTCATCGCTTGCCACCTAAACAAAATAGGGCGGTCCGCGGGCCGCCCTTTTCATTTTCCGGTGATCCCGCCTGGTCAGCGCTGCTTCTTCGCCGTCGTTGCGGTGAAATCGGGGCCTTTTTTGGCCACCCAGTCGACAAATTTGCGCACATTGGGGTTGGCCAGCAGGCCTTCGACATCCATCCCGTGGCGCTGCAGCTCGGAATTGGTGAAATTGGCGATCAAGGTTTGCTGGCAAATGGGATGCATCGGCACGACGTCGCGCCCGCCGCGGCTCTTGGGGATAGGATGATGCCAGACGATCGTCTTGCCCGTTGGCCGGGCGCAGAGCCAGCACGGCGGCACAGGGATCGCCGGAGCCTCCTCCTCGCGATGCCGATCGCCATAGGGGTCATGCTTCGAATGTTTGCGGGCCATGCTGCTACCTGAATTGCCTAAGATTGGGCGCGCGCTGATCGCCAAATAAAAAGGGCGGCCCTAAAGCCGCCCTTTTCGTTTGTTCGGTTGATCCTGCCGATCAGTCCTGATGCGGCTGGATGTTCACCGCGGCGAACTTGCCGCGATCGTCGACTTCGATGTCGAATGCAACGCGGTCGCCTTCGTCGAGGCCGGTCATGCCCGCGCGCTGCACCGCGCTGATGTGGACAAAGGCATCGGCCTGTCCGTCGTCGCGCGCGATAAAGCCGAAGCCCTTCGTCGTGTTGAAGAATTTGACGGTGCCCGAGGTGCGTTCACCGGTCAGCTGAC
>Ga0265296_1001332_pt1 | contig 28840 bp, 29 predicted proteins | sample MunlanPumphouse1_FD_189073 | JGI IMG/M metagenome (GOLD analysis project Ga0265296, IMG submission 189073) | Groundwater microbial communities from a municipal landfill in Southern Ontario, Canada - Pumphouse #1 | ecosystem: Environmental > Aquatic > Deep subsurface > Groundwater | place... | reverse complement strand
GTCGTCTGTTCCACTACACCGGCGCGCCGAACAAGCTGACCAGCGGCCGCGACGTGCCGCGTGAAGTGGCCAAGCGCCTGGAAAAGGCAGGCTTCAAGGCCGAGCTGGCGCTGGACGGCGTGCTGGCCGTCAAGCGCTGAGCCTCACTCGCCGTCCACCTTGGCCAGCTTCATCACCCACTTCGGCACTTCCGGCTCGCCGGCGTAGAATTCCTTGGGCTTGCTCTCGGCCATCGCCCAGCGGTGCAGCCAGCTCGGCCCATAACGACCGCTGTAGCCCTCGGCGCCACGCGCATACGCGGGGTCACGCATCGCCTCCTGCAGCGACACGAAGCGATAGCCACGACGCTTGGTGGCCGCCACCAGCTCGGCAAACGCCGCCGCGTTGAGTTCGTTGGCATGCATCAGCCACACCTGTGGCACCGCATACCCCAGCAGCGCCAGCGACTGCTTCTCGTAGTAATCCACCTTGTTCAGCATGTACGGCACATAGCCCTTGCGCAGGCTCGCCAGCGTCGCCTCGCGCTCAGGTGAGTTGGGCTGCTCGTTCATCACGTTGGCATAGGCGAAGGCCCACACCCACTCACCGTTGTCGACCGTCACCGGCGCAACGCGGTAGCCGTGCTGCTTGAAGAACACGTCCATCGCCGCGCGATCTTCCGGCGTACGCCCCGCACGCAGATACGGATGACGCATCCACTGTGGCGTCTGCCCGCGTTCGGCCAGCAGCGGCCGCAGTACCTGCTCGCCGCGCAGGAAATCCTGCTGGAACGCCGGCACGCCCTTGGCGTTGAGGTCCATGTGCGACCTGGTGTGGTTGCCCAGCTCGTAGCCGGCATCCAGCCAGTCACGCAGCATCTGCACGCGCGCCGGCTGCACCTGGCCATCCACTTCCAGCTTGTTTTCGTTGACGAAGCCGATCACCGGCACGTCAGCCTGGCGCAGCTGTGCCATCAGTGCGGCATGACGCGCCTGCAGATCCGCCGGCACGATCTCATCCAAGCGCGCCCACGGCAGATCGTCAATGGTCACCGCAATGCGCCGATCGACCTCGGCAGCGTGGACGGTGAGAGACAACAACAGCAACGGCAACGCACGCAGGAGCAGATGCATCGGTACATCCATGAGATGAGATGCAACGACTGTAACGCGATTGAGGCTTGCAGCCGAGTGTGGGCGCGGCGTTGCGGCGCCGGGCCGAGTCAGTCGGCGATGTACTTCGGCGGCACGTGGTCCGTCAGCCACACGCCATTGGCGGAGCGGTAGAAGACATGCCCTTCAGCATGCATGCGCCCGGCGTGCACGCTGAGAATGACCGGTGCACCGCGGCGAGCGCCAACCTGGTGGGCCGTCTCTCGGTCCAGTGACAGATGCACGTGCTGGCGCTCGCCCGCACGCAGGCCCTGCTCGCGGATCGAGCCGACGAACCGCGGCACCGTGCCGTGGTACAGCCACTGCGGCGGCTCAACCGGCACCAGTCCAAGATCGACCGTGACCGAATGCCCTTGGTTCGCGCGGATGCGCTGGCCATCATCGCTCAGTGTAAAGCGTTGCTTGTTGCAGGTCGCCACGATGTGCTGCAGTCCGGCATGATCGAGCGTCTGCCCATGTGCAGCCAGCTTCTGCAGGAGCTCATCGACGTTGGCCCAGCCCTGGCCGTCCAGGATCAACCCGATCTTCTCGGGTTCATGGCGCAGCACCAGACTGAGGAACTTACTGGTGTGCTTGGATGAAGTTTCCGTATTCATCCGCATAGAGTGCCGTAAATGCCGCGGTTGGTGCCAGTCAGCGGTCCGCGCAGGCGTCAAAACCGGTTCGCTTGCGAAGTGGTGCGCCACAGCCACAGGCCAATCACCATCGCTGCCAGCAACAGTCCACACAGGATGATGGCCAGCGCGTCAGGCGCGTGCGGCGGCATCAGGTCTGCCCTGGCGAAGAGCTGCAGCAACCATTGCCGCATCGAGGACGGCAGCTCATGTCCATCCGGTGCCAGATCTGTCATGCACGCCGCCGGCAGTGCTGTGGTGATGCCTTCCCACACATGCTCATACAGCCGCAGCATCGCGCTGGCCAGCAGCAGTGCCGCCGCGTGCAGGGCAAGCAGGCCCCATGCGCTGCGGCGTAGCGGCGCATCAACATGGCGCAGCCAGTGTACGCAGACCAGGAGCGTACCCAGCAGAGCAAGCACCAGCGCTGCCATCGGCAACCAGCACAGCGGCTGCCAATCATCCAGCGCACCGGCACGCGCCAGCAGATGCTCGGCCACGTGCAGGCGCGCGCCCGGATCGGTGCCACCACAGGCCAAGGACAGTGGCTCCAGCAGCAGGTCCACGCGGTGATGGAAGTAACCTGCGGCCAAGCCGACCGACAGCAGCGCCACCACCTGCAGCAGCAACAACATCAGGCCAGCGCCGAAGAAGCGCCCGAGGCGGGCAGTGAAGGCAGTCATCGGTGTATCCCCAGCGAGTGACGCGCATGCTAGCCAAGCCAATCGATGCTGTCGGCTGGCAGATGCGACACCATCGCCGGTGATGCGCGATCATGTGCGTTCAATGCAGGAGTGTTGGCGATGCTGGGGTTGTATCTGTTCGTGCGTACCGTGCTGCCGGCACTGCTGGGCGGGGCGGTTGCGATGCTGGGCGCACGGGTGATCAATCGACGGCTGGCCCGTCTACCGCCACGCGTGATTGCCCTGCCCGATGACAGCCTGCTGCCCAGCCCCGCTGCACAGCGGCGTTATCGCCGCCTGCGGCGCCGCAGCCCCGGCCTGAACAGCATCACCCTACCGCCCAAGGTGCCGCGGAGCTGGATCTGGCTGGCAGCAATGGTTTTCATCGGCACGATAAGCCTGGCCGTCTACCTGACACCCGACGGCCCGCGCTTCCAGGTGATGGTGGAGAGCTTCGTGGGCTATCCCTCCACCGTCATCGAGGTCCGGGCGCCGGCAGAGCAGCAGCTGCGCCTGCTGGACAGCTGCACGCCGGTACTGCTGCAGACTGTCCGCCCCATCACCATGCGCTATCGCAGGACCCGAACCGGCAACCCCGTCGAGGTGCATGGCGTGCTGCCGGTGCAGGTGCGTCGTCGAGGCACACTGCTGCAGGTGGCCACGGCCCAGCCGGTGGATGCGGCCGTGCTGCGCGATGCCCTGCGCGCCTGCAGCGCATCGTCCGGCGCTGCACTGACAATGCACGCCCGCACCGTCGCGCCATGGCGGGAAGGGGGTTGGCAGCCGTGGGCGGGGCGCGGCAGCCAGTAAGGCTTCAACCGCGCGGCAGTTTCGCCGCCCACATGTTGTCCACCAGGTTCGGGTAACGGCGCCCGTTCTCTTCCGCCCGCCGCCGCGCCGCCGCCTTCTGCGCCTCCGTCAGCGGCTGCGTCTTCTGGCCCTTGGGGTTGGGCTTCTTCCAGGGCGGCGTGCGGGCAGTAGGCATGTGCGGATGATGCCGTAGTCGGTGTTACTTCTTCAGGAATTCAAGCAGCGCCAGATTGAAATCATCGGCGTGGCTGGTGTTGCAGCCATGCGGCGCGTGCTTCAGCACCACCACCTCGCTGCCTGCGATGGCCGCATGCGTGCGCTTGCCCGAACCTTCGAACGGCACCGTGGCATCGCTGTCACCGTGCAGCACCAGCGTCGGTACCGTCACTTTCTTCAGGTCCGCACGGAAATCGGTGGTGGCGAACGCCTTCATGCATCCCAGCGCCGCGTTCTGGTCGGACTGATGGGCGAGTGCGATGGCGGCCTGACGCTCGTCCTCGGTGACCATCAGCTTGCCGTCGGCACTGAAGAAGTCACGGGTAAAGCCGTCGAAGAACGCTTCGCGGTCTTTCTCCAGCCCCTTGCGCATCTCATCGGCCTTTTCCTGGGTCAGCGGCCCGTCCGGGTTGTCCGCACCCTTCAGCAGGTACGGCGGTACGGCCGAAGCGAACACCACGCTATGCAGGCGATCCTCACCATGGTTCGCGATGTAGCGCGCTACCTCGCCACCGCCCATCGAGAAGCCGACCAAGGTGACATCGCGTAGGTCGCGCTCATCGATCAGGCCGGCCAGGTCAGCGGCCAAGGTGTCGTACTCATAACCATCGGCGGGCTTTTCCGAGCGACCGAAGCCGCGGCGGTCGTAGCTGATCACGCGGTAGCCGGCATCGCGCAGCAAAGGCACCTGTGCCTTCCAGGATTCGGCCGACAGCGGCCAGCCGTGAATCAGGATCACCGGACGGCCGGTGCCGCCGGTGTCTTCAATGTGCAGGCGGACGGAGGAGGTAGGCATGGGAGCTCCCGGGGATAATAAGGACCCCAGCCTAGGCACTGGCAACGGAGCCGCCCGTGATGGAATCGGCGCAGGCCATGACATCCCGTACACGGGCGCCGGGTTGCCTGAGTTCGCACTCGCCAGGCCTGCATTGGTCGGGCGCTCCCCGGGTTTCGTCAGCGACCGCTTACGGTGTGACGGCCCCCGTGCCAGTCTGCGCTGGTCCTCAACGGAGCCATGCCATGCTGCTCGCCCTGCCCCTGCTCGCCGCCGCACTCGTCGGCACCTCCCCCGCCAATGACAGCCTGCGCGAGCAGATCCGCGCAGCCGACACGCAACTGTTCGCCGCAGCGTTCGACAGCTGCGACGCCGACAAAGCCGCCGCGATGACCACCGAAGACATGGAGTTCTTCCATGACAAGGATGGCAAGTCCGCCAGCAGTCGCGCCGACTTCCGCCGCAGCGTGGCCAACCTGTGCGACAACGCGCGCAAGGGTGGCTGGCACCTGCGGCGCGAGCTGGTGGAGAGCTCGCTGCAGGTCTTCCCGCTGCAGGACGATCGCGCCCTGGAAATCGGCGACCACCGCTTCCATGAGCGTGGCACCGATGGCGTTGAACGCTGGACCGGGCAGGCCCGTTTCATCCAGGTCTGGCGACGGGTGAACGGTCAATGGCAGGCTGAGCGCGTGATCAGCTACGACCACCGCCCAGCGGACAAATGATCATCAGCGCCGCAGCGCCCGCTCAGTCACGCAGGTTGCTGGCGCGCGTCAGCATCCAGCAGCCGTAGCGGCGCGCGAAGGTGTAGGTGTCTCGCTCGGTGTCGCTGCCGAAGGTCACGCGCTGCCCGTTGTCGTCGATCGCATCGATGCGTGTGGGCGCGTTGTAGGTACCTGCGCGCATGCGCTCCAGCGCGACCGGGTCACGGCTGACCGGCGAAGGCACGAACAGATCGAACGCAGCGAGGTAGCGGTAACTGAAACGTTTCAATCGCGCGCCGCCCTGTTCCAGCACGACATGCGTGGCCGCCAGCCCCTCGTGGTCGTCGCGCACGGTGTGCATGGGCACCTCGTACTCCAGCGGGTCGGAGGTGTAGCGCAAGCGCACCCGGTCATCGGCAGGGTCGGCAAATCGTTGCAGGAAGCGGGTGAAGTCCTGCGATGGGCAGGCGGGATCGTCCGCTGCTACCGGCGTGTCAGCCACCGCAGCACCTGCGCAGGCCCACAGCCCCACACCCAGCAGCAACCGCGCGGCCGCCTGTCCCCGTATCCGGTTTGTCTCCCCGTGCACCACGTTCTCCCCCGCTGCCATTGCACCGGACGCCATCCCCTGCGTCGCCGGGCCACAGGCTAGCAACAAAGCGGTTACCGGCGCAGCCCGTGACCGTTTTACACTGGCAGCATCCGGCCACACGGTAGCGGCCACATGGAGCCCCCAATGACCCCTGACGATTCCCTCCACCAGCAGATCCGCCAGAACGTGGCCGCACTGGACGAGAAGCACGGCCGCGCGTTCGACGCCACCAGCGAGAACGTGGCCGCCAGCCTGGCCGTCAAAGCCCGTGAACAGGGCCTGGAACGCGCCGACCACGTGGTGGTGAGCAATGCCACCGCCAGCCACCCGGCCGGGCACAACATCTTCGTGGTGCAGGGCGACCCGGCCAACCCGGCGCACCTGCGGGCGATGCTGCCGACCGCCGTGGCCGCGCAGACGCCGGCCGAGGAGTCGCTGCAGAAACTGGGGTTGGGTGGGCAGCAGCCGGTGCAGGCCGAGCAGCAGACGCTGGATGCACAGGCGCAGGATCAGCAGCAGAATCCTGCGCATCGTCTGGGATGAGAACCGCCTGGCGTCGATGTCTTCGACGCCTCTGTGGCATCAGCCGATATCAGCGCTCTCGCGGCTGGGACTGCTGCGTCTGCTGTTGGTTAATTACCAGGCAGACGAGCAACATGCACGCGCACACGCGCTGTGTACTGCTGCACCTCCGGCTTCACCTGCACGGTACGAACCCTGTAGGCGGTAGCGCGCATGAGTGTCTACGGGCAGCGCAATTCGGACAAGGGGTCGGCTCCACAACTCGAGGATAGCTATTTGCCTACAGGTCGCGCTGCATGTACCCGCACCCGAGCCGAGTAGTGCTGCAATTCCGGCGTGGTCTGTACGGTACGAACCTGTACGCGATAGTGGTTGTTGGACTGCAGCGGCAGAGCGACCAAGCTCAGCAGGTAGTGGCCCGCGCTACCCATGTGGGGGGATGTGTAGCGCCATTCGCTGGATGCATGCCACTCGGGAAGTGACTTGCCTGCATTCAGCACGCCGGCCTGGTAGCTGTCGTAGGTGGGAACATCTTTCCAGACATCGGCGCCCCATTGCTGCAGGGTTACCTCGAATGGGACCTTCAATCTGCCTACGTCAGGCTCCTCGTTCGTGACCGGTCCGTACCGTTGCAACTCCAACTCCAGCGCATAGGTTCGGCCTGCATCGAAATTGCGCGCATTCGCTTCGAACTCGAACCGCACTTCTTGGCCCGGCTGATCCACCGTAATCGGTTGCGTCAGTTCCAGCGGTTCCGGCGGCTCCGGGATACGGCTGGAACAGGCGCCCAGCACGGAGCTCAAGATGATCAACAGGCCGGCGCGCAGCCAGCGGTGGATACCCAGCATGATTCAGACCCTTTGGCTCCCTGCCATGGGCTTCAACCCTAGCGGGTTGGCGGCGGGGACTTCAACCGGGCAAAGAAAAAGGCAGGGCAAACGCCCTGCCTTTTTCACGCGTCAGGACGCCGGGCGTGGCCCAGCGTCATCGCATCACAGCTGAATCCGCGCCACGCTCTCTTCCGAGCCCTTGGCATCCTTTTCACCGTTCTTGATGCTGACGTACAGCACGTTGTTCTTCGCATCCAGCGCCAGGCTGTTCGGATGCGTCGGCACGGCGTAGGTGGCCACCTTCTGGTAGCTGTCACTGTTGTACGCGGTCACCGTCCCGGCTTCGCGGTTGGTCACGTACAGGCGCTTGCGTGGTGCATCCAGCAGGATGCCCAGCGGGCCGGCGTCGGTCGGGATGCTGGCCAGTTCCTTGCCGTTGCTGCGGTCGAGCACCAGCACGCGCTGGCCAGGATGCTTGCTGACCAGCCCGCTGCTCTTGGCCTGGTAACCACGCAGCATTTCCGAGCCCTGGTCGGTCACGAACAGGCGCTTGCCGGCCGGGTCCAGCGCGATGTTCATCGGCTGCTCGGCGGCGATCTTGTGCTGAGCCTCCACCTTGTTGGAGTCGGTGCCGACCACCACCAGATCGGCCAGCAGATTGCTGGTGTACACGCGCTTGTTGGCGGCATCCAACGCCAGGCCCGGCGCCTTGGCATTACCCAGGCCCGGAATGGTGTTGATCACCTTCAGCGTGGTGGTATCGATCACGAACAGCACGCTGCTCACATCGGGCTGGCTGCTGTGGCCGGTCACGTACAGGCGGTTGGCGGCGCTGTCGACCACCAGCTCACGCAAGTCGTGGGTGTAGGCGGCCTTGCCGTCCTTGCCGGTCTTCTTCTCCATCAGCTGCACGGTGCCGACGGCCTTGTTCTGCGCAGTGTCGACCACGGTCACCGACAGGTCCACGGTGTTGCCCACGTACAGGCGGTTGTGGGCGTCATCCAGCACCACGCCGAACGCCTTGCGCTCCAGCGGGATGCGGGTTTCCACGGCCAACGTGGTCGGGTTCAGGCGCAGCACCTGGGCCGGGCCGGCGTTGTCACCGAAGCCACCGGACGAGGCAACGAACACGGCGTTCTGCTTGGGGCTGTAAGCCAGCTCGTACAGGCCCTGCGCGATGGCCTGGCGCTGCACGGCGGTGGCGGGGCTGCTGGCGGCGGCGGCGTCAGCGGCGAAGGCAGTCGGAGCACCGAGGCTCAGCGACACAGCAATGGCCAGCGCGGCCGAACGGAAAAGGGAATTGCGGATCATGCGAGCGTCCTTAATGGGCACGGAGGGTGTCCTGGCTCGCGGGGCCGTTCTTCGACGGCCCGGCCCTGCATCTGTCTGCGCGGGGTGGGGCTGGCTGGGTAGCGGGGGAATGGTAGCAGGTGGGGCCCGTGGCGTCCGCCTGCGGATGCATGGCGGACGCGCGATCCTGCACCGGGCGCCTACGCCATACGCGGGGCGTGCGTCTGGGCCAGCTGCTGCTCTTCCTGTTGCCGCTGGGCATCCCGCTGCGGCTGTACCTGCGCCAGCTGCTCGATGCGCTCGAAGGAGGCAGCTACCGGCGTCTGCGCCGCGACGTCAGCCGGCAGGCTGGCGCGCTGGTGCGCCGGGTCGTTGCGGTCGCCCTGCACGATGAAGAGATTGGGTGCTGCATCGCCACGGCGGTCGCCGAGCAGCACGTCGTCCACGCGGGTGAACTGCTGCTCTTTGGAGAGTGCGAGAAGGCTGGCGCTGACGTTGCCGTTCTGCGCACCGAAGGTACCAAGGTCGGCCACCTGCTGGTGGATCTGGTTGAGGCGGGAGTGATCGGCGTGGGATGGATCGGCGGGCGTTCCGCTCAAGGGATGGGCATCCTGCGCCCGCTCGCCATTCTGCGAAATCCACCACTGGCCGAAGGTCTGCGCCGGCATGTCACTCCACTTCACCTTGTCCAGCTCGCTATCCTTGACCTGCTGTGGGATAGCGTTGATCGCGGGGATGTTGTCCAGCACCTTGATCGAGCCTTCGTAGTTCCTGATCTCACCGGCCAGCCCTACCGGGCGCAGACCCGCGTGATTCAACGCCCCCCAGGCGAAGTCGGTGCAGGCATTGGTGACCAGGTTGTAATTGTTCTTGTCGAAACCATGCCTTTCCGGGGCTTCGGCGAACTCCATGATCTTGTCGTACTGCTCCCTGCTGATCTCGATCGTGCGCTCGTAGCGCGGATTCCTGTAGACCAGATTGTCATAGGTATCAACTTCACCTGCGTCCGGGTTGGTTGGCGTGGGCGCGCGCGTGTAGCCGTAGCTTTTCGGATCGCGTCCACTGCCATCATCGATCGTCAGGAACATGTGCCCCACGGACGAGTTCTCGAGCCGTACTGGCACGGAATCCCTTTCGCCCCAGCGAGGCGTTCCCGGAGCAGCCACATGGATCGTGACGGTGAAACGCTCTGCAGTGTCCTTCTGCATCTCTCATTTTCCCAGTAGTTGGAAGCCGACAATAAACTCGGCCGATATGTCATTGAGCTGGGGTCGATCCTCCAGCAGGTCCACGGTCAAATGGTATCTGCCGGCATCCAGCAGGCCCGCATCGGCCAGTTGCAGCATGTGGTAGGAAACATCCTGCGAGTACAGTCCAGCCTCGATCAGCATCCCGCTTTCAACTTTCCCCTGAACCAACTTGCCGACGTGGCCGTCAGCCGGAAGAGGCTCCATGCTGCGGCCTCCTGGGGCCGTGGTCATCAGCCGCACCGATGTGGTGCGGTCACCCTCCAGGCGCTCCAGGCGAACGCGCGCGGGGAGACCGACATCCCTTATCCGCTCCGCCTCGGCAAGCAGCGGCTTGACGTGTTGGGCTTGCAGGCGAAACCCAATCTTCAAACTGGGAATTGCGGGAGGTACCGCAGGCGGCAAATCAAATTTCACGTCAACAATGCGCCCCGCCTTGTCCAATCGCACGCCGCGCGTGAAAGGCACCACGGTGCGTGCGTCAGCCTCGGCCCGGGTCAGCAGCCTCGGCGCTTCAGCTGGCGGCGAGGCGCTGCCGCATCCCACCAACAAGGCAAGCGCCGCAGACGCAACAACCGCACGCACCGCGCGCATCACTGCTCCTTCAACCGCAGCGAATCCGCCACATCCGTCTGTGCCGCTACTTCCGTAGCGATGCTCGCGCGACGATGCCCAGGGTCATCGCGGTCACCCTGCACGATGAAGATGCTCTCCGCCTGGTGGCTGCTCTTCGTCGGCCGGCTGAGCAGCACGTGGTCCACGCGGGAGAGGTTGTTCTGCTTGGCCAGCACCAGCAGGCTGGCGCTGATGCGCTGGCTGGTGTCGTCGAAGGTGCGGCCGTGGGCGGCGTCCAGTTCGGCCACCTTCTGGATCAGCTGCGCGAACAGCCGGTGGTCGGGGTGCGAGGGGTCCAGCAGCGTACCGGCCACTTCCATCGGGCTGGGCGGCGGCTCGTGGCTCGGACGACCGCCCTCGCGGTGCAGCTCGGCCTCGCGTTCGGGCATCGGGTGGTGCTGTTCGCCATTCAGCTCGCTGGCCGGGAATGGCGCCGCAATGCACTGGATTTCCGGCAGGTTGAACAGCACCGCGAACTCGCCCAGGTCGCTGCCACCGTCCAGCGGTGCCGGCTGCGAATGCAGGCCGGCGTAGTGCAGCGCGGCCCATACAAAATCGCTGCAGCGGTTGATGGTGGCGGGTCGATCAACATCGAACTCGAACTCGGCCGGTTCCTCGGCGAAATCGCGCAGGCAGCCGTAGTGCTCCTCGCTGATCTCCAGGGTGCGGCTGTAGTACGGGTCGCGGTGCTCGTCGACGTCGTCGTGAACGACCTCCGCATACTGCACACCGGCAGCGGCCTCACCGGGCGGCAGGCGCGGCGGTGCGAAGCCGTAGCTGTGTGCTTCTTCGCCGGCAACGGTCTGGAAATACATGTGGCCACGCGGTGAGCTGCCGCCGCTGTTCAGCGGGGTGCCGGGCGCGGCCAGAAAGAGGGTTACCGTGTAGCGTGTTGCTTGCTCCATGCCTGCTCAGCCTTGTTGGGTACTGCGGTCCTGGCCGGATGATCGCATAGGTGGGTTCGCGGGCAGGTGGAGGTGGCCTGGGTGACGGGATTGGCTTGCTGAATGTGTGAACCAGGGAGCAGTACGGAGGACTTTAAGACCGGAGCCTATAGAGCAGCCAGGATGACGTCGTATAGTCCGCAAAAGGACGCGGCGGGATCATTGGATCCCATCGCCTGCAACCGGACTCCATTGAAGGATCAATCATGCCGCTGGAATTTGAGCGTCAGCCAGGCTCCGCAGTCGATCGCCACACCGGCGTCACCATCACCGCACCGCGCATCCTGCCGGCGAGCCCCCCCGAAGATCCGAGCCACACCGAGTATCAGTATCTCTTCTATCTCAATGGCCAGAGAGTTGACGGACTGGGGCTCTTTGGAAGCGACGAGATCGTTGAGACACAGAATGGCCGGGAACGCGTCTTTACCCTAGATCTGGGCCGCGACTGGGTCCTGAAGTCTATCCTCGGCTTCAAGCAGACGCTGAACAATCAGGACAGCCACTTCGCCTTCCTATGCTCAGTGGCGCAGGGGCTGGTGCTGGCGAACATGGACCACAGCAGTGCAAGGTATGGCGTGCGCTACGTTGCGATCACCACGGCCGAAGCACTTGCTCGCAACGATATTTCTACAGTCGGCTTGGCGCCCGCTCACCATGGAGGCGTCATCATCTTGGCTGAAGCAGTCAATCCCATCCGTGCGGATTGAGGCTGGCCGTCATGTCCAAGTTCATATTCGACGATTTCGCTCTCGCCACATTGGGCGGAGCGAAGAACACTTCTGACGGCAGCCCGCTTTCAATGCAACAGAAGCAAGAGGTGATCTCCTATCTGAGATCACCCCAATCAGGGCCGGATGGCGTTACGAGCTTCGCTGACTACGTCGCTACCAAGATGCAGGCACACCCTCCTGAGCTTTCCGCAGGCACCGACTATCTGGGTTTCTCTGCTACAGATCGTAGCGGCCAACTGAATTTTGATAATGCCAAGAACTATGCAAAAGATGTGAACGGCAGCGCCGGCATCATTGGTGACACCCCCTGGGGACGTTTCATTGACGAGATGAGGACGGCCCCTCTGAAACACCCGGAGTTCCAGATCATGGAGCGAGGGCTTGAGCGCTTCATGAATGCCCAGGGGACGGAGCCTTGGGGCGGAAATCATAGAGCAGCGCTGCAAGACATCATGTGGAATGCGGGGAGTCCAAGGTATTTCGAGAACGCCATTGCCACACATAGGCCCTTGGTGGCATTCGTCGATGGCGCAAAATCCGGACGTGGCTTCGACAAGTTTGAGCTAGCCACCGCTCTCGATCACCCCACCGTGCGCATCAACGGCTACCCCGTAAGCACATTCGGTCCCGACCCGCTCGCCTTCGCCAGCCAATCAGCCGCCGAGTACCAAACCCTCGAGCGCACCCTGGCCCAGCACGCCACCATCAACACCGGCCAAGCGGTCGACGTGGCCCAGGTACGCCTGCACCTGAAGCCCATCGATGGCTATGACGCTTTGGGCAAGACGCTCTTCGAAAAGCCCCTGCACGACTACAGCGCACTAAGCCTGCACGAGATGTCCACCACCCGCGCGGACTGGGTCGCTGCTCGCTCGGCGCTGTCTACAGGCCCGCGTCTGTTCGCCGATCTGCCTGAGCCAACTCCGCATTCGCCGCTGCAGCCGGGCGCGCCGCGCGGGCCTCCGGGCATGGCAGTAGCCGAGGCGGTACCTCACGGTGTGAACCCCGGCATGAAAGCACTTGGCGTGGCCGGCGTCGCACTTATGGCGCATGACTTTGCCACCTCTGGCCACAAATGGGTTGAGCTGAACTCGCAAGGCAACACTGCAGGTGCCGATTCCACATCGGCGCATTTCGTCGGCCGCAACGTGGGCGGCGCGCTCGGCGGCTTCGCAGCAGGTGCAGGCATTGGCCTCGTATCCGGCTCGTGGACGGGCCCCGGCGCTGTCGTTGCCGGCATCGGTGGTGGCGTGCTTGGCGCCCACCTGGGTGAGAAGTGGGCCGAGCAGAAGGACATCGAGCGGGTCTATATCCAGCAGGATCCATTGCAGCGTACCTGGACGCGCAACCCGGCAGACCCGGATGGCCGCTGGCTGCGCAACGCCGAGCAACAGCAAGTGCAGAGCGCTGATCTGGGTACGGGCGTGGAGGTGCGGCCAGTGCAGACGGCACGGGGCGACGATGTCACCTTCCGCGCCGACTATGTGGCTACTGGCACGCTGGAGCGCCAATTGAACTGGCAGGCCGCCCGTGCCTCCTACGAGCTGGGCCTGGCCAACCTGCCGCCGCCACGGGATCCTTACCGACTGAGCGCCAATGGCGTGAGCGAACCGCCACCCGGCGCGTTCGAGACCGGAAGGGAGTTCGTACGCGACACCGTATCGCGGCAATGGGAGCTGGAGATAAAGGAGGTCGTAGATGGGCGCACCCCCATCACGCGACGCGAGCCTGTTCCGCCGGAACGCGAACCCGCCTTGGATGAGCAGTCGCGCACCGTCATCGCGCAGAACGCGGCCAACACCAAGGCAGCCGTGGCCGCGCGCTACGTGGTCGCCCACGAGCAGGGCCGCTGGAGTGACTTCGGCGACGCCCAGAACCCGTCCATTCCACAGGCAATCCGCGATGCGCAGGACAGCGCCAATACCCTGCGCGCAAGTGACGGTCGTAGCTACAGCCGCCAGGCGGATGGCCAATGGCTGCATGAAGGCGCGGTCTACAGCAGCCAGGCCAACCGTAACCTCAGCGATGAGCTGGAGATCACCTGGCAGAGCCAGAACGCCGGCATTGCGAACATGGGCAGGATGGCGGAACAGATCAAGGCCACCGTGCACATCGCGCCTGAGGGCGTGCGCGGCCAGGTGGAATCGCTGTACGCGAAACATGGCATCCCGCGCACCGAGGAACAGCTTGCCGCCACCACCGCAGCGGTTGAACAGAATCTTGCCGCCGTTGGGAAACAGGCCGACATCACGCTGGAGCTGATGCCCGACCCACGCACGCACGTGCCCAGCCCGGACAGCGCCATCGCTTCCTTCGGCACTGCCCCGGGCAACCGCATGGAGCTGACCTCCACCACAACCGTGGAGGATGTGGCGAGGCTGCAATTGATTCATCGGTCTCCATCCCATCCCCTGCCACAGATGGATGGGCAGCAACGCGAACACCCCACCGCTCCCGCCGTATTGCAGGAGCAGGATCACCCCGCCCATGCTCTGCACGACCACGCCCGCAAGGCCGTGGATGAATCCATGACCGGCGGCGGCCCGCAAATGCCGGGTCATCCTGACCACCCGCTCTACGAGCAGATTCGCGACGGTGTTGCGGCACTGGATGCCAAGCACGGGCGCAGCTTCGACGCGATCAGCGAACGGATGAGCGCCAGCCTGCTGGTGCTGGCCAAAGACAGCGATCTGTCACGCGTGGACCACGTGGTGCTGAGCAACGCGACTGCGCAAACCCCTGCGGGACACACGGTGTTTCTGGTACAGGGCGAATTGAACGACCCGTCACACGCACGGGCCTCGATGCCGACGGCGCAGGCCGTGCAGACGCCGGTCGAGCAATCGCTGCAGCAGTACGAAAGCGTGAGCCAGGAAGCGCAGCCGCGTGCGGTGAGCCGTGAACTTGAGCAGCAGTCGCAGGAGGATCGGACGCAGCAGGATGCAAGGGGACGGGCGGCGAGTATGGGGTGATAGTCGCCAATACCGTATCAAGGGCAACCAAGAGGAACACATGCCAAGTACTTTCTATCCAGATGCAACGTCGGAAGCCGAGATGCAGAACGCGGTCACGGTCAGCCTCGCCCGCCTGCAAGGTGGTGGGCCATCACCTGCAGAGTATGAGTACGTGTTCCGTCGCAACGACGAGCGCGTTGGGGTCGCGGGGGTTAGCGGAGGGCTGGATTGGTACATCAGAGAAGAGGGGCATTGGGAGGACATTTATTCACTCGACTTCACACATCCTCAGTCATTGAGATGCTTGCTCGAAGAGAAGTCAGCCCTGGGCAGCACCGAGGACGATTTTTCCTTTCTGCGCAGGATCGTTTATGCGCTGCTGGCAGCCGCAGGCTCCGGCGTCCGGTCACGGCATCCTGTGCGCTATGTCGCCTTGACCACGCACGATGCACTGGCTGCCGCTGGCGTGCCGGCGAATGCGCATCGCGTACTGGATTCGCTGGAAGGCTATCTGCTTCTCGCAAGTCTGCAGATTCCGCCAAGGGATTGAGTGACCTGAAGCACGACAAGCGCGACCTGAAGGTACTGAGGGACAGTAGTGAGTGTCGTCCTTGGTGATTCTTCTCACCCATCCTTCTGAACCGGCTCGCCGCTGACCATCGATCATCCTCCTCCACTGGCTGCACGAATCTGGATATCCTGCTGCACGCGCTGATCCTCTAGTTGCTGTTCCATCTGGTTGGCAATGGCACGTTGTTGCGCCTCGCGACTGACCGCATCGAACTGCTGCATCGAGTCTTCCACCGATGTCTGCGCCGCCAGTTCGGTAGGCGTGGCCGCGCGATGATGCGCCGGATCACTCGGCTCTCCCTGCACCACGAACAGCGTGTGTCCTGCGGGATGCTCCCTGGTCGCATTGCTCACCAGAACATGATCCACACGCTCCAGGTCGTTGTCCTTGGCCAGCACCAACAGGCTGGCGGTCACCCGTTCGCTCACTTCGTCGAAGCTACGCCCGTGGCGGGCATCCAGCGCTTCCACGCCCTCGCGTATCTGCTGGTAAAGCGCGTGATCCGGATGGCCCGGCAGGGTCGGGTCGCTCCGCGGGTCACGCGGGGGCAGCGCGTCATCGACATCCGGCACCGAGACGTCGGCCTGGTACCGCGCGGGTTCTGCCACCGGCTCGATGGAGGAGTCGAGCTTGCTCTCCTGCGGTAACAGGTCCGGCCGCTCGGAATCCGCGTGAGGGTTGGCGTGCGCAGCAGCAGGTGACTGCATTTGCGCTTCAGGCTCCGGCGTCCTCAGTTCGACCGGCTGGGCGGGCGATGAGTGCTCCGCGACCAGTGGCGCCTGTTCCGGCACTGGCTCGGGCCTCGGCTCCAATGGCTGTACTGCGCTGTTGAGCGACGAAACGTCAGGGATTTCGACAGCCTGTTCGGAAACGTGCGTAGCGGTGAGCGGCTCTGCCGCACGGGTCGGGGTGGCGTCCACTACTGCTTCGTGCGAAGCCCCCTGCCCTGACGCTTCCTGCTTAAGGGGCTCAGCGGCCACCGCTGGCGCCAACGCAGAAGCGGCGTTCTGCGCCGGCAGTGGAAGGTCCGCCACGCGCGGCTCCGGCTCGGGCGGCGGCGTCTGTACCTCTGGCTCGCGTCGCGGTGGTTGTTCACGCTGCTCAGCATGTCGCACGCGCTCAGGTGTTTCAGGTTCAGGGACTGACGCCGGCACTACCACCGGCGATGGCGTTGCGGCCACCGGCTCCGTCGCTGCGGGCGGGCGATGCAGGGCTTCCTCGCGTTGCGCATCGGCCACCGCCTCACGGGCGTCGGAGGGCGCAGATGCGTCGTTCTGGACATGCTGAGCGGCCGCCCGTGCCACCTGCCCGGCATCCACCGTCGCGGCGCCTTGGCGGTTGGCTTCCTGCAGGGCCTGCTCGTACGCCTCCCGCTCGCGGGGCGACAGGGCCGCGATGCGCAACTCCGGCGATTCCGGCACGGGCGCCTGTTCGGCAGCGCGTGCACGAACCTCGCTCCACGCCGCCTGCAGCTCTACTGTCGTGGTGGTCGCCACCGCCCGCGCCACCCCATCCTGCCCCACCTGGTAATGGGTGATGGGCCTTGATTCGCCTGCGCTACCTGCAACGGACGGCCCAAGCTCCTGCATCGTCGGGCCAGTGATGCCGTGCTGCTCGCGAGTGCGCGTGGTGGCCAGTTCGATCGCCTGCTCCCACAAGGGGGTAAGCGCGATGCCCGCAGCGTAGTAGCTGTGCCGCAGCTCGTTCTGGTTCATCTCCGCAGCAGAAGGCAGCGGCCGCGCCTCCAACGCAGCGATGGTCTCGTTGAACCGCTCGAGCGATGGTTGCTGGATCGTGCGGGTCAGTTCCAGCTCCAGCGCGATGTTGCCTGTCGCTACTTGGCCGGCATGCGTCCATTGCCCCGCCTCATCGCGTTGGTAGCGCTGGTTGTCCGAGCCAAGAACGGCGTCGCTCCTGGCGCGGGCCTGTTCCACCACTTCGGGCACCAGCGGTACGAAGTCGCTGGCGCGGGTGGCGGCGCGCGTCTCCAGGTAGCTGGCGGCGATGGCGGCCTTGCCGTTGGCAATGTTGTTCTCGATACGTTGCACCGCCTCGCGATTCAACTCGTTGGCGCGCTCGGGGTTGGCGGTCTGCGTCTCGTAGACACCCCGGTCGTTTACGCCGGATACGCCCACCTTGACCTGTCGCGTCCACTGCTCGGTCTGCGCATCACGATGCCAGTTGGGATTGTCCAGACGGCCCTCGCCCTCTCGTGCCGGAATGCTGAAGGGGTCCTGCGGCGGCGGCGCCTTGCCCAGTGCCAGCTCCACCGCTTTTACATTGGCATACGCGCCCAGCTCGCGGGCCTTCTCGTAGCTGGCGCCCACGCTGCGCTCGGCAGGATTGCCCAGGCCATCGCCCGCGCTGTCCATGGTCGCCTGGCGCTGCCAGTTGAGGCCATTGAACTGCCAGGTAACGTCGGCCTTGTCGGTCTGCCGGTAGACGGCACGGTTGTCGAGCAGATCGGCGCCCTTGTCGAAGGCCTTGCTCATCAGCAGCGCATCGCCCGCGACAATGGCGGCTGGGACGAAGCTGGAGGTGCCAATCACCGACGCGGTGGCCATGCCACCGATCCAGCCACCGCCGTTGCGCGCCAGAGCATGGGTGAGCTCGGACTGGGCGGCGGTGCCGTTGCCTTCTTCCAGCAGCTGCGAGGTGCGGCGGGCGGTGATGACAGCGTCGGCGCCGGAGGCGAGCAGGCCGCCGGAGCGGATCAGTTGGCTGGCGGAGGCTTCGCCGAGGAGGAGGTCCAAGGTAACTCCGCCACGTTGCCCGACCGGAGCACGAAGGCGTGACGCGACCTCTTCACCAAGAACAGATTCGACTACAAGAACGCCGCCCGGAGACATTTGGAGACGCCCGGTATGATGGGCATCAGCGATGGCATTCGACAGTCCATTGCGCTGCAGCTCCATGTTGCCGCCACGTATCAGCGGCTGTCCGGATCCTTGAAAGTGCTGGAGCGTGTATACAACGCGGTTCTCGCTGGGTGTGACGACGCTCCATTGCCTGGAAAGAACGGAAGACTGCTGGTGTTGTTCCAGCTGTCCATAGTGCTGCAGGGCGTATTCCTCGGGCCTCCTGTAGAACTCCCTCGTCTGGGCACGTGCCTGATCGGTGCTCTGCCCTACAGCAGTGTTCGTCCGCAGATCTCCGTTGACCAGGCCGACCTGTGAAATGTCGCTCAACCGATGAACTTTGGCAGCGATGCGATCCATTGCCTCTGGGTCACCGGCCAGCGCTGCTCGGCCATCCCGGCTTTGCTCGAGGCGGGCAAGATTGGCCTCCAATCCGATTCGATACTCACGAATCGGTCCGCCGCTGTGAGGTGACACCCCTAAGGCCTGCGCGAGCGCCTTGTCGTGGGGCATATTGATCAGGTTCTGATCGGCATCGATGTTGAAGTGACCCGCATCAGCCAGAGCCTTGAGCAAGCGACTATTGCCAAGAGTCTGTTGCTCGATGGCGTGATGTTGCTGAAAACTGGGAACGACTCGAGGCATCTGGAGGCTCCTTCCGTGCAGCCGTGCTTAATCAGATATCTGATGCATCAATGAAAGATATTCCACTCGACTCCGGATCAACTGGCACTCCCGCCGCATGCACAGCATCCACGAACTGACGATCAGCGATCACGAACGTACTGAATGGCGTGAGGAAGACATGGGCTCCTGCCAGTGCATCGTTCTTGAAGGCCAAGCTGGCACCGCCTGCAATCGAGTAGAACTTGCCATTGACGAAGTCATCGTCAATCTCAATATCCAGCCGCGAACGATCCTCGTCCACCGCATCCAGCTCTCTCACTACGTCGCACAAAAAGTGGCGTGGCCCCTGCGCGCCATCTGCAAAGCGAACATCACATTCGGCGAATGCGAAGGCGCCTGGATCCAAGGCGTTCATTACGCGCTGGAGTCGCTCCGAAACCAGCCAGTACCCGCTGAAGCCACCCTCCAGATCCCGCGGCGCAGGCCCCTGAGAAGCATCGAACACAATTCGGGGCGTCTCCGGGAGATCGGGAAATCCACCATTCTCTGGCCGAAGGATTATCCGTGGTGGCGACAGCAGCGCCTGGACGTTTTCGAAGACCGCCCCTCTGAATGGACGATTGCTTTCGAGGTCCGGCGCGAACAGGAAGAATCTTCCCGAGTCAGGCCCATTGGTTGTCGTCGATTCCATGATCGTTTTCCCTTGGATTCCTTACAATACGGTCCGCTAGAGAGCTTACATCGACCACATCTGGATCTGACAGCAAAGCTGTGAACTTGTTTCAGATTTCGGAAGCACTCGTGAACAACAATCCTCGCGATTCACGAGGCCCTCCGATCCCAGCGTTCCTAACGGCATCCAGCAACACCCTACTGCAGAAAACAAGGCCTCCCGAGTAGGGCGTTCGGAACACTTTGGCTTTTCCGACAATATCCTTCCGGAACGCCAGACTGGCTCCACCCCTGAGATCGTAGAACTTCCCACCTCGATAGCCTGCGTCAGTGATGATGCGAAGTTTCGAGGCCTCTTCGTCCACCGCATCGAGCTCACGGGTTACATCGCACAGTAAGTAGCGTGGCCCCTTGGATCGATCAGCAAGGTGATAGTCACACTCTACAAACTCGAAGCCAGCCGGATCTACAGAGACAAGAGCGTCGCGCAACCGTTCGGAGACCATCCAGTAGCCACTCATGCCCCCCTCCAGATCCTGTGGGAGGCTCCCCTTCTTTGCTGAGTAGACCAGCAACGGCTTCTCCGCCATGGGCGGAAAGCCCCCTTCTTCGGGTCGCAGGATCAGGCGCGGCGGGGTGCAGAGCCGCTTTGCGTTCTCGAACACAACGCCGTGCCCCTTCCCCCCACGCGTGGTGTCAGGCATCAGCAGGAAGAATTCGCCATGAGCAAGCCGGTTCGACTTCAACGCTTCCATGTTCTTTCACCTTTTTCTGATATCCATGCTCAAGCCATGAGGCACCATTGTGCTTCGAGAGAACGACCGGCGTGAACTTGACGCCAGCCAGCCTCGGCTCCGCTAGGCCAGCATCAGATCCCCATTGACCAACGCCACCCTCACCGTGTCCTGCAGCGTCCTGATGGCCTCCACTGCCCGAACGGTGGAACCCAGGTCACCTCCAAGCGCACCCTGCCCGTCCGGCGAGGTCTCGATTGCAGAAAGCTGCTTCAGCATGCCCTGTGTGTAGGCGTCAACCGGCTCCGAGACATAGCGCGAGCATCCCAGCTTGTCTGCGAATTCCTGCTCGATGGGCAGGTACAGCCAGTTGGATGGAGAGTTGATATCGAACTCGCCCGCAGCCTGCAGATGACGCAACAGCGTGCTGCCCGCAAGAATGCTTGGACCGATGATCAACTGAGAATCGAACAGCGCGTCATTGTTTTCGATGGCAGCCATGGATCTCCTTTCCTATGGATGTTGCGATGGGCAACTTTCGACCTCTTGTACTCTGGCACGCATTGGTGCGCAATCGGACCACAATGAAATTCTGCGGAGCGCCGACGGCGCGTCCCGCCGTGTGAGACCCATCGCAGCCACACTCCCTCCCCCACCGGAGGATGACCATGACCAAGATCCACCCCACATGGCTGGAAGCCTTCGACAAAGAGCTCCTCCACCTGTTCGCCATCGACCATAGCGATGCCGGCATGGATGAGTACCTGCTGCGCTGCTACGCAGACCTGCCCCCACGCGATGCGGCGCTCGCCTTCGGCAGCGACTACGACCTGGAGCGCGACGATGCGCTGTGGCCACGGCCGGGCGTGCCTGTGTGAACCACGCAGCAGTCCCGCACGCCGGCATTCAAGGCAAGCGATGCCAGGGAATGGCCGCTATGCTGGCAGCGCACCGGAATGGAAACCACACATGCCCCGTTTGAACATCGCCCTGGCACTGAATCTCGTTCTGATGCTGCTGGGAGCCACACCTGCCATGGCCATGGCGGCAGACTCGCAGGTTTCCACCGAAGTGTTCGTAGAGCGCGGTGACAACCCCATCTTCGAGCTGCAACAGGCGCCTGCCGTTGTGTATTCAACGGCCCCTGCCACGCCGCCCGATACCTTGCTGCAGGTTCCCATGGCGGTGCTGCTGGTTGCTCAACTGGATGAGCTGGGCCACGTTTCCAACGTGATGGTGGCGCGGTCCAGCGGACTGCGGGAGATTGATCGAGCGGCCTTTACCGCAGTGGACCAGTGGCGCTTCGAACCGGTGGTGGTTGAGGGCATCGCGCGGCATGCGCGGGTTCGGGTGCGTTTGACCTTCGTGCCCACGGCCGAGGCGCCGCCCGGCTGAACTGCTGCTCCAATCTGTCGTAATTGGTCCGACGCCATGGGCATCGCTGTGGGCATCCTGCGCTTGGGGCCAATAGCGCCAAGCCCTTCAAGACCGTTGCGGCGCAATCGCTTGCCGGCTTAACACCGTGTGCGACAATCCCGAAAGCGTCAGGACTGGCGATCGTCAGTTCTGCAGTTTCTTGGCATTTGGCATCTGTGCGGGTATCTCTTGGCGTGCCACCGAAAAAGGGTGGCGCGGGACTCGAAAACCCGTCTATGTACCAGATGTATGCGCTTGCCGGCCGGCGTCACCTTTTGTGTGGCGCCGGCTGGCAATCCGTTCGCGTTCCATGGCGGGCGGTGCGTGGGGGCCTTCGTGCCCGCCGGTCTGGTACTTACCGGTTTTCGAGCCACGCATCGTCCGCCGCCTTTATTGGTGGCGCTGCTATCTGTCCTGTACGGAGCATTGCCATGAACACATCGGACTTCCGTTCCCTGCACGCGCAGTACGATCCGGACAACGCCGAACCCGAGCGCGAACCGTCTGCCGATCCCAACACCTTCGTCGCCACGCTGCATCGCATCGGAACCGGTGCGGCTGCGGACGGCCAACCTTGGCCGGAGCGGCATCAACTGCCTGGGCGCTGTCTTGAGCTGGCGGATGCGGACTGCGCGCTGGCGGGGCTGCGCGTGGTGGCGGAGTTGATGTTGGCTGCGGAGCGGACTCGGCAGAACGGCGCGCCTGAGGAGTACCTGGGGGATCGGGTGATGGAAGGGTTGAAGATGGCTTGTGTGGCGTTGACTGCCCAGGTGGCTGAGCGGTTGCAGGTGCGGGAGTAGAGCCCAAGGCTCGAGCTTCAAGTACTAGGCTGCGGGCTGTCGTCGCGGCCCCATTGTCCGTTCGCCTCTGATCTGCAGGACTTCCAATGAAGTCTCTGACGTACGCAGTACTGTGTTTGGCAGCGCTGATTGGTTCAGCGCTCGCCTACTTCCACCTGCCAAAAGGCGCTCTGGAGCTGATGACTTACGCCGAGGTCTCGGCTGGAGAGTTTGCTGTCATGCGCGAGGAAGCCCTAAGCCTAGTGGCTGAGGATCCAGCGCTCGGTGCCGGACGCTTTGAAGCAAGGTACTTCGAACTCACTTGCCGAGGTGAGCCCGCTCTGCTGGTGGACAACTCTTCATCACAGTTGCTCATCCTAGGCTTCATAGGCCGAGCCAGTGAGGCGCCCTGCGTTCAACCTCTACTCCAGCGCTGGAGTAGCCGACTACTTCCGGCCAACTAGGGCTTTGTAACTGAACTCCACATACGAGACGCATCGACGGGCCTAAACAGTCCCCAGTTTGCGCTGACAGCGCTAAGCTCTTCCGCTCCAAGCTATTAGCGGCTCATTGTGTCGTTTACGGCATACTTTCCCCAGGACGACACGTGCGTTCGCGGACAGGGGAAGGCTGTGAGTAGGTGGACTGAAGACGAATTGGCTGCTGCCGTTGAGGCGTATCGCCAAATGGAGGCCCGTCTTGCCAATGGATCACCCCTTGAGAAGGCGAGGGTCTATCGGGAACTGGCAGCCCGCCACGGACGCACGTCCAAGGCGTGGGAGTACCGCATGCAGAACATCTCCCATGTTCTAGATCAGGCAGGCAAGCCTTGGCTACCCGGTCTTCTTCCAGCATCGAACGTGGGCGCTAAGGTTGAACCGAAACTTGCCAAGCTCCTCGGGCTTTCTGGTGAGACGCTCACGTCGGTCTCTGGTCCTACAAGGGGACTGTTGGAGCAGGAGGCCAAAGCGGCGGAGGCATCTGGCAGTTTCTCCCCAACAGACGAGGTGGACGAGAGGCAACGTGTGCTGGCAGCCATCGTTCGGCGCCGCGGGCAGCCTGCCTTCCGTAAGGCACTGCTGGACGCATACGGCGGCTGCTGTGCTATGACTGGATGCGATGTGGTCGATGCGCTTGAGGCGGCCCACATCCGACCCTATTCTGGCCTGAAGAGCAACGATGTCAGGAACGGCCTTTTGCTCCGTGCTGATGTGCACACTCTGTTCGATCTGTATCTAGTGACCATCAACCCCGATTCCCTGCGGATCGCCGTGGCACCTACTCTGCAGAACTCTGCTTACTTAGAGTTGGAGGGCCGTAGGCTGGCTGCTTCAATGCCAGGTGGACTGGCAGCCTGCCTACAGTCGCTCGCTTGGCATCGCTCGCAATGCCCCTGGTAGAAGGCAATTCGCGAGCATTGATTTTCACTTAGCTGATAGCCCAACCTAAACCCGGGGATGAGGTGTTTCTCCCGAGCGGACGCGGGCTCACCAGTGCCAAAACTCCCAGCAATGAGCTATAAAGCGAGCGGAATTCCAGGATCTGCGTTTGGAAAATGAGTCTAAGAGGGCTATTTCAGCGGGCAATACGTCGTCATTCACAGATGATGTGCGACTGTTAATCGCACATCGGCCGGCGGCTTGAAATTGGGCCTACCAGATAGCAACCAGCCGCCGCATTTATTTAATCCAATTTCCGCCTACACGACATGAGGCCTAAATCCATGTGCACCTAGCCATTCACGGTACTTTGAAACATCGTAATTCCCAGCTGCCAAAAGAGCTTCTGTCTTTTCCACGAGATTCACAAGAACAGCTCGATCGTTGACAACAGCATCAACATCCACAGTCGCACCTGCCTTGCGTACAATCTGAATCGCACTTGCCATCTCAATAGCAGGTATTTCGATGTTATTTTGCTGCTCCGCAGAAATCATAAGCTTCTCCCTGGGCGTAACCCTGAATACAACAGAGAGCATATCTAGACTCTTCGATTCGACTCTATAGGCGCAACAGCTTGCCAACTCCACCGACGCGGGATCTTGAATTTGATTGTGAAGCAAATGCAATAGATATTTACCCAACCCAACTGCAAATATTTTTATCAGCGGATCCCCGGCGACCTTCCAGTACCGCTCCACATCCTTGGCAATACAGATGTCAACCCCTATGAGTTCCGCGAGCTTCTCGGAGAATTCGGGACCAAGCTCAATATTCTTCCGCAATGGAGGGGAGAACTTCCCTTCCGCCTTGCCGAGGAAATCAGGATGCACCCTCGTAGTCAACATGAATAGCCATGGAGTTGCATACCCCCTTTGATGCAGTACTATTTTCTCGATGACATCAAAGATCCCAGGGCCGGCGGTTTCTGCCCCGAGATGATCACAGAGATCGATATTAATTACATCGAACTTCCCGTAGGACTCCATGATCCGGTAAACATGAGATCGCTTTTCCGCAATATCTTGCAGCCTATCGGGCAGCGTCCTGGAGTCATCAGTGATTATCTTTTCCTGCCGCAGGACAGATTCAGCATTTATCTGACTTCCAGCATCTCCCATCCCGGGCTTTCTAGAGTTAAATCCGAGAAGCCTAACTTTTCCACCCCTTCGCTTCACCGATTCGCCGATTACCCTGACATCAAACATGTCCTCTCCAGGAAGCGAAAGATAGCCAAGATCCCTACCTGGCGCCTGCCCCAATCGCTCTACCTGCAACAACCATTGTTTCTCACGAACAAATTGCTTTACGGGATGGTGCCATGGTTTGAAGTCGGATCTTTTCCTAGCAGAGACAATCTCTTCGGCAACGTCGACCTCCGCCGCCTCGCCATAAACAGTTTCTTGGTCAATCTCGTCCAGAGGATCTAGACCTTGGCCGTTTGGGTCAGCCTGCATCATTTCGATTCCACTCCATAGAATACGTGCAAGATTGCTGCAATCAGATTCTCCTGCTCCGCGTATTCAAGCCCCTGCAGAACGTCGTAGGCGAGAAGGACTTGGACCAGCGCAGTCACCTTGCTTTCGCCTTGGCCCGCAGGCATTTGTTGAAGCGCTTTTACTGAAGTCAACGTGGCCCTATGCAGCGCAACATTACCCATACTTCTGGCGCTTCGCACACCTACTTCGTCGGAAATCGTAACTTCAGGCGGAACATCATCCGACTGCCGCCCGCTCCAAACCGTTCTCACAAACTTATCGAGAGCGCTACTTTCTGCAGCTGCTTTGGTCCCGAGCCGCTCTTTCCTCAACTTGGAAGCTAAGTCTTTGTGCTTATTAGTAAGTTGGCGGATGGAGCGCTGAACCCAGCCAGCTACGAGCTGGACGTGCGGGTGGGAGAAGTTAAAAGACTCCCGATCAATATTCAGCGCCGCGTCCAGCCCTCGACGAATAAATATCTCTGACGTAATCTGACGAAGGCGAGTCAGCTCTGAAACCTGATAATTAAAGAAAGTCGGATCAAATGCGGCACCACTCGCCCCCCGTATTCGCACCAAAACGCCATTATTCTCCTTCGGTACAATCCTTCCCGTCCAGAATGCGTACCCCTCCAATGACAACCCCCCTCCCCGCCTATCCACCGATATCTTGCTGAGATCCGGGTTATAGCTCCCAACGAACAGGAGAGACTTGGATAGATTTTTCTCACCAGCGGGGAGGTACTTAAACCGAACGGGGTGCTTAATCTCAACCGAATCAATGAACACCCTAAAGCCGCCGCCGGCCTGCGCCAGCCCATCAACTAACTCTTTGTTGCCTGGAGCGCGCTCCTTGACGGCTCGCCGCACTGTCTCACCGGGCATCATTTTTACTTCGGTAGCCTGGCCCTTTGCCTCGTTTGATATCCAGAAAAGATCAAAGTTCTCTGATGCCTTCAGATCAAATGGATGCTTATCAACATATCGAACCGGCGCAGATAGCCCCAGCGTCCAGAGCATATTAAGGTATGCGTCAAGCGTCGCAGCAAGATCGGGCCGATCCTTTTTGTCTCCCTGTTTTTCGACAGCATCCATCAGTGCAGCCATTCTATCGCTAGGATCAGTGTCTTCGGTCCACGGGAAGTTTGGCCCAACCTCTACAGTTGATGCTTCACCAGGAGGAGAAGCACCGATCCAACCCGAATGAAATACTGGGCGCTGAACTCGAATCGCATTGGCAGTCTCTTTATCGCCAACGCTTATGGCGCGCTCGCGTTCGAAAACCTTGGCCCATCGATCAGAATCCCTCAGCAGGTCACGAACACGCGGCTTGACGTCCTCGAGTATGAGGTCGGTTCCGTGAGAATCTATGTCTTCCGCGGGCTGGCTGACCACCTCCACAACGCCACTGATGTAGTTATCGTCACCTTCCGCAGAAGCATGATCCAGCTCTGTCCCGTCTTCCGTGTAGGTTCTAAGCGAGATCTCAGCGATCAGGCGATAGCTCTGGCCCTTAACCTTCGTAACAATTCGAAAGCGACGCGCGAGCTGGCTAATTGAGAACAGTCCAATACCGATCTTTCCAATCAGTTGACGTCCACCTGGGGACTTGTCAACATCACCACCAGTTACACCAAGCCCTTCGCCCTTGGCGCTTCTCTTTGCACTACCGCCAATATTTTTAATCAGATGAGATAGGGTTTCGAACGACATGCCATTTCCGTCGTCTCGAACATATACTCGGCCGAATCGAGGAGCGTCGGTGAGAATAGTCACCTGCGTAGCGTCTGCATCCCAAGCATTAGATATCAACTCTCGAAGAGCCGAAGCGGGCTCTCGATAGATGCCATCCGTGACCCTTGCAATTACCCGATCACTTGCCTGGAGATGCGTTCTAACCGGTCTTCCAGCAACACCGGGATCGGACAGATATGAAGCAAGAGCACCTTGCTCTTCGATGTATTTGACCTCATCCTTCCGATTCTTTACGTCGTTCGTCATATCCCACTCCATTGGCGGACTTTCACCCGAGACGCGCGGCATTTCACATGAACGCCAACGACCATATTTAATTCTAACCGCATTGCGAGTTAATTCGAAAATACTGAAACTCAATTGAACTAGCTAAGCTTGAGCTGCTCCTTAATTGAGCTTGCGATAACCTCGGCCAACGGAGGGGGTACCGCTTCACTGACTTGAGTGATTTGAGCGGACAGAGTTCCCTTTAACACGAATCGATCAGGAAACCCCTGCAGCCTCATAGCTTCGAGAACACTGAGTCTTCGATGTTGATCGGGGTGTACATGGACCTCTCGATTGCCATAAGCAACCGTCGGACTCGGCTCATGCCAACTTAGAACCTTGAAACACCGTCTATTCTTGCTCCCCACACTCATCAGCCCGTTACTGAACTTTGGCGACTTCGGCTTCATGCACCAATGGTTAGGGTGAAATGGAATTTCATTCTCCGACAGGCCTCGCTCAAAGTGAACTGGTTCAGGTAGCTCACCAATGGCGTCTCTCACGGTGGCTCTACCACCCGTTGCCTGAGGCGGAATCCACCGCAGCTCTCCATAAATCGACTTATTAAATCCAACGACAATGACTCGCCTCCGACGCTGCGGGAGTCCAAAATCGTGGGCATCTAAGATCGCTTCGCTCAGATTGAAGTCAACCTCAAGATCCTTCTTTAGCTTCTCGAACACATGCGCGTGCTTTGGCCCAACTAGGCCGACTACGTTCTCGAATGCGAAGAAATGTAGCGGCGAATCCGCATTTAGCTCCCGCACTAATCGTGCGTACTGCTCCGGGAGCGAGTGACGTGGATCGTCAATCTTATCAGCCGTGTTCGCACCGCTAAAGCTTTGACATGGCGGGCCACCTATCAAACCGATCGGAGCAAAACTGGCCTTCGCCGAGTCTGCGCGAACCCTCTCGACCGTCAGACCTCGCACATCCGCTACGTGTCCTCTATGTGCACCTGTTCGGTTAGCGTTGTAAGAGTCGATGCTTACCGTACGAATATCGTAAGCGCACGGCACGGTGAAGCCGCTCTGCTCGAAACCCAAATCGAGTCCACCAGCGCCACAGAAAATACTGACTACATCACCGAGACTCTCAGCAATTTCAACTGGTTGCTCAGATCTGTTTGTTTCATCACCACGTAAACAGGCGGCGATTTGATAGACATTCAGAGCCATCCCACATCTCTCGGTTGCGCTGAGGCAAAGGTAGCTAGACGCGTAGCTGTCAGTTTTCTCAGCATATATAAGTTCTCTCAAATGGAATAGGGCGGCACTTAGGCCGCCCTATTCATCACGCGTACTGATCGAAATCAAACCCCAACAGGGTTAGCCTTCTCCGGATCAATCTTGTACTGCTTGATCGCCCGGGCCACATCCTTCGCGGTCATCTTCCCGTCCTTCGCCAGCGCCGCAATCGCGGCATGCGCGATGTAGTACCGGTCAACCTCAAAGAACCGGCGCAGGTTCGCACGCGTATCCGAACGGCCAAACCCATCCGTACCCAGCACCGTGTACGACATCGGCACGAACGCACGGATCTGGTCCGCATACGCACGCACGTAGTC